>Ga0181533_1003816_pt1 | contig 15970 bp, 12 predicted proteins | sample PEATcosm2014_Bin_45_FD_119772 | JGI IMG/M metagenome (GOLD analysis project Ga0181533, IMG submission 119772) | Peatland microbial communities from MTU Mesocosm Facility, Houghton, MI, USA - PEATcosm2014_Bin11_60_metaG | ecosystem: Environmental > Terrestrial > Soil > Wetlands > Peat | place... | reverse complement strand
CCTCGCGACCAGATCAAAAGGGTCGGCTGAAATCCAGTGTGTTAAGATGCCACCAGGGAAATTCCTTGGAAGGAACGGGAAATCTACGTTTTCCCCTTGACTTTACTTATCATGGATGTCCCTCCTCTTACTGTTGCCAAGTCAAATATGTCAACTTTAAAGATTTGACCCCCCTCTTACGCCAAACCGGATGGTTAGAAGGCCAATTTATTAATTTATCAATTTTGCTATTCATGATTATTGTCTTCACAATTCTTACTATTAGACAATGGGATAGTGCGTGGCAAAGTTATTGTATCTGCTATAAAACTCAATGGTAAATCAACAATACCGCCAATTAACAACAGTGGATAGGAAGGCATTGCAAAGCATCCTTCTCCGTGGCAGGTGACCGAGAAGAGTATTAATTTGTGAATATCTTCATATGCCCCGCTATAAACAATTGGAATACCCTCTGATTTTAGGGTATTACAATTTTCAAACTGCGTGGCAATGGTCATGCATCCAGACAAACTAATAATAACTGTAAGCGCAATTATAACTCTCATTGAATACATGGATTTGTCCAAATGTTTTGCCTCCGCGGGAAGAAAAGAGGTCAAATCGTTACTCTTGACAAATAGGGTGAATTAACCGGTTTCTTTACAAAGAAGAAAAAACGGGACAGTTTTATTTCCCAAGGTGATTCTCTGTCAACTCCCCCACAAACGCAAAGCCGCTCCGTCAGCATCCTGCTGACATGAGCAGCTTTATTTGAACTGCTGTGGAGACGCCCTGAAACCCATTCATTCCTCCCGGAAATCAATGCGAGCCATGCATCATGAGACAGTTACAGCATATTTATTGCACTTTTACCATCCCATGTCAAAGAAAACCCGGCATAAATCACCGGGATAGCAAAATCGCAGAGAGCGGAAGCGAGGACAAAAAGACAGTATTCGGTTCGATCATGCATGAAGTTTCTCGAAGTTAAGGCCTTGATGATTCCAGGCAGGAAACTACTTGAAATTTATCGTGTAAAAGATATCCCCCCCGCTCTCGGACCCAGTCTGGGTTTCAATCTGCCAGTGCTTGAAGATGTCGTAGCGGAGGCGGAACAGGTTGCCGCCGGTGAAGATCGACCGGCCGTAACTCAGGTAGAGCTGTGGTGTCAGGTATTTTCCCACGGTCAAAAGTGACTCGGAAGCGGTCGGCGCACGGGGCGCCATGCCGGGAGGGATTGACGGTACCGCCTTGTAGCCGATGCTGCCGGTGGTTGAGGCGCTGCTCGTTTCGAACCCGAGGGAGCTTAGCCCCAGCCGGCTCTTTAACTCCCCGCGCAGATCCGTTGCCTGGCTCGCTGACAGGAGGGCTCCCGCAGCCTGGGCCAGGAGAGCCGTCTGGGAGGAACTACTGGCGCTGCTGAGTGGATGGCCGAGTACGATGTACGCCAGGATATCCACATCCGGCATGGAGGGGTCGGAGTATAGTTTTGTCACCGGTGCCTGGAGCACTCCGCCGACCGTCACGCCCGCCCGCACCTCGCCGACGGTGCGCAGCGCCAGGAAATCCAGGGTCGGCCGGTTGATCGGACCTCCGGCATAATAGAGACGGCCGCGTACGATTTCCAGGTCCACACCGTAGGTCCTGTAGCTCCCCTTGACCACCCGGATCTCCCCTTTGCTCGTTATCCTGTCGAGACTGGTAAAGGTAAGGTCCATGCTTCCAGCCAGTTGGGCGTTGATCCCCTCCGTTTTGACCAGTACCTTGTCGCCCAGCACCATCCGCACCTTGACATCCAGAGCGAGCGGGGAACCCTTTGCCGCAGGCTTTTGTCTCCCTTCCACTATAACGTCCCTGCTCGGCTCGACAACCTTGCTGGTGGGAGGACCGTTGATCAGCAATTCCGGCAGTCTTACTTCGCCCCGTACTGAAAGCTTCTCCGGGGTCCCCTCGAAGGTGAGGATCGGCGTGCACTGGAGTTGCAATTCGGGGAAATAGACTGTCTGAAAGCGTTCACCGTCGAGCTTTCCCCGGTAGCCGGTCACCCGCCACCCCTTCATAGTGATGTCGGCACTCCCCTCCAGATGGCCGGGACCGGAGGCAGCACGCAAGGAATCGAAACGGATGAGCTCTTTTTCCAGGTGCGCGCTGAACTGCACATCTTTCACATGGATCCCCGCGGTGGGAAGGTAGGCCCCTGCCTTGCCCAGGTGCAGATTCCCCGCGATCCGGGGATCCTCCCATCGCCCGCTGACCATCAGGTCGACATCCATCTCTCCGCTGCTCTCCCGGATGAATCCGGGAAAGAGGGCGGTGAGGACCCCCATCTCCCGGACCTTTCCGGTCAGAGACGCCTGGACTCCCCCCGCCGCTTCGATGGAAACGGGGAGCCGCGCCGGGAACGGCAGGCGGAAACTCCCTTGGACCTCTCCATATTCCGCAAGCGACAGGGCGGCATTGCCGCTAAGGGTTTCTCCCCGCCACTCCCACTTCACGGTGGCGGAGCGGAGGTTTGCGTTCATCTCCCCTTCAGGGTTTCGCCAGTGGGCCCGCCCCTGGGATAGGGCGGTATCGCCCTCCATTTCCAGGCGATGACCGGGAAGTAACCGTCCCTTCGCCTTTCCCGCAACAAGCCCGTCGACTTTGACCGCACCGGGAAGCCAGGGTCTCAGCAACGCAAGGTCAAACCTTTTCCATTCAGCGCTGAATTCTCCCTGTTCCGGAATGCCCATACGGGCTGGGGCCGTCGAATAGAAACTCCCCGTCAGTATTCCCCCGTTCCCTATGGTGAGTTCCAATCCTGCATGGATTCCCTGTTCGTTCCCCTCAATTTTCAGCATGCTCTTCTGCACGGTCACGCTTTTTCCATCGAGCGTTACGGTACCTCCGGCAGCGGCGTTCCCGGCCAGGACAAGACGCTCCCCACCCGGCAAACTCAACCGCAGCATCCCGCTGCTGGAGCCGGTTACGCGAACCCCCTTCAGCCATCGGGAGACCCTGGCCAGGTTTAGCTCTCCCCATTCGAGTCTCAATTCACCCCTTCGCGGTTCGCTGACCAGTTCTCCGGCGGCCTCCAGACGCTCCCCCCTCACCCCGCGGATAACGAGAGGAGAAAGAAATATTCTCGCAGAACTGACCGACACTCTCACGGACCTCTCCATTTCCCACGGACCGACGCCGTCCTTTCCGGACAGCCGGACAATATCACCCTGCCATAACCCCTTGTCGTAACCTCCGGAGAGGGAGAGCCTCACCTCGCCCCCGTCAGCAAAAAGAACCGCCGACAGGGTGTGGTTCAAGAGGGTCCCGTCCGCCGTCAGGGTTGCGGAATCGACATGAATGCCCTTGGACGACACGCTGAGGAGTTTTGCCTTGACGTGGAGAGGGTATCCCTTCCCCTCGTCGAGCCGGGCGGCAAGGTCCAGGGCGGCTGCACTCATCCCGCCGGCGGCAAGGCGCGTTCCCTGAAGGGAAACTGAGCCCTCCGCACTCCCTTTATGCCAGCGCCCCCATCCGTCGGCCTTGATCTCCCCTGCTGCTCCGGGGACAAGCCGGGAAAGATCGCTTATCCGCGCCGCCAACTCGACCCTGCTCTTCAGCTCACCGGCCCCATGTATATCAAACCCTTTACCCTGCAGGAGAAGGCGTTCGATGAGGAGGTTGCCCGCAACCGACCCGGCCCGCACCTCACCGGTCAGTTCCTGCCCGTGGAGGCGGCTCTGTCTTAGCCTTGCGCCCACGTCCCAATTGAGCTGGGCAGCCCCTTTCCTGGCAATATTCCCCGAGAGATCGAAGTTCAGCACTCCCTGCCACTCCGGGTCGATCCGGGCCGCGTTGAGGTTGCTGCCGCTGGCAGTCCCGCCGACAGTAATCCCATTCTGCCAGTCGATGCCGAGTTCCCCCAGCACCGCACCGTCGAGGAGTCTGCCGTTAAGAGCGATCAGCTTCATCCCTCTGCGGTTCCCCTGTAATCTTCCGGTCATGGTTCCGCTGCGCCAACCCGTTCCCCTGTTGGCTAACGAGAAACTCCCCCGGTATTTATCCATTTTTCCCGCGACATCAAGCTCACCGTTGAGGTCGGTAGTCATCCCGATCTCCTGTGACAGATCGAGCCCGCGACCCGAAAGTTTCAATGTCAGGGACGGTTCCAAAGTAGCAAGATTTACGTTCCCCTCGCCGGTCACGGCGCCGCGGCGGCCCGGCGCAGTCAGGCGAAGTTTGCGCATTTTTAGGGAATGACGGGTCATGCCGACCTCTCCCGAAAGCTCCAGGCGTTGCCGGGAGCCGGAACCGGCGGAGATCGCGAAGCTCCCGGCCAACTGCTCGGGACCGCGTCCGGGCGAGAGGCGGGACTGGATCGACAAGTGGTCTATATTTGCCGTCGGCCGCACCGGAGCAAGGACAAGGTCCGTTTTCAGAAAAGGACGGCTGAAGCCGACCGCTATCTTCCCTTTCAAGCTCCCCGAGGGGGTTACAACTGCCAGATCGCTCAGGGAAAGGAGCCTGTAGCGCCAGTCTACGGATGTGGAGATTGAATCAACAACCAGGGGTGCGCCACCCGGGCGGCAATAGGTAAGCCCTTTCACCTGAAGCGTGGCTATCTCCCCTTCGAGAAGCGCGGGAATTCCCGACACCCGCGGCCAGGCCAGGTCTGGCGGCCTTCCGGTAGAGGGCGAATTGTTGATGATCCGTACCCTTTGAAGAGTAAGCTCTTTTATGGAAATCCTTCCGGTCAGAAGCAATAAGGGTCGCATGCGCAGGTCGAGGCCGTCCATCTCCGTAACTACCTGCGCCGATGAAACGCGCACCCCGGCAAGGCTCAGATGGTCCAGCAGCCTTCCCTCGACCTTGACGGCGGTGATCTTTACCTGCGAATGGCGAGAGATAGTCGCCAGGAGCCAGCGTGCTCCGTCATTCGTACCGGTGAGCCATGCCACGGCCGCTGTTCCCGCCGCGATGAGAAGGGCCGCCATGGCTGCGCAGAGCAGATATTTGGTCACACGCTTCACAGTTCGAACCCCACGGTGAAATGGATATGGATGGAGGGATTGGAGACCCCCAGCTGCCGGGCCACGTAAAGGTTCAGGGCCCCCACCGGCGTGTAGTAGTGGAGACCAGCCCCTGCTCCCTGCGCGAGATGAAGGTTAGTGAAAGAGTTAAAGGCGTTGCCGGCATCGTAGAACAGGGAAATACCCCAATTTTTGAAGAGTGCCCTCTCCACTTCAATGCTCCCGAAGAGGAGGTGATTCCCTCCCACCACCTGGCCGTTTGCACCGCGCGGGCCGAGGCTCTGATATGAATAACCGCGCACGCTGTGGTCGCCCCCCGCAAAGAACCTGAGTGTCGGGGGAAGGTCCGTCAGTGAATCCTTCATCAGGGTGGCTCCCGCCATCCCCTTCATCTGTAGTGACAACCGCCATGGCAGCGGCACAATGTAACCTCCTTCGCCGATGATCTGGAGAAGTCCGGTGTCCGACCCGAGGAGTTGATGGGTGCCGCGGACCTCCAGGGAAAACCGGTATCCCCGGCCCGGGCGGATCAGGTTGTCGTATTTGTCCTCGGTATAACGCAGTCCCGGCAGCACCAGCCTGGAACTGGAATCCTGTGTTCCGACGGTAAACTCTTCCTGCTGCAGCTTCAAGTATGCGGTCCCCAGCTTTCCCTCGCCGAAGCTGTAATTCCTGTCCAATTCCAGGGAGACCAGACGGCTGATGTAAGTGGTTACATCCTCATGCTGAAGATTGAGCTGCAACGTGGTCGAACTCTTGATATCCCTGGTGCTCGGCATGATATAGTTGAGCGTCAGGCCCTGGAGCCGTTCGGCGACATATAGATTCGCGTTGAATTCATGGCCCAGGTGAAACAGATTCAGGTCGCGGTAACGGAGGGAAAATCTTCCTCCGGTATCCGTACCATACCCCGCTCCAGGACGGATGCTCCTGCGGGGTGCCTGTGTAAGCTGCACCAGCACCGGCACCTGATTCCCCTGCGCCTCCTTTTTTTCAGGGGTGATGACGACCTCTTTAAAGCGTTCGGAGTTGGTGAAATTGAGTTGGGTTTCGCCGAGCCTGTCATACGAAAAAAGGTCACCGCTCTTGTATGTAAGGTTGCGGCGCAGGGATCTGTCGGGATAGTCGGGGGCTCCCTCGATAGTTGTCCCGTCAAAATGATACTGTTCGCCTGTCTCCAGCAGCAGGTCGATGACCGCCCCGGTTTTGTCCCTGTCGATACGGATTTCATGCCGGGAGAATTCCGCATCCAAGTACCCCAGTTTCTGTGCCTGGGACTTAAACTCCCCCTTGGCCTCCTCGTATCTCGGCTGGAGGAGCACGTCCCCCTTCTGCAGGGGGAAGCCGGCAACCAGTTTCCCAAGCGACCGCTCATGGGCGCCGGGACCGTCCAGACCCACATTCACTGCTGTGACATGTACCGGTTTGCCCGGATCCACGTCTACCCGCAGGCGATAATCACCCTCCCCGACCGTGTCGAGCTTGACCTTTACACTGGCTTTATAATAGCCGAAAGGCTCAAGAGCGGTCAGGACCTTTTCATCGGCCTTTGCGGCGAAACGTTCCAGCCAGAGCCTGTCAACCTTGCCGTTGCTGACCAGACCGGCGGGGAGCGCAAGCGCTTCCTGCACATTGGTCAGAGCGGCTCCCTCTATCCCGTCGACAACGATCTCGACCGGATCCGCAGCTGTTGCGGCCGTAGTCAAACCGAGCAGCCATAATATTCCCACAAATGCGATATAACGCATTAAAATCCCCGATTCGAAGCATCATTCCCAGGAGTGGGGCAAATTCAATACCCTGCCAAGCGTCACCATGGGAAGCTTGTCGCCTTGCCGGGCCGGCTCACGTCCCCTCCGGCGGGCCGGCCCGGAGCATGATGTGGCGTTGTTTCACGGGCTTTTCCTCTCGTGATGGCAGTTTGAATCTTCTGTAAATTATCCTTGAAGAGTGCGGAACGTCAAGGAATTTCCATATTTCATCCGGGGAGGAACGGTCGTGATTATCGGGAAAATTCCTTGATCCCTTCATCGAGAGTGATGCAAGACCAGCATTCGCTGTTCCTGAGGAGATTTTACATCCCTGCCTGGCATGGTAGAATTTAGCGGTAACCCTTTGGAAATGGAGGATACTCATGAAGCTGAGAGGCAAGGTGGCAATTGTGACCGGTGCGGGGCGCGGCCTGGGGAGGGCCACCGCCGTTGCCATGGCGCTGGAGGGGGCGGACCTGGTTATCGTCAGCAGGACCCCCCGTGAGTTGGAGGAAACCGCGGCCATGATCATCGGCGGTGGAGGAACGGTCGTTATCCTCGAAGGGGACCTGGCCCGGCCGGAAGATGTCAAACGGACGGTGGTGACCGCTCAGGAGAGCTTCGGCAGGATCGATATCCTGATGAACAACGCGGCAATAATCACCCCTATGAAGCCCTGTCACGAAATCACCGGGGATGAGTGGCGCTACGGCCTGGATGTCGACCTGCTGGCCCCCATTCTGCTCGCAAGAGAGGTCATTCCCGCCATGATCGGTCAAGGTGGGGGGAAGATCATCAACGTTACGTCGGGACTGGCGGAGATTGTCCTCTCCCCTTTCGCCGTCTATTCGGTGGCCAAGGCGGGGCTCAATCACCTGACCAGAATCATGGCCTTTGAATTGAAGCAGCTCAATATCCAGGTGAACGGCCTCGATCCCGGATTGATGGACACCGGAATGCAGGAGTCGATCAGGAAGGCCGGTGCGGCGGCCCTGGGCGAAAAGGTCCACCGGCGTTTCGTCGACTACCGGGAACAGGGATTACTGGCGCCGCCTGAGAAACTGGCGCGGCTTGCCCTGTTCCTCGCTTCTCCCGAGTCGAATAACGTGACCGGTGAAATCGGTGGCGAAGCAGATTTCGCGCGATTCGGCTATCGCCGCGTATAAGATCAAATGTTTTAAAAAGATGGTGAAACCCCGTTTCCCCTGCCGTACAACTACTCAACCGGCCAACTCGTCTCAAATCCTTCGGGAAAGAAATTCTCCTTCGTCCGGTTGAAGTAACCGTACTGGATGCGGGGGAACTCCTTCTTCACCCGTGCGAGCATCCGGTACATGCCGATCCCCCGGCCGGTTATCCACATCCGTTTGTTGTAGAAGTCGGGGTCGATGGAGAGGTTGCGCATCTGGATCATATCTACGCCGGTGTCGGCGATGAAGCGGAGCAGCGCCTCCACCTCAGCCTCGCTGTCGGAGAGCCCCGGCGAGACCAGGTAGTTGATCATAGTGAAGAGCCCCCTCTCCTTCGCGATCTTGACCGAGGAGACGACATCGGCAAAAGTGTACCCCACCGGCCGGTAGTAGCGGTTGTAGTACTCCTCCTGCACCGAGTTGAGGGAAAAGCGCATGGAGTCCATCCCGGCGTCGCACAAGAGGCTCACCCGGTCGGGAAAGGAGCCGTTGGAATTGAAGTTGACCGTCCCCCGTGTGGTGGCGGCCTTGAGTCGGCGAGTCGCCTCGGCAACGGTGTCGGCCTGGAGGATCGGGTCCCCCTCGCACCCCTGGCCGTAGGAGACGATCGGCTCGGGTGCCTCGTTCAGATGGGGAAGCGCCAGTTCAACGATCTCTTCCGGTGTGGGGACAAAGCCGATCCGCTCGTGGTTGGCAGGGCAGCAGTCGGATGGCTGGAGGCTGATGCAGCCGAGGCAGCGGGAGTTGCAGGCCGGGGAAGTGGGGAGCGGCGCCTCCCAGCGGCGGAAGAAGAGGTTTTTAGCCGCGAAGCAGTGATAATCCAATGCGCAGCGGGCGAGCTGTTCCAGAAGGCGGTTTTCGGGCATTTCCCGGAGCATCCGCCGCACCAGGGGGTCGAGCTGGCGGTCGTCGTAGTTTTTTGGCAGCCAGTTCTCGTTGGTATCGACCCGCGAGGCGGCCACGACGAAGCGCTCGCTTTCCTCGTTCCACCCCACGGCGGTGTACGACCAAAGGGGAAGGTGGACCTTCTTCCGCCGGTAATCGCAGGCGGGAAGCAGCGTCCGGACGTACCCCGGCGCCATGAACGCGGAGACCGCCTGCACCCGGATATCGCGCTTCCCTTCTCGGACGGTATCCACGGTGACGAATGCGCGCTTCTTTCCGTCCCAGGCGACCGGCGGCGTGTCGGGTATGGTGAAGATGCGGCTGTCGTCCGGGAGGGGAATAAGCTCCACCGCCTCGGGTAACACCGTTTCGGTGCCGCTCATCCCGGCCATGGTGAGATGCGGATGATCGAAGATATTCCCCTTTGCATCGGCGTAGAGGAGCTTGGGAAGGCATTTTCGTTTCATGATGTTATCACCTTACCACAAATCACCGGCGGTTGCCAGCCGGAGGTTGCCGCTAGCAGCCAGCAGCTAGCAGCTAGGTGCTAACAACTTTTTCTAGCCATACCCTCGGCAATCCGCTAAACTTGGGCCATGAAGATACTGCTCGCCACCCTCCACGCCAAATACGTCCACAACTCCCTCGCCCTCCCCTGCCTGGCCGTCGCCTGTAAAGGAATTGAAGGAGTGGAGACGGTCATCCGCGAGTTTACCGTGAACGAGCCGTCCCACCTGGTCCTCCGTGCGCTGGCCGCCGAAGATGCGGACGTGGCGGCCTTCTCCTGCTATATCTGGAATATCGGCGAGACCCTGAAGCTCGCCTCCGACCTGAAACAGGTGAGGCCGGGAACCTTCATCATACTCGGCGGTCCCGAGGCGTCGTACGGCATTTTCGAGCTGATGGCACAGAACCCCGCCATCGACTGCATCGTCCGGGGTGAGGGGGAAGAGACCTTCCGAGAACTGATGGCGCTTCTGCTTCGAACCGACGGAGGTCGAGACGCATTGCAAGGCGTCTCCGCGGGAATTGTCTTTCGCGCCGGTGATGAAACCGTCGCTGCTCCCGAACGCGAGCCGATCCCTGACCTGGATATAATCCCCTCCCCTTTCAATGCCGGCCTCGTCGACCTGAAAAAGCCGCTCGTTTATTATGAAACTTCCCGCGGCTGCCCGTTCTCCTGCGCCTTCTGCATGTCTTCCCTGGATCGGGGGGTGCGCTCGTTCTCCATGAAACGGATAAAGGAAGACCTGGGGCTTCTCACTGCGCAGGAGGCGCAGACCGTGAAACTGGTGGACCGGACCTTCAATTACGACGCCGGCCGGGCCAACGCGATCTGGGAGTTCATCCTGGCGGAAAATCGTGAGAGCCGGTTTCATTTTGAAATAGCAGCCGATCTCTTGACCGAAGATAACTTTCTGCTGCTGCGACGAGTCCCTCCCGGCGTGTTCCGTTTTGAGATAGGTGTCCAGTCGGGAGATGAGAATACGCTGGAGCGGGTCGGACGCAGGTCTGATCTGGAGCGGCTCTTCGCTAATGTGCGAAGGCTCCGGAAAGAAACCGGAGTGATCGTCCACCTCGACCTGGTCGCGGGTCTGCCAGGAGAGGATTTTCCGGGATTCCTCAACACGCTGCAACAGTTGTTCGATGTGCTCACCAGCGACGGTCAATGGCAGGGAGAGGAGTGTCACATCCAGGTGGAGCCCCTGAAAGTTTTGAAAGGCTCCCCCATGCGAAAAATCGCCGCGGAGGAAAATTACGCCTTTTCCGCCGCGCCGCCCTACAAGGTGCTCCGCACCCCCTGGCTTTCCTTCGCCGAGATATGCCGCATCGAAACCGTGAGCCGGCTCATCGATCTCATATACAATAGCGGGAAATTCCGTACTGCCCTGACCCTCGTAGCACGATCCCATCCGCTCTCCCGGTTTTTCGCATCTGCCGCGCAATACTGGGAAGACACCGGGCACCCCCCGAGTCTCTCACAGACAGCGCTGTTCGAGGCAATATGGCGATTCACGGGAGAATATCTCCCGGCCCTGAAGCGGGAAGAATTCCGCGATGCACTCTGTTTCGACTTCTGCCTGGCCGATTATCCGGCCGCGTCCAAGCTCCCCGCTTTTTTTGCAGGGGACTGCAACACCGGACGGCATGGGAAAGAAAAGGAGATGAGCGCCGATCTCAGGCAACAGTTAGGCATTGCCGCGGGGAGCAGGGTGAGAAGCTTCAGGCATGCCTTTAGCCGGGACTACTTGAGCACTACTTGGGGAAAGGGACCGGTGGAGTTACTGTTTGTCTACATCTCCACGCCGGGGAGGGGATTGCGTGTTGAGTTATTGAAGGTCTGAGCCATAAAAGGTTTCCTGTTATGGTTTCAGATCAAATAAAAAATGCCCCATAACGGGGCATTTTCGTGTCGGAGTTATTTCTACATGGTCAGTCGAATACCCCGGTGGAGAGATACCGCTCGCCGGTGTCCGGCAGAATCACTACCAGATTCTTCCCCTTGCCGAGCTTCCTGGCCACCTGCAAAGCAGCATGGAAGGCAGCTCCGGACGATACGCCGACCAGCAGGCCGGTTTCCATGGCCAGGCGCTTGGTTGCGGTATAGGCGTCCCCGTTGGTCACCCGGATCACCTCATCGTAAATTTTCGTATCCAGGACTTCCGGCACGAAACCGGCCCCGATCCCCTGTATCTTGTGCGGTCCCGGCTCGCCGCCGGAAAGGACCGCGGAGTCAGCCGGCTCAATGGCGGCAATATGGACTTGGGGATTATGTTTTTTCAGCACATCGCCGATGCCGGTTATAGTGCCACCGGTGCCGACCCCGGCCACAAAACCGTCAATGGAGAGCCCATTCATGGCGCATAATATCTCCGGTCCAGTTGTCAACCGGTGCACCTCGGGATTTGCCGGATTCTTGAACTGCTGGGGCATAAGATAGCCATGCTTATCGGCCAGTTCTTCCGCCTTCTGCACCGCGCCACGCATCCCCTGGGTTCCGGGGGTAAGGACCAGCTCCGCCCCGAAAGCGGCCAGGAGCCGACGCCGCTCAATGCTCATTGTATCGGGCATGGTAAGTACCAGTTTATACCCCTTCACCGCGCAGACCATTGACAGGCCGATGCCGGTATTGCCGCTGGTCGGTTCGACCACCGTCGCCCCCTGCTTCAGGCTGCCGTCCTTTTCCGCGGCCTCGATCATGGCAAGACAGATACGGTCTTTAATGCTGCCACCGGGATTGAACGCCTCAACCTTGGCATAGATAGCGGCAGCGCCCTTCTCTTCAAGTTGTTCCAGCCGGACAAGTGGGGTGTTGCCGATCTGGTCGAGAATGTTAGCGCTTTTAAGTACAGGCATGGCTGCTCCTTTCAGATGAACTGTTAGCGATATGTGACGGTCTTGAACTAAACCGGTGAATTCGGGAAAAGCACCAGATGCAAGGCTTACGAATCTTGAGGAATGAGGCGTACATAAGTTTCGCCGCAGTGAAGAACGGATAAGCGCACGCAGCAGATGGTCTTTTGCCGAATTCGTCAGATGAAGTAAACGAAGCGATGGTCCTGCTCCCGTTTCACCCCCATGGCCTGCCCTCTTTCGCAAAGGTTTTTGAGGGTCAATGAGGCAAAATACTCATTGAGCTTATCGGTTGCCTCCTGCCAGACTATCTGGGTGACACAGCTACCCTCAAAAGAGCAGTCCCCTTTCTTTTTTTTCGGAGACTTGTCGCTGACACAGTCAACCAGCGCGATGTCCCCCTCCGCCGCCCGGACGATCTCCTTGACCGTGATCGCTTCAGGGCCGCGGCCCAGATAATACCCTCCGTTCGGCCCCCTCTTGCTCTTGAGGATTCCCGCCTTTTTAAAACTCTGGAATATCTGCTCCAGATAGCGTGGCGATATTTCCTGGCGGCGGGAAATATCCTGAATCTGCGCTGGGAGAGTCCCGGAATTATAGGCTATGTCAAAAAGTGCGCGAAGACCGTAACGGCTTTTGGTCGACAATCTCATCTGCTTTCACCTCTTAAATGAAGATGGCTTATAAATATACAATCTGCCATGATTTTGTCAAGAACTTATATGGCCAAACACGTCTAATCTTAATGTGATTACTACAGTTTTTGCAGGCCAGTTGAGTTCGCCAGTTAGAGCTACGTCATCTAAAACTGCGACGGAACCTATCGGGCCGGGCTTTGCGGACGACCACGAATTACCAGTATTTCCTGGGGGGCTCGACCCTACCAACGATTTTGATTTCACCGTTTTCGACTATGAAAACGTCACCCAATTCATTGGTCCACGTATCTCCCTCATCCAAGGGATATGGGACTTCGCGCCGGCCGAGAAAGAGCTCATCATCGCCGATAAAAGCATACCATTCGAGGCTGCCGGTCATCCATATCTTGTTTTTCAGTTCCATAAATAATCTCCTGTAATATGGCAAGTTATAATACCTGAAAAGTTCCGGACGGGTCAAGCAAGTCCGATTTTTACTTGTTGCAGCCCTGGTTAGCGGCTATACTTGAACTCGTATTGTCCATACTGGTAAAGGAGTCTTAAATGAAATTCACCAAGATGCATGGGGCCGGAAACGACTATGTATATGTGAACTGCTTCGAAGAGCGGATGGAAAACCCGGAACAGGTTGCCGTCAAGGTTTCCAACCGCAACTTCGGCATCGGTTCCGATGGGCTTATCCTTATCCTCCCTTCGGACAGGGCCGATATCCGGATGCGCATGTTCAACGCGGACGGGTCGGAGTCGGAGATGTGCGGCAACGGCATCCGTTGCGTGGCAAAATATGCCTTCGACCACGGGCTGGTCACCAATAGAGAGATCACTGCCGAAACCGGCGCCGGCATCCTCACCCTTCAGCTCTTCACCGACAGCCGTTATAAGGTGGAACGTGTTCGCGTGAATATGGGGGCCCCGCGCCTCTCGCGCGCCGAGATACCCATGATGGGGAACGGACCCTCGCCGGTCATAGCCGAGCCGCTCAACATTCTCCATACTTCATTCAAAATTACCTGCCTCTCCATGGGTAACCCCCATTGCGTGATCTTTATGGATGACGTGGAGAGCTTCCAGGTAGAGAAATACGGGCCGCTGATCGAAAACCACGAGATCTTTCCGCGCCGCACCAACGTGGAGTTTGTCCGGATCATCTCAACTTCCGAAGTCAGGCAGAGGACCTGGGAACGGGGCGCGGGAGAGACACTTGCTTGCGGAACCGGCGCCAGCGCCGTATGCGTGGCTGGGATACTGAACGGATTGACCGAAAAAAAGATCCTTAACCACCTCTCGGGTGGCGACCTGGAACTGGAATGGGCCGAAGACGGCAACGTCTATATGACCGGCCCTGCTGTGGAAGTATTCTCGGGAGAGATAGACCTCTAAACCTAAAACAGCAGGTATCACACAAAGCCACAAAGATCACGAAGTTAACCTAAAGATTTTTTTGATTTGTATGAACACCATTTATGGTGAATGGCTTTATCTCTGCAGCACATCGATTTACTTTGTGTCATCGTGTCTTTGTGTGAGTCAACTTCTTTTTCTTGGTAAATCAATATGAAACCTTGCCCGATGTGTGCAAAATGGGATGACGAGCCCGAACTCCGCATCATGGAGCTGGAGCGCTGCTATGTCCTCCTCAACCGCGATCAGTTCTTTCCAGGATACACCTTTGTCTTTACCAAGAAGCATGTGACCGAGCTTTTCCATCTTGATCTGGAATCGAGAATGGCAGTCATGGAAGAAGTCAATGCCGTGGCTTCTGCCCTCTACAAGCAGTTCAAACCGGATAAAATCAATTACGAGCTGCTCGGCAACATGGTCCCCCACATGCACTGGCACCTGGTTCCACGTTTCCGGTCAGATCCTCTCTGGCCCCGCCCCATCTGGGCTGAGCCCCATGTTGAGGCGCTACTGTCCCCAGCCGGTTACGCCGAACGGATTGAACTTATCAAAAAGGCCATTACTATATGAAAGACTACACGGGCGCACACATGTCGATTGCCGGCGGCATCCATCTCGCACCCGAGCGGGGGGTGGAGGTCGGCTGCGGGGTGATCCAGGTTTTCACCCAGAACTCCAACCAGTGGCGCGGCAAGCCGGTCTCCGACTCCAATGCTTCACTATTCCGGGAAAAGTGGCGCGAGTCGGGGCTTCACGAGATCGTCAGCCACGACATCTACCTCGTCAATCTTGCGTCCGCTCCCGGCGAGATCAGGGAGAAGAGCCTTGTCGCCTTTCGCGAAGAGATGGAACGTTGCAGCCGGTTGGGGATCAACAGGATCGTCATGCATCCCGGCGCCCACTTGGGAGATGGAGAAGAGGTGGGGATTCATCGGATATGCGAGGCATTTGACAATTTATTCGAAACCGTGCCCGAATATAACGGAAAAGTCCTTCTGGAGGCTACCGCCGGGCAGGGGTCCAACGTGGGTTACCGCTTCGAGCACCTGCGGGCTATCATTGACGGAAGCGCCTTCCCCGACCGCTTCGCGGTCTGTTACGACACATGCCACACATTCGCTGCCGGCTACGACATCACAACACCAGAAAGTTACAAAAAGACTTTCGACGAATTCGACCGGATCATCGGCCTGGACCGGCTCCTGTGCTTCCACGTAAACGACTCCAAAAAAGGGTTGAATAGCCGTGTCGACCGTCACGAACATATCGGCCATGGGGCCATGGGGCTCGAAGGCTTTCGCCTCCTCGTCAACGACCTCCGTTTCGCAAAAATCCCCAAGATCCTGGAGACCCCCAAGGGTGAGAACAACGATATGGACGCCATTAATCTGAAGACCTTGCGTGATCTGGTTAAATGCTGAATTGATAAGTATGTCGATAGTGTCGGAAAACCCTTCGTCCCTCAGACAAATCTTTACCAGTACACGCACAACAATCCTATTAATTACTAAGACTAAGGTTGACTACTCGACATCTCAAAACGGTTCCGACCCTTGGACGCTGTGAATTCAAATCTGTTCACAATACCCATGTCGAGTAGTCAGGTTAGTTGTTAGTATATTGACCCGTTAGGTTTGTTCGATGTAGGTCTTTTTGTTACTGGTAGCTTACAAATACTTACTGGTCAAGCAGATATGGGTACAGCAGTAGGTTTAACCTTAACAGCTGGGTTTGTGAAT
>Ga0181533_1003810_pt1 | contig 15986 bp, 15 predicted proteins | sample PEATcosm2014_Bin_45_FD_119772 | JGI IMG/M metagenome (GOLD analysis project Ga0181533, IMG submission 119772) | Peatland microbial communities from MTU Mesocosm Facility, Houghton, MI, USA - PEATcosm2014_Bin11_60_metaG | ecosystem: Environmental > Terrestrial > Soil > Wetlands > Peat | place... | reverse complement strand
TGCTCGGCGTAGTTGAAGTTCAACAGCTTGCGCCGTTTCTCTTCGGCTTGTAACTTTGCCTTCCGGGCCGCATCGCGGCGCGGATTGGTATCGATGATCGGGATGTGCCCCAGACTGCGGATCTGCTCGTGAATCGGCGGCGCATCGAAGGCCGAGTCCATCAAATCATAAAGACTTGTAACTCGCTGGGCGGTCACGAGCGCCAACGGGATCGCCGCCTGACTATCGTGCAAGGAGGCCGAAGTCAGGATGCAACTTATGGGTATCTGCCCATCGGCAACGTCCAGATGCAGCTTATAACCTTTCCACGATCACTCTTGTCCAAGACAGCATTTTCTGTGAATTGAGCGGTTGATTTTACTGGGCATAGGGATCCTCTCCCGGCGATAGGGTCGGGTTTCTTCGATGACTCGGACTGGAGGACTTTCTACGTATCCGGCATTCTGCTGTCCAAGTTGTAGGCGTGTAAATGCTGCGCTACAGGCTCAAGTGGGTGTTTGCATTTCTTCTGCTGTCCAACTCATGGCTACCAAATCAGCGGCATGGGTAACTGTTCGGCGAGTTGTCTTGCGGCTGGCGGTCCGTCCAGCGGATTGTTGAGCCATGCCCACAAGTCCCGGAAGATGAACAGTTGCTGGCGCAGCAGAGCCGCAAGATTGGAGAGCGACCATCCAAAGCTGGACTTCATCTGCAGGTATTTCAAGATCAGCATGGCGATCAACGCCGTCCAGATCTGCGTCTTGACCGCATTGGCGCTGGTGCCCAAGAACGACTTCACCTTTGCTGTTTGTTTCAGCGCCTTAAGAAATAGCTGTCGGGTAAGGGACTGGCGCGGTATCTGCGTCGAGCGCAATCCGATTCGCATCCGGCCAGCCCCAGGCAGACTTCGCGTAGCGAGTTCAAATGCGCCACCTGGCAAAACAGCATGGCCACAAACTGTTCCCAGCAGGTGAACCCCTTGGCGCTGAACTCGGCTTGATGTTGTGTGACAGCATTTGCGAACTGCCCGCGTGGAAAAAGTTGCAAAAGCTGCGAGTAGACACTGCATACTTGAGTCATGGCTGATCCTCTCTCCTCTGTCTGTGGTCCTGTCAGGAACCCACTTCAGAGTAACGAGGATCAGCCTCATCCGTGCTTCTCAAGCCGTGAGAGCTATCAGGCTATTTTGGACAGCAATGATATCGGACACACGCTCAGTGGTGCTCAGTTTAGATCAGGCCCCACGTACTCCCCGTCACAGCCCGGCGTCGAAAGACGCCGGGCGGGATGCAGCTCCTCGAGACGGGTGCGCGCCAACTCCCGCTGCAGTGTTTTTTCGGCAATGACCTTTCGTTGTGCGCCTCTGAGTTGCAGGACTGCTTTTCGCAGCGGGATGGAGGTCAGCTCTTGGTAGCGCGAGTCATTCACATCGAGGGCCATGTCCGGTGCGCCTGTACCCCAAAGCGCTTTTTGCAGATTGGGAGTAAGGCGCGCGTCTTCAAGTAGCTCCAACTGGCCATCGAATCCGTCCAATGCCGCGGCAAGCGTGAGACAGCCGACCACAAGACCGGGCTGTTGCGCCACGGTTCCGGGCGCCAAAGCTGCCAGCAGCATCGCAGAAAAAAGGGCACCTTGGTCTGATCGCGGCCAGTATAGTGTTTTCTACAGGCTGAACGCCGCTTTGGGGTGTTCATTGCGGCGAAAGCCAGTCAACGGTCCGGGGTCTGCCTCGTCTAACGGAATGAAAGTGTGTACAACTTGGACACTATGCGAAATCGATCTGTTTTTTGCGTCGTTCTATCGATGCTGGCGTTGGTTTGTGCGCCGGCAGCCGGCGCGGCCCAGCAGGCTGCCTCCGATCAACCTGCCGCGACGTTGAAGATTCAGGCGCGGGAGGTGGTGCTGCCGGTGACCGTGCGCGACAAGAAGGGCGCGCTGGTGACCAGCCTGAAGATCAGCGACTTTGCGCTGACCGAGGATGGGCGGCCCCAGACCATCAAGAGCTTTACGCGGGAGAGCAACCTGCCCTTCCGGCTGGGCCTCTTGGTGGATACCAGCCGCAGCGTTTCCGGGGCGATGGAGAACGAGCGCAAGGCGGCGGGGAAGTTTGTGGACCTGATGCTGCCGGCCGACCCCAAGACCGCCACGCAAAAGGACGAGGCGTTCCTGATCCACTTCGACCGCGAGGTTGAGCTGCTGGAGGACTTTACCAACTCGCGCGACAAGCTGCACCACGAACTGGACGAGATGGGGCCGACGCGGGCTACGCAGAACTCCAGCCAGGGCCCGGAGACCAGCGGGGACGACCGGGGCAGCGGGCAGACGCGCAGCCGGGGCGGGACGCAGCTTTACGACGCGATTTACCTCGCCTCGGATGAGCTGATGAAGCCCAAGGACGGACGCAAGGCGCTGGTGGTCTTCTCCGACGGCGTGGACCGGGGCAGCAAAGAGACGCTGAACGACGCGGTGGATGCGGCGGACCGGGCCAATGTGGCCGTTTACACCATCTACTTCAAGGGCGAACAGGAGAACACCGGAAGCGGCTTTCCGGGCGGCGGGCGGCGCGGCGGCATGGGCGGCGGAGGCTATCCCGGTGGTGGAGGCGGCTACCCCGGCGGCGGTGGGGGTTATCCGGGCGGCGGGCGGCGCGGGGGCGGTCAGAGCGAACCGGGGGTGGACGGCAAGAAGATCATGGAAAAGATTGCCGAGCGCACCGGGGCTCGGTACTTCGAGGCCAAGAAGAAAGACAACCTCGAAGAGATCTACGGGCAGATCGCCGAGGAGCTGCGCGGGCAGTACCTGCTGACCTACACGCCGGACGTGGTGGACAAGGAAGGCGGGTTCCACAAGATCGCGCTGAAGGCCAACAAGGACGACCTGGTGGTGGTGACGCGGGAAGGGTACTACGCGCCTACAGAGGGGTCGAAGTAGGGCAGTCGAATCCGAATGGGGGCTCGAGGACCGATGGCTCGACCGAGGGTGGAATTTCTTCCTCGGTGACTACGAAGAAATAGCGCAGGTCTGCCTGGCCAAACGAAGTAGTCATGGCGACATCGGCGGCATCCAGGCCTGTTGCCATGAGCACGCGGCCAATGCGGGGCTGGTTGTTGCGGGCATCGAATGTCCACCAACGGCCGTCGAGCCAGACCTCGAACCAGGCGCTGAAATCCATGGGAAGGCACGCGGGGACGCCAATATCGCCCAGATAACCGCTTGCATAACGGGCGGGGATGTTGAGCGCGCGGCAGAAGGTAATGGCGAGATGCTGAAAATCGCGGCATACCCCCACACGCTCGGTAAACACATCCATGGCCGTTTTGGTGGGGCGGGCGTGCTGATAGTTGAACGCCACCTTGTTGTGGACCCAGTCGCAGATGGCCTGCACACGGCCCCAGCCGGGCGAGAGGTATCCAAACAGTTCAAACGCAATGTTTGAAAAGCGATCGACCTCGCAGTAGCGGCTGTTGAGCAGATAGCGAAGAATCTCGTCCGGCAGATCGCCGACGGCCGACTCGCGGGCAGAGGGGTTGACCGGATCCGGGAGGCCGGAGTCTCGAATCAGCGTGGAGCTGCTGAGCCTGAGTGGGCCGGGAGGGGCGACGAACCTCGTGCAACGATTTCCGAAACTGTCGATGTAGGTGGAGACTTCCAGTTTCGGTTCGGTTTGCAGTTCGTCCGGCTCCAGCAGGTCGTGGGCGCGGGAGGGATGGACGTTCAGCATCGCGGCCATGGCGACTGTGACGGGAATGTCGAATTGGATGTCGTATGCCAGGCGGATGAGCATGGTCGGTTGGCGCCTCTTGTCTCAAAGGTACGGGGACGGATGGGGCATATTCGCCATGGCCTGCGTTGGGACTCTGCAGGCCATCTGTTCATTCAGATGCAAGAAACAGATGGGACGCCGTTGGACGAGGGCGTGATCGGGTGAGGGCGGGGTATGTGGTTTCGATGGGGTTATGCGATTGTATGCCAAATGGAAGGGGCGGAGTCAGGTGAACTGAGGCCTGTCTCCTGAGCTCGCTCCAGTGTGGTGAATCCGATTTCCGTAACGTATTTGCACGAGGCGGAAGTGCAGCCATCTCCCAGAAAACGCAGGTCCTTCGACTCGCTTCGCTCGCTCAGGATCAAAGCATTTGTAAAATGAACTTCGGAGACAGGACACCGGTCATCATCGCCTTAAGAGAAGATGGCCTGTTTTTCCTTGCACGATTTAATCTGCTCTTCCGTCAATCCCCTGACTTTTGAAAATTTGGCTTTTTGGAGATTTCCGGCGGTTTCAAGTTTTGCCAGCGTGCCGTCGATTGTTTCAAAAGAAACGTCGGTAAACTCTGCTTCGCTCAGATCGGCGCCGGAAAAGTCCGCCCCACCGATCATCCCACTTTTCATAACCAGCTTATGCAGATTGGCAAGGCTAAATTTAGAGTTCTCGGCGCGTGAGTCGGAGATATCCGCGCCGGAAAGGTTGGCTCTGGAGAAATCCACGTTTTTCAGGTTTGCGCGGGACAGTTGGGCGGATTTCAGATTTGCACTGAAAAAGTTGCTCTGCTCCAAGATCGCCGAACCCAGATCTGCACTTTCGAGGTTAGCGTAGCGAAAAGTCGACTCCCTTAGCCAAGCGCCACGCAAGTCGGCACCGGCCAAATAGGCTTCATCGAGCCCCACTCCAGCGGCATTGAGGTACCGGCCAATCTGTTTGTCAATCTCATCTGGCGACTCATTCTTGAAGGTGTCTCGACAAAGTGGATAAGACTCGCGTAACACGCTCGTTAATGCTCGCCTGAGCGGGGAGATGCCGCCTGCGTCAGGCGAACGCTCCATATCCGTGCAGGTCGCTGATGCAGCAGTGTCCGGTTGTTGACGTAAGTTCCCGGCTGCGAGGTTGAACACCTGCAGGTAGAAGCGCTCATAGCCCTTGCGCAGGAACGTCGACAGCAGCAGAGCCGAGCTTGTGCGTTGTTGATCCAACTCGGCGCCTAGTCCGTTGACAATCTGCTCAAAACGCTCCTCTTCCCGCTTGCGTAGTTCATCCTTTCGTTCCTTCAAATATCGGAGGAGGCCAATGAAGCCAAGAACAATCCCAACGATGACAGAGACATTTCCGTACACCAGGTTAAGCCAACCTCGTGTTGTTGTCAGGCTTCGTTCGTTGTTTGAATTCTCGATCGTGAGCTTGTCTATTTCCAGCTGCAGCTTCTTCTTGGCCAAATCCGGGTTTGTTTGGCTCGGTGCGGAGTCGGTGCTGTAGGCTGGCTTGGCGTCGGGCGGCCCAGCCTTAGATTGGGTCTGTCCGCGCAGTGCAGTCGTGCTTAGGCACAGGTAGGCCAATAGAACCAAAGTGCACGCTGTTTTCGGCTTCTCAGTCATTAACTTCTCTCCACATTTTGGGTCGGACCAGAGCCGTCAGGGCTAAGGCTTTGCCATACCTTCTTCAAGTAGCTGTCGATACTTGCTGGCTTTGCTCCGGCCTCGCCCAGGAAATCGCGAATGGCCCTCTTAGTCGGGGCCAGGACTTTATCATCGGGCGTTTGAAATTCAGTGCGCAGGCCGTCCTGTCGCAAACAGGTTCCGTTCCCAGGGTAAGAACGGACATTGACCTTGCAGATCTCCAGAAGGTCTTTAACTTTATACCAAGGGAGATCCGGTTCGGAGTCCGCCATGAATATCGAATTCATGGTCGACTTGTGGCCTTTGAGACGGAAAGCAATACGTTTTTGAATTGCCCTCATCATATGAACGATCCTGCATTAAGTACGGACCTCTGGAATGCGTGGGTTGCTAAGCCCGTTTCGGCGAACAGATTGGGAGTTGGCAAGTTGGAGGGGAACGCTTCGTTTAGCCCGTGACGAGAGGATACCACGCATCCCCGGGCAGCCAAGCAGGTTTTTTACCGGATTCAAACAGCCGACGAATTCGGATCGAAAGCAAGGTGGATGCGAGCGAATGATGCGTGCGTCCTATGCTTGAGACTCAAATTGTTCGATCGACTCCTAAACGCGCCAAGGGCGTCCGCCGTGGCGGACGCCCTTGGCGTTTGACCGGTGGTGATCGGCTAGCTGGTGGTGTGCAGGTCTGGCCCTGTCTGTTTCTCCTGGAGTGCCGCTTGCGCAGCCGCCAGCCTTGCCGTCAACAACCGGAAAGGCGAGCAGGAGACGTAGTTGAGCCCGATCTTGTGGCAGAACTTGACGGACTCGGGATCGCCGCCATGTTCGCCGCAGATGCCGACCTTGAGGTCGGGGCGGGTGTTGCGTCCCTTGGCCGTGGCCATCTTCACCAGCAAGCCTACGCCGGCCTGGTCGAGGGTGGCGAAGGGGTCGTGTTTGAAGATGCCGTTCTTCAGGTAGGCCGGCAGGAAATTGTTGATGTCGTCGCGGGAGATTCCGTAGGTGGTCTGGGTGAGGTCGTTGGTGCCGAAGCTGAAGAACTCGGCTTCCTCGGCGATCTGGTCGGCGGTGAGGGCGGCGCGCGGGAGTTCGATCATGGTGCCCACAAGGAAGTCGACGGTTTCGCCCTTCTCCTTGAAGACGTCGGCGGCCACGCGGCGGATGATGGCGGCCTGGTTGCGCATCTCTTCGACGCAGCTGATGAGCGGGACCATGATTTCGAGGTGGGGATCGCCGCCCTTGCTCTTGACGGCGACCGCGGCCTCAAAGATGGCGCGGGATTGCATCTCAGTGATCTCGGGGAAGGCGACGCCGAGGCGGCAGCCGCGCAGGCCGAGCATGGGGTTCATCTCGTGGAGTTCCTGGACCCGGGCCAGGAGCGGGCGCAGTTCCTTGAGCCTTGGCGAGCGGGGCTTGGTGTCCTCGAGGTGGGAGATTTCGACCAGCAAATCCTCGCGCTGGGGCAGGAACTCGTGCAGCGGGGGATCGAGCAGGCGGATGGTTACGGGCAGCGACTCCATGGCTTTGAATAGACCTAAAAAGTCGGCGCGCTGCATGGGCAGGAGCTTCTTGAGGGCTTCGCGGCGGTCTTTCTCGTTGTCGGCCAGGATCATGGTGCGCATGTGTTCGATGCGGTCTTCGGCAAAGAACATGTGCTCGGTGCGGCAGAGGCCGATGCCTTCGGCGCCGAAGAGGCGAGCCTGCTTGGCGTCGCGGGGGATGTCGGCGTTGGCGCGAATGCGGAGACGGCGGACGGGATCGACCCAGCTCATGAACTTGACCAGATCGGGATCGTCGGGCTGCGCGGGGAGGGTCTTGAGCTGGCCTGCAATCACGCGGCCGGTGGTGCCGTCCAGCGAGAGCCAGTCACCCTGCTTGAAGGTTTGACCCTTGACGCGGAGTTCCTTGGCGTTCTCGTCCACGGTGCAATCGCCGGCGCCAGCCACGCAGCACTTGCCCATGCCGCGGGTGACGACGGCGGCGTGGGAGGTCATGCCGCCGCGGGAGGTGAGGATGCCGGTGGCGACTTCCATGCCGGCGATATCTTCAGGGGTGGTTTCGCCGCGCACCAGGATGATGGTGCGGTAGGCGCCGTTCGAGTGGAACTTGACCGCGTCCTCGGCGGTAAAGACGATCTGGCCGACAGCCGCGCCGGGCGAGGCCGGCAGGCCGGTGGCGAGGACTTCAATCTTCTCGCCTTTTTCAATCAGGCGGGGAACCAGGAAGTCGTACAACTGGTTGGGCTCGACGCGGAAGACAGCTTCTTCCTGGGTGATGAGGCCTTCGCGAACCATGTCGAGGGCGATGCGGACGGCGGCCAGGCCGGTGCGCTTGCCGTTGCGGGTTTGCAGCATATAGAGCTTGCCATCCTGGATGGTGAACTCGAAGTCCTGCATGTCGCGATAGTGCTTTTCCATCTTCCAGGTGATGGCGCGCAGGTGGTCGTAAACCATGGGCATGGCGCGCTCGAGCTCGCTGATGGAAAGCGGAGTGCGGACGCCGCTGACCACGTCCTCGCCCTGGGCGTTCATCAGGTACTCGCCGAAGAAGATGTGCTCGCCGGTGGCGGGACTGCGGGTGAAGCCGACGCCGGTGCCGGAGTTGTCACCCAGGTTGCCGAAGACCATGGCCTGTACGTTGACCGCTGTGCCCAGCCAGTCGTCGATGTGATTGATGCGGCGATAGGTCTTGGCGCGTTCGTTCTGCCAGCTCCTGAAGACGGCGTCGCGGGCCTCAACCAGTTGCTCGAGCGGGCCCTGCGGGAAGTCCTTGCCGGTTTCGTCGCGGACCAGCTTCTTGTACTCGGCGATGATTTCCTTCAGCGCGTCGGGCTGGAGCTCATAGTCGTACTTGACGCCCTCGCGGTGCTTGACGGCGTCGAAGATGTGCTCGAACTTCTTCTTGGGCACATCGAGAACGACGTCGCCGAACATCTGGATGAGGCGGCGGTAGGAATCATAGGCAAAACGGGGATTGTTGCTGAGTTTGGCGAGGGATTCGACGGCCTGGTCGTTGAGGCCGAGGTTGAGGATGGTGTCCATCATGCCGGGCATGGAGAACTTGGCGCCGGAGCGAACGGAGACGAGCAGGGGATTTTCGCCCGCGCCCAGCTTTTGTCCCTGGAGCTTCTCGAGGCGCTCAAGGGCGGCGTGCATCTCGACATCGATTTCGGGGCTGAGGGCGCCACGCATGTACTCGCGACAGGCCTCGGTCTGAATGGTGAAGCCGGGAGGAACGGGGAGTCCGGCGTTGGTCATCTCCGCCAGGCCGGCGCCTTTGCCGCCCAGCACATCCTTCATGCGGCCATTGCCGTCCGCGGCGCCGCCGCCGAAGAAATAGACATACTGAATTGGGGTTGAGGATGAGCCTGCATTTTCGGCAGACGCTGGTACCACGACGCCTTGGGCCATGGGGTAAAGCCTCCATTATTCAGGATTCCGCGGCGGCGGCACCTTTGAGAGGGTGGCGATACGGAGGCTCAGCGCTCGAACGGGAAACAGCGGTAAAAAGCTGAGCGCGTGCGAGTCATCCAGACATCCGATACAGCGCGTCGCGGCATTGATTCGTCCCTACTACAAATAGCCCTCCAAGTATACGATTGCCTGTGCCATTCGTCACAGACGATTCGTTTGCCAAAGGATTTCCGTTGTATTCTTAGGGGTTTATCTTCGCAATTTGAGACGGGAACCGGCGCCAAGAGCAGGTTTTGGAGCCGGTAGAGCGGGAATCAAGCGGCAGACTGCTGAAGCCTGGGGCCGCAGGGTGAATAGTGTGCCGCATTGTGAGACAGGAGATACCGGTCGAGACCGACGAGGGCCAGGATATGCGCCACCCGCGGCGAGGCATTGGAGACGGTGAAGCTGTGGCCCGCCTGGCAGGCGCTGGCGTAGAGCGTAACCAGGGCTGTAATGCCGGCCGCGTCGATGCGCTCGACGGAGGCGAGATCGAGGGAGACGGATTGACGCTCCACCAGCGGCAGGACGCGGTCCAGCAGGCGCAGATCGTGGCCCCTCACCAGTTCGGTGGGTTGGGTCGATTCATCTGCCGCGATCACCAGGGCGGGGGTCGGTTCACACATCGCGATCGTCATAAGAACTCCTTGGGGAGGGCTGTCTTCGTCCTGAGGCCGCCCACTGTTTGATGCGGCCCCCGGCGCGTTGGAACTTGCATTCGGACGGCCAAAGCCGCACGAAGGGAATATGCTGCAAACACAAGGGATAGCGGCGTTCCGGCATCCCATATAGTGGGCCGAGGTGTTCAGTTTCGATCCCGGCGTCCGCAAACGGACACTCAATTCCTGAATACGCAAAAGGGAGTGCTGCCGGTTCCATGCCCAATTCTTCGTCCAGTCCCGCAGACGGTTTGAGCCCCGAATCCGGCTTGACTCGGGAACAGATACGCGCCCTGGCGCGGGAGACGGGGTTTGCCGAGGCTGGGCTGGTGGCGCTTCCCCATGCAGACGAGGCACGGGATGCGGGCCGGTTTGAGGAGTGGGTGCGCAAGGGCCGCGCGGGGACCATGCGCTACCTGCAGCGGGCCGAACCGGGACAGAGTGGGGAAGATGGACGGCTGGTGCGCTCGCGGGTGAGCGTTCCGTTTCCGTGGGCGCGTTCCGCGATCGTTTGTTTTGCCAACTACAACAGCGCGCAGCCGCGCTCGACGGAGCGGGCCGAGGAGGGCGCGGGGTGGATTGCGCGCTACGCGTGGAGCGGGCGCGTGGATGCGGGCGGAGCGCGACGAGCCAGCGATTACCACAAAGTGCTGAAGAAGCGACTGAGGGCGCTGGAAACGCGGCTGCGGGAGCGGTTTGGCGGGTTTGAGGCGCGGGGTTGCGTGGACACCGGGCCGGTGGTGGAGCGCGCCCTGGCTGCGGCGGCCGGGCTGGGCTGGACGGGAAAAAACACCTGCCTGATCCACCCGAAGCTGGGGTCGTTTGGGTTCCTGGCGGTGCTGGTGACATCGCTGGAGGTGCAGGCGGAAGAGGCGGCGCTGACGGTTCCGGACCGCTGCGGGAGCTGCAGGCGGTGCCTGGAGGCCTGCCCCACCGGCGCGCTGATTGCGCCTTACCAGATGGATGCGAGGCGGTGCATCTCCTACCTGACGATCGAGCACCGGGGGGGGATTGCGGAGGGGTTGATGGAGGGGATGGGAAGGCAGGTGTTCGGGTGCGATATCTGCCAGGATGTTTGCCCGTGGAATTCGCCGCGGCGAGCGCCGGTGAGCGCGGACCCGGAGTTGGAGGCGCGCGTGGAGCTGGTGAATCCGGCGCTGGAGTGGCTGGCCGGGCTCGATGGGGCAGAGTTCGAGGCGCTGTTCAACGGCTCGCCGGTGCGGAGGGCGGGGTTCAACGGGCTGCGGCGGAATGTGGCCATCGCTATGGGGAACAGCGGGCTGGGGCGGTTTGCGCCGTTGCTGGAGAAGTGGGCCGAGGCTGCGGACGAGGGGGTGCGGGCGGCGGCGCGTTGGGCGCTCAAGAAGCTGCAGGCACGAGGGGACTCGCCGCATCCGTTATGAGTCGGGGTGTGAGTCCGGGGAGCTTCGATCCAGTTCAACGAGGGATAATTCTGCGCGGTGAGGCGTTCCCTCGGGGGCGATAGCCCAATCATGTTGTGGGCCGCTTGCGGCGCGGCTAAACAGGCTGCGGGAAAAGGGCGAATTGCGAGCGAATCTTCCGGAAAGCATGCCTCAAGGGCTAAAGCCCGCGTTGATTCTGCTGGCGTTATGCGGGATTAAAGTCCCGGCCTGCCGCCCGAACGGATTTTTCCGCAGCCTGCAAAGCCGCGCCCTTTCAAAACAACCTTGTTCGCTGCTGGGGTGCGACGGCTGAAGCCGGGCCCTTTCAAAACAGCCGGAGAGACTATCCTTGAAGAAACAGACATTCGGCAGGGGCGCGGTTTTTGTGCTTCAAGATGCACAGCAACCGTGCAGATTCACGCGCATCAGCAAAGGAGCAACACGTGGTTCAGGATTCAGATTCCGGTACGAACGGCGAAGCGGCGATGCGGGTTGCAGGCGTCCAGAACGATGTGGAGCCGGCTTCCCATTCGAAATGGTACCGCTGGCGGAGGGACGGCAAGGCGCTGGTGGCCTATCTGTTGGATAGCGAGGTGCATACGTTTGCCTTCAGCGTGGCGGCCAACGCGATTCTGTCCTTCATTCCGTTCATCGTGCTGCTTTATACGCTGTCGCGGTCGGTATTCCACTCGACGATGATGGTGAGCGTAGTGGGCGACATGGTGCGCTATTTTCTTCCGTCGAACCAGGAGTTTGTGGCGGCCAGCCTGGCTGCAGTGGCGCCGCGGCATGGGGTGCAGGCGCTTTCGCTGGTGATGATTCTGGTCTCCTGCACGGGGATTTTTCTGCCCCTGGAGGTGGCGCTGAACCAGGCCTGGGGCGTGACCAGGAGCCGCAACTACCTGTTCAACCAGGTGGTGGCGTTCGGGCTGGCGGGACTTATGGTTGCGCTGGCGCTGGTGAGCATCCTGCTGAATGCGGGCGAGCAGGAACTGCTGACTTTCCTGTTCTTTCATCACATCGATAACTACGTCTTCAAAGGGATCAGTTACATGTGGCTGGCTTTTTCAACCGGGGTGGCGTCGATCCTGTTCTTCTTCTCGATTTACTGGCTGTTACCCAATCGGAAGGTGCCGTGGCGGCCGGTTCTGCGCACTGCGATTGTGACGGGAATCGTGTGGCTGGTGGCTAAGATGATCTTTGTGCAGGTGCTGCCGCACCTGGACCTGGAGGCCCTGTATGGCCGGTTTTATGTGTCGGTGGGGCTGCTGTTCTGGGCGTATGTTTCGGGGTTGATTCTGTTTGCGGGGGCACAGTTCAGCGTGGCGCGGCTGGGGGATAGGAAGAGCCAGGAACGTATATCGAGTTAGATGCAGTCGAACTCAAAGTATCAAGGCCCGGGTTTGGAAACACGACGCCCAGCCGGTTGAGGTTTGTGGTCTCCCACCCTTTCCGCAAAGAACGCGGAAGGGATGGGGCACCCAGCTTTTGTGGCACGAAAGGGTCGGAAAAGCAGGTCCCTCGACTGCGCAGGCCGCAAGGTGCGCTGCCTGCTTGGCTCAGGATGACAGCGTTTTGGGTGAATTCAGGAGGGGCACTCAGGGCAGTTTGAAGGCTTTGACCGCGATGGCGTTGGGGGCGCGGCCGGTGGAGAGCATGGTGAAGAGGGAGCGGGAGGCGGTGCGGACCACGGCGATGTCGGAGGAGCGGGTATCGACGACGAAGAGCAGGAGGCCGGAGGAGGAAAACGCCAGGGCGGAGGGACCGTCGCCGACGCGGATTGAGCCGCCTTGGGAGACCGGAAGCCGCTTGCCTTCGTCAATGGCGTAGATGGTGACAAACTGGGAGTGGAAGTTGGCGACGTAGAGCAGGGAATTGTCGCTGGAAACCAGGCCGCGGACGGGATGGTCGCCCATCAAATAGGCGCCGCCGACGTCATCGGTGGAGGTGACGACCTCGGAGATGGAGCCGCTGAGGGAGTTGGAGACGAACAGTTCGCCGCCGTCGGGCTTGAGGGCGAGGTGGACCGGGGCGCGGCCTACGTCGAGGAAGGACTCGAGACGGTCGGGCTCGCCAGGGTGGACTTTCGGGTTGGCGAGGGCGATGACCATGATCTGGTGGCCGGCGGCGCAGGCTACGAAGGCCTTGGAGGAGTCGGGCAGGATGAGGATGTCGCTCGGGCCGGGGCAGCTCGCGAAGACCTGGCGGACGTTGTGGCCGGCGGGATCGATGATGCTGACGGAGTTGGCGCGGCGGTTGGCGACGACCAGGGTCTTGCCGTCGGGAGCGATGCGGACCGCGACGGGCTCTTCGCCGGCTCCAATCTGGGCGATCTCGCGGCGGGCCTTGAGATCAAGGACGGAGATGGAGTTGGAGCCGGAGTTGGCCACGTAGGCCAGCGTGCCTTCGGCATTGAGGTCGATGGAGACCGGCCGGCGGCGGACGGGGATGGTAGCCGCCACGGTGTTGTTTTCGGCGTTGATGACGGAAATGGAGCCTTCCGCGTTTTCGGCACCGGAATTGACGACGTAGACTTCGTTGCGGGTGGGGCTGGCAGTGACGGCGACGGGATTCCGGCCTACGGGCAACTCGCGGTCCAGGCGGACATTGACGACGTCGAGAACGGTGACCGTGCCGCTGTCTCCGTTGGTTACGTAGGCGTATTCGCGATAGTTGGGCGGGTATTGGGGGAAGTCGCGCGAGCGGCAGGCGGAGAGGGTGAGCGCTAGGAGGGTGAAGGCGACTGGCTTGGCGTGCCGCAGGTTCATGGGCTTAGCCGGCGGCGGCGGTGACGTGGATTCCGCGGGGAAGATGGCGGCCAACCACGGGGGCGATTTGCTGGAGTTCGTCCATCAAGCGGACAAACTGGTCGGGATAGATGGACTGGGGACCGTCGGAGAGCGCTTTGTCGGGCTGGTTGTGGACTTCGACCAGGATGCCGTCGGCGCCGGCTGCGACCGCGGCGCGGGCCATGGGCAGCACGCTGTCGCGCTTGCCGGTTCCGTGGCTGGGGTCGACCAGGATGGGCAGATGGCTGAGGCGCTGGACGGCGGGAACGACGCTGAGGTCGAGGGTGTAGCGGGTATGGTCGGCAAAGGTGCGGACGCCGCGCTCGCAGAGGATGACCTCGTAGTTGCCCTCGCTCATGATGTACTCGGCGGACATGAGGAACTCTTCGAGGGTCGCCGACAGGCCGCGCTTGAGCAGGACAGGCTTGCGGAAGCGGCCCGTGCGCTTGAGCAGGGAGAAGTTCTGCATGTTGCGGGCGCCGATCTGGATGATGTCGGCCCATTCGGCGACCAGTTCGAGCGATTCGTTGTCAAGGGCCTCGGTTACGATGCGCAGGCCGTAGCGTTCGCGGATCTCGGCCATGATGCGGAGGGCCTCAAGGCCCAGGCCCTGGAATGTGTAGGGCGACGTGCGGGGCTTAAAGGCGCCGCCGCGGAAGAATTGTGCGCCGGCCGCGGCGACCTGTTCGGCGATGGCGAAGGCCTGATCGCGATTTTCGATGGAGCAGGGTCCGGCGATAATGGCGAGGTCGCGGCCGCCGATGGTGGCGTCGGTTCCGGCGAAGCGGATGATGGTGTCTTCTTCCTTGACGTCCCGGCTGGCCAGCTTGTAGGCCTTGGAGACGCGGATGACCTCGGCGACTCCGGAGAGTTCTTCGAGGTTGCCGCGATCGACCTCACCCTTGTTGCCGGTGATGCCGATGGCGGTGCGCTGGGCTCCGGGAAGCGGGTGGGCGCGGAAACCCAACTGCTCAATGTACTCGCAGACCGCCTGGATTTGCTCCGGCGTGGCCTGCGCTTTCATGACAACCAACATGGATGACCCCTCAAGCCACCAGTCTATCGTCTGGCAAGGCGAAGGGCAATTCTTTCAATGGGAATCCGGCCCTCACGCGCTGGCGCGCTCCCTTGGGCTGAAGATCAATTCGACGGCAAGGAGGCGTATCGGGGGACGTACGCTGCGGAGGCCGGAGCCGCGGCAATCAGTCGTCGAGTCCGTCGGCGGATTCGGCGCCCGACCTGGCGGCAACGATCGCGGGGGCAACAACCAAACCGATAAAGACCAGGGCAATCAAGAGGTCATGCATTTCTTAGTCTCCTTAAGCGGCTCATTAGAGCTTGTCCGTATCTGGATCATCGGCGGGTTTGGAAGAAACTTAAATAGCACTTAGACAATGTTTGTTGAGAAGCGGGTGCTATGGCCGTACCACCTTGGGGGCATAGCGGGGGAGTTTGGGACGCAGAAGGATGGCCAGACCGTTGGAGTGGGCCTGGGTAATTTTTCCAAGTAATTGAAATAAATACGTCAGGTGAGCGATGGGGGTCAGCGGGGGTTGCGGGTTGTGCGGGCTGCGTCGCGCTTTTGCGCCCGCCATTTGAGGCCCAGCCAGGCGACGTAGCCCAGTTGGATGGCCCAGGTGATGGCGTAGGCGGCGACAGTGAACTGGTGGTCGAGAATGGCTCTTTGATCCATGTTCTGTTTTTCTCCTCGTTTTAACGTAGATCTTGGTTTGGTTCAGGCGTCCAGGGCTTCCTGGGCGTCCTGGGCGGCGAATTTCTGGTGCTGGCGCTCGACATGGTAGCGGAGGGCGAGGATGAGCAGACCCCAGGCGAGCCAGGCGAGGATGTTCCATCCGAAGGCAGCGAGCATGGCGGGGTCCTTGATGCCGGAGTCTGGTCCGCCGCCGAAGACGGGGGCGGGGTGCTGGGTGCGCCACCAGCGGTTGGACATATAGACGATGGGCACGTCGAGGGCGCCGAAGATGCCGAGAACGGCGGCCAGGGTTTGGACTTGCGGGCCGGCGGCAAAGCGGCGGAGGAGCAGGTAGCTGACGTAGATAAGCCAGAGGACCAGGGTGGTGGTGAGGCGGGCGTCCCAGGTCCACCAGATGCCCCAGGCGCGGCGGCCCCAGAGCGGGCCGGTGATGAGGACGACGGTGCAGAAGACGACGCCGACCTCGGCGCCGGCCAGGGCCCAGGCGTCAGAGATCTGCGCCCAGTCGGGGCGGTTGCGGCGGAAGGCGAGGAAACCGATGCAGCCGGCCAGCGAGATGGCGAAGAAGAGGAAGGCGACCATGGCCGAGGGGACGTGGTAGTAGAAGAT
>Ga0181533_1003806_pt1 | contig 15997 bp, 13 predicted proteins | sample PEATcosm2014_Bin_45_FD_119772 | JGI IMG/M metagenome (GOLD analysis project Ga0181533, IMG submission 119772) | Peatland microbial communities from MTU Mesocosm Facility, Houghton, MI, USA - PEATcosm2014_Bin11_60_metaG | ecosystem: Environmental > Terrestrial > Soil > Wetlands > Peat | place... | reverse complement strand
CTGCTCGCCGCCACCGAGATCGTAAAAGGCCTGAATGCCCTGGGAATCATGAAAGGAAATGTCGAAGAAGCTGTGAATAAAGGAGCACATACCTTGTTCTTTCCCCATGGACTGGGACACCCGTTGGGCCTGGATGTTCATGATCTGGAAGGGATGGGTGAGAATTTTGTGGGTTATGACAATGAAGTGACCCGGAGCAGAGAATTTGGCCTCGCCTTTCTCCGTTTTGGACGGAAGTTGCAAAAGCATTTTGTGATGACGATCGAGCCGGGGATATATTTTATCCCGGAATTGATCGATATCTGGAAAAATGAAAATAAACTGGCCGAATTCATCAATTATGATAAAGTGGAAACCTATAAGGATTTTGGCGGCATCAGGATAGAAGATGATGTCCTCGTAACTGAAAAAGGAGCAAAAGTACTTGGTAAACCGATCCCAAAAACAGTTGAAGATGTTGAAAAGACCATGGAGGGTAAATGATAAATGATGATCAAGGCCGGGTAGGTCAGGATTAAAATGATAATTCATGAAGACAATAACTTTTAAAGACAAAATAATTTCCTTCGCTGAATCAGGAAAAGGAAAGACAATCGTTCTTCTTCACGGTTTTACAGAAAGTTCCAGGATATGGGGCTTTTTCCGTGAACGGCTTTCTGACTTCTTCCGGGTGATCGTGATTGACTTGGCCGGCCATGGGAAAAGCGAGTCCCTGGCGCCGGTTCATTCCATGGAGATGCAGGCTGACGTGGTCTTCGAAGTGCTGAAAGAGTGCAAAGTAAGAAAATGCCTGATGGTTGGGCATTCAATGGGTGGATATGTGACCCTTGCCTTTGCGGCAAAATATCCGGAGATGCTAAAAGGAATATGCCTGTTTCATTCACATCCCTTTCCGGACTCTGTCGAGGACAGGAAAAACAGGAACCGTACAATCAAACTGGTGGAACAGGATAAATTCAACTTTCTTGCAAGCTACATTTCTTCTCTCTTTCCACAAGGGTCGCAAAGGAAATTCGGTAAAGAGATCAAAAAGCTGGTTGAACGTGCAAAAGAGATTCCAAAGGAAGGGATCATCGCAGCCCTTGAAGGCATGAAGATCCGCAAAAACCAATCGGCACTGCTAAGATCTGTCACTGTTCCTGTCCTGTTCATCATTGGTCTTAAAGATACAAAAGCTCCTTATACCCGCTTATGGAAAATGGTTTCCCTGCCAAAGCAATCTGAATGCCTGATCCTGCGTAATGTCGGTCACATGGGATACATTGAGGCTCCAGAGGAGACCTTAAGCATGATTAAAGGGTTTGCAAGGAAGGCATTTAAAAAATAACAAAGTCACGGAATTCGCAAAGTAAGTAATAACAAGGGTTTATAATTAAAATACAGAAAATAGTTTCACTATTTCGCTACCTCACTATTTCGCCATTTCATAAAAATGCATCTCGGTCAAGTATTTCCAGACTTTTTCAGGGAGGAATTGACGCAGGTCCTTTCCTTCTTTGATACCCTGGCGGATAAAACTGGATGAGATCTCGATCCGTGGAGCCTGGGTGAAATGAATGTGAGGGTGGTCATCAAACTGACTCGGCGTGGTTTCCTGCCGGGGATAGATGTAAAGATGATAGCGTTTCAGCAGTTCCTCATAATTTTTCCATTTTGAGAAGGATGGAAGATTATCGCTGCCACAGATCAAAACGAATGCTTTCTCCGGGTATCTTTCAGAAAGGTACGTAAGGGTATCAATGGTATAAGAGGGCTGTGGGAGGTGAAATTCAATGCTTGATGCCCTGAACCTTGGGTCATCTTCAACAGCAATATTGGCCATAGCCAGCCGGTGATAATCAGCCAGCAGGGAACTCTTTTCTTTCAGGGGATTTTGAGGAGAAACAATGAACCAGACCTGGTTGATATCTGTAAACTCCGCCATGTAGTTTGCAATCATCAGGTGTCCCTGGTGGATCGGGTTGAATGATCCGAAAAAAAGACCGGTCTTGTTTTTATGGTCCATCGGAATATGTTATCCATTAGGTGGCTTTATGCTTATCATGATCCAGGAATGCCTTGATCAATTCTGTTGCCTTAGTGCTTGCAGAGGAGATCTCATCATTGACGACGACACGGTCGAATTTGTTCACAAAAGTCATTTCCTTTTCTACTTTATTCAACCGGGTTTGCAGGTTTTCCTCGCTTTCAGTTCCCCTGTGCCTTAAACGGTTTTCAAGTTCCTTTAAGGAAGGAGGTTGAATGAAAATAGCTATAGCAGTGTCTCCAAAATATTTTTTTAAATTCATTCCCCCAAGGACATCCACATCAAAGATCGGAATTTTAGCTTTTGACCAGATTCGGTTAATTTCAGATTTCAACGTGCCATAATAACTTCCCGGGTACACCTCCTGCCACTCGATGAATTCATTATTAGCGATCTTTTCCCTGAACTGATCTGTGGTAATGAAATAATAATCTCTCCCCTCTGACTCGTTTTCACGCTTTGGCCGGCTGCAGGCTGAAACAGAGAATTCCAGATCCGGAAATACCGAAAGCAGATGCTTTACAATGGTGGTTTTTCCGGCACCGGAGGGAGCAGAGATTATGACAGCTTCATTGACCATAATTATTTCCCCCTCAAATTCACTCCTTAATCATTTGACAAGCGGGAATGGAATGTCACAAAATATTCAACAATTGTTCCTTGATCTTTTCCAGTTCATCTTTCATTTGCACTACTATCTTCTGAATTCGGGCATCATTGGCTTTGGAGCCAATGGTATTGATTTCCCGGCCCATCTCCTGGCTGATGAATCCCAGTTTCTTACCTTGGGAAGTTGATTCATTAAGTGTTTCCAGGAAATAATCACAATGTTTTTTGAGCCTGACTTTTTCTTCCGTGATATCCATCCGCTCGATATAATAGATCAACTCCTGCTCAAAGCGGTTTTCATCAGGCTTTATATCTGTCAGGTCAGATTTCATGATATTCTGAAATCCTATTGTCAAACGCTCCCGGATATCATTGAGGCGGTTTTGCTCAAATGGGCTTATTGAATCCAACAGATTAAGGATCAGATCGACACGGTTTCTCATATCAGACTCTAGTATATGGCCTTCCGCTGAACGGAATGTTTCAACTGATAATAAGGCACTTTCTATTCCCACTGCGATCTTGGGCCATTCCTCTTCTTCAAACTCTGCCTTCTCATTTTGGAGTACATCAGGGATCTTAAGGATGGCTTGTAACAGACCTTCCTGGTTTTTTTCCTTTAATTCCGATAAAAGTAATTTCAACTCCCCATAATATTGAAGAAAAAGGGATTTATTGATGGAATAAGCAGGCATGTCAGCCGACTTTTCACTCGTTATATAAAGTTCTACTTTTCCTCTTTCAAGCCTTTGTGAAAGCAGGGTCCTGACTTCCATCTCTTTCTCCCGGAATGATCCTGGTAATTTTACTGAAAGATCAAGCCCTTTGCTGTTCAATGATTTGATCTCAATAAGCAACTTCTTCCCGGGTAGCTCGGCAAAGGCTTTCCCGTATCCTGTCATGGAAATGATCATAGATCCTTTTTTGCAAACTTACACAAAAAAATTATAATTTTACCTCATGGAATACATGGTACTGGACGATCCTCTGAAGTTTTACAATGTCATGCTTAACGACATTGCCTTGGCCAGGAACTTTATTTATCTGGAAACATACAAATTTGCCAACGATTATATGGGTGTGAAATTTCGCGATGCCCTCACACGCAAGGCACGCGAAGGAGTCAATGTAAAACTGATGATCGATTCCTGGGGTAGGGGACCTGTTACAGATTCATTCTTTGAGCGGCTTATAAACTATGGGGGAGAAGTAAAGTTTTTCGAAAAGATAAAGTTAAATACCGATATCTTCACCAGGGGGCACCGTCGGGATCACAGGAAAATAATAATCATTGACGATGAGATCAGCTATATCGGCTCAATGAACATCACAGGCTATAACCTGAACTGGAGAGAACTTGCGCTGAGGATAAAAGGAGAGCTAAGTATCCTGTTCAGGAAAGTTTTCCTTCAGAATTTTGAATCGATCAATCCTTACCTGATCCCCAATAAAATGGCTTTTACCAGGACCGTTAAAATGGACGACTGGGAGATCATCAGGGATGTACCTTCGATCCCGTTGCAAAGAATGAAAAAGAAATATGTGCAGCTGATCCGGAAAGCCCAGTCTTCTGTCATGATCGAAACACCCTATTTCCTTCCCGGGTTTTTATTGAGAAAGGCAATGATTGATGCAGCAAAAAGAGGGGTTGACGTTCGCGTGATCATGCCTAAACATTCGGATGTCAGGATGATCGATATCCTCAGGAACCGGTACTTAGGTTTGCTATCCAAGAACAATGTGAATCTGCTCTTCTTTGTCCCTAATAACCTGCATGCCAAATTGATAGTCATTGATAAGAAAGTCTTCTCGATCTCATCGGCAAATTTCGACTATCGTAGCTTCCGATACCAGTACGAGATCGCCCTGATAGGGAAGGATCCTGAAGTGTTGCGGCAACTTGATGAGCACCTGCAGGGAACATTAAGTAATTCGGAATCTTTCGATTATGAGAAATGGGAAGGCCGGCCTTTGATAGAAAAGATATTCGAAGCTATCCTGATTCCCTTCAGGCATCTGCTTTAATTTGCGCCGCTGAGTTTTTCTTTGCCCGGCTGACCAGGTATACCCCTCCGAAGATCAGTAAAGCTGCAATGATCTTCGGCATCGTGATAATTTCTGTCCCCAGTGAAACAGACATTACTGATGCAACTACCGGCTGCAGGTAGGTATAATAGCTCACCATGCTTGCTTCGACTGTTTTCATGGCAAAATTTATCAGGAGATAAGCGAGGAAAGTATTTAAAACAACCACATACCCAACACCCAGCCATTCCTTGATCGTGACAGCCTGCAGATGTATGCCGGAGATCCCTGTCACTGAAAATGGTAGTATAAAGAGAAATCCGAAAAAAGAAACCCATTTTAATATCGTAAAAGTATGGTATTTTGATACCATCGGTTTAATCAGCACAAGGTACATCGCATAACATAACATATTAAGCATCACCAGGATATCTCCTTTAAAAGAGTTTGTACCCATATTGACCATTCTTCCGTAAAGGATCAGGATCAATGCTCCTCCTGCCCCAAGAACAATACCTGCGATTTTGATCAGCGTAACCCTTTCATGGATCAGTATGCTTGCGAAGATCATGACAAATACCGGATTTGTCACATGTATGATTGAAGCATCAACAGGCGTCGTAAGGTTCAGACCTTCATAAAACAAAGCCTGGTTGGCTGCAAATCCGAAAAAACCACACAAAGCAAGCATCGCCAGATCCCTGGCCGTAACCTTTTCCCTGTGAGACCATTGCTGGAATATCCAGAATAAAATGACAGCTCCAATTGAACGCATGAATAGCAATTGAACCGGTTCAAATGGAACAGGCATCAGTTTCTTCGCAATCATATAATGCATCCCGAAAATAAGCGAGACAAGGAGCAGTGCAAGATGGGATTTTATATTCCGGTTCATTCAGGAATTTTAAAAAGGCAAAAGTAGAGAAATTAAATAATTGCCGGAATCCAAAAAAAGAGGGCGTCCCGTATACCAGGAACGCCCTCTTTTTGCGCATTATCAGGAAGTTATGAGACTTTAATCTCTTTTTTAATGTCTACTCTTGCTTCGGCTTTTTTCGGAAGCATGACTTTCAGGATGCCATTTTCATAGTCGGCTTTGATCTTATCAAGCTCGACAATACGTGGAAGTGTGAACGACCTGCTGAAAGAACTATAGTGGAATTCTTTGCGGGTGTAATTCTTTGATTCCTCTTCTTTCTCGTCTTTAACCTCTGATGAAATCGTAAGGATATTATTTTCAAGCTGGATCTTAAAATCATCTTTTTTTAATCCGGGAGCAGCAAGGTCCAACTCGAAAGAATCAGGGTGCTCAAGTATGTTGGCAGCCGGATCTATCCCCCTACGATTGAAGAAATCAACAAAATCGTTGTCAAAAAAGTTCTGAAAAACGTCTGTTAAGGTGTTTGGCCTGTTAAATTTGATGATACTCATGGTTCAATCCTCCATTCTTTAATTAAACATTTGAATTTCGACCAATACACGTCAATTTTTGTACCACAGAATTTTTTATTTTATTATCGGACAAAATGTCATAAAACAATAAAACTAATATGACACATTGTCATGTGTGATTTATAATTATCTGATCTTCAGAATAAAGATTCTATTATGTACGCATCTATTACCCGATACATTGATTACCTTATAAACAACATCTCCCTGTACTTTGGTAATGGCCAGATCTCATCGTCGATCAGCAATTCAAGCTTGTTGATATGATAACGGATTTTGTCAAAGTATGGGAAGACCTTATCACAATAAGCAAAAGCTTTATCTTCTGCATCAACAATCTTGTTGGCCTGTTTCCTTGCTTCCAGCATTGCGTTCACCAGTGATTTTATCTGGGCAATATGTTCTGAGATCTCTGTGATGGTCTCGACTTGGTGGAAAGAAATTTTTGAAAAAGAATGACGATCAATGACTTCCTTAAGTTTTTGAACGCAATCACAAAGGGTATTCAGGTATTTGATAGCTCCGGGCATAATATGGCTGATTGCAAGGTCTCCCAACACCCTCGATTCGATCTGGAGTTTTTTTGTGTATTCTTCCAGGCCAATCTCATGTCTTGCCTTTAATTCCCTCTCAGTCAGGACTTTGTTCTCCGTAAAAAGTTTAATGGTCTTTTTTGAGGTCATTGCTTTAAGGGCTTTGGGCGTATTGGTATGGTTTGGCAGTTTTCTTCTTGCAGCCTCTTCAAGCCAATCCTTGCTGTAATTATTTCCTTCAAAAAGGATATTCTTTGACTCTTTTATGTATTTGCGGAGGATACTTGAGATGGCTTCATCCTTATCGATTTTGTTCTTGATCTGCTGGTCTACTTCTTTTTTAAATTTCCGAAGCTGATCGGCAAGGATGAGATTTAGCACTATCATGGCAGGGGCACAGGTCTGTGAACTGCCAACTGCACGGAATTCAAATTTATTGCCTGTGAATGCAAAAGGAGAGGTCCGGTTACGGTCAGTTTCATCGACAAGGATCTCAGGGATCCTGGGGAGGCTTTTGAACAGGTTGTTATTTTTTTTCTGTGTGGCAGGTGTGCTTTTTTTATCATTTTTTTCGATCATATCGATCAATGAAGAGAGCTGGGAACCGAGAAAAATGGAAATAATTGCTGGCGGCGCTTCGTTAGCTCCTAGCCGGTGATCATTACCGGGTGTGGCGATAATAGAACGGATAAGTTCAGAATGGTCATGTACCGCCTTCATTATGTTAACCAGGAAGGTGAGAAAACGCAAGTTCTTTTCAGGAGTCTTGCCAGGAGAAAGCAGGTTTTCTCTGGTGTCTGTTGCCAGTGACCAGTTGTTATGCTTTCCCGAGCCGTTGATCCCGCTATAAGGTTTTTCATGAAGAAGAACTTTAAAATCATGCCGCTTGGCAATAATTTCCATCAGGTTCATGATCAATTGGTTATGGTCGACTGAAAGATTGGCTTCCTCGAATACGGGAGCACATTCATACTGGTTGGGAGCGACTTCATTATGTCTTGTCTTGACCGGGATCCCAAGCAGGTGGGCTTCAGTTTCCAGTTCCTGCATAAATGCGATTACTCTCTGAGGGATAGCGCCAAGATAATGATCTTCAAGTTGCTGGTCTTTGGCAGAGGCATTCCCGAAAAGCGTCCTACCCGTTAGTACAAGGTCAGGACGCGCTGCATAAAGAGCGCTGTCAACAAGAAAATATTCCTGTTCCCAACCCAGTGTTGCATTCACTTTTGTAACGTTGTTGCCAAAATAACCGCAAACATCCACAGCAGCCTTATCGATGGCATTCAACGACTTCAGCAGCGGTGTCTTATTGTCAAGGGCTTCACCGGTATAAGATACAAACAGGGTCGGGATGCAAAGCGTTTTATCGATGATGAAAGCAGGAGAGGTGGGATCCCAGGCAGTATAACCGCGCGCTTCAAATGTCGATCTCATCCCCCCGCTCGGAAAACTCGATGCATCGGGCTCTTGTTGCGAAAGCTGGCTTCCGTTGAATTTCTCAATGGCTTTTCCTCCTTCAGCCGGATCCATGAAGGAATCATGCTTCTCGGCCGTAAGGCCGGTAAGCGGGGCAAACCAGTGTGTGTAATTGGTTGCTCCGTTTGCGAGGGCCCAGGCTTTCATGCCGGCAGCGACCTGGTCAGCGGTTTTCCGGTCAATCTTTTCGCCTTTTTCAATCAATTTTGTCACCTCGCTGAATAACTGTGCAGGGAGGTACTGCTTCATGGCAGCCTGGTTAAAAGTCAGTTTCCCGAAAAAATCCGAAACCTTCCCTTCCGGGAATTCAACGGGTTTACGCTTGCGCTGAATGGCAATTTCCAGTGCCCTGAAACGAATATTATCCATTTTTTATAAAATTAGGTTCAACAATAAAGATGCACGCAGGAACTATCCGCAATGCTGGTAAGCCTTGACAAGCTTCAGAATCTCTTTTTCATTGTCTTTGATGCTTGTCCTGAGATACTCATCATTATAACTTCTCAGTGTCTTGATGATGCCGTCTATGATTTGCCGGGGAAAGACATTAAATTGTTCATAAATCGCCCTTTGCTTATCCAGGCAATCAGCCGAGTGCCAGCAGGAATCAGGAAGCTGTTTCAAATGATTTGTATGGCCTTTTTGCTTTTCTTCAAAAACATTTACATCAATGTATGTTTCTTTTGCAATATTTAATGCATTAGACATAGTAAGTCCATGTCTTGCGGCAACGGTAAGTCCGGCTAGCAGCAGATAAATGTCGGCCGAGCCATCTGGGCAACGGAACTCAACTGTCTGCCTGCTGGTAAAATCATACTCAGAGTCTTTTTCACTGGGATTGCAATCCGAGATCATGTTGTTCTTTGAATTCCAGCCAAGGGGAACCCTTATCAGGGCCGACCTGTTATTGTCACCCCAGCAAATACTGACAGGGGCTTCCTGGTTTGGGACCAGCCTGAAATAACTTGTCGGGATCATATTCCCAAAGGCAGTCAGCGATTGTGCTAGGTCTACATATCCTGCAATGACTTTCCTGGCAGTAACGGAAAGCGTCCCGTCAGTAACCATGATGTTTTTGCCGTCCTTGGTGATCTTAGTATGAATATGAAGGCCGCTGCCTGCTTTTCCGGTTGTTATCTTAGGCGCAAAGGTTGCTGTTGCCTTGTATTTGTAAGCAAGGTTGCGCAACACCCATTTTGCAATAAGAAGCTGATCAGCTGCATCTTCCAGCTTTACCGGCAGGAACTCGATCTCATTCTGTTCAAATGATAATCCCTCCTCCGAAAAATTCCCCACCTCCGAATGTCCGTATTTTATGTTTCCCCCGCATTTTGCAATGGCACGCATAGCCTCCAGCCTTAAACCTTCCCATTTGGTGAATGGCGGGGATTCATGATACCCCCGCTCGTCCATTGTCACATAAGAAGGATCCTGATCGCTGATGATGTAATACTCCAGTTCACCCATTGCTTCAAAGATCATCCCGGTTTTCTCCCGGAAGACCTGGTGAGATTTTTTCAGGATGTATTCGGGTGAATTTTCAAAAGGAAGACCATCCTTGTCATAATATGAACAAAGAATGTCCAGTGCCGGGACCTCCGAAAAGGGGTTCATGAAGGCCGTATGGTACCTTGGGATCACATACAAATCGCTGGAACCGGCTTTCACGTAATTCGGGAACAGGTTGGAACCATCAACCCGCTCACCGGCACTGAGTAAGTTGTCGAGCTGCTTCCTGCTGTTGATGACAAAATTCAGCGTCTTTAACCTTCCGTCTGCCCCGGCATAGCGGAAATTGATCATTTCAATTCCATGGGATTCAATGAAACGGATCAGATCGCTCTTGGTGAAGTCCTGGTTTGGCTTTTCCAGAAACCGGGAAAGCGGATTCGGATTTAGCGTTGAAGTATCTTTCATAAAAGTTTGTACCTGGTCAGCAGAGGATCGGCAAAATTAATAAAAATTCCTAATTTTGACCCTTTGCCTTCACACAAAATAAGTCGGAGTAATGCTTACCGGAACACATGAAATAATAACCTTCACCGGTTTTCTCCTGGTCATCCTGCTGTTGCTTGGCCTGGACCTCGGGATCGTCAATAAAAAAAGCCATGACCTGACCTTCAGGGAAGCCCTGCTATGGACCTGTTTCTGGGTGGGACTGGCCATCATTTTTTGCCTGCTGCTAAGGTTCTTTGGAAACCAGTTGCACGGGATACGCGACAAGGCAGATATTCAGGCCCTGATCAGCCGTTACCATCATCCGATCAACATTACAGGTTCTGATCTTCCAAAGGCGATTGACGATTATAACCACAACCTCTCACTCGAATACCTCACGGGATATCTTATCGAATATTCTCTTTCCGTGGATAACATCTTCGTGATCATCATGATCTTTTTATCCTTCAACATAGAGAAACGCTATTTCCACCGGGTATTATATTGGGGGATCCTCGGGGCGATCATCATGAGGTTTTTGTTTATATTCATTGCAAGCGCCCTGATCCAACGCTTTGAATGGATAATGATCGTGTTTGGTGTCATCCTGGTTTACCTCGGCACCCGGCTGGGATGGGAATTCTTTTCAGGTAAAACGAGAGAGAAGATCAATACCCATCATCATCCCGTCGTGAGGTTCATCTCCAGGATCTTTTCGGTTACTAAAGAAAATACAGGACAGCGTTTCTGGGTTGTCGAGAAAAGGAAAATATTAATCACACCCCTTCTCATCGTGCTGGTTGTCATAGAATTTTCTGATGTGCTTTTCGCCGTCGATTCCGTACCTGCTGTCTTTTCAGTGACCCGCGATCCGCTCATCGTTTTCTTTTCCAACATCTCCGCCATTCTCGGATTGCGGGCGCTTTTCTTCCTGGTGATGAATATCCTGAACCGTTTCCATTACCTGAAAGCCGGACTTGCCTGCTTGTTATTTTTCATAGGAGTGAAGATGATCTTCCAGTTCAGACTCTCCACCAGCCACTCCCTCGCCATCATCCTCGGGATACTTTCAGTATTTATGTTGCTTTCAGTGATCTTTCCTGAGAAGAAAAATCGTGACACGTGACATGCAGGAAGTTATTTTCTTTCCACCACAGTGGATTGCACTTAGCAATTGACTTTGTCACTCTGTCACTCTGTCACTCTTTTCAAAATATCTGTCAAGCAACTCCTTTGCTGCCAGGTACGGACTTATCTTTCCTGCAACCACCAACGCCTCCAGCTTCTTCAGCTGGTGCGCAATGTCCTTCCGATTATGGAAATTTGATCTCAGCGATTCCTCAATGGCGTCGGTCAGCACCTGGCGGTCCTGTTCCATACGTCGGCGCATAAAAAAGCCATTTTCCTGAGTGAATGAACAAAAATCTTCTATCGTTTTCCAGACTTTTATTATCCCTTCGCGGGTCTTTGCCGAGCAGGTTTCAACCACCGGAGTCCATCCCGAGTCATTTGGCGGGAAAAGATGAAGTGCATTGGAATATTCAGTTTTAGCAAGACCTGCTTTTTCAATATTATCTCCATCTGCCTTGTTTATGAAGATGGCATCCGCCATCTCGATAATTCCGCGTTTGATCCCCTGCAGCTCATCGCCTGCACCTGCCAGCATGAGAAGGAGGAAAAAATCGACCATGGAATGAACAGCAGTCTCGGATTGTCCGACACCTACCGTTTCCACGAGGATAACATCAAAACCCGCGGCTTCACAAAGTATGATCGTTTCCCTGGTCTTGCGGGCGACACCTCCAAGAGAGCCCGCAGAAGGAGAAGGGCGGATAAAGGCATTGGGGTCTGTGGCAAGTTCTTCCATGCGGGTCTTATCGCCAAGTATGCTTCCTTTGGAACGGATGCTGCTGGGGTCTATGGCCAGAACTGCAAGCTTATGACCATTAGCTGTAAGATATTTACCAAGCGCTTCGATAAATGTGCTTTTCCCTACACCCGGCACCCCTGTTATTCCTATCCTCACTGTCCCTGCTCTCTCTTGCCTGTTACCCGTTGCCAATCTATTGCCTGTTGCCTGTTGCCTTATAGATTGAACTTCCTTTTCACGCGCTGCCTGACTTCTCTTCAAACATTCTGCTATGATTTCCTGGGACTTTTCCTGGTGCTGGCGAAGAGAACTTTCGACAAGCGTGATGGCTTTGCTGAGAATGGTACGGTTACCTTCCCTGATCCCGTTCACAAACCCTTCAACACTAAGGTGCTTATACTTGTCCGACCTCAGTTTCCTGACAGCCTCCTCGTTGATCTTTGACGGCTGGTTGATGCCCTTCATTACGTTCAAAGTTGGCTTGGCAGGTTTGTTCATATATAATTGTTATTAGGCAAAAGGCAATAGGCATTAGGCAATAAAAATCAGTGAAGTCGCCTACTGCCTATTGCCTATTCTCTATGCAAAGATAAATATTTCCCAACGCTGTTAAATTAGCAAAAAGTTGCTACTTTTGCACTCCCAAACCTCTCCGTAGCTCAGTTGGTAGAGCAATTGACTCTTAATCAATGGGTCGAAGGTTCGAGTCCTTCCGGGGAGACTTGAAAATAAACCACTTGCAAAATGAAATTTGGAGTGGTTTTTTTATTTGTACATACAAGCTTCCTCAAATTCCTCCACAAGGTTTTCATAATCTGTTATTCCTGAGGGCAGATAAAACATTTAGATTGACCCCTCAAGACCGAAGTGAATTAACCGTCTTAAAGGAATTATTATCAAACTAATACGGTGTATACGCTTAATCGGCACAAAGTGATCATAGGTCACGGTTTTTCCAACAAAGCAAATACTGGTATGGTTTTTTTAAACCTTCTCCCTGGGAATTTTAGGGCCATTTGACAGTCACACCACTTATTTTAATATATCTTTAGCAGTATTATATCCCAAGTCTATCATATCAAAAATATCTTTTGATGTAAAAGATGAAATATCCACTTCGATTTCATTTTCAGGTCTGATGACAATTAGTTTCAATTTCCGTTTACCGATGTGACAACCATCGGTAGCAATACTCCCATCTTCTGGAACGCATTTGTTAATATCATTAAAGTATTCGATATCATTGTTCTCTATTTCATTGCACATTATATCTGTCATTCGTTCCAAAAGTTGTATTGGGTTTTGATAACTGTAACCACTTGTCCCCAATTTCTCAGGCTGACATAGGATTGCCACTATAGAATCGGCTCCAGATTGAATGGCTGGTTTTAAAGGAGCTATTTCCCTTAAACCGCCGTCAAAATATGGAGTGCTATTGATAAGCATAGCTGGCATAACTATAGGTATTGCTGAAGATGCTATTACAAAATCCAAAAAGTCAGAATATAAAGGGTCAGCATAAATAATATCCCCATTTATAAAATTAACAGTCCCGGCTTTTTGTTTCAATGGACTTCTACTAATATTATCTATCGTGACGACCCTTTTGACCAACTCACGTAAAGGCTTGGTATCTGTGATTCCATTGAATTTTCCCCGAAGAATAGCTAGAGCCAGACACATAAAGTTTCGTTTAGTTATAAGATCTGAAGGTTTTCGAACATTCTCCTTCCAAAATGTAATTAGATTTTCGGCAATTTTATTCCAATCCAAACTTTGTAGAGGAACATTTTGTTTGCCAGCTTCATTGTTTATAAATGTGGCATTTAATGATCCTACGGAAATTCCGTAGAGAAATGAAGGGTGGAACCCCTTTTCAATGAGAGCTTTCATTGCCCCTGCCTGGAAGGCTCCTTTAACGGATCCACCAGAAAGTACTAATGCATTCATGTCTGTCATTTTTTAAGGTAAAATTATTAAGTCGTACGCAAGTTATAAAAAAATAGACCTATAAATATAAAAATTCAAAAATAATTTGAGATTTTCAAATGTCTTATATCGTATTCGGATTATATAAAACATTCAGAACGATTCTTTTGAGATTAATTGGTTTATTTGTGAAACTTCAATTTTAAGAACGAAGTGAACTAAAATTGATAGTTGAACCTGACTGCTGTCAGGCAGGCAATCCCGCCAAAGGCGGAGGCTGAGTATATTGCTTCTCTGCGGTAAAATTTGGATTCAGGGCTTGCCCTGGGGTTCATACCCGTGATTCGGTCTATCCAGACTTATCCACTATTCCTGGCCCAAAAATCTGTTAATTCCTGTTCTGTTCCATTGAAATAATCCCTGTCACACCGACCGATCCCGTTAACATCGTAGGGAGGGTTTCCGGCAGCACCATCTGTGTATTGCCATAATGTCCATTCTGACCAGATTTTAGGTACCAGGGGTTGGCCTGTAGTATACTGTGAGATCCAAAGCCAACAATTAGATAGCTCTGTCTGTTGAGGTTGAGTGATCCCGGCATTTGCCAGGGCCTCTTTAATTGCGTGACCGGAATAGAGTCCGGAATAGCGCCCTGTTACTTGATTAATATAATGAACAAACTGTTCAGCCTCCAGGAGACTCATGTCCTGACCTTGAGGGTTTCCTTCAAAGTCAAGCACAATGAGTGTATCTTTTCCGACTTTCGATAAAAAGAAGTCAGCCTGGGCCTCAGGATCTCCTGCAATGCCAAAGTGATAAGCACCAAACAATAAGCCAGAAGCTAATATTTGATCCCTGTGGTTAAGAAATGTCGGATCAAAATACCCGGTTCCCTGAGTTGCTTTATGAAGTATTCCAAGAATACCTGCCTGCTTAGCATCTGTCATGCTTTGAAAAACATTATAATGCGAAATATCGATGATTGAGTTTATCATAAGATTTCAATTATTTTTATAAAAAAGCGTGTATCAAATCAGTAAAGTTATCATTTGTCTTGTTTGGTATAAATGGAAAAACCGGAACCTCTGACCGTTTTATACCGGTCAAGCGTGACCACCATATTAGACTGATAATAATTTATTTAAGATAGTTATTTCCCTTAGGCCTTGGGTGGTCAATCTGATCGGTTTGTCCTAAAAATATGATGACTTGGTACTTAGATAGCAAATATATGACGAATGGTCAGATATACAAACTAAATTGACTACCCATTTGTCAAATTGGTTTATGTTCAATATTAAGTTCCATTCCAACAAGGAAAAAAATTACCTAACTGATCATCCGCAGCCAGTTTCAAAAAATCATATCATAAAGTATGACAAATAGGCTAACAAAAAAACCGATTTCAGTTTTATGTGTAAAATTGTGTTAAATATTGAGATTTATCGGGCTAATAATTCATTACTAATACCCGGTTAATTACCCGGATTTATAAAAATTCTTCTATCTCTCCCCATCCTGTCTGCAAGCTTTCTGCGACATTTACTCTGGTTAACTGGACGTGATCATGATTTTTACCTGAGAAACGATTAATCCGGTCCAAAAACAACTTTATGGCACCATTTGAGAGAAGAAAATAGGGGGTTAGGATGAGATTTTACACAAAAAATTAAGGCTTTGGCATACTTCTCCCAAGCCTCATTTTAGCAGTTCTTCAGTAAATTAATCTGGACTTTGCGGCAGGCAGGCACTGTAGGTCATGCACCTTACACCTGAGACCTGACCCCGTTACGTATACCCGAACTGGCAGAATCCTTTTGCCTCATTACCTGGCAGACCCGCAGCGCGTACCTCGATGTGCCCTCCCTGCCAGTATTTATTCTCTTCCTTTGACTTGTAGATCCATTCGCAGGTTGCGCTGAACGGCATCTCACTGGCCATGCCCCTCTCTACCTCGTATCCAAGGGCATTGATGATTACTACGATGACAGATGCCACACTGAAATTACTCCAGGTATCTATTTTTATTGTATCTCCCTTCCTGCCTTTATAATGATCGGCATTGATCCCTTCTATCCGGGGATTCACCATGAAATCTGCAATGGCAACATTATTCCTGGTCTGTTTGATTTTTCTCTT
>Ga0181533_1003800_pt1 | contig 16035 bp, 10 predicted proteins | sample PEATcosm2014_Bin_45_FD_119772 | JGI IMG/M metagenome (GOLD analysis project Ga0181533, IMG submission 119772) | Peatland microbial communities from MTU Mesocosm Facility, Houghton, MI, USA - PEATcosm2014_Bin11_60_metaG | ecosystem: Environmental > Terrestrial > Soil > Wetlands > Peat | place... | reverse complement strand
TTGCCCTCGACACCGGTGAGCTCACGAACCTGCACACGTTCAGCCATCTACAAAGTCTGCGCGATCACGGTCGCGAGGTGGTGGACGCGACCCCTCAGACGTTGCCGGTCACGGCACTAGCTCGTGACGAGCCCGAACGCGTCCTGGTGCGAAGCGATCTCAGCGGCACCATACAGCTGTACGAGCTGACGACCGCCGGCCTCCGTCACGTGACTTCGCTTCCCGAACCTGTTAGCAGAGCCCTTTATCTCCCAGGCGCACGTCGAGCGGCGATAGAGGTCGACCGGGGCGGGAACGAGAGACACCAGCTCTACGTCGTCGATTTGGAAGCCCCGTTCGACTCAGAGCCTGTCGGATTCGAACGTCTCACGGCCTTGACGAGCGATCCGCTGTACGGCCATCACCTCGCCGGGGTCAGCCCCGACGCAAGCATGCTCGCCTATCTGTCCAACAAGGCAAACGGGGTCGACTTCGACCTCTGGGTCTACGACGTGGCGACTTGCGAGCATCGCCGTTTGTACTCCGGAGGCAGCTATTGCCAACCAGGATCGGGTTTCTCGCCTGGCGGGCGCTGGATCTCGATCCTGCGCCCAGGCGACCGGCCGCTGGACATGGATCTCCTGCTCGTCGACGCCGTAAGCGGCGAATTCCGCGTCGTCATGCCGCACCCCGACGAGGCTGCCGAAGTTGGACCACCGGCCTGGATTGACGAGACGACTTGCTTCGTGTCCTCGAACGTCGGCAGCGACTACGCGGCAATCGTCCGATACAACCTCACTACCGGCGAGACGGCGCGGCTCGCTGGTACCGGCGAAGACTGGGACTCTGAGCCGGTCATGAGCCACGACGGCAAGACGCTGATCGTGATCGAGAACTGCAATGGCGCGCACCAAATGACGCTGCGCGACGCGCACGACTCGGGCGAATGCACCGAGATTCCGCTCCCAGAGCCAGGTGTGGTGTTTTCGTTCTTGGGAGAGCGGCCCCTGTTTTCTGCCGACGACGCACGTATCTACTACACGCTTTCGACACCGCGACGTGCCAGCGACGTGTGGGCCTTCGAGCGAAGCGCCAGCGAGACGCGCCAGATCACGATGAGCCCTGCGCCAATTGAAGTCGATGAAATGGTCTGTGCCGAGACGGCGCAGGTGGAGAGTTTCGACGGCGAGCGCATACCTGTGTTCGCGTACAGACCGAGAACCGGGGATCCTTGTCCGCCCGTCGTCGTGATGATCCACGGCGGTCCCGAGGGGCAAGCCTTCCTCGACTTTGACCCTATGGCGCAGGCCCTCGCCACCGCTGGTTACGCAGTCGTCGTTCCAAACGTGCGCGGCTCCACCGGCTACGGAAAGCGCTACGCCGCGCTCGACGACACCACCCGTCGCCTCGATTCGGTCCGAGATCTCGCGGCGATCCACGATTGGATCACCGCGGCTGGTTTCGACGCCGACCGAGCGGCGCTTTGGGGTGGTTCTTACGGCGGCTACATGGTGCTTGCAGGACTGTCGTTCCAGCCGGAACGATGGGCGGCTGGCGTCGACATCGTCGGGATCTCTGACCTCGTGACCTTCTTGGAGAACACCTCCGAGTACCGCCGAGAGTTTCGCGAGCGCGAATACGGCTCGCTCTCGCGCGACCGAGAATTCCTCGCCGCAGCGTCGCCATTGCGGCACGCTGACGCCATACGTGCGCCGCTCTTCGTGATCCACGGACGTAACGATCCGAGGGTGCCCGTGAGCGAGGCCGAACAGTTGGCGGGCAGCCTCCGGAAGCGCGGTGTGCGGTGCGATCTGATCATCTATGACGACGAAGAACACGGCCTGGCCCGTCTCGAGAATCGGCTCGATGCCTACCCGAAAGCGGTCGAGTTCCTCGACGAAGTACTACGCAGCTGAAGGTGACCCATAAATACGGCGCCATGGTGACGTGACTCCTGGAGTCGCTCGAGCAGCGGGCGCGGACCACATGCCCGCACACCTATGGTCTCGAATCGAGCGAGGAAATCTCGACGTCGCCGACATCAGTGCTCGCCAGTTCGTCCGCGCTTGCCGTTGTCTGCTCACGCCCCATCCGCGCCGGCCACCAGTTCCACCGTCCGAGCAGCGCCACGGTCGAGGGGACGAGCAACGTACGCACGAGAAAGGTATCCATCAAGATGCCGACAGCAAGACCGACGGCAACGTCTCGAATCTGGCCGCCGCTCGGGCCGCCTCCTCCTGCCAATGCGAGCACGCCGAAGCTTCCCGCGAGGACAAGACCGGCCGAGCTCACCGTCGGCCCGGTGCGCGCGACGGCGTGGACGACGGCTTCGCGAAGCGGCTGACGCTGCGCCTCCTCGCGGATACGCGTCATGACCAAGATGTTGTAGTCCTCGCCGAGCGCGAGCAGGAAGATGAACATGAGGAACGGGAGGATGAAGGTCAACCCACCGCTGCCGCCGATATCGATAAAGACGATTGTCGACACGCCGAGCGCGGCGAGGTACGAGATCGCCACGCTCACGATGAGATACAGGGGCGCCACGAGGCTTCGCAGCACGAGGGCGAGCAGCAGGGCGATCGCAAGGATGGCGATCGGGAAGATGTGAAAGAGGTCGTGGTTAGAGGCACTGCTCACGTCGTAGAGTGCCGCCGCCTCGCCAGCGACGCCACTCGCCCTCGCGCCAGAGCGCGCCGCGGCGTCCGAGACGATCGCACGAATGCGTGGCGTCGCGTCGAGCGCCGCGGTGCTCTGTTGTCCGCCGGCGGTGAGGGTGGCCTCGAACTGGACAGTGCGGCCGTCAGGGCTGACGAACTGAGCAGTGGAGCGGTACGCGTTGTACTCAGAAGCTGGGATTGCAAGGCCCCCCGGCTCGGTGGTCCCGAGCGCGTGCGGGGCGCCGAGTTCGGCATGCAGGCGTGCATAGGTCGCCGGGCTGAGCGTCGCGCCGTTCGGATCGAACGGACCGGAGAGTTGGTGGAACTGCCCCGAGGACCGTAGGACTGCTTCTGCGGTCACGACCTCGCTCGGGTGGTCCCAGATCGGCTGGCGGTAGACGAAGATGAGGTTCGCCGGGTTCGCACTCGACTGGGGGAAGTGGCGGGCAACGATGGCGTTGCCTGCTGCAGCATCGCTTCCCGCCGGGGCATTAAGGGCGCCGCCGAAGCCGCCTGAGCGATAGCCGAGCGCCCCGAGCGCGAGGCAGGCGAAGATCACGACGCCAACGCCCAAGGTGCGAGCCGGCCGACGCACGAGCGTCGATGCAATCTGTCCCCAAGTACCCTCCTTGTTCGCCTCGGAGCTGAGCCGCGCCGGCCAGAACACGGCGTTGCCGAAGATCGCCAACAACGCGGGCAGCAGGGTGAGGCCGGCGAGCAGCATGACCGCGACGCCGAGCGCGAGCGGGATGCCGAGGTCCTGGTAGATGCCGAAGCTGGCGAGCAACAGGGTCAAGAGGGCGAGGATGACCGTGCCCGCAGAGGCGCTGATCGACTCGCCGACGCGCACGAGCGCATGCGCGACCGCGTCCTTTGCCTCGAGACCACGGCGGATCTCCTCTCTGACCCGGAAGACGAGGAACAAGCCGTAGTCGGTCCCTGCCCCGAGGAGCAACACGATGAGAAGTAGCTCGGTGATCTCGGAGATCTTGAGGCCATGCGCGCCGAGACCGCCGATGAAGCGTGTCGAGACGAGGAGCGCGAACGCCGCGGGGAGGAGCGTCACAACCGGTGCCAGGAGGGAACGGAAGATGAGAAGAAGCAAAATGATGATGAAGATGACTGAGAACACTTCCGTCTTGTTCCCGGTCGTACTCGAGCTCGACTGGTTGGCGACGTTGGTGGCGATGGTCCCGGCGAGATGAAGCTCAAGAGCCTTGGGTGCCGCGACCTTTGAGAACGTGGCTTGGAGGTCGTCGGTGACGGTCTTCTGCGTGGTGATGTCGTACTGATTGACGAGCACGTCGACGACGAGCTCTGCGACCCGACCATCGTGGGAGATCGCGACCTCCTTCGCGGAGAGCACGCGTGGGACATGGCGCGCGACGGTGACCTCTCGGGTGAGCGCCGCCTGGTCAGCGACCGTCAGGGGACCGCTGCTGTCCAGGCCGACGATGACGACCTGGCTCTCGGTGTTCGAGTTGCCGAGGATCGGCGTTGCGAGGCTCGCCGCCACCGAGCTCGGGGCGCTTACGGGGAGGAACTGGGCGTTGTCGTTGTTCACCTCGCTCCCGAGCGAGGGGAGCGCTCGCGTCGAGACGACGAGGAGAAGGATCCACACCAGAACCACGAGGAACCGGAACCGGACGACGAATCGGCCGAGGCCGGAGAAGAACCTGTTCACTAAGGGACCTCTTTCTTGTTGGAGGGCGTCCGATCACCTCGACCGAATCGGGCACCGAGGCGCGTCTGGAAGAACAACGGCTCAGGTGAGGCTGGCCAGTGTGGCGCGAGCAGCAGTCGATGGCGCGGGAGGCTCACGCTGCCTCGATATCCGGTGCCGCGGTCGGGGCATCGGTCGGATCGGCGCCAGCCGCACCCACTTCCCGCCGAAGCTCCACATGAGGCATGAGCCACGACGCCAAGAACGCTATGACAGCAATCGGCGCCGCGATGACGAACACCGTCTGGATCGACTCCGAATAGGCCGTGATCAGACCGTGATGGAGCGCCTGGGGCAGCTTGTCCAAGATGGCCGGCGTGATGCTGGAGTTCGACAGCCCGCTGGGCAGCTTCGAGGTGCCGAGATGCCTGACCAGGTTGCCGACGAGCACGTTGGAGAAGATGGCACCGAAGACCGCTGTGCCGAATGATCCCCCGATCGATCGGAAGAACGTCGCCCCCGAGGTAGCGACTCCGAGCTCGAAGTAAGGAACCGCGTTCTGCACGATGAGCACGATCACCTGCATCACGGCGCCGAGCCCCATGCCGAGCACGAGCATGTACAACGACGCGACGACCGAGCTCGTGCCAATCCCCATCCGTGACAACAGCAAGAGCCCGATGACGACCAGCGCGGTTCCGACGATCGGGAAGATCCGATAGCGGCCGGTTCGACTGATGATCCACCCTGATCCGATGGACACGATCAGCATCCCGGCCATGAGAGGCAGCAGCTGGACCCCTGAGATCGTGGGCGACTCTCCGCGTACAATCTGGAAGAACAGGGGCAGGTAGGTGATCGCGCCGAACATCGCAAAGCCGACGATGAAGCCGACGACGTTCGCGACTGAGAACGTCCGGACGGAAAACAGGTGCAAAGGCAGCACCGGTTCGGCCGCGTGCCGTTCAACAAGGATGAAGACGACGACGAGAACCGCACCAGCGATTGCGAGGGCGATGATCAATTGCGAGCCCCAGGGATAACTCGTGCCACCGAGGCTCGTGAAGAGCACCAGGCTGGTCGTCGCGAACACGAGAATGGCGGTCCCGAGGTAGTCGATGACGTGGTGGACGCGGCGAAGATGTCCCGGGACCTGGGCTGCCACGGCGGCGAGAGCGACGACGCCGATGGGGATGTTGATGTAAAAGATCCAGCGCCAGGAGAGCTGCTCGACGAAAACACCGCCGAGCAGCGGACCAACCACGCTCGCCACGCCGAAGACCGCTCCGAAGAGCCCTTGGTAGCGACCACGCTCCCGGGGAGGGACGATGTCTCCGACGATCGCTTGCGAGCCGACCATCAACCCCCCGCCGCCAAGGCCCTGGATGGCCCGGAACGCGATGAGCTCGAGCATGGAGTGACTGAGCCCCGAGAGGAACGAGCCGCCCAAGAAGACGACGATCGAGGCTTGGAAGAAGACCTTCCGCCCGTACTGATCGCCGAGCTTTCCCCAAAGAGGCGTCGAGACAGTCGCAGCGAGCAGATAGGCGACGATGATCCAGGAAAGGTGCGATGCGCCATGCAGGTCGGCGACGATCGTCGGGAGCGCCGTCGAGACGATCGTCTGGTCGAGAGCGGCCAGGAGCATACCCAGCATCAGCGCGCCGATGATGACGAGCACGCGGCGATGGCTTAGGACGGGGATCGGAACCCCCTCTGCCAGTCCGCTCGAAGGTTCTGTCATCGTTTCTCGTTCACCTCGTTCGCAACCGCGGGCTTCGACCTGACGTGGTCGTCTCGTCATACGCAAGCCCCTTGGCGAGGCTGTCGATCGCCCAGGTGGTGAGGTGAACGAGCGAGTCCTCGCCGCCGTTCGCGGCCCAGTAGAGAGCCGCCACGCGTGCCGCGGCGAACGCCGTCGCCGTCACGAGCGCCGGATAGGGGTCGTGATCAGGGTCCTTCCCGAGGCGTTGCGCGAGTGCCTCGACGAGGCCCCGTTCGACGTCCGCGCCATGCGCGCTGAAGGCCTTGAACGCGTCGGGGTCTTCTCGGAGGATGCTGAACCGACTGAACCACGCCTCTCTGCCCTCCCCGAGGTCGTCCAGATCGTCAACGATCGCAACCGAGTACTCGACGAGCACCGAACGCAATGCCTCGATTGGCGACTCGCTTCCTGGTCGCGCGACCAGGCTCATCCGCATTTGCTTGACGCTGTCAGGATCGGCGCCGGTGACAGCGGACTCCTTGGAGGAGAAGTAGTTGAAGAAGGTCCTCGTGGCGACGTTGGCTGCCTCGGCGATGTCTTCCACCGTGACGTGCGCGAAGCCCCGCTCGGCGACGAGCTGCAGCGCAGCAGTCCGCAGGGTTTGGTGCGTCGCGCGCTTTTTCCGATCGCGCCGTCCCCCCTCGGCTGCTGGGCTCGGACGCGTTTCGGTGGTACGCATTGGGTCCGCTCTGTCGGCTGGCACGTGCCCCGATCGGACCGTCATGCATTCACTATAACATTGCAGCGACTGCAGGCGCGCGAGGATGAGCCTTCGAGCCAGTCGGTGAAGGACGCCCGAGAGACAGGCGGGGCCGGCCGCGAAGAGCGTCAAAGAGCTGCGCGTGCCGGCGGACAGATGCCATCTAGGGCTCCCGACCTGCGCCTTTGATGTTTCTCACCTCTGGCGAGGTGCAGTTGACGAAGTCTGCATGTCATGCAATAATGCACGTCATGCCCTGCTCACCGGAGATGGGCCTTCGCGAGCGCAAGAAGCTAAAGACGCGGAGCGCCATCGAGTGGGCCGCCGTTCAGGTGGTCCTCGAGCATGGATACGAGGCAGCCACGGTCGAGGCCATCGCCAGGCGGGCCGACGTCTCGCTGCGCACCTTCTTCAACTACTTCCCCAGCAAAGACGTCGCCATCATCGGCCCGGACATTCGCCTGATCGATGAGCAGCAGGCGATGCGCATCCTCGCGGAGGCGGGCACCCACCTGCTTAAGGGCATCTGTCGAGTGGTCGAGGCCAGTGTTGCGGCGACGCGCCCTGTCCCGAACATCATGCAGGACCGCCGCCGCCTCCTTCAAAAGGAGCCGCGGCTGCTGCACGCGCGCATAATCGCCCTCATGGAGTTCGAGACGGGCTTGACGAAGGTGGTTGCCGGCTTCCTAGACGCGCACCCCGAGCGTCGGCGGCTCATTCGGCTGGCAAGCGTGGACGATGAGGCGAGCATGGCCGTCGTAATGGTCGATTCCGCCATTCGCTACAGCATGGAGCGATGGTCTGCGAGCGGCGACGATTTGCCTTCACATGCCCGGGACATCGAGCAAACCATTGACATGATGGCCGAGATGCACAGGCAGGACAGGTAATAGCCACGCCCAAAGTGACCGCTGCCAACAGCGTCGAGTGCCAACCGGAGCCGGAACCGACCGGCCATGGTCGCCGTGGAGTCCGTCTCGGTGCTGCTCTCCGCGCTGATACGCCTGTGTCCTGGGTTGCCTTCTCAATCCGACTTTCCACGACGCCGAACTGCAGACAGACCCGCGACAGTGACCACTCGGGCCCAGTGTTTCGAGGCGGCTGCGCCGCCGTCGCTTGTTGACTGGCGGCTGTTGAATCACTGCAGTTGATCTGGGAGGACGTCAACGATGAGCGAACAGACATCAGACACCCAATCAGCAGCCGAACGGCCGCTTGGCAGATCGGGTATCAGCGTGTCGGCGCTTGGAGTCGGCACCAACCGGTGGAATACCGACGCGTCGAAGCCGGCTCGCTTCAGGGATACGTTCGCTGCGGCCCTCGACGCTCGTATGGGCTTCTTCGACACCGCCGAGATCTACAGCTTCGGCCAATCGGAGACGGCCATAGGCCAGGCTGCCCGGGCAGATGGCCGGCCGGTCCTCGTGGCCAGCAAGTTTGCGCCTCTCCCGTATCGCGTGGCCCCGGCCCAGTTCGTCTCGGCGCTCGACAAGACGCTGGAGCGTCTCGGCCGCGACTCGCTCGACCTCTACTACCTGCACTTCCCCTACTCCTTGGTTGGTGTCGAGAACTGGATGAGGAGCATGGCAAACGCGGTCAAGGCAGGGAAGATCCGGGCCGTGGGAGTCAGCAACTGCAACGTGGCGAAGATGAGCAAGGCGGCTGAGGCACTGGCCCGCTACGACATACCGCTCGCGGCTAACGAGGTTCAGTACAGCCTCCTGCACCGCAATCCTGAGGCCAATGGCGTCCTCGAAGCCTGCCGCCAGATGGACGTGGCACTGGTCGCCTACCGACCGATCAGCGGAGGTGCGGTCGGCTCTGACTCGGCCCGAGGTTCTGACCGGTCGGCCCTTGCTGACGCGCTGCGAGAGGTGGGGGCGGCCCACAACGCAACTGCTGTCCAGGTGGCGCTCGCCTGGTTGCTAAAGAGAGACGATCATGTGATTTTGATCCCGGGGGCGACGAGGCCCGAACACGTCCGCGAGAACGCGGGCGCGCTCTCGTTGGAGCTCAGCCAAGAGGAGTTCGCCGCCATCGACCGGGCATCGACACCGAGGCCGACCAGGTAGGACCTGTGAGTGTCGAAAATGTTGTCCGGGTGCCCTGAACTGGGGCGATACGTTCCAGATGCCTTCACGACCGGACCCAATGACGGATCAGCCCCTACTGGCGCTACTTCCGACTCCCTGGGGCTAGAAGAGAGTGCTCGCCGCGAGACGCACGACAACATGATCGTGGTCGCGGCCCGGCTTTCGAACGATGGTTCCGTCGTGCGTCGACTCTCTAGCGCTGTAATCGCGTGCTGAAGCGCCCCGAGTTCCATGACTGCTTGGAGTGCCCTGACTTTCGCGGAGTTTGATAACTGGATTCTCAGGCCACTGTCGTGATCAAGTGCCCACTCTCGTAGTCGAGCAGTGTGAGCATGCCAAGTGACGAGTGGCGGCGTTGGCGGTTGTGAAAGATCTCGATATGCTCGAAGATGGCGTTGGCGAGCTTGACGCGCCTCCGCCAGCGCTTCCGATCGAGCAGCTCGACCTGCATCCTGCTCCAGAACGACTCGATCATCGCGTTCTCGTAGCAAACGCCGACCGCGCCCAATGCGATGGGTCGTAACAAGCTCATTTACGCGATGTCAACTGCGACACTGGTCGTCGAGTGCGAAGAGGGTAGCGGCGGCACATGGGCCGGAGCTGTCGAGGCTCTGCGAGGTCATACGGCACCGATAGTTGTCTGGACTGGTGTCGGTGCCAGTTCGGGGAACCGAGCGCTTGCGCGCCGCGGCGCTCACCAACTTGACGTGGTCGAGGACCTCTTCCCGCTGCCAAGCCACGGAGCCGTGCTCACTCCTGCCCAACTTCGCCTCGGCTTCTGATCTGAGGAGAGGCATTACGGTGCGACACGAAGGCCTCCTTGGTCGTGTGGGCATCAACCACCTCGATTCTTGGAGGCCTTAAACTACATCTGCGAATCACCAACCTCTTGGCCGAGTACAGCTAGCCGCCGAGCTTCACGCCCAGGTGGTTCCTCCGGCCAGCAGAGCCGCGCTTGGCAATGCCGATTGCAGTGCAACACGTCGGAACTCGGCGACAGCCGCCGGTGCGAGCGGTCGGGCGAAGAGGTAGCCCTGGCCCACGTCACACTTGAGGAAGGCAAGTTCATCGAGCTGTTCGTCGGTCTCGATCGCCTCGGCCACGACCAACATGCCGAGCTCATGGACCATCGCCGTCATGGCGCCGACGATCTCGCGGTCACGAGCACTGCGGCCGATGTGCTCGACGAAGCTTCCATCGATCTTCAAGACGTCGACCTGGAGCCGTTGGAGGTGGGCGAGCGTCGAGTATCCGGTCCCGAAGTCGTCGAGGGCGATCCGTACCCCGAGGGCCGACAGGGCTTCGAGCGTCGTCTCGATGTCGCCCGCCTCGCCGATGAAGGCGGTCTCGGTGATCTCGAGGCAGAGCCGTGACGGCTCGAGGCCATGTGCAGCGAGCACATTGCCGACGTGGTCCGGGAAGCTCGGGTCGACGAAGTCGCGACCGGAAATGTTCACCGCCATCGTGAAGTCGTCCGGCCAGTCGCCCTCGGCGAGCCACTCGGCGAGCTGGCGACAGGCTTCCTCCAGCACGAAGCTGTCGATGCGGGTGATCAGTCCCCGCTGCTCGGCGAGAGGGATGAACTCGATCGGGGGAACGACGCCCCGCGTCGGGTGGTTCCAGCGGACGAGTGCCTCGACGCTACGCAGGGAGCTGTCGACGATCGAGACCAGCGGCTGGTAGAGGAGGAACAGGTCCCCCGCGTCGATCGCCTCCCGCAGCTCGCTCTCGAGCGTGTGGTTCGCTATCACCCGGTCGCGTTGCGACGGCGTGAAGATCTCGAAGCAGTTCTTCCCTGCTTCCTTCGCCTCGTACATGGCGACGTCGGCGTCTTGCAAGAGCTCGCCGGGTTCCGCATTCCCATCGCCGGTGACGACGATTCCGACGCTCGCGGTGATTGAGAGGTCGAGGCCGTTCTCGATGTAGGGCTGACCGACCACGTGGACGATCCGGTCACCAAGCGAGCGAGGGTCCTCGTCGCGCATCGTGGTGCAGAGCATGACGAATTCGTCCCCACCGAGCCGGGCGACGGTGTCGGCCCGCCGCAAGGTACCCGACAAGCGCCGGCCGACCTCGACGAGCACCTTGTCTCCGGTCTCATGCCCGTGGGAGTCGTTGATCGCCTTGAAGTTGTCGAGGTCGATGAACAAAAGGAAGATCCGCCCCGGTTGCCGCTCGAGGGAGGCGAGAGCCTGGGAGAGGCGGTCCATCAGCGCGACCCGGTTGGCGAGACCCGTCACGGGGTCGTGGAGCGACTGGAAGGTCAGCGCCTTCTCCGCCGCGACCTGGGCGGTGACATCCCGCGAGATGCCGAAGGTGCCGATGATGCTCCCGTCGTCATCGCGCAGCGGGACCTTGGTCGTCGACACCCAGACGTCGGGGCGGTCATAGAAGGTCTCGCGTTCGATTTTGGCGAGAACCGGCTCGCCAGTTCGGATGATGCGCTGCTCGTCCTCGAAAGCGGTGACGGCGTGCACCTTGCTGAAGATGTCGAAGTCGGTCTTGCCGATGACGTCGGAAGCCGACATCCCTGACGCCTCGTCCTCGATCCACCCCTGACTCACGAACACGAAGCGGCTGTCGAGATCCTTGAAATAAACGCGCTCCTCAGAGTTGTTGAGGAGGTTGTCCATGCAGAGGCGCTTCATGTCCTCTAGCGAGCGCTTTCTGCCCGAGAATGCGGGAGCCGAGTCCGGTCGTTTGTTCATCGAGAGACTTAACGACCGGTCGGGACAGAACTTGAAGTCGTCGCGGCTGCACTGGTCAGATCACCCCACGTCGGCAACGCCGGCCGTGGCCACCGGGCACGATCGGGCCATCGATTCCCCACCTGGCGACAGATTGGCGCCGTCCCGCCTCGTGACGAGCGCAAGCGGGCAGCGGCCGGTGCCCAAACGGGGAAATGCCGCGGTCGGCTGAAACCGAGAATCCTCGGCCCTGGAGATGGTGAGGCAGTGCTGGCACCCTGATGCAGACGCCAACGAGCCGGATCGCCTGCCCACCGGAGTGAAAGCCGCGTCGACCAGGAAGCAACGAGCGAGAAGCGGGGGCACCGAGTCTCGCCGGTTGAGCGCTCGATGAAATTGAGGGATCTGATTGCGGCGGGCCGTCTCGCGCCGGGCGACGTACTCGAAGCCGATTGCTGGGGCGAGCATCACACCTGTGGGTGCCGAGAACGGCTTCCATGAGCCGTGAGCTGGACTTCGACGTCAGCGCCTGAGGCGGCGAGCTTCCGGCGGTGGCCCTCTCGTTCCTCTACCGGGCGTTCTGTCGCGTCCTCCAGCTGATCCGGTTCTCCTGTCGTAAGGAGACCGACCTCGCGATCGAGGTCGTCATGCTGCGCCAGGAGGTGACGGTGCTCCGACGCCAGATCCACCGCCCAGCGCGGCAGCCGGTCGACCGGGCTGTCCTCTCCGGCCGGTGGCGACTCCTTGCTCGCAGCCGGAAGGACCGCTGGTTCGTCCAGCCGGCGGATCACCATGAGCGCGAGCACGCACGTGAACAGATGGACGGTGATCTTCTGGTTCGTCCAGTGGAACATCGGCTGGACGGCGACGGGGTCGAGGTCTTTCAACTGCCGAAAGCCCGATTCGCTATCCCGCAAACTCGCGCTAGCCACGGTCGTCATAGTTCAAGAAGAACTTCTGAAATCTCTGGGACTACGGCGCGAGTCGTTTACACCAGCCGTGAGACGCCACCCGAGAGTCACGACGAGAGGAATGCCTCAAGCAGAACGGAGAGGTTTGCCCCGGGGCCGCTGCCAAGGGCGAAGATGCCACCTTTTGGGAGTCGCCGCGCCGCCAGACGATGACCCCGGAGGGACCCCAGTGTCGGCCGTACACTCAGTCTCTCCTCCTCAGCTTCGACCTACCCGTGGCTCATAGGGGCTTTCGTGTCGCGTCGTCCAGGGTCCAACGGGGCACCGCGTCCTTCGGCACGGGGTGACCGGTCAGGAGATAGCTTGCGTAGTCGACCTCGCTCTTCTTGGGGACAGCTCCGTCGTTGGCGTTATTGCAGAAAACGGACGTCAAAGCCGAGAGCTGACCTTTGTCCCAGAACTGCTCGCACGAGATGAGGCTCTTCACACCGAGGTTAATGTCGTGGCTCCAGCGCGCGGCAAAGACGAGCCACCAGATCTGCCCGGCGTTGAGCGACGGGCTCCCGCTCTCCCAGCCGTGGCCCCAGTACGAAACCATGCTGCTTCCGTTCCAGCCGTAGGCGTCCAGCCGGTCGTAAAGGTCGTTGCCGCCTGCGACCAGCGGGAAGACGACCGCAGTGCTGAGGAGCGTGTCTTCTTTGTAGATCATCTGCCCGGTCTTCGCGACCCTCAACATGTTGTAGAAGGTCTCTTCAGAGGTGTGCGTCGGGCGGCTCAGCGCGGCAACAAGGTACTTCAGGACCGCATTATCGATTCTCGTTGAAACCTCGTCGTTCCACGCGAAGTAGGCACCCGCCTGCACGGCCCGGGCGAGCGCCCCGGGCCTTTGAGCAATGGGGGTCCTTTGCGCGACGCGTGGCGTGACACCTTTCGCCGCGGTCATGTCCGTGTCACATGCGGTGACAAACACCAGGCTCCGGTGCAGGTCGACACCGTGACCTCTCAACCTGCTCCAGAAGCTGGTCGGGACCGCGAGGCTCGACGTCACATCGGGCAACCCGGGACCGTCAGGCATCCCCACGCACTCGATGCCCGACAACAGGTCCTGGGGGACGGAAGGGATCGCAACCGGAACCGGATTCTTCTCACAGCCAACGCCGCTCGCTGTGGCCAGGTTGCCATCGGCTCCGCCATGCGTCTCGAAGATGACAACTCCGGGGTCGCGGAGTCTCTCGAAGTTGGCATAGATATTGGTAATCGTCGCATCGCCGTTGACGAGCATTCTGATGCTGTCGGGTGCAAATCCGTCCGTCACGAGTTGCGCCTGTATCGCGTTCAACACGGCGAGGGTGACGGTGTTGCCGTGCTGGAACTGAACGCGGGCGTTGGTCGAGGTGCCGGTGTAGGTGAACGGGGCGATGATCAGCGCGGACTTGGACAATGGGTCCGAGATCCCGTTGCCTGGCGGAGCGGAGTTGAGGTTCACACGCGGGTCCGTCGCCAAAGTCCCGACCGACAACGGAGCCTGCGGGGCAGCACCGACAAAGTCCTGGAGCAGATCCTCGACCGACTGCCCGCAATCGTTCCCGATCGTGATCGCGTCGAGCAATTCTTGCACGCGAGTAACGACATCCTTCTTTGTCGGTGGACAGGCCGCCTTGGCCGAATGCGGCCTCGTCGCCATGTCAGCTGCACGCGGCGGGTCGAAGGACTGGCCGACCCAAGCCTCTGCATACTTGTAGGCGCGGGCCAGTGCGTCCGCCGGTGAAAGAGCCAACGTGGTGTCTGCGATCGCGGCGTCGTAGTCGGCAAAGACCGCTTCCGACGGCGTCATGGCGAGCCGTTGCCACGTGGAGCTTCCGGTCTTGCTCGACATGAGCTGGAAAGGCAGTGTCAACGAAGAGGCGGAGAGCGAAAGTGAGAAGGTTGCATTCACGGAAAGGTCCGAATTGGCAAACCGGAGCTTCATGGTCCGTCCGTCGTAGGACCACTCCCCGTGGTACGCGAGCGTCGATGGAGGGTACTCCGTAGTGTCAACTGCGTAGATGTAGGCCGAGCCGCCTGGCTCGAAGCCGAGGAGGATCTGCGCTCCTGTCTTGGGGGTACCACCGCCAGAATCGCGGACGAAGGAATAGACCAGCTGTGCAGGTGAGGTCGGCGAAACCTCCCTTGGTGATCTCGCTGGCCAGTGTCCATCGACCTGGGCGGCTGCCGTGGCGTCTGCCGCCCCCGGGAAGGAGCAGACCGAGATCACCACGAGGCTCGCGGCACAGAGAGAAACGAAATGGCAGCGCGAACGCCGGCGCACCACCTGGCGGGCACGAGCTGCGCCCGTGAAGAGTGCTTCGTCCCCTGGGTGCACGGCGCGATCGTAGTGACCTCAGGGTGACACCGCCCTGGGCGGTTCCGGCGACGGCCTCGTCGAACTCCTCGCGGACCGCGGCCCGCGTCGCCTCTTCCCCACTAGCCCAGAGCACGCTCACCGACTTCGGGCCTTCCCCCGTCTCTCGCACGGCACCGCTCTCAGGAGCACTTCCTACACGTGCACCTCCTCAAGCGTTCGTGAGCCAGTGGAGGAGTCTTCTGCGCTCTGTGCGTCGACAAATCGACCCGGTTCCCGCCGACGGCATTCGAACGAGGGCGCGAGTATCCATCGTCCGTCCCCCGAGATCGAACGAGCCAAGGTGCGGGAGACGCTGCGCTGCGCGCTGACCCGGCTGTCGGCAACTTCAAGCCCGCAGTCGGGTACATGCGAAACGATCCCATAGACGCGGCTCTTGGTGCGGATTATGAGACCTATTTCGATGGTCTGTCGCGTAATAGGTAGTGGTTTGGTATAGCCCAGATTTGGGTCGTGACCTGCGGCAATATACCCGTCATGGTCTCGGGGCAGGAATGATGGTTCGGTCGATCTCTGGGGTGTTCATGGGATTTCCATGGGATGCCTGGTGACCTTCGGGTTGACCTGCGGGTCACACTTCTGCTGACGGTGTTCCGGTGGGCCTCGTCGGCTCCCGCCCGGGATGAGGTTGCGTTCGGCTCTTGGTCTCATTATGGGCGTCGCGGCTCTCCTTCGGCTTCGCCTCATCGGCCCTGGCCTGATCGACAAAGGCGACCCAACCGCTTGGGTCTGCGGTTCCTGCGGGAGGGAGCGTCATCGCCAGGGCCAGCTGGGAATCGATGCTGGCTCCCCAAAGGGGCTCTTCGAGCTTCCGGGCCAACGAGGCAACACGTGATCCGGCGGTGCGCCAGACCGCGGCGACGTAGACAACGGCTGAGGCGACATATCCAGCGATCTTGCTTCCGCCGCTTGCGTTATGCACAAAAACCAAGCCCACGATGAGAGCCGCAGCCAAAGCGCTGACGGCCGCGAGCGGCAGCCACAGCGCTCGGGCGGCCTGGAGCGCAACACTCGCCATCTCGGCGAGGGTGGCCTTGGACGCCGAGACATAATCCTGGGTGCGGATTTCGGACCATTCCGTACAGCTGGAACGGTCGAATCCGTACACCCGTTTCGGCGTTTTCGTACACCCGCGTGAGGGGGCTGTCGCAGCTGCTGGCGTGAGGTAGGCCGTGCTCG
>Ga0181533_1003799_pt1 | contig 16037 bp, 10 predicted proteins | sample PEATcosm2014_Bin_45_FD_119772 | JGI IMG/M metagenome (GOLD analysis project Ga0181533, IMG submission 119772) | Peatland microbial communities from MTU Mesocosm Facility, Houghton, MI, USA - PEATcosm2014_Bin11_60_metaG | ecosystem: Environmental > Terrestrial > Soil > Wetlands > Peat | place... | reverse complement strand
GGTGGGGGCGATCTCGTTAGTGCTGGCGCTCTATGCTTTTAATTTCCTGCCCATCAATTACGCCGGGGTTCTGCTGATCATCACCGCGCTCGCGCTGTTCGCGCTTGAGGCCAAGCTGACTTCGCACGGCGTGCTGGCGGCGGGGGGGATTTTGGCGATGGTGTTGGGCGCTATGATCCTGATTAAATCACCCTGGCCGGAAGCGCGCATCCACCTTCCCACGGCGCTGAGCGTGGCGTTACCCTTGGCGTTCATCACCATCATCCTGCTGCGTTTTGTCATTGCCTCCCAGCGACGCAAAGCGGTTACCGGCGAGGCGGGAATGATCGGTTTGGTGGGCGTGGCGGATACCGACCTCGACCCGGCGGGGAAAGTCTTGGTGCGCGGCGAATTGTGGGGGGCACGGGCGAGAGAGAGAATCCCCCAAGGCGCGCGAGTTCGCGTGCGGGAGATTGAGGGCCTGACCTTGGTGGTTGAGTCGGCGCCGGAAACCCGGTAGACTTCCTAACCGTTCGGGATTAGGGGAGAGCGCAACGATTGGATGCTCTTGAGTAGCCTTCCGGGGTGATGCACCAACGGGAGTACCACGGCCCCAGGGGCCGCGGAAGTTCTTGAACTGATAAGTGGGTTGTCTGGGCCGCAGGAATGCGGAGAGGGGGGTGTTATGGGTATGGGATCCATCGTCGTGGTGGTTATTCTCTTTATGTGGGTTTCAGCGTGTTTGAACGTGATGAGGGAGTATGAGCGGGCGGTGGTCTTCCGCCTGGGACGGCTCCAGAGGCCGGACAAGGGGCCGGGGCTGATCTTCATCCTCTGGCCGATTGATAAGCTGGTGCGGGTTTCCCTCCGCGTTGTGGCGTGGGATATGCCCCCACAAGACATCATCACAAGGGATAACGTTTCACTGAAGGTCAACGCCGTTGTTTATTTTCGCGTGATCAGCGCGCAGCAGGCGTTCGTGGAGCTGGAGAATTACCGTTACGCCGTCGAGCAGTTGGCGCAAACCACCTTGCGCTCGGTTTTGGGCGAAGTGGAGCTGGACGACCTGCTCTCCCAGCGTGAGAAGCTGAACAGCCGGCTGCAATCCATCCTGGACGAGCACACCGAGCCCTGGGGCATCAAGGTGACCAAGGTGGAAGTGCGGCAGGTAGACTTGCCGCAGGAAATGCAGCGCGCCATCGCCGCGCAGGCCGAAGCCGAGCGCGAGCGCCGGGCGAAGATCATCCACGCCGACGCCGAATATCAGGCGTCCGCGAAGCTCGCCGAAGCCGCTGCGGTCATCGCCAAGGAACCCGTCGCCATTACCCTGCGGTATCTCCAGACGTTAGTGGAGATCGGGACCGAAAAGAATACTACGGTGGTCTTCCCGGTTCCGGTGGAGTTGCTGAGTGCCCTGATGGGTAAGGGGCTCCTTGCGCCGGGGTTGGCAGGAGAGAAGAAGTAGCGGAATCGGGTCGGCGGAATCTTTAGCGGAACGCCGTGGGTAAGGAGGACTATCGTGGCAACGGAGGTGAGGGAACATGAGGAAAGAAGCCATTCCGCACGGTACTTAATCCTCATTTTTCTCGTATGCGTCGCAACCTGTGGACTTTTCTTCTCGGCGGGATTCCTGGTGGGGCGCAACGAACGCTCCCTCCACTTGGCTCCCCCCACAGAGGTCGTTACCTCCCCGGGAGTCATTCCGCCTACGGTAAATCCACCGCCGGAGAGCGCGTCCGTTACGCCCCAGGAATCAGCCCCCGGCCACACACCCCTGAACCCCGCGCCGGATACCGTGGTGATTCCTCCCGGGGGGGCCGGAGCTAATCCCGCTGCCCCCGGGGCGAAGCCAGCGGGCGTTGCGCCTCCGGCAGAGCAATCCCAGGCAGGGGCCAAGCCCGCCTCGAATCCTCCCTCCCCACCCACCCCTGCCGCAGGTGAGGTGGGAGAGGGGATAACTCTTCAAGTGGTGGCCTTGCACACCAAGGTGGATGCTGAGGCCGTGGTGGATATTCTGAAGACCAAGGGGTACCCGGTTTTCCTGGTGACGCCGGAATATGCCCACGCGGACGATAACCTTTTCCGTGTGCAAGTGGGTCCCTTCAGGACTCGCGACGACGCCGAAAAGGTGCGCAACAAACTTGTGAAGGAAGGATTCAAACCCTTCATCCGGCACTGAGGGGGCACTAGCCATGACCCAGGGCTTGGTTGCCCCAAAACGAAACTCGAAAATCGAAACTCGAAATTCGAAACTCGAAAATCGAAGCTCGTTACGACTTTCGAGTTTCGAGTTTCGAATTTCGGCTTTCCTTCCTTTTGCCGCCGCCGCGCTGAGCGGCCTCCTGTTGGTGGCTTGTTTTCCCAAAATCCATTTGCGTGGTCTGGTGTGGGTGGCTTGCCTCCCCATGCTCGCGGCCTTGGCGGGTGAAAAGCGGCTGAAACGCGCATTTCTGCTGGGGTATGTGTGTGGCGCCGTCTTTTTCACCGGGAGCTGTTATTGGTTTACGACCGTCATGGAATTTTACGGCCACTTGGCGCCGGCGCTGGCCGTGGTGGTCTTGATTCTTTTCGTCATCATTGACTCGACGTTCTTTGGCGGGTTCGGCCTCGCGATGGGATGGGCGGCGCGCCGCTCCTCGGGATGGGCGTCGGCTCTCAGCCCCTTCCTTTGGGTGGTAATGGAATTGGCTCGAACCTATCTGCTCACGGGATTTCCGTGGAACCTTTTGGGGTACGCCGTGCAGGCTCCCGGCGTGCGGCAGATTGCCTCGGTGACCGGCGTGTATGGCCTTTCTTTCCTGGCCGTAGCCAGCAGCGCCTTGCTGGCTTGGGTATTGTTCTCCTTCCCGCTAAGGCTGGCGACGAAATTCGAAACTCGAAATTCGAAACTCGAAATTCGCCCTGTCCCACGGGGGGCGCAGGAAGACTCACACTCAGTTTCGGATCCCGACTTTCGGATTGCGATTTTCGGCTTTCGAGAAATCATGTCCGGGCCGTCGGCGCGCGCTTCCGCCGCCTTATTGAGCTGGCTGGTGCTGCTGCTTCTTGCGCAGTGGAGGCTGAACCCCCCTCCCGCTGCCGTGGGCAAGGAGTTGGCGCTTCTCGTCCAACCAAACGTGCCATTAGACGAAGCGGAATTGGACGCCTGGATTCCTTGGCGCGACCCCGGCCAACTTCAGCAGCTCGTTCAACTCAGCGTTGATGCGGTGGCGATTCAAGATTCAAAATTCAAAATTCAAAATGGGGCATCCGCGGCCCCAATCCAAAATCCAAAATCTAAAATGCAAAATCCAGCCGCCGTTCCGCCAATTGCCAATCGCCAATCGGCAATCGGCAATCGGCAATCGACAATCGCCAATCCTCCATTATTGATCTGGGCGGAAAACCCCGCGCCGTTCTACTTCACCCGCGACCCGGTTTTTCGCCATGCCATGGAAAACATGGCGCGCCAGACGCGCGCCTTCGTGATTGCGAATACGATTATCCCCATGGATGCGGAGGGAGACGCGATCACCAACAGCGCCGTCACCTTGGATCCCGAAGGCCACGAAGTGTCCCGCTATGATAAAATTCATTTGGTCCCTTTCGGCGAGTACGTACCGGGCTGGGCGTTACCGGGATTGGTCCACAAGATCACTCCCGAGGTGGGGAACTTCGTTCCCGGCTCCAGCTACCCGGTGGCCAAGTCGCCTGGCGGGGGCATTGGCGTGTTCATCTGCTATGAGGCGATTATTCCCCAACTCGCGCGGAAGCTGGTGGCGGGCGGCGCGGGCGTGCTGGTGAATATTTCGAATGACGCTTGGTACGGTGATTCCGCCGCCGCTTATCAGCATCTGGAAATGGCCCGGCTGCGCGCCATTGAGAATCACCGTTACTTGCTGCGGGCCACCAACAACGGCCTGACCACCCTCATCGACCCCTATGGCCGGGTGCGGGAAGAAATCCCGCGCTACCAGCGGCTGGTCATGCCCGCGTATTTCAACTTTGAGACGCGGCAGACGTTCTACACGGCCCATGGAGATCTTTTCGCATGGCTGTGCGCCACGGTGGCGGCGCTCATGCTGGCGTTCGGAACTCGGAGTCAGAAGTAGCACCGGGATTTAGTCCGGCACCAGTCGCGTTCGGAAATCAAATTTGCGAAGGCTGGCCGAAAGGTGGACCCGTCGGGCAAAACAGGCTGCGGAAGAACTCGACGGGACTTTCATTCTGGGGCACCAGAGGCGGTCCGTGCCGGAAGAGCCCGCTAAGTTCATGAAAATGCAGGGTTAGATTTTTCGCCGGGTGGAAACGTCGCACGTAAGTCATTTGGATTGAATGTTTTACGTGCCATTCGCGCGACGAGATCTGGGGAGTAGTGGGCATCTGCCCTCTATCCACAATCAGAATGGCGGAAATGACAGGATGGAAGCTTTTTTCTGCAACCTGTAAAATCCGCCGCTAAATTAAAGGAGAGTCCGTGACGGAAGAATTACAACGTGAATTTGATGAGCTCAAGAAGCAGTCCGCTGACATCCGGAGTTTTCTTTGACGCTCCCGCGCGCCGCAAGGAACTGCAATCCCTCGAAGAACAAATCGCCCAACCCCAATTCTGGCAGGATCAGGAAGCATCCCAAAGAGTTCTGACGGCCCGGAAGCGGCTGATGGAAACACTGGATACAGACGAGAAGTTGGCCCGCCATCTCGCTGACATGGAAGCGTATTTCGAACTCTCGCGCGAAGGCGAGAACATTGACTCCGAATTGCGCGCCGAACTGGACAAGCTCCATCACGAGGTGGACCTGCTGGAAACGGAAACGCTGCTGGGAGGCGACAGCGATCACCTGAACGCCATCGTGACCATTCATCCCGGCGCCGGTGGGACGGAATCGCAGGATTGGGGTGACATGCTGCTGCGCATGTACCAGCGCTGGGCGGAAGCGCGCGGCTTCAAATGCACTCTGAATGATTATCAACCGGGTGACGAAGCGGGGTTGAAATCCGCCACTTTCACGGTGGCGGGAGATTATGCTTACGGCCTGTTGCACGGCGAAAGCGGTGTGCATCGCCTGGTTCGCATTTCGCCCTTCGACGCCGCCCAGCGGCGGCACACTTCTTTCGCCTCGGTCTTCGTCAGTCCTGAAATCGACGATTCCATCACCATCGAGATAAAGCCGGAGGATCTCCGGGTAGACACCTACCGCTCCTCCGGAAAAGGTGGCCAGCACGTCAACACTACGGATTCAGCGGTGCGCGTCACGCACATTCCGACTGGCGCCGTGGCGCAGTGCCAGAACGAGCGCTCGCAGCACCGCAATCGCGAAATGGCGATGAAGATGCTGCGCTCGCGCCTTTACGAACTGGAATTGCGCCGGCGGAGGCAGGTTTCGGACAAGCTGGAGGCTTCCAAGGCCGACATTGACTTTGGCAGCCAGATTCGCTCCTACGTCCTGCACCCGTACCGATTGGTGAAGGACCATCGGACCAAGTTTGAAGTCGGCGATGCGGACCGCGTGCTCGATGGTGGCCTGGATCCGTTTATAAAGTCCTACCTGCTCTCGCAGCGGGGGGTGGCCAAGCCCAGTTCTTAAAGGCCCAATTATTAGACTTTTGGACGCACTCTTGAAGGCGCATGGGCAATTCCACGCCTTTTTGCCCAATCAGTTCGGCTGCCATTTAAGCCCATCCGCGCCTCATTTTCGACAGATTAGCGCACGGAGAGCCTCCTAGGTTCGAAGTCGTTGACACTTCCGTTTAGCGTATGCTACGTTGGATAATTGTTTTGACCATATCATCCTTAACTGAGAAGAAGGAGGCTCTGATTGAACGAGCCGAAGCACCACTATTTGTTTACCTCTGAATCCGTAACCGAAGGACATCCCGACAAAATCTGCGATCAGATCTCCGACGCCATTCTTGACGCCGTCCTCGCCGCCGATCCCCGCGGGCGTGTGGCTTGCGAGTCTATGGTCAAGGACCGCTCCGTCTATGTGGCGGGTGAAATCACCACGTCCGCCCAGCCTGACATTGTGAAGTTGGTTCGTGACACTGTGGAGGGTATTGGCTACACCGATCCAAAGGACGGCTTTACGGCGGACAACTTTGAAATCACCATCAACCTGACCCGCCAAAGTCCTGATATCAGCCAGGGCGTAGTCACGGGCGGGGCCGGCGACCAGGGCCTGATGTTCGGATACGCGTGTAACGAGACGGAAGAACTGATGCCGTTTCCCATCATGACGGCGCACAAGCTCTGCATGCGCTTGGCGGAAGTGCGGCGCAAGGGGATTCTGGATTTTGTGCGGCCGGACGGCAAGTCGCAAGTCACGGTTGAGTACGACGGCACCCAGCCCGTGCGCGTGGATGCCGTGGTTGTTTCCACGCAGCACACGGCGAGCGTCAGCAACGAAACACTGCGCGCCGGGGTGCTGGAGTGCGTCATCAAGCCGGTCATTCCGGCGCATTTGCTTGACGCCAACACCAAGTACCACATCAATCCCACCGGACGCTTTGTGACGGGCGGGCCGGTGGGTGACTCCGGCCTCACGGGGCGCAAGATCATTGTGGACACCTACGGCGGCAGCGCCCATCATGGCGGCGGATGCTTTTCCGGGAAGGACCCGACCAAGGTCGATCGCTCCGCCACCTACATGGCGCGCTACATTGCCAAGAACCTCGTGGCGGCGGGCATCGCCGACCGCGCGGAAGTGCAGCTTGCTTACGCCATCGGAGTCGCCGAACCCGTCTCCGTCATGGTCGACACCTTCTGTACCGGTCGCATCGACCAAACCCAACTTGAGAATCTCGTGCGCAAGCATTTCAAGCTGACCCCGCGTGGGATTATTGAGTCGCTCAACTTGCTGCGTCCCATTTATAAGAAGACCGCGGCTTATGGCCACTTTGGCCGTCCCGACCCCGATTTTTCCTGGGAAAAGACTGACAAGGCCGCAATCCTGAAGAAGGAGGCGGGCCTTTAGATGGCTTCCACCAAAAAACTAGCGGGTGATGTAAAAGATGTGAACCTTGCCGTGAAAGGGAAGTTGCGGATCGAGTGGGCCAATCAGTGGATGCCCGTACTCCAGCTCATCCGCAAACGTTTCATCAAGGAGCGCCCGCTCGAGGGCGTGCGGATTTCCGCCTGTTTGCACGTGACGACCGAGACCGCGAACCTGGCGATTGCCTTGCGTGACGGCGGCGCGGATGTTGTGCTGTGTGCTTCCAACCCCTTGAGCACGCAAGATGATGTGGCGGCTTCGCTGGTGAAGGATTACAAGATTCCCACTTACGCCATCAAGGGTGAAGACAAGGCGACGTATTATTCCCATATTGTCTCCGCGCTCGACCACAAGCCCCAAATCACCATGGATGACGGCGCGGACTTGGTCACCATGATCCTGACCAAGCGCCAGGAGTTGGTGCCGGGAGTTATTGGCGGGACGGAAGAGACTACGAGAGGCGTCATTCGCTTGCGCAGCATGGCCAAAGACGGCATGTTAAAGTATCCCATCGTCGCCGTGAACGACGCAGATACCAAGCATTTGTTCGACAACCGTTACGGCACCGGCCAATCCACCATTGACGGAATTCTTCGCGCCACCAACCTGCTCTTTGCCGGCCTTCACGTGGTGGTCTGTGGATACGGCTGGTGCGGGCGCGGCGTGGCGATGCGCGCCAAAGGGATGGGCTCCGATGTGATCATTACCGAGATCAATCCCACCCGCGCGCTGGAAGCAGCGATGGATGGCTTCCGCGTCATGCCGCTGTCGGAAGCCGCGAAGGTCGGAGATGTCTTCGTTACCGTCACGGGAAACAAGTCCGTCGTGGCGAGCGAGCATTTCCGCTTGATGAAGGATGGCGCGGTGGTGGCAAATTCCGGCCACTTCAACGTGGAAATCGATCTGCCGGCCCTGGAAAAGCTCTCGCTGAGCAAGCGCCAGACACGCGAATTCGTGGATGAATACACCCTGCGGGACGGGCGGAAGATTTACGTGTTGGGCGAAGGCCGCCTGATCAATCTGGCGGCGGCGGAAGGCCATCCCGCGGTGGTCATGGACATGAGCTTCGCCGACCAGGCCCTGTCGGTCGAGCACATCGTGAAGAACGCCAAGAAGCTCGAACCCAAGGTCTATCCCGTGCCGGTCGACATTGATCAAAATGTGGCGCGGCTCAAGTTGCAATCTTTGGGCATCAATATTGATAAACTGACACGCGAGCAGGAAGAGTATCTTTCCTCCTGGTCGGAAGGCACGTAGTAGAGCAGCTTTCAGCTATCAGCGACCAGCTTTCAGCTAACACTCTAACCCGCAGCCGGTGGCTGAAAACTGATAGCCGAAATTAGCGCCTCCCTTAGGGTGGCATACCGGACTTAAGCCCGGCGCTACGGGTAGCTGAGAGCTGATAGCTGAGAGCTGATAGCTAACTATGAAAGAATTCGCTACTTGGGCGCTCGACACCGCAGTTAAGCGCGGCGCCACGTACGCCGAGGTGAGGGTGCTTGACACCCGCCAACGTTATCTCTCCACTAAGAATGGCCAGACCTCCCAGGTAAGGGAATCGCAGTCCTTGGGATTGGGCATCCGGGTTATCGCTAGGGGAGGGTGGGGTTTTGCTTCCACCGATGCCTTGACCCACGCGGACGTGGACCGGACCGCGGCTTTGGCTGTGGAGATCGCCCGCGCCAGCGCCTTAACCAAGAAGCACGACGTCCACTTGGTTCCGCAAGAGAAGATCTTGGACCACTGGGCCGCGCCCTGCCGGATCGATCCGTTTTCCATACCGGTATCTTCCTGTTTGGAACTTATGCTCAAGATCGACGCGGAGTTGCGCCGGGTGCCGGGTGTGACCCTGGCCGAAGCGGCGATGGATTTCCGCCGCATCGAACAACTCTTCCTTTCCAGCTTGGGCTCGGAAATCTACCAGTTGAAAACCCAGACGGGCGCCGGTTATGTGGCCACCTCCTTTGCCGGCACGGAAATCCAGCGCCGTTCTTATCCGAATTCTTTCGGCGGGCAGTATCAGAACAAAGGCTATGAGCTGGTGGAGGAACTCAAACTGCTGGAGAATGCGCCCCGCGTTGCGGAGGAGTCCGCGGCGTTGCTCAAGGCGGATCAATGCCCGTCCGGCGAGAAGGACATCATTCTTGACAGCTCGCAATTGGGATTGCAGATTCACGAATCCATCGGCCATCCCATTGAACTCGATCGCGTGCTGGGCACCGAGGCGAATTTCGCCGGCATGAGTTTCCTGACCCTCGAAAAGCTGGGCAAACTCAAATATGCTTCCGACATTGTCAACGTCGTCGCGGACGCCACCCCCGCGCACGGCCCCGGGCTTGGCACTTTCGCTTACGACGATGAAGGCGTCCCCGCCCAGTGCACGCCCATCATCAAGGACGGCCTGTTCGTGGGTTACCTCAGCTCACGTGAAACCGCTTCGGCCGTCGGCCTGCAACGCTCCAGCGGAGCGATGCGCGCGGAAAGCTGGAACCGGATTCCCCTGATCCGCATGACCAATGTGAGCATCCTCCCCGGAACCTGGAAACCGGAAGACCTGATTGCCGATACCGACGACGGCATTTACATGGAGACCAACCGGAGTTGGTCGATCGACGACCGGCGCTACAACTTCCAGTTTGGCACCGAAATCGGATGGGAGATTCGCGGCGGAAAGAAAACCCGGATACTGAAGAACCCCAGCTATGGCGGCATCACCACCGATTTTTGGAACTCCTGCGACGCCATTTGCGGTCCTGAGTACTGGACGTTGTGGGGGACTCCCAATTGCGGCAAGGGGCAGCCCATGCAGACCATGGGCACGGGGCATGGAGCCTCGCCCGCGCGCTTCCGCAAATTGCAAGTGGGAGTGGCGTACCCGGATTGATTCATTTCTTCATTGAGTCATCGGGTCATTTGAATTGCCGATTGTCGATTGCCGATTTTCGATTTCTGCAATCGGCAGGCGACCCGGCTGTGGCCTGATGAGCCAACTACCAGATGACTCATTGAATCAATGCTCCGATGACTCAATGACCCGATGACCCGATGAACCGATGAACTTAACCCGACAACGCGCGGAAGAAGTTTTTGACAAAGTTCTGAAGTATTCCACGGCCGATGAAACCGAAGCCACGGTCTCATCCACCTCTTACGCTCTCACTCGTTTCGCCAATAATGCGATTCATCAAAACGTGGCGGAGGACAGCTCCTCGCTTTCGGTCCGAGTGGTCAGCGAAGGGCGCATGGCGCGGGCCAGCACCAACAGATTTGATGAAGCCTCGATCCGCCAACTTTGCGAGAACGCTCTCGTGCTGGCGCGGCTACAGCCGCCCGACCCCGAATTGCTGCCGATGCCGGGGCCGCAGACTTACCGTGCCCTCGCTCGGTTCTTCAGTGAGACCGCTCAACTGACGCCACGGACGCGGGCGGAAATCGTGGCCAAGGTGGTGGAGCGGGCGGAAAAGGATGGTCTGACGGCCGCCGGAGTGTTTTCCAGCGGCGCCTCGGCTTTCGGCCTCTTTAATTCCCGCGGTCTGAAAGCCTATCATGAAGAAACGACGTCGGAGTTTTCGGTGACGATGATGAGCGACTCCAGTTCCGGCTGGGCGAAGAAAACGGCGCCCTACTGGATGGAACTGGAACCGTCGGAACTGGCGGAGCGCGCCGCGCAGAAAGCCCTCGCCAGCCGCAAACCGCGGGAGGTTGCGCCGGGCCGCTACACGGTGATCCTGGAGCCCTCCGCGATGCTCGACCTTTTGGGTTTCATGATTCTTGACTTCAGCGGACTGGCCGTGCACGAGCAGCGCAGTTGCTTGACCGGCCGTGTGGGCCAGAAGGTGTTCGGCGACAACATTAACCTTCGCGACGACGTTTTCCACCCTTTGCAGACTGGCGCTCCCTTCGACGGAGAGGGAATTCCCCGCCAGCGCGTCCCAATTGTCGAGAAGGGGGAAGTGAATAATCTGGTCTATGCGCGCCAGACGGCGCACAAGTTGGGCGCGCAGCCCACCGGCCACGGATTCCCGCTGCCCAATGAGTATGCCGAAGCTCCTCTGAATATTGTCATGGACGGCGACCGCTCGAGTGTGGACGATATGATTAAATCCACGGAGCGTGGCTTGCTGGTGACCCGCTTCTGGTACATTCGCGAAGTGGACCCCTACAAGAAAATCCTGACCGGCATGACGCGCGACGGGACGTTCTGGATCGAAGACGGGCTGGTGCGGCAGGGCGTCAGAAACCTGCGCTTTAATCAGAGTTTGGTGGACATGCTGGGCCAAGTGGAAATGATGAGCCCCCCACAACGCACCGCCGGGGAAGAGTCATTTGAAATGGTCGTGCCCGCAGCCAAGATCCGCGATTTCAATTTTGCTTCTTCCACCAAGTACTGAGCGGAGGCAAGAGTAGAGGCAGCTTTACGCCGCCATTTGGTCCGTCGGCCAACGGATAAACTCGCCGCTAGAGCATCAAATTGACCCACTACCGCGCCTTGACAATCTTGGCGAGCGGGTGTTAGAAGAATGAATGGCTTCTGTGGCGCTATCGTCTAGGGGTTAGGACGTCAGATTCTCAATCTGAAAACCCGGGTTCGATTCCCGGTAGCGCTACCAACGTTTTCTATCCTGCTGATTTGTAAGCCCTACCTGTTGTCTCTCCGCTTCATGTAACTACTTTGGGTACTACATTCCAAGGTTCTGCCGGAAACCAAGTATTAAACGGGGAGAACATGACCATAGCCGTGACCATTTACGAGCGAATGAAAACACCAGGTAAATGGACCACCTTGCCTGTAGTGGTTCCGAAACTCAGCAAGGCGGGCACCGTGTTCCAAAAGAAGGATGACAGAGAGGGCAGGTCCGGAGGCAAACGCTCTATCCATCTGAGCTACAGGTGCACTCGAAAGGAGTGTACTCCCATGATGACACTCTGGTCAAGCTGCTGTGGACACATGGGCGCCGCTCCGGGTTCCCAAACTGCCCGCCGCGGTGTAAACTTCTAAATTCCCGGGGAGCTGGAAATCATCAACCTGGGGGAAACCTAACCTTATATTTGAAGGAGCACTCATGGCGGCAAAACGTATTGGGATTCTCACCGGCGGCGGCGACGTTCCCGGCCTGAATTCGGTCATCAAGACAGTGGTTTATCGAGCCAGCGACGCGGGCAGTGAGGTCATCGGCATCCGGCGCGGGTGGGAAGGTCTGACGCACGTTGATTTGAACGACCCGGCCAGCCGCGCGCACTACATTCTCCCCCTCGACCGTGAAAATACCCGCACCGTCGATCGCACGGGCGGCACGTTTCTGCACACCTCGCGCACCAATCCGCAGAAGATGAAGAAACTTCCGTACGTTTGCGCGGGCGGTGATTTCCCCAAGGTGGAAAGCACCAAGAAGGGCGTGACGTCGCTCGTCTACGACATCACCGCGCAAGTATTGAAGAACGTCGGCGCGCTGGGTCTCGACTATCTGGTGGCGATTGGCGGCGATGACACTTTGAGCTACGCGGCGCGGCTGGACAGGGAAGGCGTGAAGGTGATCGCCGTTCCCAAGACCATGGACAACGATGTGCGCAACACCGAGTACTGCATCGGATTCTCCACGGCCATCACGCGCGCCATGGACGCCATCGACCGGCAGCGGACCACGGTGGGCTCGCATGAGCGCATCGGGGTGTTCCGCGTCTTCGGCCGCGACGCCGGTTACACGTCACTCTACACGGCGTATGTTTCCGGCATCCGCTGCGCCATTCCGGAGTACAAGTTCGATCTGAAGAACATGATCGAATTGCTCGTCCAGGATAAGAAAGAGAATCCCAGCAATTATTCCATCGTCGTCCTGTCGGAAGGCGCCCAGTGGGAAGGTTACGAGATTCGCGAGTACGGCGAGGCTGACGCTTTCGGCCATCGCAAGAAGGCCAACGTGGGCGAAGACTTAAGCGACGAGATCAAGAAGGCAACCGGGCAGGAGACGGTGGTCAGCGACCTCACTTACGAACTGCGCAGCGGCAGCCCGGATTTCGTCGATAAATTGGTGGCTTCCACTTTCGCCAGCATGGCCATGGATTGCATCGCCAAGGGCGAGCACGGCAAGATGACGGCGATCAACCAGGGATGTTACGCCATGGAGCCCATCCCCGATCCTAAACTGGGCCCGCGCCGCGTGGACGTCGCGAATATGTTGGACACCCAATCCTACCTGCCGAAATACGAGGGCAAGCTGGGACTGCCGATCTTCCTGACACGGCCGTAGGAAGGCAGTGGGCAGTAAGCAGTAGGCAGAAGGTAGAAGAAACCGCTCGCGTTGGCGCGGTCGGGCAAGTATCTGTTCTACGGCTACTCACGTTATCCCGCTTTGCGGGACGTGCCATGCGGCGACAGGTGGGTGATGCACCTTGGGAGCAGCGGTTGAAAGGGCTTGAAAACAACTCACGCGAGGTGGGGGCCCAGCGCGATTTGATTGCTCTTGCTCCCCGCCGCGAGGCCACAGAGAAAACCATTCCTTCACCGCAATTACCGCTAGTGACTGCCGGGCACCCCCCCTCTACCTGCGAAGACCTTGCGGCGCTTCTGCACCGCGCCTTTGGCTTCGACACCTTCCTTCCCAATCAGGAAGCGGTGTGCCGGGCGGTAATCGAAGGGCGCGACGTCTTGTTGGTCATGCCCACGGGGTCGGGCAAGTCGCTGTGCTACCAGTTGCCGGCCATCGCGCGAGGTGGGACGACGCTCGTCATCAGTCCCCTCATTGCTTTAATGGAAGACCAGGTGGCCAAGCTCAAGGCGCGCGGCTTTGCGGTGGAGTGCATTCATTCCGGGCGTCGCCGCATGGACTCGCGCCAGGCTTGCCGCGACTACCTGGCCGGCAAACTACAATTCCTGTTCATTGCCCCGGAGCGGCTGCGCGTAACGGGCTTCCCGGAGATGCTCGCCAAGCGGCAGGTTTCGCTGATCGTAGTCGATGAGGCGCACTGCATTTCGCAATGGGGGCATGACTTCCGCCCCGATTACCGCCGCCTGGGCCAATACGTGCCCAGCTTGCGGCCGGCCCCCGTCATCGCATTGACCGCCACCGCCACGCCCCCCGTCCAGGACGATATCGCGGAGCAACTGGGCCTGCTGCGGCCGGCGCGTTTCATTCACGGCTTTCGCCGCGCCAACATCGCGATTGAAGTGGTAGAAATTTCGCCCTCGGAGCGTTCCCAGCTCACGCGCGAACTGTTAGCCGACCCGCAGCGCTGCCCGGCGATTGTCTACACTCCCACGCGCAAGCAATCGGAATCCCTGGCCAACGAGCTCAGCGCCTACCATGCGGCGGCCGCCTATCACGCCGGGTTGGACGCGGAGCGCCGCAAGCAAGTGCAGGAGGAGTTCCTGGCGGGCAAGCTGGAGATCATCGTGGCGACGATTGCTTTCGGCATGGGGATTGACAAGCCCGACATCCGCACCGTCATCCACACCGCCTTGCCGGGGAGCATCGAGGCTTATTACCAGGAAATCGGGCGGGCCGGGCGCGATGGCAAGCCCAGCCGTGCGCTTCTGATGCATTCCTACGCGGACCGCTACACGCACGACTTCTTCTTCGAGCGGGATTATCCCGACGTGGCGATCCTGGAGACAATCTTTGCTCTGCTTGCGCCCCAGCCGCAGGAGAAGCGTGAACTTCAGAAGCGGTTGCCCATGGATCCCGAGGTGTTTGACCGGGCTCTGGAGAAGTTGTGGACGCACGGCGGTGCGGTGGTGGACTTCGCCGAGAACGTCAGCCGCGGCCACGGCGGCTGGCGCGAACCTTATCTTGCCCAGGGCGAGCACAAGCGCGAGCAGATTGAGCGCATGATCCGCTATGCCGAGAGCAATCAGTGCCGCATGGCCAGCGTGGTGCGCCATTTCGGCGATTTTGCCGATGGTGAGAAGCCCTGCGGAATCTGCGACTATTGCGCGCCGTCAAAGTGCAATGCGCAACGCTTCCGCACCGCGACGGCGGCGGAGCACGCGGCGCTGCTGCGTGTAACTGCGGCGTTACGCGCGGGCGGCGGGAAATCCACCGGCAAGCTTTACGCCGAATTGTTTCCCCACCATGAGATGAGCCGCGATGATTTCGAGAACTTGCTGGGAGGCATGGCGCGCGCGGGAATTGTGCGCCTGGACGACGCGGTTTTCGAAAAGGCCGGACGGCAGATTCCTTATCGCACTGCCAGGCTGACGCGCGCGGGTATGGAAGTGGACGCGCAGACTCCCGTCGATCTTGTGATGAAAGATCAAGAGCCGCCTTCCACCCCCCGTAAGCGCAAGAAGAAGGTAGGGTCCGGCGTCCGTCAGCCGACGGATGGCCCTCAGGCGGACGCGCGCCGTCGCCAGAGCGGCTTGGGCACGTCGGCGACCGTTCGGCCCTCCTCGTCAACAACGGGCCGTCCGCCCGCGCCGGGTTTGGGGAAGAAGGCGACGCGGCCGCCGGACGCGAAGCCGGATTTCCAAGTCGAAGAGGCGCTGCGAGCGTGGCGGCTGGCCGAGGCTCGGCGGCTCGGCGTGCCCGCCTTCCGCATTTTCACCGACCGCGCTTTGAGCGGACTGGTTGACCTTCGACCCAGCACCACCAGCGAAATGCTCGCCGTCCCCGGCATCGGCCTCCGCATCGCCGAGAAATACGGCCACGAAATCCGCCGCATCCTGCACGGGAGCATCGGGTGATCGGGCCATTGAGCCATCGGTTCATCGGCTCATCGGGCCATCGAGGCATTTTGGATTTTCGATTTTGGATTTTCGATTGAGACGATCCGAAATCGGTAGTTTTGCTTGTCACTCGCCACTTGTCACTCGTCACTGCTTTTGTGGTTTGCGATCTTCGACGTCAGCTTTGAGGCCTTCTTGATTACTCCCTTACCAGGGGGCGGAAGCCCCGCCCTCCCAACCGTTCGAAACGAACAACTCGGGCTGGTGAGAAATGCGCATTAGTACTTGTAGCGCCGATTTTCAGAACAGGTTCGCGCTACGCTCGCCGCAGTGGCAATCCCGCGTCGATGGCAAGAGATTTAATACGCAAATGCTCAATGTGCTTGATGTCGGTCACCTTGAATATTGAGGTATATCAGTTAGTC
>Ga0181533_1003797_pt1 | contig 16045 bp, 18 predicted proteins | sample PEATcosm2014_Bin_45_FD_119772 | JGI IMG/M metagenome (GOLD analysis project Ga0181533, IMG submission 119772) | Peatland microbial communities from MTU Mesocosm Facility, Houghton, MI, USA - PEATcosm2014_Bin11_60_metaG | ecosystem: Environmental > Terrestrial > Soil > Wetlands > Peat | place... | reverse complement strand
CGATCGCACGATCGCGCTGTTCGGCCTCAGCGCGCAGATCCCGACGACGTGGTTCCTCGCCTTCAACCCGTTCATGATCTTTGCCTTCACGCCGTTCGTCGTGGCCTTGTGGGCGCGGCAGGCGACGCGTGGCAGCGAACCCTCGACCATCAGCAAGATGGCGCTCGGCTGTTGCGGGGTCGCTGTGGCCAATCTCGTCATGGCGTTTGCCGCGTTTCACGCCGGCGGCGGGCAGGCGAGCTGGTTGTGGCTGTTCGGCTATTTCGTCGTCATCACCATCGGCGAGCTTTATCTGTCGCCGGTCGGACTGTCGCTCGTGACCAAGGTCGCGCCGGCGCGCATGCTGTCGATGATGATGGGGGTTTGGCTGGCGACGAGCTTTACCGGCGGTTTCTTGTCGGGCTTCATCGGCGGCTATTGGAGCCGAATGGCGAAGCCGGAATTTTTCCTGATGGTCGCAGCAATAGCAGCGCTCGCCGGCGCGATGATTTTCGCCTGCCGCTGGCCGTTACGCGGGGCGCTGGGGGAATAATTCTCCGCTCATTCCCGCGAAAGCGGGAATCCAGCATTTGGCTCAAGCGAACTGGGTCCCCGCTTTCGCGGGGACGAGCGGAAGGGAGCTTAATGCGCCGCGGCGACCGCGGCGCTCTCGGGACTTTCCATGTGCGCGATGTTGGTCTTCACCGCCTTCTGCACTTTCTCGAAGGCGCGGACCTCGATCTGGCGCACCCGCTCGCGCGACACGCCGAATTCTTCGGCGAGTTCTTCGAGCGTGATCGGCTCGTCGGCGAGCCGGCGCGCCTCGAAAATGCGGCGCTCGCGATCGTTGAGCACGGTGAGCGCTTCGCCGAGCGCCTGGTGGCGGTTCGCCGATTGCTCGGATTCGGCAAGCCGGCTTTCCTGGCTGACGCTGTCGTCGACCAGCCAATCCATCCATTCGCCGGAATCGCCGTCCTCGCGGATCGGCGCGTTGAGCGAGGCATCGCCGCCGAGGCGGCGGTTCATGTCGATCACGTCCTGCTCGGTGACGCCGAGCCGCTTGGCGATCAGCTTGACCTGATCGGGCCGCATGTCGCCTTCGTCGAGCGCGGAAATCTTGCTCTTGGCCTTGCGCAGATTGAAGAACAGCTTCTTCTGGTTCGCCGTGGTGCCCATCTTCACGAGCGACCAGGAGCGCAGGATGTATTCCTGGATCGCCGCCTTGATCCACCACATCGCATAGGTCGCGAGCCGAAAGCCCTTGTCGGGCTCGAAGCGCTTGACCGCCTGCATCAGCCCGACATTGCCTTCGGAAATGACCTCGGAAATCGGCAGGCCGTAGCCGCGGTAGCCCATGGCGATCTTGGCAACGAGCCGCAAATGGCTGGTGACCAGCCGGTGCGCGGCGTCGCGGTCGCCGTGCTCGCGCCAGCTCTTCGCCAGCATGAATTCTTCCTGCGGCTCCAGCATCGGGAACCGCCTGATCTCTTCAAGGTACCGGGTGAGGCCGGTTTCGCCCGATAAAACGGGCAGTGCTGCAGTCTGGGCCATGACAGCGCCCTCCATAAAAATGCCCCCGCGAAGCGGCGGGCAAACGACGCCGCCGCTCCCCGAGCCAACGGCGCCAGTTGTTATCTCGCACCCGCAACATACACGGTCGAATCAGGCGAACGGAAGGGAGGCGGCATCACTTCGGCGCGACACCGTCTTGATCTCGGTCAAGTCTTTGTAAAAAACCGAGAAATCGGTGAATCCTTACCTATCACCAGACGTTTTGCCGCTGGTTTCGGCCCGACTGCCGGCCAGCGCATAACGCAAACGAACAAGATCCGGCGGTAGTTCCGAGCGAAACCGCAAGATTTTGCCAGTTGATGGGTGCTTTACCGTCAGTATGTGGGAATGCAGCGCCTGCCTGCCAAGGGTAGCCAGCGCCGCTTGGGCTTCCGGCGACAAAAGAGCTGATTTGGTACGGAAACCGGCTCCGTAGACCCCGTCTCCCATGATCGGGTGGCCGATCGAGGCCAAATGGACCCGAATCTGGTGGGTCCGGCCGGTTTCGAGCCGGCAGGCGATCAGGCTCGCGACCGGCGCATCGGCTGCCGCGCCCTTGACGGTCCGGCGGCCCGGCAAGCCTTGGTAGCGCTCGAGCAATTGCCAGTGGGTGACCGCTTCGCGGCCGCCTTCGCGAATGGCCATGCGGTCGCGGGAGCGCGGGTCGCGGTCGATCGGCCGGTCGATCACGCCATGCGGGCGATCGGGCGCGCCCCAGACCAAGGCGAGGTAGCCGCGCTCGAACGGCTCGCCGCTCTTACCGTGGTCGGCGAACTGCGCGGCCAAGGCGCGGTGGGCGCGGTCGTTCTTCGCCACCACCATCAGTCCGGTGGTGTCCTTGTCGAGCCGGTGTACGATGCCCGGACGCCGCTCGCCGCCGATGCCCGACAAGCTCGCCCCGCAATGGGCGATCAGCGCATTGACCAGCGTGCCGGTCCAGTTTCCGGCGGCGGGATGGACGACGAGATTCCTAGGCTTGTCGATGACGATGATGTCGTCGTCCTCGTAAACGACGTGAAGCGGTATCGCCTCCGGCTGCGGCTTCGCCGGCTCGGCCGGCGGGACCTCGACGCTGATGGCGTCGCCCGAATTGACGCGGTGGCTCGGATCGCGGATCGTCTTGCCGTCCAGCGCAACGGCGCCGGCTTCGATCAGGGTCTTGAGCCGGGAGCGTGACAAGGCGGCGATATGCCGGGCCAGCAGGCGGTCGAGCCTGTCGCCGGCTTCGTCAGCGGCGACCTGGAGCGCTGTGGGCATCGAAGGGGTGGGCGTCATGAATCCTCAATCCGGCAATCCGCGCGGCAACCTACCAGGAGCGGCCGAAGCCGCCGAGTCCGAGGCTGCGCGGCTCGTGGCGCGGGCCAGGGTCATGATGATCATATCCGGACTGACCACCGCGCTTGCGGTCGCGGCCGTGGTCACCGTGATCGGCTACCGGATGTATGCCGTCGGGCTTGGCAGCGCGACCGACGAGATCGTCACCTTGCCCAAGGGCGCGCGCGTGATTTCGACCTCCGCTTCGGCGGGGCGTATCGCGGTCTTGTTGGATGTGGGCGGGGCGAGCGAAATTCGCACCTTCGACATCAAGACGCTCAAGCCAGCCGGCCGGCTGCGCTTCGCCACGGAGCCGTGAGCCGTGAGCCGCCAGCCGTGAGCGGCGAGCCTTCGGCTGTGGCACCGCGCGCGATTGTCGGTCTCACTTTACTCGCTTTTCGATCCTAGCCGATTTCAACCTTTGCCGACCGGCGCGATCCGTGCTCGGCCGGCGCTTGACCGTTCGCCGGACGCAAGGCACTGTTCGGCCGCTGTCATTCCCCGCAGGCGACGTGCCCCGCAGGCGACGTGTCTGGAACTGTCGTTGCTTGTGCCGGGTTCTCATGCTCCGGCTTGCGTGATTGCGCCGCGCCGGTCGCCGTCGTCTAGATTGTTCGTGTGAGCCTGGTCTTATCTCATCCGAAAACCGGTTTCCACCCTCGGATCAAGTCCAAGGGCGGGCTTTTCGGGATCATGCTCACGGATGTGCAAGTCGGATGTGCAAGTCGGATGTGCAAAGTCGGATGTGCAAAGTCGGATGTGCAAAGTCGGATGCGTAAGTCGATGAGCTTTCGATCGCTTTTTGCCGGCCCCCTCATTGCCGCTGCCGCTGTCGCCATCGCCGCCACGGCGATCGTCTTCGGATCCGCCGAAGCGCAAGATACCCGCAAGCTCCTGGAATCGCGCGAGTCGCTCTACAATAATATCTATGTCTATGGCGAAGGTCCTTATGTCAGCATGACATTCGGCTTCAACCGCACCATCTATACCGAAAGCATTTTCAACACGCTCGACGATCGCGATTTGCCGGTCGAATATACCCGTTACATGACGGCGAGCCTGATCTATGCCAAGAACGTCACGTCGATTCTGGAAATCGGCTTCGGCGGCGGGCGCACGTCGTTCTATCTGCATCGCTTCCTGCCGCAGGTCCCGGTGACGTCGGTCGAACTCGATCCCGTCGTCGTCGAATTGTCGCACAAATATTTCGGCGTCAAGGACGAGCCGAATTTCCAGGTCGTCAATCGCGACGGCCGCATTTTCCTCAACGAATCGAAGGACCGCTACGACATCATCCTGATCGATGCCTATCGCGGGCCGTTCGTGCCGTTTCACCTCTTGACCAAGGAATTCTATTCGATCGTCAAAGACCATCTCGCCGAAGGCGGCGTCGTCGCGCAGAATGTCGAGCCTTCGACGATGCTGTTCGACTCTGCCGTAAAAACCATCCACGCGGTGTTTCCGCAGCTCGACTTCTATGTCGCCGGCGGCAATGTCGTCACCATCGCCTATGACGGTGCGCCGAAGAGCGCCGACGATCTCGACCGCGCCGCGCGCGAGCGCGATAGCGCCTACAGCCTGCGCTACAGTCTGCACGACATGCTGGCGCAGCGGCGGCAGGTCCAGATCGACGGCGGCAAGGTCATCGATCCGAAAGCCAAGGTGCTGACCGACGATTTCGCGCCGGTCGAGGCGCTCAAGGCCATCGAAGCGCATAACCGGAAATGGCAGTGACCTCGGCGAATCGCGCTCTGACCGTTTTGATCTTTTTCAACGCCTTCGTGGTCGGCGGCGTGCTGATGGGATTCGAAATGCTCGGCAGCCGTTATCTGTTTCCTTATTTCGGCGGTGGCATCGGCACCTGGGCGAGCCTGATCTCGACCGTGTTGTGCGCGCTGGCGATCGGCTATTTCGCCGGCGGCGCGGTGGTCGATCGTTATCATTCCTCGCGCATCATCGCGACGGCGATCCTGGTCGCGGCCAGCTACCTCGCGCTGGTTCCGGCGGCGGCCGATCCGGTGATGGCGAAAATCCTCGCGTCGATGGGTGACGGCCCGGCGGCCATTCTGCTCGCTTCGGCGGCGCTGCTCTTGGTGCCACTGTCGCTGCTCGGCACCTTTTCGCCGGTTTCGGTCGGACTGTTGACCCGCTCGGCGGAAGAAAGCGGCGGCGTCGCCGGGCTGGTCTACGGCATTTCGACCGTCGGCAATGTCGTCGGAACGCTGCTCACCACTTTCATGCTGATCCCGACTATCGGCTCGCGCTCCATTACTTATCTCTATGCCGTCGTGCTCGCGTTGTGCGCCGGCCTCCTGTTCCTTCCGCTCGGCAAGAAACCGTCGTGATGCGCATCGTCAATTATTTGGCGGCAATGGTGGCGGCAATCGCTGTGCCCGGCATCGCGCTCGATGTGGCGCTGGCGCAGTCGGCCGGCGCCGACGCTCCGCCGGTCCAGCAGGTTCCGACCGCGATGTGGAGCGGCGAGCGCGCCATGGCCGACATCGCTGAGCTGTTGCAATTCACCCCGCGTTCGCTCGACACGCCGGGCCATCAACAGGCCATCGACTATATCGAGGCGCAGTTGTCGCGAACGCCGTTCCAGGCGGTCACGCAACAACATGGGTCCTATCGTGGCGATGACGGCGGCCAACACGCGCTCACCAATATCGTCGCCCGCTTCGCTCCGGCCAATCCGCGCCGCGTCATCGTCGCCACTCATTACGACAGCATCGTGCGGGCCTACCGCGACGCCGACAAGCCCGACGCGCCGATGCCCGGCGCCAACAATTCCGCCTCCGGCGTCGCCGTGCTTCTGGAAACCGCGCGTGCGCTCGGCAGTCTGCCGTCGCCGCCCTACGGCATCGATATGATCTTTTTCGACGGCGAGGAGGGTCCGAAGTCGCTCGGCGCCGGCGATCCGCATTGGTTTCCGCTCGGCTCGCCGTATTTCACGGCGCATCTCGGCGATTTCTATCCGACGCGCAAGCCCGAAAAAGGCGTCGACTTCGATATGGTCTGTTACCGGGATCTGAAGCTCAGTCCCGATCCGTCTTCGCTCTATTATACAAGGACCGAGACCGCGAAGTTTTGGAACATCGGCGCGACGATCGCGCCGTCCGTGTTCTCGGGCACGCCGACCGCCTATCCGATCAGCGACGACCATACCGCGCTGTCGCAGGCCGGAATCCCGACCTTTCTCGTCATCGATTTCGACTACGAGCCGTGGTTCAACACCACGCAGGACACGCTCGACAAATGCTCGGCGGCAAGCCTGGCCGATGTCGGCCGAACGCTGTTGCGATACTTGTATGTGCGGTGAAGCTTCAAGCCCGGTTCTAATGGACAGGCTCAACGGATCACGCCCGAGACGCAGCACGGGTGGTGCCGCGGCAGGGTGATTTTTGCTTTCAAAAGGCAGCGGGCGACGGCGCCCTGATAGCCCGGGCGCATATAGGTCCAGGCGCGGCAGCGCGGCTCGTCTTTGCACGCCTTGATGCAAGCCGAGCCCGAACTGTCCGGCTCGGTTTCGAAATTGCGGTAGTCGCCGCCGGCGCGGTCGATGCCGAATTCCCGATCCTTCGAGATCGGTTCGTTGACGCCGGCGCCGCGCACGCCGGAAACGCAGCACTGATTTTGCACGCGCGGCGGCACGCGGTTTTTGAGCCAGCACGCCGCCTCGACCTGCTGGGTTCGCGGATAGGCGAAGGACCAGGCGCGGCAGCGCGCGTCGCGTTCGCAGCGTATCGAACACTCGGCCGGATCGCCGGATTTGACGGTGAACTTTTCGTAATCGTTGCCCGGCCGGTCGAAGCCGACATCGGCGCGCGCCAAGCCGGCGGCGCAGCCGATCGCGAGCACCGCGCAAGTCAAGAGCCGGCAAAGTCGCGTCATGACCGCAGTCCCACAGCAATCGGCCCGTTCACATCGAGGCGCGCGCGACTTCCCGGGCGTCTCCGGTCTTCCGGTTCGATCCGCAGACTCGTCCAGCGAGGTTTCGCCGCCGGGACGCCGCATCATTACACGATCGGGTCCGATGCGTGCAACGACAGGCCCCGGCAAAGCAGGCGCGAAGCCGCTTGCATGGCGGCGCCATCGCGGTTATTTCGGGATAACGCTCCCTTCGTCTAGCGGTCTAGGACGCGGCCCTCTCAAGGCTGAAACACGGGTTCGATTCCCGTAGGGAGCGCCAAACCTGCCGGATGATCCCAAATTCGCCGGAGACTGAGACGGTGCTGCGCGAGGCTGCCGGCACACCGTCCGCGGCGGCCCGGGATTGCGCTCAGCCCTTCAACTCGATTTTGGCGAGTGCGATGAGGGTCGCAGTGTCGGGGCAGTAGGTCTTCTTAGGGATCACTGTGACAGTCCCCAAGGAATTGCTGTGATAGTGCATCTGATGTATCCGGTCCTGAGCGCTTATCCGGTCGCGTCCATTGTGAATTAAGTGGACTGTTACCGGAACCCCCGTAAGCCCAGATTCGATAGGGAGAGTGACGCTGCCGGATGAAAAATGTCCCGATTGCGGCGGCGCGGGGAAGAACGTGCAGGTAACTTCAGCCGCCGGCAGATTCGCGCCGAAGTCGACCCCTCCAGATTGCGTTCGGTGCGGCGGCACTGGCCGGATAAAAAGAAACCCGTCAAGCCGGATTTGAATTAGGACACTACCGATCGACGAGCAGCAGATCATCGCTGCCCTTCATCGTATGTCTGACCCGTCGTAGTCGAGATAAAAGGGCCCGAAGCTCAGCCCGTACATTCGGATGAGTCAAGCGTGAGGATATCATGATTAAGAGCATCAAAGAAAAGAAGAAGCCGTGCAAAAATTGCGAGGGAAAAGGCACTCTCAAGAAGGGTGATAAAGTCGTGAGATGCCAGAGGTGCGGCGGGACCGGCATCAAGCCGTCATAGTTCGTCCAAGTTCGCCGGCACCTCGCCGAACGTTTTTAGAATTGTGGCATCGCCGAAGTTTCCCATGTTCGGGTCGCCACTCCGCTTAAACGCGAGTGCGCCAGCATTGCCCGGATCGCGCGACATCGACCCGGCCCGCCGGATCGCGGCCCCTTCGTTGGGCATCTCTTGCGCTTCGCCAGGCGCCACGCCCTCTTCGGTCCTCACAAACGGCAGGGCTGCGTACTCCTCGACCATGCGCGGCTCGGCATTGAGCGTCGAACAGCGCGCACGCCTCATGTGGCCTTTCGTTGCGCGAGAAGGTGATCGACAAATCGCGACGCTTCAGCAAGAGCGCCCTGTCGCTCTAGGTGCATGCTGGTCGAAGCAATTCGATTATTCTTGGGATCGAAAATCGTTACCTGATAACGGTCGTCGCTCTCGTGGTGAAGTTCAAATTTGTATCCATGATAGGCATGTGTACTGGTTGTCATCTCGATCTTCTCTGTGAAACACGAATACTAATCACTGTTTGCCGAGCGCCGCGATGCGATCAAGATCAAGCTTGCCAGCCGCGCCCCAGCCTCTGACACCGGGCGGGATATCAGGCCGAAACTGTTCGTAGAGGTGGTAGGCGTGTGCGGCGATTTCTCGCGGGGGTAGGGAGTGCGCTAGCTCCTCCATCGCTCGACGCGCGGAACCGAGATCCTCTCCGAACTTGCCCTGCAAATAGCGTTCTACGCTGGCCGACGAAATCGGCCGGTCCTTGCTGAGCGCACGAAGCCCTGCGGGCGTGCGGCCAACCGGCACCGCCCGATTAAGCAGATCCACCTTCAGTGTGGCTCCAGCCTTCGCTTTCTTGAGGTGCTCGTCGAGTGCCTTCGATGACGGCTCGAAAAGGCCGAGCGACACTCCCTTCGCGTAGGCATTGAGGCCAGCCACTGCGCGTCCCAACGTCAGTGCGGTGTCGCGCTCGAAACCGAGCCGTTCGGCTACAACCGCGGCCCATAGGGTGAGGACCGGCGCCCGATTGATGGAGATGGCTCGTTGCTGTGCCAAGCTACCATCCTCGCGAGGGCGCTATAGCGGTTGAACCTACGACCGTTCCCGTGAGAAGCGAACGCTCTCCCGCTGAGCTAGCGATTACTTTCAACACGATCAGCGTTGAACCTTGAGATTTTCTGCCGATGTTTTTCCCTTGTTCGGGACTTCCTCATATTCGACAGCCTGCCCCTCATTGAGGCCGCTGAGCCCGGCCTTCTCGACCGCCGAGATATGGACGAACACGTCTTTTCCGCCACCCTGCGGCTGAATAAATCCATAGCCCTTTTGGGAATTGAACCACTTCACAGTACCGCGTGACATTCTCGACCTCCGCTGTTGCCACGATAGCTTTTCAAACTCTTGGCGCTCGGGCAACAGCAAGCTTCTCATGGTGCTCGGGTAGTCGAAAATAATGCCTAAAGGTTTGCGAGTCGTTCCTGAAACGCATTGAAGTTCAATGAGGGGTTCTTGGCCCAAACCTTTTTCTAAGCCATTGAATTTGCTTACTTGAAGCCCTTCCCTAGGGAGCGCCAAGTCGGCCGGATGCTGCGATGCTCATGCGGCGTCGGCGATCAAGGCTCGCCGCGCACCGGCTGCGGCAGCTCCCGCGCCTCAGTCCTTCAACTCGTCGATTTCGGCGAGTGCGATGAAGGTCGCGGTGTTGGGGCAATAGGTCTCCCACACCGGATCGTTGGGATCGCGCCTTAAATCCAGTTCGCAGGTTTCGACGGAGGCGCAGCGCTTGCAGCGTTGCTTGATCGTTTCAAGCACATTGCCGCCGCGGCTCTTGATGGCGTCGAGATCGAGGCCGAGCATCGCCGCCCGGCACTCCAGAAGGTCGTCGCGTCCGGGGGAGCCGGCGTCATCGCTTTGCATCGAACCCTCCTGACTTCATCGTCATCAGCACGCGCAGTGAATCCTCGGCGTGCATTGACCTAAATCAATCGGCCGCGGCGCCGCGCGCGCGCCGCTCAGATCTCCTCCGGCACCATGGCGATGGCGCCGCACGGACATTCCTCGGCGCAGATGCCGCAGCCCTTGCAGTAGTCGTAATTGAAGCGGAAGCGTTGGCCGGGGCCGAGCTTGATCACGGCGTTGTCGGGACACACGCCGTAGCAATTGTCGCATTCGAAGCAGTTGCCGCAGGACAGGCAGCGGCGCGCCTCGTAGAGCGCGTTGGTCTCGTCGAGCCCGCCTTGCACTTCCTCGAAGGTGCTCTGCCGCCGCGCGACTTCCAGCATCGGCCGCACCGTCTTCGGCGCGTCGGCGTAGTACCAGGTGTTGAGCTTGTCGATGCCGGCGAGTTCGCGTTTTTCCGGCGGCGTATAGGCTGAGCCGCGCAGCCAGGCGTGGATGTGCCGGGCCGCGGTCTTGCCGTGCCCGACCGCCACCGTGACGGTGCGCTCGGAGGGCACCATGTCGCCGCCGGCGAAGATGCCGGCATAGCCGGTCATCATGTTCGCTCCGACCTGCACGGTGCCGTCCTTGATTTCCAATCCAGGCACGCCGTCGAGCAGCGCCAGATCGACGTCCTGGCCGAGCGCCAGCACCAGCGAATCGGCCGCCAGCGTCTCGAACTCGCCGGTCGGCTGCGGGAAGCCTTTGTCGTCGAGCTGCATCCTCTCGACCGTGAGCACGCCCTCGTCCATGCGCTTGATGGTCGAGAGCCACTTCATCATGATGCCTTCCTGCATCGCCTCTTCGACTTCGAAATCGTGCGCCGGCATGCGGTCGCGGGTGCGTCGGTAGACGATGATCGCTTCGCTGGCGCCGAGCCGCTTGGCGGTGCGCGCGGCGTCGATCGCGGTATTGCCGCCGCCATAGACGACGACGCGGCGGCCGAGCAGCGGCTTGTTTTCGCCTTCCATCGACCGCAACAGCGACACGGCATCGAGGATTTTCGCGGCCGAACCGGCGGGAATGTAAGACCGCTTGCCGATATGGGCGCCGACGGCGAGGAATGCCGCGTCGAAATCCCCGGTGTTCATGCTGTCGACGATGCGATCGACTTTGGCATCGAGTTTCAGGACGACGCCGATATCGGTGATGCGGGCGATCTCGGCATCGAGGATCTCGCGCGGCAGCCGGTATTTGGGAATGCCGAAACGCATCATGCCGCCGGCAAAGGGACCGGCTTCGTGGATCTCGACCGCGTGACCCAGCCGTCGCAGATGATAGGCCGCGGAAAGGCCCGATGGCCCGGCGCCGACCACCAGCACGCGCTTGCCGGTTTCGGGCGGCGGGGCTGCAAAACGCCAGCCGTTCTTGATCGCCACGTCGCCGAGGAAGCGCTCGACCGAATTGATGCCGACCGCGTCGTCGATCTGCGCGCGATTGCAGGCGCCTTCGCAGGGGTGGTAGCAGACCCGGCCCATCACCGCCGGCAAGGGATTGTCGGCGGTCAGGCTGCGCCAGGCGGTTTCGTAATCGCCGGATTCGGCGTGGTAGAGCCAGTTCTGAATGTTCTCGCCGGCCGGACAGGCATTGTTGCAGGGCGGCAGCCGGTCGACATAGACCGGCCGCGACGTGCGCCAGGATCCGGTCTGATTGGCGAGGCTGGTGCCGACATCGAGGCTGATGGCGAAGGGATGTTCCATCACGCCTCGACCTCCGCCTCGAGCAGACGATATTCGGCGATGTTGCGGTCCGCCAAAGCCTGCACCCGGCCGATGCGCGCGCGTCCTTCCGCCGAGGCGAACAGATGGGCAAAGCGCCGCTGCGGTTTCAGATAATCGTCGACCGGCACGCGTTCGCGGATCTTGCGGCTGCCGGTGATGACGCCGTGCTCGGCCTCGAACAGCGGGAACAAGCCGCACTCGACCGCGAGCCGCGCCAGGCGGATCGTATCGTGCGAGGCCGCGCCCCAGCCGAGCGGACAAGGCACGTGGATATGCAGATAGCGCGCGCCATGGATGGCCATGGCCTTGGTCACTTTGCGTTCGAGATCGTGCAGATCGGCGACCGTCGCGGTGGCGACATAGGGGATGCCGTGGGCGACCGCGATCTTCGGCACGCTCTTGCCGGTGCCGAAGACGTTTCCCGGTTCCTTGCCGAGCGCCGGCGTCGTCGCGGTGCGCGCCGTCGGCGGGGTTGCCGAGGAGCGCTGCACGCCGGTGTTCATGTAGGCTTCGTTGTCGTAGCAGATGTACAGCACGTCGTCGTTGCGCTCGAACATGCCGGACAGGCAGCCGAAGCCGATATCGGTGGTGCCGCCGTCGCCGCCCTGCGCAATGACCCGGACCTCCGGCCGCCCCTTGGCCCGCATCGCGGCCGCGATCCCGGTCGCGACCGCGGCGGCATTGCCGAACAGCGAGTGCAGCCACGGCGTCTGCCACGAGGTCTCCGGATAGGGCGTGGTGAAGACTTCGAGGCAGCCCGTGGCATTGGCGCAAATCAGATTGCCGTTGGTGGCGCGCATCGCCGCGTCGATCGCGTAGCGCGCGCCGAGCGCCTCGCCGCAGCCTTGGCAGGCGCGGTGTCCGCAGGTGAGCGCATTGGCGCGCTCGGTCGAGGCCTGCACCGCCCGCTCTTTCTCCGAAACCAGACGGTTGCCGACGGTGAAGGTGCCCTTCTGATAGAAGTGCAGCTTCTGAATCGCGTCCAATGTCGTTGTTTGTTCGTTCACGATTGCCTCGCTGGCGCGGCCGCATCGGCGGCCTGTCCGAGGCGACGCAACAGATTCTCCGCGGTCGGTCCCGAGCGCCGCACCTTGCGCACGTAATGCAGTTCCTTGGCGATGATCACCTCGTTGAGATCGAGAAAATGCGAGCCCTCCCACGGCTGCACCAAGGCCTGGCGCAGCACGCGATGCAGGCTCGAGCGCGTGATCGGCCGGCCGCCGAGCCCGGCGATGACCGAATGCACCTGCGGCGCGCCGGCGACATTGCGCAGCGCCAGGTCCACATTGTTGGCGAGCGGGCCGCCCATGCCGACGGCGAGACTTTTCTCGATCACCACGACATTGCGCGCCCGCAACAGCTTTTCCCGCAGCGCCGCGGTCGGGAACGGGCGGAACGACACCAGCGTCACCAGGCCGATCCGCACGCCGTCGGCGCGCATCTCGTCGATGGTATCCTTGATGGTGCCGTTCACCGATCCCATGGCGACGACGATCAATTCGGCATCGTCGGCGCGATAGGAGCGCAACAGCCCGCCGCTGTCGCGGCCGAACCGCGCCTTGAACTCGGCGGCGAATTCGGGAATGAGCCGCAGCGCCAGCGTCTGCTTATAGTGTTGCAGGAAGCGAACCTCGGTGAACGCCTCCGGTCCCACCATGGCGCCGATCGATACCGGGCGCTGCGGATCGAGCACCTGGACCGGTTCATACGGCGGCAGATAGGCGTCGACCTCCGCCTGTTCGGGAATGTCGACCCGTTCGACGGCGTGGGTCAGGATGAAACCGTCGACGCAGACCATCACCGGCATCGACAATTCCTCGGCCAGGCGAAAGGCCTGGATATGCAGGTCGACGGCTTCCTGGTTGGTCTCGGCGAACAATTGCATCCAGCCCGAATCGCACACCGCCATCGCATCGGAATGATCGTTCCAGATGTTGATCGGCGCGCCGATCGCGCGGTTGCCGAGCGTCATGACGACCGGCAGGCCGAGGCCGGAGGCGTTGTAGACGGCCTCCGCCATATAGAGCAGGCCTTGGCTCGCGGTCGCCGTATAGGCGCGGGCGCCGGCGGCGGAAGCGCCGATCGCGACCGACAGCGCGGCGAACTCCGACTCGACATTGATGAATTCGCAATTGGCGATCTCGCCCTCGCGCACCATCTCGCCGAGGCCTTCGACGATATGGGTCTGCGGCGTGATCGGATAGGCGCAGATCACTTCGGGTCGGCACAACCCGATCGCCTGAGCCATCGCCCGCGAACCTTCGATCTGCTTGAGCATCGCGCTGATCCCTCAAGCCGCGGCGGCGGCGCCGATGACGGCGTCGTGGGCGGCGGCGGCCGCGGCGATGTTGGCCTGTGCGATCTTGGCGCTGAATGCCTCTGCGATCGCCGCGGTGACCGATTTCAGATCGACGATGCCGGTCAGCGCGGCAAAGGCGCCGAGCAGCGCCGCATTGGGCAGCGGCCGGCCGACATATTTGAGCGCCAGCTCGGACGCCGACACCGTCAGCGCGTGCCCTGCCGGCAAGCGCGCGACGACCGGTCCGAGATGCAATTCGTCGAGGCTGCGATTGCTGTTGACCAGAAGATAGCCCGAGGATTTCAGCCCCTGGCAGACGTCGACCACTTTGAACAAAGTCGGGTCCTGCACGATCAGAGCGTCCGGTTCCAGGATCGGTTCGCGCAGCCGGATTTCCTTGTCGTCGATGCGGCAGAACGAAACCACCGGCGCGCCCATGCGCTCCGACCCGAAACTGGGAAACGCCTGCGCGTGGCGGCCTTCCAAAAACGCCGCCACCGACAGCATTTCCGCGGCCGTCACGACCCCCTGTCCGCCGCGACCGTGAAAGCGCACTTGGAACATGGAACCTGCTTTCCCCCCGAACGATTCGCGGTCGGATCAGGCCGACCGCTTGCCATGCCACCGCGCGACGATGCAGGTGGCATAGGGCGTGCGGCGAAACGCGCCTTGAGATAGGTCAATTGCGGTTGCGCCGGGTCGTGGATCGTTCGCCCGTGGCCGGTGCCGCTCCGCCCGTAGGATGGGTGGAGCGAAGCGATACCCATCATAGGGCGGTGAGGCTGAGTGATGGGTTTCGCAATGGCTCAACCCATCGCACGCGCTACGCGCTTCCCCTATCAATCGCGCTTATCGAGATGATCGTGGCGCGGGTCCATGCGTGACGACGCAATCCGATCGACTTCTTCGTCTGACAACTCCGCTGTCAGGAATCGGCGGCGCATGCTCTTGAGCTTGCGCAGCTCCTCGTACTCGTGCGGCGCCACGAAATATCCGGCGAGCGTGCCGTTGCTCGAAACCGGAACCGCCTCGCGCTGTGCCTGGAGCTTGTAGCGGCCGAAGTTGCGGGCGAACTCGGAGGCCGGAACGGTGTCAGCCATGGCCATGAATCCTCGCGTTGAATCCTTCGCTTTCATGCGCACAATATACGCGCTTTACATGAAGAATGCAATATCCGCACTTTACGCTAAGTTTTGGTATTACCATGGCAATTAAATGGACAGCCAACGTAACCGATGACCGCAGCGAGATGCAGGATCGCATTCGTCGAGCAAGACCCCCGATGTCGTTTCGCCTGCGCCGGGGTGCGCCGGTTATTCGGTCGCGTTCATGATGGTTCGTCATGAATTAAGTGGACTGTCACCGTAACTCCCCACCCACCGCTCCAGCAACGGATCCAATGGCCGTGCCTACGGTTACACCGAATGGTATGGTGGCTGCTTCCGCCGGAGGAAAGATAAGTCCTACCACGCCTCCAGCAAAACCGCCGACAGCGCCGCCACCCATTTCACCCAATGTGACGGCTGGAATCGATGCTACGCCAGTGAAAAGCCCCTGTATTGCACCATTCACTCCATCCTCGAGACCACCTTGAATCATTCCGAGTGGAATAAAAACACGGTTGGAATTACCGTGACACCTTACTATTTCCCGAATTAGGGAATTACCGTGACACCTTACTATTTCCCGAATTACCGTGACACCTTACTATTTCCCGAATTAGAATTACCGTCCCGCCGCAGGTCACCATGCTCGGGGGCGATGCGAATTACCGAGCCTGTGCATTTGATCGTGCGGTCGGCGCCGGCCTGTCGTCAGCCTGGATACGCGGGCCTTCGCCGTGCCGAAGCGTGGAGCGCCCCTATCCCGACACAAGATACGCCCGCGCAGGCGGGTGAAGCCCATAGGCGCTAACATGAGCCTCGTTTCCCGGATGCGGTGCAGCGCGCTGCGGTGCACCGCTGATCCGGGATCTTCGCAGACTCGGCGTTTGAAACGATCCCGGGTCTGCAGCGCACCACTCCGCTGCGCTCCGTGCTGCGCTGCGCACGGGAAACGCGGCTATCTTAGCGCCTATGGGGTGAAGCCTGGGTATGACGACTTCCGGATCGTCCCGTTCACGGAGACGTGATCTTGACATTAGTCCCCGATATAGTTACCTTGCCAAAATCTCGTTCATCGAGGGGCGTCACCGGTGACAGCCGTCTGATGGAGCGAGTGCGGTGCCCGCGGACGGGATTTGTAACCCCGCACCCGGGCGGCCCTGGACACCGGTCGGCCGGCACAAGGACCGGTCTACGCGGAGCGCGTTAGACTGAGACAGGCGGATGCGGGCGGAAGCCCGCCCGAGCCGGGT
>Ga0181533_1003793_pt1 | contig 16049 bp, 21 predicted proteins | sample PEATcosm2014_Bin_45_FD_119772 | JGI IMG/M metagenome (GOLD analysis project Ga0181533, IMG submission 119772) | Peatland microbial communities from MTU Mesocosm Facility, Houghton, MI, USA - PEATcosm2014_Bin11_60_metaG | ecosystem: Environmental > Terrestrial > Soil > Wetlands > Peat | place... | reverse complement strand
GAACAAATGGAAGTTCAACTACAAAGTCACTCTTAAGTTCTCTGATGATACTTTCATCACAAAAGAATTTGAGGGCTGTTTCTTGACTGAACATGACCCAGCCCGGACGGATTCTCTTAAGTGATACCGGAGGTGAAGGGGTGAAGGTGCCTTTCACGTCAGTTCCCGAACCATGTGCAAATGTAAACCCTCGGTTTGCCGGATAGGCTCTTATGCTTGCGTCAACGACAGGCTTGCCGTACTCGTCCACAAGCACCCCTCCGCTAGTCCCGCATTTTATCGCTGGGGCCGGGCAAACAACGAACATCGCTGCCATGATGCCTACAGGGCAAACTATTTCGCACTATCGCGTCCTTGGAGAACGATGATCGACTTGCACAGCTAAAGTCATGCCATCCCTCAGACTCTCAGTTCTTCGCCTCCTCTTCGTCGTTCTTCCCTGTTTTCTCGTGGGTGGCGCATCTCTCGCGTTCTCCCAGGATGTTCTCACCTACCACAATAACAACGCCCGCACCGGACTCAATTCCCTGGAGACGACGCTCACCCCAACCAACGTCAATTCCACATCGTTTGGGAAGTTGTTCACTCTCTCGGTCGACGGCTTAGTCGACGCAGAACCTTTGTACCTCTCAGCCGTGCCCATCCCAAGCCGCGGCACTCACAACCTTCTTATTGTCGCCACCGAACACGACTCGGTCTATGCCTTCGATGCCGACAGCGGCTCGCTCATCTGGCATAAAACCACTCTCAAATCCGGCGAGACACCTTCCGACGATCGCGGTTGCTCCCAGATCACTCCAGAAATCGGAATCACCTCCACCCCCGTCATCCGCCGTTCCACGGGATCGAACGGCGTCATCTACACCGTCGCCATGTCAAAGGATTCTTCCGGCGACTATCATCAGCGCCTGCACGCTCTCGACGCCGCCACCGGCAACGAACTTTACAAGGGCCCAGTCGAGATTGCGGCCAAATTCCCCGGCACTGGCGACAACAGTTCCGGCGGCTACGTCATCTTCGATCCCGCCCAATACAAAGAACGCTCCGGTCCGCTTCTTGTAGACGGCGTGGTTTATCTGGCCTGGGCGTCGCACTGCGATATCCGTCCCTACACCGGATGGATCATGGGCTACAGCGCGACTACCCTCGGCCAGAAAACTGTCCTCAACGTCACTCCCAACGGCAACGAAGGCGCCATCTGGGGCTCCGGTGCGGGCCTCACGGCGGATGATCTTGGCAACATCTTTTTCCTCGACGCCAACGGCATTTTCGATACCACTTTGAATTCCAGCGGATTCCCCAACCACGGCGACTACGGCAATGCCTTCATCAGACTCACAACCACTGGGGGCCTCGCCGTCGCCGATTACTTCGAGATGGATAACGGGGAGCAGGAGAGTGAAAATGATGTCGACCTCGGCTCTGGAGGAGCCATTTTGCTACCCCCGGTGAAGGATTCCTCCGGCAAGACCTGGCAACTCGCCGCCGGCGCCGGAAAAGATTCCAATCTCTACCTCGTCAATCGCAACTCCATGGGAAAATTCCAAACCAAAAGCAACGAAATCTATCAGGAACTCCGCGGAGCCTTGCCCGGTGGCATCTGGTCCATGCCCGCCTTCTTCGGTACCCGCCTCTATTTCGGCTCCGTAAACCAGCCCATCCGCGCTTTTCAGGTCAAGAACGCCAAGTTGTTAACCACGCCAGTGGCGAAAACGACCAACGCCTTCGCCTACCCCGGAGCCACTCCCAGCATCTCCTCTAACAACAGTGAGGACGCCATTGTCTGGGCTACGGAGAATACCAATCCCGCCGTCTTGTACGCCTACAACGCAACCAATTTGGTCGAGTTGTACAACTCCAACCAGGCCGCCGATGGACGCGATCACTTCGGTGCCGGCAACAAGTTCATCACGCCGCTCATCATCAACGGCAAAGTCTACGTCGGCACCACCACTGGAGTCGGCGTCTTCGGTCTCCTCGCGCCCGAAAGCGCAACCACCAAATAGCTACGTGTGGTCCAGCTTGGATTGGGAAGGGCACGACTTCAGTCGTGCCCTTAGTTCAGACATCAGCCCACATTTCCTTTTTGAACTCTGAGTAAGTGGTTATATGATCGCGCCAACGCCGGTATTCATGCGGCTTGGAAAGTGAAATCAACCTCGCGGAGGCTTCGACCCAGTGGGTGAGAAACAAAATCAGCCCTTTCAGCTCTCGTTTAACCCGTCTTTGAAAGTTGATTTCCAAGGTTCTCGCGTCACCTCCGACAGCGGTCTGCTGTTGGTGCGCGAGTTGGATGAACGTTTGGGATTGAGTGCGCTCATCGTCGAAAACATTAGGGACGACCGGCGCGGCAAGAACACGCAGTTGCCGCTCCCGGATCTGCTGCGACAGTCCATCTACAGTCGCTTGGCGGGATACGAAGATCTGAACGATGCGGAGCGACTGTCGCAAGATCCGACATTCCGGTTGATCGGCTCGGAGAAGATCTGGGAGCGCGGGGCAGCCTTGCCTTCGCGCCTGCATTGGTTCGAGACCGAGGTGCTGAGCCAAGACGAGAACCTGGAAGGTCTGAGCCGAATCAATCGGACAGCACGGAAATCCCAGTCTACGGAGAACAGGAGCAGAGTGCCTACAACGGGCATTTTGAATCGACCTGCTATCACTCGAGCACGCTGTTGCGGAAAAACTCGTAGACACTGCCGTGGAGTTGGTTCGTGCCGGACTTGGTGACTTCGTTCACCACGGTGTTGCCGCTGTATCCGAGCTCGGCGCTGAAATTATTCTGTTCTACTTTGAATTCCTGTACAGCGTCGGGGGAAGGCCGATACAACGGAATCTGAATGCCGGTATTCTGCTCGTATCCGGTAGCGCTGGCCCCATCCACGAGAACGTCCGCGGTAGCATTTCGTCCCCCATTGGAGATGAAGTTATTCGCGGTCCACTCGCCCGCCAAGGAGCCGTAGGTATTTCCAGGTGCTGGATTGACTCCTGGCGCCAGGAAGGTGAGATCCAGCAGCTCGCGACCGATCAGAGGCAGGTTGCTTATAAAAACCTGGTTGACTTCTTGCCCCGTAGTGGCGTCCTGGGCAGAGATTTGAGGAGCGATGCCAGTCACTTGTACGGTTTCCGCGGCGGTTCCCACAGCCAGACGTACGTCAACCGTAGCGTTCTGGTTGACGTCGACTATGATGCGGTCCTGGCTGTAAGCTCGAAAGCCCGTCGCCTGGGGGAGTCAGGGTTGGTTGACTGTTCGACGCATGCGGAGGAGTCTTTTCCGGCTCTGCAGAGGCAACCGGAGATGGCTTGGAAACTTGCCGGAGGGCACCTGGCTATCAGCCCATTTCGGGGTCAATGAGTGTAAACGCGATTTATCGCCAACTACCGACTCAGCCCAAGAAAGTAGTACTGTAGGAACGCCCTAATGAAGATACTCATCTACCCCTTTCTGGCATTGTCTGCGGTTGGTTTTGTTGCACTCTTGGCAATCCACGTAGCATCTCTCTTCGGCGTTGCATACCCGTTCGAGCGTTTTTTCGGAATACTCGGCCCTGGCATATTCGTCGTTTTTCTACCCACGATCTTTGTGATGAATCGACTGACTCGGGACTTCAAACAAAAGGATATTTGGCGTGCCGCGCTGCGCGGCTGTCCAACGTGGATGCGTCGCGCAGTGTGGACGATTTTCGGCTATTCGTGGCTTGGCTTTTTCGTTTTGCCCCTCATCTTTGGTGGGGGGATGGATTCTGCGACAAACAAAGCCCGCGTCGGATCGGGCGTACTGATGGTGTTTTACCTGGTCCCGTTTGCGGTTCTGTACTCAGCCACCAAGGCTCAAACCTTAGATGAGAGTAAACGTTGCCTAAATGGACACCATGTCTCTCCGTTGGCCAAGTTTTGCGAAGAGTGCGGGGCACCGGTTGCGCCTTCCACTCGGCAGTTGACATAAGCAGGCGATAGCGCTCAAAACCCCTCAATGAGCGTTTTCGAGATTTATCAACAACAACGTTTTCGAGTCGGCAATTAGGCACAGGGCGAGTCTTTCACTTCTGGTATTTCAAGCCAAGCTCGCCATCGGACTGTCGGATAACCCCGTAGCACTCGCAGGCGGAGTCTTCAAGTTTCTTGCGGTTCACGACCCTCACTGCGCCACGGGTGTACTCGATGAGCCCCTTCTTCTGCAAAGCACCAGCTGCCAAGCTCACGGTAGGTCTATCTGTCCCTAGCATCGTTGCGAGAAAATCATGAGTGATGGGCAGCGACCCTGAATCCACTCTATCCTGAGTCATTAGCAACCACCGCGCAAGGCGCTGCTCAATATCGTGCAGCCGATTACACGCGGCTGTTTGTGCAACCTGCATACCCCGAATTGCGGCATAGCGGCTCAACATCAATCGAAGGTGTGGTGCGGATTCCAAAGTGTTTTGCAAAGCTCCGACCTCTACCCGGAACCCATTTCCCGTGATTTGTACCACCGCTTGAAGCGGGCTCCTGCTCAGGCCAACAGCCGCCAGTGTTCCTGTAAAGCCCTCATTTCCAACTATGCCAGCTTCGGCCGTTTTTCCATCTTTCATTACGACTACAAGAGAAATCAAACCTCGATTCGGGAAATACGCAAATTCCAGTTTTCCACCCGCCTCGTGAAGGACTAGATGGTTTGGCAAGCTGACGTATTCGAGATGGGGACGAAGTGAGCTGTAGTCGCTATCGGAGATCGACAGAAGTATTTTGTTGCTGACTTGCTTCCCTGCGGCATTCGTCCGCTCGCTAGGCTGAGAATGAACTCGCCCGTCATGGGGTGCGAGACAGGAAGTCTGGTCGGGCATGGTAAACCCCCTCCCGAAGACCTATCAACACTATGCTGGATACGACCCTGATACTGAGCAATACTGACCGCTTCAGGACGCACGAAACGTGACCAACAGTCAAAGCGATTCCGCTCACTTTAAACGAGGCCCCGAAATCAGACGTTTCCCACGAACGAAACGTTTCCATGTATGTAGGATGCAAAACAGACCATCACAATTGGCATGTGATATTACTACAATGGGGAAAACTAAGTGGGCTCCCGTGCGGCGGCCAAGAAACGCATCAAATTCGATACCAAGACATTCCTTTCGACCCTCAACGGCGGTCGGAAAATCGTAGCCTTTCCCAAAAAGCAGACGATCTTTGTTCAGGGCGACTCGTCCGATGCTGTTTTTTATATACAGACAGGAAAAGTGAAGCTCACCGTTGTGTCGGAGAGCGGGAAGGAAGCCACAATCGGCATTCTGAACGAGGGCGATTTCTTCGGAGAAGGTTGCCTTACTGGGCAGCCTCGCCGCCTGTGCGCCGCAACCGCAATGACCGATTGCTCTGTGATGCGAATCAATAAGCAGCTGTGTCTCGCCAAAACGTCGTACACCCGCAGAATGCATGACTTGGCGAAAAGCTCGATTCGGACTGTTCCGATAAGATTCTTGCCATGATCGTGTCGCTCCGGCATCTCCTCGGGTGGATGGTCAGCGCTTTCAGTTCCCGGGAGGACCTCATCCTCGAAAACCTAGCTCTCCGTCAGCAATTGCTGGCTCTGCACGCGCAACGACCCCGCCATCGATTGACTGCCCTGCACAAGCTGTTCTGGGTTGCGTTGAAAACGTTCTGGTCTGGGTGGACCAAGCCTCTCGTCTTGGTCACTCCTAGAACCGTGGTGAACTGGCATCGGGCGGAGTTTCGTTTGTATTGGACATTGCTGTCAAGAGTCAGACAAGTAGGAGGGCGGAAGCGCGTTAGCAAAGAGGTTCGCGCCTTGATCTTCCGCATGGTCGCCGAGAATCCGACATGGGGAGCGCCGCGGATTCACGGCGAACTGCTCAAGCTGGGTTTTGATCTGTCTGAAAGGAGTGTCTCGCGATGGATACGGCGAGCCCCGAGAGATCCAGATGCTGTGAAGCGATGGCTGACGTTCCTCAGAAACCATCGCGAGGCAATTGCGGCGATGGACTTCTTCACAGTCCCAACGCTCACGTTTGGTGTTCTGTATTGCTTTTTCGTGATCGGGCACGACCGGCGTAAGATCCTGCACTTCAATGTGACGCGAAATCCCAATGCGCTTTGGGTTGTGCAGCAATTGCGAGAAGCATGGGCCTACAAACAACCGCACAGATTCTTGCTATTCGACCGAGACTCAAAGTTTGGAGTCGATGTGGTTTCGGCTGTGAAGGACATGGGAAGCCAGCCAACCCGAACTGCCTTTCGCAGTCCGTGGCAGAACGGTGTTGCTGAGCGCTGGGTTGGAAGTTGCCGACGCGACTTGCTTGACGAGGTGATCATCCTGAATGAGCGGCATCTCAAACGGCTGATGTTTGCGTACCTGCTCTACTACCACGAAGATCGCACTCATCTCGGGCTCGGGAAGGACACACCCGTTGGGCGAGTTGCGGCGTCGATTTCGCCAAGCGGAAACAAGATCATCTCGTTGCCGCGACTCGGCGGGCTGCACCACCGCTACACGGTAGCGGCCTGAGTCACCTCTGGCCGCGAACTGCAACTGTCTGGGTCAGACTCGTCAAAGTTGTAGGGGTATTCACGCCTGCATCGCGAGTTGAGCCCGCGGAATCGTTCCCACGACTTCACAGGACCCTTGACGACTTGATGCTCCGCATGCCCCGTTTATGGGTGGCGTCGTGAGGGCCAAACAAAGGCCCGTTCTTAGTTAAGGCCCGTTCTTAGTTATGGCGAGGCACAAGCCCTCGGTGGACGGAGAAGGCTGGTACTACATTGCTGAGGGGGCGTGGGATTTGCTGGGTACTGACCCCCTCGCACCCGAAATGCGGGTCTGCGAGGAGGGGCGTATTCGGATGGTTGCGGGGGGTGGATTTGAACCACCGACCTTTGGGTTATGAGTTCAAAGGGAAACTGATACAAAACAACTTACAAGCGCACGGATGACACCTAAGCACCTGTAAGTTCCTGCAAGAAACGCAGTGCAGTCCCTCGTTTAGTCCCTCGTTCTACTGCACCAAGATCGGTTCCACGTTGGGCTGACCGCCCAACCGCTTCCCGCGCCCTACCCTGGACCGCTAATCGGACAGTCGGAACGGCAACGCCCTGTGCAGCCCCGCGTCCCGCGTTTACCGTGGTAAAATCCGGGGGCCGTGCGCCAAGCGATAACTTACGAATCCGTCTCCTTGGTGGTGGCCGTAGCCTCTCTCGTGCTGTCTGCCGTTGCTACTTTGGTTGCGAAAAGCTCGCTATCACAGGCCAAGCAGGTTGCTGACCGCGACCAAAGAGATTGGAGGCAGCGGAAATGGGCTGACATGTATCTCAAAGCAGACGAGACCTATGATGCTCTGGACCGTTTCCACGTTCTATCCGATTCTTGGGACCCAGAAGAACGAGAACGGGAATGGAGTGACCTCATGCGGCTGATACGCGGAGCGCACGCCATGGCTGTTGTGTTTCCGCAGAACCCTGCGGTTGGGGCTTTCCTGTCGTCCACGGCAGTATTCAAAAACGAGAAAATTGTCTCAGATGACCGTCTATCGAAAGTGTTTGATGCTGTCGATCTAATACGACAGAAGGCGTTGCTGCCCGCGGCCATCCTTGAATAGCGCAGAATTTCCTGAAGAAGTGTCAGTTGGAAGTAATCTTCCCCACGTCCAATGTCGTCAGCTAATACCACATGTGTGGTAGACTCGTACCACATGCTTGACCTTCGCTCCAAGGCGCGCCAGCAACTGCTGGCATATTACTTCACGAACCCGACGGCCCGTCACCATTTGCGGGACTTGGCGGAGCGGCTGAGCATCGATCCGTCTAACCTGTCGAAAGAGTTCGGACGCCTGGAGCGTGAGGGTCTCTTTCGGTCGGAAGTGAATGGCCGCCAAAAGTATTTTCAATTGAACCGGGAGTATCCGCTTTTTGATGAAGTGCGCAAGATCGTTGCGAAGACTATTGGCGCGGCTCCCGTGATTGCGCAATCCCTCAAGAGAATTGAGGGAATAGACGAGGCATACTTGTACGGTTCATTTGCAAACAACCAGCAGGACACTGCCAGCGATATAGACGTGCTCGTGATTGGCTCCCCGCCTGAGGAAGTCTTAGCACAAGCCGTGCGAAGGCTTGAGCGGCACCTCGGACGCGAAATCAACTACACCGTCCTAACACCGAAGGAATTCGAGTCGCGCCGCGCTCGGAAGGATGCGTTTCTGGAAAACGTCTGGCACAATAAGCGTATTCCGCTCGTAGGCTCAAATGAAGAAACTAAAGCCGCACACCGTTGACTGGGGGCAGATTGAACGCTTTCTCACGAGCGCGGACAAGAAGCTGGCGTCGGCTCACAAAATTCTGGCTTTTGACGAGGAGGCTTGCCTCCAGCAAGCCTATGAAGCAATGCTCAAATCTTCCCTTGGGTTCATGTTCAGCCATGGATTCCGTGCGAGAAGTCAGCCTGGCCATCACATCGCCATCATCGATTTCGTGCGGTCGCGCATCGACAAGAAACACGCTGGGCTGCTGGTCGTCTTTGATCGTCTCCGCCGGAAGCGCAATACAGCCCTTTATGACGACACCGGATTTGTTTCTCACCATGATGCCGAGCAAGCTCTAGAATCCGCGGGCGACTACTTGAACGTGATCAGAGCTGATATCGCGGCCCGAAAGCCTTAAATCAGAAAACTGATAAAGGAAGCTCCGGCCTTTTTTCCAATCCATGCTTTCGACGGGCAAGGATACGGCTTTAGGGGACTCCCTCTGTCAAGGGCGCTTGTGCAGCTCCGCGCACCGGAAAGTCCAAATACCCGCCGTGCTCGCTTCCGCGCCCTCCGGCTCCGCTTCGCTCCGACGCGTGACAGCCGCCTACATGAAGCCGCTCCACATCGAAAGCAAATCTACACTGTCATGAGCCAGGAGACCTCGCGAGAGGCTCTGAGATGCGAAAGGCGGGGAATGAGTCTCCCTGACCCTCCACCGTGTCTAGCATTGAGCGCGTGGCTTACCGCTGCATCGCTGTGGGCATCGTCGCGTGGGGTGGGAATCTTCAGAGGCAATGAGCGATACAGCGGCGGTGAGCCATACTTGTCCCGATGAACCTCACCGGCACCATATTCGCTTCCGCTGTTACCGCTGCTTTGGTCGCGGGGTGTTTGCTCTGCTGGGTCAGATGTTAGAACGGAAAGCACGGCGCAGGGAGAGGATCTTCATGCAGTCCGTGGAATTAGCCAAAGCTAACCGCCAGTTCACTATGGATTTAGCGAAAGAGATGGGCGGTGGAATGATTCACGATTACGCGGTCTATGCCGAGGGGTACTACTGGCTTCTGATGGAACTGCATGACAAGGGCAGGTTACCGGACAATTGGCGCATGAACATGAAGACAAAGTTTCCAGGAGTTTAAACATGTCCTCTCCCGCTCGGGCGTAGGTACACTTTAAGGGACGAGCAATCGGAAAGCAGCACGCGCCCGGCAAACGATCAACGCAAGGTTGTGGTTGGAAACTTCTTGTAGATCGCCAGCAATCGTTTTTCAGAACCATCGACAACTTCTGTCAGCGTGATTGTGCCATCATCTAGCTCACTCGACGATGGCATTGGAATGCTTATTTGTTGCACGACACGTTTCACTTTCAGTTCCGCGCCCACTCTGACCACAACAAAATCTTCCGTGATGCCCTCCATGTGATGCCGAACAATCATGCGGTCACCAGTAACCTCTTCGTGCGGCCCACACAACTTGACGCTTCGATAAAGTGACACTGTTGCGTCAGCAAGTTCTAGCGTTTCAGCCGGGGCCGTGTCCATAAAAATCCCTTCACAAAGTGGCCTGCTCGGTAAATAGCTATTCCATGATCGAGCGGCTTGGCACAAAGCCCGGACCAGCATCCGGCTTGGCTGCCTTTGCCATCAATTCCAAATCACTCCCTTTGATCGGCTTGACGGTACTGGCGTCATTCCCGATCTGAGTCATGAAGAATTCACCGGGGCCGATGCCTACAATCCTTCGCATTTCTCCACTACCGACAACGCATACTGTATCGCCTATCTCAAACATCTGATGCTCCTCCTTGAAGGTTTAGGGGTGTGCGAGGTCGGTTCGGGCATCACTGCACAGTCAATGTCAGTGTGGCCGCGTGCTGGGTTGAGCCAGAGGGAGAACTGATTCTCCCACGCTGAAGAATCATCAGTGTTGGGCCAAGCACACCGTGTGACCCGACTTGTCTGTGAAACAAGGCTTAGGTGTATCCGCTGTCCCGGTCGCAGCTGGAGATGCCGCAGGAGCAACCGCTGGAGCACTCTGTGGAACGGTGCTGGCCACTGCTTTGATTACAGTGCCAGAGGACCCGGTATTTACCAAGGGTTCCGCTTTGGCAAGTGCGGGAGTTGCTGTGGGGGCCGCTGCTGAGGCGTGATTTGCAGGGTCATCACGAACATCGCAATACTCCCAGCCACCGTCAGGCTTAGGGAAGCTGCCACGTGGGTATTTTCCACAATAGGCTTCCCGCTGTGTTGAAGCACTTTGCTTGATGGGTGTACGAGTTGCCACGCACTGGCCATTCTCCCAAATGTAACCTCCGCTTTCGCAACCGCCTTCTGAGCGGTAAGAACGGGCCTGTTGCTCGGGACTGCTTGCTAATCTATCTCGCTCGGCTATAAATGCCTTCCTCTTTTCCTTGGACTCTGGGGACTCTGGGCATTGCCCAGATTTGTACACTTCCCCGTTATTGTCGTTGCCCCATGTCCACGTCTCTCCCGGATGCTGCTTGCAGTATTGCTTCACTTGCTTGTGGAAGTTGTGCACCCTCGCCATCGCGCCGATGCCAGCCCCGAGTGCATTGCCCATGCTCTTACCCAGTTCTTCAGCCTGACGGTCTCTCTCAGCTTGTGCCTCGGCTTGTGCTCGGCGTTGTGCGGAGTCATCAGTCGAGGTACTAGTGCAGTTCGCTGTGTTGCCGTATACAGTGCAGTTCGTGTCTGTGGTGGTGGTCTGCCCGTACATTGAATGGCGCATGGCGAACAACAGGACGACCAGCATTGCTAACCTGAGCGTTGCATTCCTCATTGTCATACGGGGCCCCTCGCCTTCCCATAATTGTGATTGTCCCCACTCGCCTAGTCGAGTTACTCCCGTGCCAGCACCCCCGTCGAATGATTACTCCCGTACCATTGCCCGGTGACCCTTGAACGAGCCACACTTGTCCCAATGAACCTTACCGTCACCATATTTGCTTCCGCCGCCACCGCAGCCTTGGTCACAGGGGTGTTTGCTCTACTGGGTCAGAAGCTAGAACGGAACGCACGGAGCAGGGAGACGATCTTCATGCAGTCCGTGGAACTAGCCAAAGTTAACCGCCAGTTCACTCTGGAGTAGCGAAAGAGATGGGCGGCGGGACGGTTCATGATTACGCGGTCTATGCCGAGATGTACTACTGGCTTCTGCTGGAACTGCATGACAAAGGGAAGTTGCCGGAGAATTGGCGCACGAACATGAAGACCAAGTTCCCCGAGTTTTGAAGTAGCCTCTAGGCGGCGAGCAACGATTTCTCGCCAATGTATGGTAGAAGCCGAGCCGTTCAGTGTTTTTCCGTGCTAGTGTGGCTGTCGCTCTTCGCGTCCGCCGGATGGCAGGGAAACCCATCAGTCAAGGCCCACCGCACGACGTCAGCCGAGTCCTTGTCCTTCAGGTCAGGATGCGCTTGCACAAAACTCACCGTGAGTTCCGTGACCTTGCGAATTGAAACGCCGTCTGTAGGACAGAAATCTACTTCTCCGTTCAGGTTTTCGTAGACGCCTTTGATTAGGCCGAGACAGTAACCCAGATCAAAGGCTTCGCGCTGAGTTTTGACCTTGCGAGGATGGAGATAATTCAGGTCCAAGGCAGTTGAGCAGGCTCTCTGAAGCCCTGTCCCTGTGTCGGCGCTTGAGGGGGCAGCAAGCGCGGGCTTTTGCCCAAACGCGGTCAGAGTCGCAACGATCACAAACAAAGGTAAGATCGTGAAGAGCTTCATGGTGTCCTCTTTCGAGTGCCGCAAAGTCGCTTAGCCTTGAACCACCTGAACCACTTTTCGATTATGGCTTTGGTTTCGTCCGCTGAAAGTTCTCTGCTCAGCGTGCGCTCTCTATGTGAGATTTCGAGCATGGCGAAAGTGTCCCAGCGGTTCGGATGGGTTGTCCACCTTACAGCTTTTCTGGCCTTGACATAGACCCACTCGGCGGTAGCCACAATCGAGACCAACGCGAACGCTGCAAAAACATAATGCACGTGACTCCTCTGACTGCGAGTCCTTACTCGCAGAACTTATCTCGATCCCTTGGCGACATCCTCGACCACGCTCTTCAGCAGGTGCTCCTTCATGTGAATTGCTCCCAATGCCGCACCCAGATTGTAGCCAAGCGTGTTCGCTCCGTCCCCGCCTTGCCGCGTAGTAATAGTGCGCCAACGCTGTGAGATCATTCTTCCTTGCTGGTCGTAGCTGTTCAGATACAAGGTGTTTGAGGTGTCTGTGTATGGCAAGTTCTCGTGGGTTGTGGTCGTGGTCGTTGTTGTCGTTGTGGCTGTCCCGTCATACGTGTAATTCCACATGCCGCCATAGTTGTCCGTGACAGTTCCGCTGCCTGACACAGGCGTCGTGCTCGTGTTCGTGCTGGTGTTGGTTCTTACGGTTGGGTAAATTCCGTTGAAGGCCGACTGCGAGGTCGAGAATACCAACAGGTAGTTCGCCGCTTGTGGGTCGGGCACCTGCGAAAAGCATAGGCCCATATATTTCTTCTGATTCTTTGAAATCCATTTTTCCGCGAAGGCAGGGACACGAGAGACGATCTGCCCGCCCCCGGCAACAGCGAATGATATGTTCTTGTCGCAACCTGATTGGACAACGGGACGAACCATATTTGCCTTGCTAGTGATCACAGCCGTGCTAGCTGAAGGATGGGCTTGCGATGGAGGTACTGTAGGTGCCGTGGGTGCCGTAGCTGCATTGGTATCGAGTTTCTGCGCCACTCTCGCGTCCAGAAAGGTAAAGTAGTTATTCTTGTAAACCATCGCGCCGTCGAACTCGCTTTCGAGCGTTTTGTCATCAGGCAGCGATCCTTCTCGGTGACACTTCGCTAGGCTCCCAGAAGGGTCCGCATACTGTTCATCAGGATGGTAGTAGCAATAGACGGCCACTAATTTGGACCAGAGGTCGCGTCCGTCGGGTAGCATCCCCGCAAATATGCCGTTTGGTTCTTTATCAGCAAGCGACTGTACATCCTGAAGGGTCTGCCTCATCGTCTTCAACGCAATCTCAGATCGAATCGTCGGCGGAAGGTAATAAGTCTTTGCATTAGACTTCCTGTCAGCGCTCCGAGTAATCACCATAAATGAGCCGTCCTCGAACGGACCGAGGCCTAGCTCGTCTGCCGGAGCAAGGTAGCCAAGAATTACAGTGCAGGTGTCCGCCGGGTATATCTGAGGATCAATCTGTTTCTGACACGCTTCGAGTTGTGCAGCGCTGTGGGACGATGACACTTGCTCGGCTGTGCTGACACTTGCTTTCGTGGTTTCACCATTCGCTTCGACCCCAATAGAAGGACTTTGGACCGGCGGCGATGATGGAGTGGGAGCAGGAACTTTCTGTGCAACGAGTGCGGAGTCACTCGGAGCCGCAAATTTCGCACGAGCATTCGGATTTCTATCGAACGGAAAACGGAAAGTTTCGTTACCCACCACGACAATGACGGTAACGCGAGAAGCGTTGTTGTCTGCGGGAAAGAGCAAGTATCCCGCAGCGACAGCCTCACCCTTTAAGGTTACGGTTTCGTCTTTAAGCCGTTTTTTCTCAATGACCGTGCCCTTTATGGCTCGTGTATCAGGGTGGTCTATTGGATAGAGAACCATGTGCGCAGCCGAATCGGTTTCCAGCGTCACTGAGCGTCTAGGATTGACGGCAACAGTACCTTGTCCTTCAAGACCGAAACCCATCTCCACGCAGAAGTAGCCTCCCACCATCGACAATCCCGCCATGGCACCAACAGTGCTGCCGTGCATTTCCTCCATGAAGATTCCAGACCCGTCTGAATACCACCCCGGATTGCTTATGCTACTTTCGCAATTCGTACAACTGGAGGACCACGTGAGAGTGGCCGCTTGCTGCGCTTCTGTGGTGTCGGACCAACATACTGCCAAGAGGGAGACGAACGTGACAATCAAAACTGGTATTCGCATATCGCTTCTCGATTCGAGGCTCAACCGTAGCGCGATGAGCCGGGAATTAAGGACAGCCTGACTTCTTAAGTATGAGGCTGGCCGAAGTAGGAAGCATGTTACGTGCGTAACGAGTTACAGACCTACTACCAAGGTAGTATCCTCAGCTCCTACGCAAGATGAATCACTTGCCAAGGGCCTCGCTGACGGGTTTTGCGGGCGTTCTCAGTGTTGATCCAAGCAGACAGTGTGACCCGACTTGTCCGTTACACAAGGCCTCGTTGGATCCGCTGTTGCGGCCGTAGTCGCTGGAGCTAAAGCCGCTGGAGTAACCGCTGGAGCACTCTGTGGAATGTTGTTGGCCGCTGCTTTGGTTGCAGTGTCAGAAGGCCCCGCATTTCCCAAGGATTCCTCTTCGGTCGTAGCTGAGGGAGTTGGTGCGGCAGCAACTGGGGCATCGGGCGTGACCAAGTGATCGGCCACGAGATCATACGTAAACCTTTGGTCAGAATCGTTTGTGTACACGATGGTCTTGACGCCTGCCGCTCGGTAGCGTCCCATGAGCTGCTGGTTAGCCAGTAGCATGTGAAAACGCATTTCGCTTGCACGTTCGCTGTGTATTGTGAATGTGTCCCCAGAGCTTTCCGCGTATCCCACAACCTTTTCAGCTCTAAAACTGGCGTTGTGGGCTTCGATGAGTTCCTGTTTGGTAACCACCAGAGTGCCGGGACAAGTGCCTTGGTCTAACACACTGCCTTTAGCGTCGCGCCGTGCCCAAGGTTCTCCCGGATGTTGGTTGCAGTAGGCTTTGTACTGCTTCGCTATCGCGTGTTTGCGCATAGCCAGACCAATCAGACCTCCCGTGGCATTGCCCACGCTCTTGCCCAGTTCTTCAGCCTGACGGTCTTTCTCGGCCTGTGCTGCGGCTTGTGCTTGGCGTTGTGCGGAGTCATCAGTCGAGGTGCTGGTGCAGTTGGCCGTGTTGCCGTTTATCGTGCAGTCGGTGTTTGTGGTGGTCGTCTGCCCGTGCATTGAAGGGCGTATGGCGAACAACAGGAGGACCAGTATTACTAAGCTACGAGTCGCATTGTTCATTCTCATGGTCATGCGTGCCTCTCCCCTCCCTTAATTTTGTTTGTCTCCACTCGCCTTGTCGAGTTACTTTCGTTTGGCTCGCCAGCGTTGCGCTTGCCAAGCTGAAATAGCGACGCGCTCGCGGCCTAGACCGGCGCAGGGTCGCCGGGAAGCCCAATGCAGGGTGGCAATTGCCGTTGTCGAGCAGGCAAGCGCTACCTGCGGCAGCGGGAGGGCAGTTGACATATCACTCCAGAATGAGCGCTGCTGCGCAGGAAAGTCGCTGGAGTAACCACTGAAAGTAGGCGCTGGCGTGAACTGAGGCTCTGTCCAGCGCAGGTGCGCGTTGTTCGGTAACTTGTTGGAATGCCTATACTGCCTGGCCCGGAATGGCGGGAAGATCTGGCGCGGGTCGAGCAACGCTGTCAAGGTGCGTGCCCGCGTAGCGGCGACCTTCAGGTCGGCCTTGACAGGGTTTGCGCCCGCGCTACGCTGCCATTATCCGGGCAGGCAAGGGGTTCTAAAAACCGATTCCGAGACCTATGCCGTGGTTCTGCTGTTGACCCTGGGAGACTTCCTGCTGCGGCGCAATCGTCTGGTTCGATTTGATCTCGGGCACATGCGCGCTCTGTTCCGATACAGCGTGACCGAGCGCAGCAGGCAGCTTCTCGCGGTCGTTGGTGAAAAGCTGTGTATCGTGCGCTCCGCGCGAGACGGAGACATAGGCCATGCGGCTGTTTAGCAGATCCTTAGCACTCAACTCGGTGTCCAGGTGAATCAGGACACGGTCGGCAGTCTGTCCCTGGCTGGAATG
>Ga0181533_1003789_pt1 | contig 16065 bp, 10 predicted proteins | sample PEATcosm2014_Bin_45_FD_119772 | JGI IMG/M metagenome (GOLD analysis project Ga0181533, IMG submission 119772) | Peatland microbial communities from MTU Mesocosm Facility, Houghton, MI, USA - PEATcosm2014_Bin11_60_metaG | ecosystem: Environmental > Terrestrial > Soil > Wetlands > Peat | place... | reverse complement strand
TCCATGTTTAGCCGCATCGCCGCAACGCCCATGGCGTCGAATGCGACCTTGCGACCATTGACGTCAAGCGTCGTCTGGATCGGGTCGCCCGTAACGCTTTTCTCTCCGGCAACAAGGATCACGGTGCCGTCGATCAGCCGGCAGCGTCCCTGCGCAGGCGGAGCGGCAGTTTTCCTGTCCCAACCGATGATCCCGGTGGCTGGTTCTTGAGGCGCAACGCCAAGCCGGCGGAGCCGGTCCACAACCGCGGCCGCGGCGGAAGCCGCATCCGGCGACGAGGTCATTTGTGCAGGCAGCGCCACATTGCCACGGACCGGTTCTCCGCCAAAATCCATCGTCCAGTCGCCCACCCGATACAAGGCCGTCTTGCCCGTCTTCGCGGCCTTCCGGAAAAACTCAGCAACCTCTGGCCAGCCATACTGCGGCTGATACAGCACCACCGCCGAATACCGTTGCGGGCCATACTGGATGTGGCCGTCCGCGGCAATCTTCAGGGCTCCGCTCGATATCTCGCTACTCGGGATCAAATCCGCGTAGTAGCCCTCCTTCCACAGGGCGTCGCACAGAGACACTCCGGCATCCGCCAGCCCCGGCGCGACCCAGTTCGTGGCGGCGGCGTGGCCAAAGATCACGGCAACAGGGCAATCCAGCGGAGCACGGGATACAAAGTTCAATAACCGAACGCGACACTCTCCTTGCATCAGGCCGCCTTGCAACAACACGTCATAGTTCCAGCCTCGCGCATTCGCGAACGGGAAGGCCGGATGGTAATTGATCCGGCCTCCGCCTAACACATGGGTCCAGAGGCTCTTCTCGTAGTCCGCTATGTTCTTGGAGTAGAACATGTTGTACCAGATCGGGCTGCCCCATTTCTTCGCCAGCGCGGTTCGGACACAGAATGGAGTCACCTCGTCGACCTGCGCCCAGTCGCGGGGCACGGCCCACCAGTCCAGGCCATCCCTGGAGACTTCTCTAGCGTCGGGATAGGGCCACCATGTCGGGTGTGTGCCGACAAATGCAGCAGGTCCGAACGTCGCCTTCGCGGCCTTGTAGAAATTCTCTTCGATAACGGCGTTACCCTGCCAGATCATCTCCATGTAATGATTGATCGCGGCAAGGCGCTGGTTCTCGCGGCCGGACTCGCCCTGAAACATCAAAAGCAGATCCCGTAGCAGGTCCCGTCCCCCTGTTCGACTCGCGTAAACGGACGCCCAATTCTTGGAATACCAGAGCCGCGTCGGTGCAAGCGCCGCGTCGCCTACGGGAAGTCCCCATTCGTCCAGGCACACACCCGCCAAACCGACATCTGCGTAAGACTGGATCATCTTGCGATGATATGCCATCACGTGGGGCGAATACATGTCCGGCCATTCGTAGGGAATGGAAAACATCGCACAGGCATGCAGCCCTTTCGTCTCGGGACTGCAGGGGATTTCGATTTTCATTCCGGTCGCACTAACCTCCTTCACCTTACAGGAGGCAGTGATGTCGCGGATAGTCTCAGGCTTCATGCCGCCTGTGTCGCGACCGAAACGGTACACGTGGAGCAGCCGCGCCGGACCGATCTTGAGGGGCCAGCCTTGAAGGTGGGTGGCGCTCGGCGGATGGGAGATCCCCACAGTTACCTCTCCAGTAACGGCCAGCGGAACGGTTTCCAAGGACACTTCCTGCAGGGTTTCCTCGGGAAAATCGCGAGTGAAGGAATCAGTAAACGGGAGTTCCAATACAATGCCGATCCCACGCTCGCAGGCGTAAACCGCGGCGGCCCTGGCGGCCTCGTGCACGTCCTTGTCCGTAAAGCGCCTCGACGCGATTCGCATGCTGGTCGTCAGCAGCGTGTAAGGGGAGTGCAGCGCAACGGTGTCCAGGAAGGGTTTGTAGTTTTCCGGTTCCCCGTCGACCGCGTTCCAGAACCAACATCCTATAGTCGGTGGAATGCCTGCCGGAATTGCACCTTCGCCACGGATCGCCAGCGCCGTCGGCTCATCGGAGTCGGCCGCATCGGCCAACAAGGGCGCCAAACCCCTGAGCAATAGCGCTGCGCTGCCGCAGGCGGCGGACTTTCCGAAGCCTCGGCGGGTCATCTTAGCAGTACCCATTTTGATCTCCTTTTAACAACCAGCGGGCCTGAGTGGAGCAACGGATTGAGGAGCTGAAGTCGGACTTGGCTGCTGATGAATTCTGCTTGCAGGAGGTCTTCGCCACCGAGGCGGCCTTCCTGAGCATTCTGATGCTGTTCGCCCTGCTGAGAGAATTCCAACGCGCTAGTGGTATGAGTGGCTATGGGCAGCCGGCCACCCTCCGGGTGTCCCGCAAAGCGGGATGCGGGGTGATTCGGGGTCGAACGGGCCACCGGACGGTGCTGGTCGTCTTGGCGACTCGGCCGCTTGGGGAGGGCTCGAGGAGCGTAACTTGCTCTTCGACAAAGTCTTACTTTGTGACCCTCATTGTCCGGTTTTGAGGTGCCCCCCGAGGCACAGCAGGCCCCCGTCCCGCATCCTGGCTTGCGGAAGCAGTGTCATAAATCAAAGAACTTGACGTTCCACTCTGCCCAACCCTTCTCAAATTGTAGCGGGCACCGAATGATGAGGGAGTTGTCTCTCTTGTCTTGAGCTAGGAAGTAACCCTTGGGGTTAGCAACTCCCATCTTGGGCGGCGCGTACAGAAAGACACTTCCTTTCTCCCCGACGGGCCGCAGGGCGCGACCGAAAAGAATTCTTTGGCCGGCGTCCCAATCGCAACGATCAATCTCCACCTCGCCCATGAGCACGTGCATGTCGGTGCCGAGGATGGTGGGCCGGCCCGTATCTTCTGTCAACCGGTACACCTTCACGCTGTAGGGCGGAAGTTGCGCGCGTAATTGGCCGCGAACTTTCCCGATATATTCACTATTCCAAAACTCCCACACAAGATAACTTCGGCTTTCGTCAAGCCCGATGGATTTCAGATCCACGTTTTGGTCAAGTGATCGATCCGCGTCAAGATTGTACACCGCAACGACATCGTAGGAACCGCAGGGTTTGATGATTTTCCGATGAAAGACTCGCGGACATCCTTGCTCCTTCCTGGTAAACAAATCCACCGGAAAGGCAACCTCTTTAGGTCTCGGCAACGTGTGCTTTATGAGGTTCAGCCTTTCCTCATCGATAAACGCAATGTCATCGCCCAGAATGGTTGGACCGCCACTCATCACATGGATTGTTGCGAAGACCTGGGCCTGATTCAACGGCAAGGGCTTATCGACGGCCAGGAGATTTCCAGAGTTATTGATATAGAGCCTTCGATGAGTGTAGTACGAGGACGCTTGATTCGATAAAGCCAAAAGCGGTCCGTTCAAAAAATAGCCCGGTGAGTTGATCGTAAATGTTCCCGGATATGTGTCAAAGTCGCGGGTCAAAGGTCGTCCTTCACCGAAATCAGTTCCTGTTCGCACGGCGTCCATAATCCCTGCGGTATGGATCGTCGGACCTGAAGACGCCAGAAGATGCGTGTCGTCCCCACAGGCCTCCCGTATGGCCTGTAAACCCTTTTGGAAGACCTCCGGCCCAGAAACGACTTTCTTATCGTAGTGCTTGGCATGGGGGATGCCAGTCAAGGTGTCCGCCCCCGCCTCAAGAAAGTCAATCATGTAATAGCGGACACCCCAGTCCCGATAAGTCTGAAAGACCTTTCGCAAGAATTTCAATGTCTTCGGGTGACTAGGATCGAGGGCGTAGATCGGTTTCCGGAAATCTTCGTTTGGACTGTCTAGTCCAAAGGCCCACCCATCGAGGTAAACCATGGGCTGTTTTCCGTCGGGCTGTTTGAAAAGTGCCTCCTTAAACTCCTCGACTTTATCTTGGAGTTTAGAGCTGAGCATGAATGCGCCACACCACAATCCCCATTTGAATCCCAAGTCCTGGAGTTGCTCGTGCAGATAATTGTGGCCGCTCGGAAAGTTCTTTTCGTTCCAATTGAGCCAGTCACCTGGCTGGCCATCCTTAAGGTTTCCGATGCTCACCCAGATATAATCCAATCTGAAACCAGCCAGACGCTGTCGGATCGCCTTTGCGTTTCGCAGGACGACATCTTCATACCGCTCTACGTCGAACGCGTCAACCCAAGAGCAACCATTCCAACCATGGGGCTCTTCCTCCCATTGCCGAGGAGGAGTACGACTTAAAAGGGAAGCGTGATTCGCCCACACCTCTAACTGCAAATGAGGGTTCACTCCAACGGCCAGAATCAACGTCTCCGTGGGCGTACTGGTTCCCGGCTGAAGTTCCCACCCATCAAACTCGCACCACACCTTCAGTTGGAGGCTGTTGGCTTGGCGGGCGTGCTCGACCTGAGTTTTGGCTCGCTGGAAGGTCACAAATCCCACCTGGAGGGCCTTGTTTTGACTTTGATTAAAAGCTTGGATGGCGATCCCGTTGGTCGCGCGTTTGGCATCCAGCTTTTGAACTTGATTTAACTCCTGTCCTGAAGATATCGGTAAATAGACAACATCATCCCCCGGTTTGCAGAGCCCGCCGAGTTTGTCTGTCTGCAACAGAAATGCCCTGCCCAACGGCACCGCGTTCTGCGATTCGTTTCGGATCGTAGATCGCAAAAGGAGCCGGGTGTTGCCAGAGTCTGTTTCCCCTTGGACCTCCCAGGTCAATCGATGCTTCAAGAAATGAAACTTTACGTGGAATGGCTTTTCGCGGGCAAGTTCAACTCTGGCGTCTGTCGTCTGAAGAAGCTCATTCCCCACCTCGATCGCCAGCCTCCAGTCCGGAATCTCACACCAATCTGCGCGGAAACCAAGGATGTTGTTCTTAACATCCAGTCGTATGGCGGTATTTGACGGCGCGACCTCTGCCGTTTGCGGTCCGCCAACTTTGGTGCTTAACCCAGGCGTCGCGATTCCTGTGACTACGCCGGTGCCCAAGGCCAAGAAGTCTCTTCTCCTCATTTCGTTCATGTGGTGGTTTTCCTCCCTGTCAAGTCACGCTTCGACTTCTGCTGGGGCCCTCGCAAGATCACACTTTGCCATGAGAGCCTAGCTTGGGGGCCCGCTGGCGGACGGCAAGCTGGAAACCCCGGGTTTGCAAGGCGTCTGTAAGGGCGGGCTTTGGGCCGGCACCCTCTTTCCAGGACCCTCCCAGCCAGAAGGCGTGCGTTACGGGCAGGGGAAGTGAGTTTTTCAGCCAGCTGCTGCAAGAGTTCCTTTGACAACCAGGGTTTTACCGAGGCGGGGCTGCGCATGCTTTTCACGCCCCGCCTCGATCCTACAACTCCGACGGTCGACATCCAACCTGTATAGCAACCTCAAAAGTTGTACTTTAATCCGAATTGCACGATGCCGGCGGATTCCGCACTTGTGATCTGCGCGGCCCCCGGTACATTAACGGTCGAGTCAGGTAGCTCAGCTTGAGCTCCTCCAGCTATTTCAAAACCTGAACAAGAGAAGAACGCTGAGGCCCTAAGAAGCTGTAAATCTTCCCCTTGCCACTCACCTTTCCTAGAAAACCCCAAATTCCCGTCCTGTATCAACAAAGGCCTGGATGTTTGCGTAAGGTGTGCCGTCAAAGAAAAAGTCGGTCGTCGACAGGATCCAATTACCACGAGGTTTCGCCTTGAGCAAGACTTCTCTGACCCTTTCCCTCACCTGTTCAGGGGTGGCCTTCATCAAAAACTCTACCTGATCGACATTCCCCCTCAGGATCATGTCCGGCCTCATAACCCTGAGAGCTTGATCCAAATCCACATCTCCAAAAGGAGGGGGCGTCAGGTAGCCCCAGGCATCGATATCCATGCGGTTGTAAAGGTGCATGATCTTTGCCGCATCGCCGCAATTGTGGTATATGTTGAACGCACCAGTGTCGTGAACGCCTCGGGCCAGACGGTTTTCGTACTCGAGGACGTACCTCTCAAAGAAAAGCGGCCCGACCGCGCTGGTGGCCATGTTGCCCGTGATTTCTACGGCGTCCGCCCCAGCCTCAATCTGCTTCAGATTTTGCTTGAGCTGCCACCCCAGGAAGTATTCCATCATTGCCCGATAGAAGCCCGTATCCTCGATGGCATCCATCATGACATCCTCGAGCTTCCTGAATTGGTTCAAGATGTTGAAAGCGCCGTGGGTCTGAGCTACCACCAGTCCTTTCGTCCCGATCGCCGCGCGGGCCCGCCTGACCAATCGGCAATCGATATTGTCGAGCGGCGGGGCATATCTCGCCAGGATCTCAAAATCTCGTTTGGTCTTGACCAAGTGCTCTTCAAGGGCAGAAACAATTAGGTAGGTCGAGCTGCGACGGAACTCCTTCACCTGCCTCAGTTCCCCGCCAGGCGTGCTGATCGCGATCACTTCGCGCCCTTCGTCGTCACCACCTTCAAAGGTGACCCGAACGTCCCAGTCCTGCCCCGGCTTGTTCAGGGTGTAAGCATCCCAGACGCTGCCGAGGGTGTGAAGGACGTCAAACCCGAAGTAATCACAGTAGTCGATGAATTTCTGAATGGGGTCGAAATCATCCGGATCGAAGAAGTTGTCAATCCTCGGTTTGTATCTGAACATCTCATAGACGTTGTTGTAGTAGAGGAAGGGCGCGATGGGCACGCGGTCGGTCTTTTCCCGCCTGAAAGTCCTGAGCAATCTCTCTCTCGACGTCATTCTCAATCTCCTTTTCGTTAGCTAACGGCGATGCGGCACTCTACGCCCGGTTCGCCTCAACATGGATATCGGTCGAGTCCACCACAAGGCGGCCGGTGTTTCCTTGCAACACGACAGCGTGGAAATCGTCACGCAGATTATCCATGTGAAAAACCTGTTCTGAATCCGTATCGAAGGGATTGCACAGATCGACTCTCCCCACCAGCGTTCCGTCTAGCACAACCTCCACTTGCCCATACAGAGGTCCCCTTGGCGCCCAAAGCGTGAAACCGGTCCCGCGAAAGTTCCACTTGGCACGGCCACTATCGGGGTTACGTGCCACCGCACCCACGCCATAGCGGAATCGAGGTGATTCGATTTCCTGCCAGTCTGTCCAGCTCTCCCCCTTCAGGTGCTGAGCAGCACTTAGAAGCGCCTCCGTGTAGAGTAGTGAAAAGACTCCGGATTCAGGCCTGCCATTGATGGAAAAAGAGTGAACTTCGACATGACTTTCCTTATCCAGAAGTAATCCTATAGCGCCCTTCGCTGGCGCCATGAGACCGTTCCAGAGAGTCTTTCCGTCCAACTTCACCACAGTCATTCCATCATTCAATCGCTCTACCAAGAGATTCCGCTGCTTACTTTCGGTCACCGTGCCAGTGGCCATGACAATACGCTTACCGCTCTTATCCGTTCCGAGCACGCGCCATTGACCGCCTTCGAGATGCAGACCAAACGCTGGTTTCACTGAAAGCGGATGGAGCGCCATTATCGTCTCGGACGATATCGATACCCCTAAGGGGCATTGGAAGCCCCAAGAAATCGTCAGACCGCCCCGGAGTTCAAATTGGGTCGCGAGGCGAAAGTCATCGTAAAGGCGCCTGACATAGGTGATGGAGGGGCCCTTGTGGGCACTTAAATTAAATCCGGTGTCGGCATATGGCTTGTCCCAGGGTCGGGTGGCTAGATTGATGGTTCCCATGCCATTCGAGTCCAGGCTAGGGAACGCGACCTGAAATTGTTTGTTCTTATCCACGAATCCACTGAAAGTTTGTCCCCAAATGCCCGCGGCTTCGTTCTCCACGTCCTCCGCATGCCAAACCGATCCATGCTGGAAGATTTCCCAAGCCTTTGGGTCCATGGCCTCCTCAACTCGGGCTCGCCGGATCAGTTGGAAGTTGCGATTGGGCCCAACCGAGGTAGCAGGCGCATACACCCAGCCTGCGTAAACAAATGCCGGGAAATACTCTAACAGAGGAGGTTGATACTGATCATTGTCCACCGAAAACAAAAGTGTGACAGGGCCGTACGGTCCTTCCGGACGTTGGGCCGTCAGACCCACAAGACCCCATGACAAGTATTCATTGCTGAAAATGTCCACCAGAACCAGCCAGTCTTGCTTTCGACGGATTAATACTGGGCCATAAAAATAATCGTACTTGCCCAAAAGTGGCTCTGCTACTTGCTGGCTGCTTCTGAATATAGGTTGGGGGAAGCGTTGAAAAGGTCCTTCGGGATGTTCGCTGTACGCATAAGCGACGCCTACGTCCTCGCCGTTGGTCCACTGCTTGGGAACGAACTGGGTCTCGTTAGGGAGGTTTTCCGTCGCCCAGTCATACACCAGATGGTACCGGCCTGCATCGTAGAGTACGGTCACATCCGGCGCGCCCCCCACCGGAAAGAGCATCCCCTCAAACGTGAAGGGTTCACCTGGAAAGATGGGGCCTAGGTGCTCCCATCGCTGGCCTCCATCTCTCGACCGGAAGACCGTACAGTTATCCTTTGGGCTTGGCCGAATTGCATAGTCCTTAGAATAATGACCCACATAAAGATACCAGTTGCTACTAACTGGGTCGTCAAACAGGAAACAATTCACGGGCCATTCCAAAGGAGGTTTCCCTCGGCAGACAGGATTTCCGGCATACCGTTTGAAGGTGTCAAAGGAGGGATCTCCATAAAGCGGGTGATGAAGCCAGATGTCTTTTGCGGCCAGCTCAGCATAGTCGACCGATGGCTCGCTAGCCAGCAATTCGCGAGACGCTCTCATCCCCAATACCACGAGTCCAAGCCCTTTGAACAAGCGTCGTCGTGTACAGCGCCCAGACAGGATGGGTGGGGCAAACGGAAGCTTGCAATTTTGGTATTTCACGATAGCTCCTTATGTCAATGGAGGCCATTTTGGTCCCTTAATTCTTCGCACCATGCGTCTTCGGCTCAAGGAGGTCATGTGGCAAGACCTGAAAGCAAGCGAGTTGACGCTTACCTTTTAGGACCGTTGGGCGGAGCCAAATCCATTCGAACCCAGTCTCTGGTCCATTGGAGTAATTCTTGGGGGATTTCCTTCGCTCCCTGGACGATGCCATGCTGTTTCCCATTCTCATCTCGCCAAAGTGCCACGTCGATGGGTACGGGGGGTTCGAGATGAAACTGCTCCGTTAGCTCGCTAAAGGGGTCTACTTTCCAAATCTGTAGATGTCGAAGATCCGAAGCTGCTAATGCTTGCACTTCTCCCACCTCGCTAAGCCGTATAGCAAGCAAACCTGTCACCCCGGCTTTTACCTTTGCGAGGCCGTTTGCGTAGTAAATATAAAAAGTCTCGTCAATCGTGTCACCACTCGGATTTTTCTCTCCGCGTGCGAGGAGGTGTGTGCCATCTGTCAATCGCACTAAATCGGGGGGTGAAAGATGACGGGGGCTACTCCAAGTTTGCAAGAATTCCGCAACACCCGCTGGGGTTGGATTCACAGCAGCCCCTTCAATCACGTCTTCCCAAGCTTGGATGTGGCCGTTGGGTGCCAATCGGGTTTCGTCGCGAACAAATACGTGGGTTTGGGAGCTGGCGACTCGCCTTAGGAAATCAAACGTTTCAGGACCTTCGAAATCAGGGTTCAGAAATACCAGTACCCGGTAGCGTTGAACGCCGTAGACGAGCCACCCGTCGCTCGCCAGCCTGAGCGCGCCAGATTCAATTTCGCTCGAAGGGATAAGGTCGGCACGTACTCCATGCGCATTCCACAGTTCGGCGGCGAAACCCTCCCCCAAGTCACCAAAATGCGCCCCCGCCCAATTGAGTGATGCAGCGTGCCCAAAAACTATTGCCACTGGGCAGTCCAATGGAGCCGGTTTGATAAAATTCAAGAGCCTGACCCGGCTTTCGGCCCGCATAAACGGGCTGCGAAATATGTCCAAATACGCTTTCTCACCCACTGAGGATGGCCATAAGGGGTGCAAATTCACGCGTCCCCCCGCACGAGCATCCTGCCATACTTCCTTGCTGTAGGGCTCAGCGTCCGGCGCATAAAACTGGTTGTACCAGACCGACCCACCCATCTTCTTCGCCAAGGCCGTGCGGACTGGAATGGGCCAATGCTCATCGGTTTGTCCGTAGTCCCTTGTAGCGCCCCACCAGTCATAACCATCCTTGAACGCATCACCCCATGGCATGTTACCCCAGGTGGCGTGGGTACCTGCGAACGACTGAGGACCGAAGACTTGCACGGCATTACGATAAAAGCTTTGCTCCAATTCAAGGTTTCGCGTGAGAATCAGATGCATATAACGGTTAATGGCTATCAGCCGCTGTTCATAAGTGCCGCCAATGCCAAGGGCCATTAAAATGCTATCGCGCACAAAGTCTCCGCCACCGATCTTACCGTAACGCTCCGCCAAGGCTTTCGAATACCAGAAGTCGCCGTCCTTACCTCCGTGGTTGACGACAGGCGGGAATCCCCACTCGTCCGCTCCCATGCCCCCGTCTAACGACGTGTCGCGATACTGCTCGCAGATGTCCTTCTGAAAGTCCGGGAGGAAAGGGGAAAAAACGTCGGGATATTCATATTCAAAAGCAGCAGCCACGATCAAATCTTCGCCAAAAGCCCAATGGCCCACGGGGACCTCGATACTGACCTTTTCTGGAGATTCCTCCACGATGCGATAACCTTCCTGCATTTTTTCGAGACTTGGGTATGCTTGAGTTTGTTCATGTACGGACCGGAATACACCCATCAATCGGCCTGACAGTCGTTGATAGTCACTCCCTGGCCAGGTCATATGGTCCGCCAGATACTGGGATTTGATTTCCGCCTGAACACTGCTCTTTGACGAAGAGGGAAACGCTCGGATTCGAAGCATCCACTGTAGTTGGTCTGGAAATCTATTTCGAAACGTGCCGCGTGCAAAGCGGACATCCAAATCGAAAGCAACTTTGAGTCCGCGCTGATGAGCATATTGCACGGCCCGTCTGATTTGATCGTGAGTCTCAGGGAAGGTTATTTCGTGCTTGGGGGCACGCAGGCTGGTTGTGAGCATTCCGAAGTTCGAATTGTCGGCAACGAGGTCGATGAACTTGCGATACCCTCCGGGCTCGAACTCAGGCTTCTCCATCCAGAACCAGGCAATGACTTCAAGAGCAACCGACGGTGGGAGACGATTGCTCCCTTCAGGTGCCCGCACATTTACCTGTCCTGATAGGGATTCCCCCCCTAATAACTTTGGAGAGCAGTTAATTACAGGACCCAACATGGGAAGCGTTTCCAGGAATACCCTGCGATTCATTTCAAACTCTCCTCAACTTCTGCCCGCAGCCGCGCAACGCAATCGCCACGAGATAACCTTGACCACGCCTCCGGCCTTTGGCGGGTGATTTCCATAGGTTGTGGTCAGGACACCTCATTACTGTGAGCCCTCCTGGAAGAACTCCGGCGGCATTTCCGAATCCTTGGACCGCGGGCCAAGAGAGCAGTTCCGGACTGTGTGGAGCCTTTGTGTTCTTCTAGTGATCTCGCGAATTTCACGGAGCAGTTCTTAGCCGTATCAAGCATACCGACGGCGTTTCTACTTCCTCCGACACAGCGACCGTCCCAGGCCCGAGTTTGTCAGACTTAATGAGATCGAGATTGTGGTGCCCGTCAATCGTGTACTTCTCGTAAGCAGATGGGCTCTTCCATGGAAGGTCTCGAAGCGAGAGGTTGTAATGATTGTCCGGTGTCCCAAAATTGCTGATGAGGATGGTTGCTTCCGATTTGTCCTTTGACAGCCCCGCGATGGCCGCAAAGCCGTTGTGCTCGGCACCAGAGGTGAACACGCGGTCGGGGGTGCTAAGGAGAAACTTGAATGCCTTAAAGGTGAAATAGGGTTTGATCGGGACCCCATATTCGTCAAAGAGTCCTCCCCAAAACATGTTGGTTCCCTGGTAAAAATCAGCGATAGCCACTGTACTGTCCTGAAGATAGATCAACACGGAGGCATCGTAAGCAGCGCCAGATGGTCCTCCCATCTGTCTCCCGAAGACGTCTTTCCGGTACCGCGCCTCTTTCGCCTGACGACCCCAGTCCGCCGGGAAATAGTTCCATTCGTCTAAGACGCTTTCGACCTTGGAGAAACCATACTTGTCGAGGAGTTCCTGAATCCTGGCAGCTCTTAACACCACGTCGTTTGGCTGGCGTGCATAGATATGCCAGGGCACAAAGTCCAGAGGGATTTTGTGATCGGCGCAGTACTTGAGGAACCCTTCGAGAAACTCCAGGCGGTCGGCCAGGGTTGGCCCGCCTACCTTAAGACTTGCATCAAGGCTTTTGAGGGCCTTGGCAGTCAGCTCGTAAAGTCTGTAGTACTCCTCAGGCGTCCCTTTCCAGAAACTCGGGATATCCGTCTCATTCCAGATTTCCCAATACCTGATGTTGTAATGGTAACCGTTGGCCCAGCCCTGGTTGTAATGCTGGAGGATATGAGCGCCGATGGCGGCCCACTTGGCGAAATCTTTGGGGGGAAGGTTATGGATTGGAGGATGATAGGCCCATTCCGCGCTATAGCCGAGACGAAAGGTCACCTCCACACCCAGGGAGTGGATCGACTTGATATAGTAATCCGTAAGCGAGAAGTCATAGCTTCGCGGATCGTCCACATCGGCCTCGAAGCGCGGGAATACGTAGTTGAGATCGACCACGTTCTCATACATCCAAGGGATGTCGTGCAGGCGGATGTGAGTGATTCCCAGCTCGCGAAAGTTCGAAGATAAATCGAACGCCCCCCTGGTCACGATAGGCCCGCCGTTGACGCCGTTGAGCGGCTTGATGGTCCCAACCACTTTTGAAAAATCCACCTCGATGCTGCGGGTTTGTGCCCTTGAGGAACTTGGCGCTACAAGGACAAAGCTTGCCACCAACACCGCGGTCAATATTCGGCCTGAAGTATCCATATCTCCTCCTTAGTCGTAGCAAATCGTGTTCATCAACAGTACCGGAATCTCCGCTGTCAGTACCGCTGCCAAGCGCGTGCCCCAAGCCTCAGCGATGCGCGCATCGGTATCCACGGGCAGATGCGGCCCGTGCTCTTCCGTGGTCCCGACGGGCAGAATAAGCAGCGTCCGCTTCTTCAAGTACTCCTGAAGCTCCAGCCATGATTGATCGCGAAACAGATAAGACTGCACAGAATCCTCCTTCTTAGGCATAGGCTGGGCGTGCGGGCAGGGACTGCCAGGTTTGCGTGCGAGCTGATTTCTCGGCCACCGCCAGCAGGCGCTGCAAATGCAGCCCGTGCTGGAGCGACGGCTGCGGCGGTTTGCCGCTGGCGATGGCTTCCAAAAAGTTATTCAGGCTGTGCAGGTGGGCGCGAATCCAGCCGATGCTGAATTTGGGCCCCGGAAAGCCCCCGGGTTTCTCGAAACGCTGCACGCAGGCGATCTTGCACCAGCCTCGTCCCCCGCCCAGCGGGACCTCGGGAGCCCGAAGATCGTAGGCTTCCAAGTAATTCGGGTCCATGCTATTGAAGCGCAGGGCGCCCCTGTCGCCATGAATCTCGAAGCGCAACTCGTCCTCGGCCCCGGTGGCGATTTTAGAGGTCTCGATGACGCCCACTGTCCCGTCGGGTAGTTTAGCCATCATGACCGTCAAGTCCTCCGCCTCGACGGGCACCATCTCCCCGCGCCCGTTTGGCCTTTTGGGATAAAGGACGTGCGTTTGCGTGTAGACGCTCGCCAGGGGACCGACCAGGTTATCCATCAGATCCACGATGTGGGGCCCCATGTCGTACAGCACCCCACCCCCTTCCGACTTGAGTTGCTTCCAGCCCAGGGGCTTCATCGCGTCCACATTGCCGGAATGCAGATAGGCGCCGCGGAAGCTCACCACCTTGCCGACCAACCCTTCCTGCATAAGTTGCTTGGCGCGAAGGGTGGCGGGAAAGAAGCGGTACTGCAATGCCATCTGCCCCACCCCGCGATAGCTGCGCAGCGGCGCCTCAATCCGCGCCATCGCCTCCTCGCCCACCACCAAGGGCTTGTCGCAGTAGATATGCTTCCCTGCCGCCATGGCGGCCAGCAACTGTTCCGTGTGCAGGCTGTTCGGTGAGCAGATGTCGATGATCTGGATATCCTCTCGCGCCACCAATTCACGCCAGTCGGTGGTGCTGAATTCAAACCCCGCTTGCTCCACCGCCAGCCGGGCGCGAGGCGGGTTGACCTCTGCGACTCCGACCAGCTTTGTCCGCACCGGCACCGGCTCATAATAGATCGGCATGCTGCGGTAGTCGTAGGCGTGCACTTTCCCCATGAATCCGAAACCGATAATGCCAACTCCCAGGTGTTGCATGGTTGCTTCTCCTCTGCTCCCGTGTGCGAAAATGTCCTGCTCTCATCACGACGTGTTCAGTCTGCTAAGCAGGACTTACCGCTGGCCGCGAATTGGTCGCAGGTTTCACAATCATGCCGGATGGACACCGCAAGCGGGCTATGGCGCCTGCCGCTGCAAGTGACAGCGGAGATACTCGCACACGGACCGTCGTCCGGTTAGGAGGTCGCGACGTATTGGAGCCCATTGCCCCTCCTTGAGCAAACCTACCACCGGCGAGTAGATCCAGTGGACGATTAAACCCTTAAGCGAAAGGTCGGCGAACAATTCGTTGCAATACTGTTTGTAGTCCACCGGCGTCAAGTCAACGGCGAACAATACAACGCGGCCTTCCAACTTTGATTTCAGCTCTCGAAAGGCGCCTATTTTGTGCATCAGGGAATTATTGATCGCTTGCAAGCCCTCGATGCGCAGGAAATTCTCTGCTTGGTGGGTAGCGTTACCGCAAAAATGCAAGCATCCCCCTCCGAAGGCCTTGCAGATCCGGGAATTGTAGGGAACCACAAACTCCTTATAGAGCTTGGGGGATACCAGGACGGCATCATCGTCTGCGAACCAGATCCCTGCGTGTCGGCCCGTGTAAACTTGCTGGTCGGAGATACATTCAGTCAGCGGCTCCCCGATGACCTCTTTCTGCTTTTCCACCCACCGGATCAACGCCTCCGTGATCTTATCCATCAGCTCATGCGCCGCCAGAGGTTCATCTTCCATGAGGTAGATAAGCTTGTCGAAACCCATAAGCTGGTTGGCGGTGGCGAGCGGGCCTTGAAAGTCAGTGATTCCAACCGGAAGAAAACTGTTGCCCCTCATGTAGTCGAGGAACTTAAGAACTCTCGGCATTAGGCCGTCTTTTTCCGGATTCGGGATTTCCAGCTTTCTGATATCCTGCACCGTCTCGACAGGGTAATAGCGCGGGTTGAGCACCGGATCTTGCTTGGGCAGGAACTCGATTTGGGAGCCAAAAGCCGAGGCCGCGACATAGGTCCCGAGCCATGGCATCAGATACGGAACAAAGTCATCATCGACCTCTTTAATCTGATCGTAATACATTCGCTCCTGAGCATTAGTCATCACCGCCGGATCGTCGAACAACCCGTCAGGGAATGTTTCGGGTTCGAGTGCAAACCCCCAGTACGGCGCAGCATTAACAATGAACGGAGGTTGTTTGAGGTCCTTAAATGCAAATGCCTCGGCGGTTTTGACTTTGACTTTCTCCAACCTCTTATCAAGCAGATGGCGAAATTCTTCACGTTCTGCGGGCAACAAAGGACTTGTTGGGGTTTGAGTGTTCATGTGCTTGCCTGCCTTAACTTCCTAGCTGCTGTTCAAACCCTCTCCGCCAGTCGGTTGGCGAGAAGCCTCGGCAAACCGGTGTCCCCCTGGGTTGAGTGAGGAACTGGCGGAGGGTTGAGGGGAAAGTGGAACCGCCGCCGTTACTTCGACTTAAGCCAAAACTAAACACCAGGGCTTTTGTGGGAGCTGTGATTAGCTGCATGTTCGACTTCGTTCTAATCGTGTTAATTCGCGCACATGCTAATTACAGCGCATCGGTTTGTCAAGAGGATTCTTGAGGAGGTCTTGAGGAGGTCTGCGATTCAGACAACGGGCGGAGGACGCGAGGCTGGCGGGAGGCAGGAGCGGCGAGACGAGGGGAATTGGGCGTTGGAGTGGGGGCGTGTTGAGACGGGTGGCGGCTGTGTCGTAGGGTGAAGACTCGTTGTGGGGAACAGCTCAGGCGGCTGACTTCTGGCGGTCAGTGGTGAGGTGAGAAGCCGTGGGTTGAGAGGCTGGGCCCAAGCAGCCGACGGCTATGGGGATCGGGCGTTTTCC
>Ga0181533_1003786_pt1 | contig 16070 bp, 15 predicted proteins | sample PEATcosm2014_Bin_45_FD_119772 | JGI IMG/M metagenome (GOLD analysis project Ga0181533, IMG submission 119772) | Peatland microbial communities from MTU Mesocosm Facility, Houghton, MI, USA - PEATcosm2014_Bin11_60_metaG | ecosystem: Environmental > Terrestrial > Soil > Wetlands > Peat | place... | reverse complement strand
TCGCGCGCCTGGAACCGCCAGGTCAATCGACATCGGGTCAAGATCAACTGGAAGTTCACCCGCAAGAGGGCACGCGCAAAGTTCGGCTATAAAAGGAATCTATTTAGGCGGTCAAAGACCTAGCAACTCCCGCAGGGCGTGGTTTGGTTGCGGCCAAAGGCCGCGCTGTGCTACCCGCGACAAAGTTCCGTTAAAAATGCTGGGCATAATCCAGAGCTCTGAATTATGCTCGCTTCCCACAATGATGCTACGTTACTGTCTCTGGCGTGCATCCTGCTGAGGTCGTGAGAAAAAAGAACGGGAGGGGAAAGATACCATGAAACGAAGGGACTTCCTGCGGGCGGCGTCTTTTGCGGCGTCGGTCGCATCAATGGCGTGGAGTGCGGAGTCTGAGCCTGCCCCCTATGGTGCGCTGCCATCAGTCCGGCAGCTACGCTGGCATGAGCTCGAGACCAACAGTTTCCTCCATTTCACCGTAAATACTTTCACGGACAGGGAGTGGGGTAACGGGGATGAAGATCCGAGCGTGTTCAATCCCACGGATTTCGATGCCGACGCCATGGTGTCGGCGTTGAAGGCGGCGGGCATGAAGGGTGTAATTCCTACCGCGAAGCACCACGACGGCTTCTGTCTGTGGCCGACGAAGACCACCGAGCATTGCATCCGGAATAGCGCGTGGAGGGATGGCAAGGGCGATGTGCTGCGGGAGGTTTCCGAAGCTGCACGGCGCCACGGCCTTAGGTTCGGTGTTTATCTCTCACCCTGGGACCGCAACAATGCGGCTTATGGTAAACCAGAATATATCGCCATCTATCGCGCGCAGTTGACGGAACTGCTCACCCAGTACGGACCGATCTTTGAAATCTGGTTCGATGGCGCGAATGGGGGGACCGGATACTACGGGGGCGCCCGCGAAAAACGTTTGATCGACAAGACCACGTATTACGATTGGCCGAATACGTGGGCGCTGGCCCGCCGGCTCCAACCCGACGCCGTGATCTTCAGCGACATGGGACCGGACATCCGGTGGGTCGGAAACGAAAGGGGCATCGCCGGTGAGACTTGCTGGGAGACCTTCGATCCGGTGGGGAGAAACGGAGGCCCCGCGTCGGTGGGCGATGTTGACACCCGGTGGTCCGTCGCCGGCACTCGCAACGGAAAGCTGTGGCTTCCACCGGAGTGCGACGTGTCCATCCGCCCGGGATGGTTTTGGCACGAAAAAGAAAACGGCAGAGTAAAAACCGCCGGTGAGCTGTGGGACCTTTATTGCCAATCCGTTGGGCGCGGCGCCAATCTCCTGCTCAACGTGCCGCCCGACCGGCGCGGCCGGGTGAACGAAGCCGACGCCGTCTCCTTGCAGCAATTCGGCGAGTTGCGGAGCGGGACGTTCGCGAGGAATCTCGCCGCCGACGCCCGGCTGACGGCCTCCAACATCCGCGGGAATGACCGAAAGTACGCTCCTCGAAACCTGCTGGACGAAGATCCATCGACGTACTGGGCCACGGATGATCCGATTACCACACCCGAACTGACGCTCAGATTCCGCAAGCCTGTGACCTTCCGCCTGATCCGCCTGCGCGAGTGCATCCGCCTGGGACAACGTGTGGCATCTTTTGAGATTGATGCCTGGCGCGACAGGGCGTGGAGCAAGGTTGCCGACGCCACCAGCATTGGGAATTGCCGGTTGATTCGTACTGACGAGCCCGTCACCACGGACCACGTGCGGCTGCGAATCACCAACTCGCCGGTTTGCCCAGCGCTCTCGGACTTCGGTCTGTTCGCATAGTAATCGGACCGAATGAAGCGGCGATTGGCGAGCCCCGGCCCCCGAACCATGAGTCCGGAATCCCGAGCCCTCAGCCCCGCGGGGAGTTATCTCTTTGACGGCTTTCCTGAACTCGGTTATAACACGGGCAAGGGAGGGAACCATGGACAATGTGAAAAAGGTTATCGTCGGCCTGTGCCTGAGCCTATGCCTGCCTTTTTCGGTGCGGGCGCAATTCGTGCCGGATTTCAATCCGTCGCCGTCGCCGTGCTGCTTGCCGCGCGCTGCGGCACAACTCGCGGAGGAACTCCAGGACTGGAACCAATTGGGCCGCTACCACCAGGATGACTTGCGGCTGGAAAGCGCGCCCGCCGTCCAGGGCCGCGTGGTATTCCTGGGTGATTCGATTACCGACGGATGGGATTTGGCGAAATACTTTCCGGGGAAACCTTACGTGAACCGTGGTATCGGTGGGCAAACGACCATGCAGATGCTCGTGCGCATGCATCCTGATGTGATCCACCTTCAACCGGCGGCGTTCATTCTGTTGGCAGGTACCAACGACATCGCCCGCAACACGGGTCCGGAGACGCTGGAGATGGTGGAAGACAATATTCGCGCCATGTGCGAGCTGGCCGGGAGCCACAATATCAAGATCATTCTCTGTTTGCTCACTCCCATCAGCGACTACACCAAGGCGAAACAGACCGAGCGCCGCCCGCCCGCGGATATTGTGAACCTCAACCACTGGCTCGAGAGTTATGCGCGGGATGTGCACGCCCAGGTTGCGGATTACTACACGGCGTTGGTGGATGATAAAGGCATGTTGCGCGAGGGCTACTCCGAAGATGGCCTGCATCCCAACGCGCGGGGATATGAATTGCTGGCGCCCGTCGCCGAAGCGGCCATCGAGGGCGCGCTCAAATAAAAAGAGTCCGAGGTCCGAAGTCCGAAGTCCGAAATCCGGAATCTAAAGACAACGAGCATCTTCGCCTCCGCGCCAGCCAGGGCTATTGGACTTCGGGCTCCGGACCTCGGACCTTTTCCATGCAAATTCGACTTCTGACCCAACACGACGCTGCGGCCTATTGGCACTTGCGGCTGGAGGCCCTGGAACGCGAACCGCAGTCTTTCGGTGAATCCGCGGAGGAGCATCGCGAGACCACCGTGGAGTCGGCCGCGGAACGCTTGGCGGCGAAGCCTGACGATAACTTTGTCTGCGGCGCTTTCCACGAAGGCCAGCTTGTGGGCATGGCGGGGTTCTTCCGCTATCCCATCGCCAAGGCGCGGCACAAGGGAAGGATCTGGGGCGTCTATGTGCGCGAGAGTTGCCGCCGGCAGGGCATTGGGCGGGCGTTGCTGGTAGCGCTGCTGGAGAGAATCAAAGCCTGCCCGGGCGTGGAACAAGTGTCCCTGACCGTGGTGAGTGGGCAAGAGGCTGCGAGGGCTCTATATCGCTCGCTCGGCTTCGAGCCGTACGGATTGGAGCCGCGCGGCCTGAAAGTCGGCGAGCATTATTTCGACAACGAGTATATGGTGCTACGGTACACACGCATGGTCAATTTACACTGCTCGTCGGTTCCATCGCCGTGTTTCTTTTCTGTCTTTTTCTTTTAAAGAATTTGGAGGGTGAGAATTCTCCCTCGTGGCCGGAAAAACCACGTCACTGAAATTTCCAGAATGACACACTGCTTTTAGCTGAAAGCTGAGAGCTGAAAACTGACAGCTCATTTCCTCACTGCCCGGAATAATACCCATCGCGAGCTTGCACGATAAGGTCTTTCTTCTTGGTGGTCAGGGTTATTTTGTGATACCCGATTCCGGCGTCGGGTGGGTCAGGCGTATATCCCAGGCTGTATTGATTGCGCAGTTCTTCCTGGATTTGGCTGAAGGTTTCATCAAGGGGGTGCTTTTTGGAAGCCTCGAAAAAGCGCCCGCCGGTGTCCTTGGAGAGTTTTTCGAGTATCTTCTTGCCGTCCGGTCGCGATTCTTGCGGACGGGGATACCCACCGCCATGCCGGCCCCCGCCTCCCATCCCGCCCCCCATGCCGTGGTGGCCATAGCCTCCGCCACCGCCGCCACCATATCCCTGTTCCTCCGAGGAGAAAAGGATGGAATAGACCAGCGTATCGGCGCGTTGGGCTGCCTCGATGGCGCTGGCAAGGGTTTTCTTGCTACCGCGGTCCACTCCATCGGAAAGGACAATCAGGGCCTTACGCCCTCCCTGCTTCGCCGTGATGTCGTTCGAGGCCAAGTAGACGGCATCGTAAAGCGTGGTGCCACCGCCTCCATATCCGCCCCGCCCCCGGCCGCCGGGCCCCCCGCGCTGCCCTCCCTGCCCAGAGTCAGGTGAATCGCCGCGCTCTTGGTCGGAACGATCCGGCACTTGCAGCAGGCCCAGCGCGGCCTGCAATTTCTGCCGCGAGGAGGTGAGGTCTTGGAGGAGTTCCACTTCCCGGTCAAAGTGAATGACGAAGGCTTGGTCCTTGTCGACGCGCAACACTTGGTCGAGAAAAGTCGCGCTGGCGTCACGCTCTTGGCCGAGAACGCGCCGCTGGCTGAGGCTGGTGTCGACCAGCAGCCCGAGGGTCAGGGGAAGATCGGTCTCATGCGCGAAGTACCGAATCTTTTGCGGACGGTCATCTTCCTTCAGCTCGAAATCATCCTGGCTCAGGTTGCGGACGATCGCGCCCTTCTTATCCCGCACGGTGGCGAGCACGTTGACCACTTTCACGTGCACGGTGATGGGCGGCGCCTGTCCTTGCGCCCCCGTCACTTGCTGGCTCCTGAGCGGCTGATCCGCCAGGAATAGTGGCGCCAGCAAAAGGACAAGACCGAGTCTTCGCCAAACCACGGATTGTGGCGCGAAGTCATCGGCACAATGTTTCCCTGTCTGTTTCATCGAATGTTTTATCATCATCGAAGTTATCCCGTATTTCCGGTCATGGGGGCGAGCTGAATATGAATATTCGCCCCGCCATATTTCCGGCTCCTCCCCTGCACCCACTTCCCGGCCGGAAACCACCTCAGGGGCAATGCCTGATTCTGACACACATTTGCTTCCCGGTTAGATGGAAAAATGAGGAGCGTAGGTTGTTTGGTTCCCGCCCGCCGGCAAGGGAAATGCCGGAAAGCATGATTGCCGTCAGGCAGGAAGATTACCCCTGGGGTCTGAGGCTGGCGGATTGTGGTACGATCATCGCGGCTGGAGCGCCGAAAAGGAAATTGTGCCTCGCAGCAGAGAGGACTATCGTTTCGCGCCCCAACCGTCGCAAGGAGGCATGGGATGAAGGAAATGGCTGCCCAACGACCGCTGCGCATCATCAATGGTGTTGCGCCCATTCGAATTTGTGACAATGGCGGCTGGACGGATACCTGGTTTGCCAAGACGGGGAAGATCTTCAATATTGGCGTGTATCCCTACGTGGAAGTTCAGGTGGAAGTGTTTCACCGCGACGACCAGCCCCAGCAAGTTGTGGTTTTTGCGGAAAACTACGGCCAGCGCTTTTCCGTAACCCAGAGGACGGGTGGATGGGGCGAGCATCCGCTCCTGGAGGCGGCTATCGTGCGCATGAAGGTCCCTTCGGATCTGGCCTTAAACCTCACGATATTTTCCGAGGCGCCGAGCGGAGCCTCCACGGGCACCTCGGCGGCCGTGGGTGTGGCGCTGGTGGGGGCGCTCGACCGCCTCACTCGGGGGCACCTGACGGCGCACGAGGTTGCCTACACGGCCCAGGCGATTGAGACCCAGATGCTCAAGCTACAGTGCGGCATCCAAGACCAGTTGTGTTCGGCTTATGGCGGCATCAATTACATCGAGATGTTTGATTATCCGCATGCCACCGTTTCCCCCATTCAGGTGCCGAACACCACTTGGTGGGAGCTGGAAAGACGTTTGGTCTTGATCTACTTCGGGAAATCCCACACCTCATCCGCGGTCCATGAAAAGGTCATTCGAGAGCTCGAGGGGCTGGGACCGGATTGCCAAAAGCTTCAGGACTTGCGCGCGACGGCCGAAAAATCCCGCGACGCCGTATATGCCGGGGACTTTGCCGGGCTCGGAAAGGCCATGATCGAGAACACAGAGGCGCAGGAACGCCTTCATCCTGACCTGGTGAGTCGGGATGCGCGACGGGTGATCGAGATCGCGAAGGCGCATGGCGCTTTGGGATGGAAGGTGAATGGGGCAGGGGGAGACGGCGGGTCACTCACGCTCCTCTCGGGAGCGCTTTCCCACGTGAAACGAGCCATGATCCGGGAGATTGAGACCGAGAATCCCCTCTTCAAGAACATCCCCTTGTACTTAAGCCGAACCGGTCTCCGCACTTGGGAAGGATTGCTGGGCGAAGCCCAATGATCTGCAAGGGAAGCTATTGTACTCTGTCCCTATTCTCGCTAAGATGTGGGTGGAGAGGGGATACTCCAAGCCGCAAAGCTTACGGCGGGATAAGCTCGCGTCGGGCAGCCATCTGAGCGCATGGGGAGGCAAAATGCGTAACTACCTGATCGTGATGGTCGCTACGATGTGTCTGGGGATCGGCTTGGCCAGCACGGTCCGAGCCCAGAATGTCGATTGGCGGGCGCAACGCAAGCAACTTAAATCACAGCAGAAGCTGGAGCGCAATGCCTTAAAGGTTCAGCAGCAGAACAGGAAGCGGTCCTGGAATGCCCGGCGGACTTCCAGCGCGGAGCGCGCTCAGGCAAACCACCAAATGCAGCGCGAACGTCGCGACCTGAAACGGAAGCAGAAGGACGCGATGCAGGATATGAAAGACCGTCAAAGGTCGTTAAAGGAAATGCAACGCGCTTATGGCCGGTAGGGGCCGTGCGGCTTGGATGGGCTGGGTTGGCATGATTTCGGCCCAGGGAGGTCGCCATGAAATGGGGTGCTCGGCTTCTGGCAATTTGTTTCCTTGCCAGTTTGGCGATGTGGGCTCAGGCGGGGCAGAATTCCAATCAGTCAGATTCGCAGGGGCAGCCTCCACAACAGGAGGACCGCCCCACGCTTGGCCCTAAAACCGGACCGGCATTAGAAACCGGCCCGCTCACCTCCACCACCACCGACATTCGGAAATTGATGCGGATTCATACTCTCTACATCGAGAGCATGGACAATGCGCTGAGCGACAAGCTGGTTGAGGCGCTGGGAAAGTGGGGGCATTTTCGTTTGGTCACGAAGGCAAAAGATGCCGACGCCACACTCCGGGGATCGTGCCTGGAATCGCGTCGGCTGAAGCACGTGCACTCCGAGGTTTTTATTTCCGACCGCAATGGCGCTTCCGTTTGGCAGGACACAATATACCGGCCGTTCAACCCTCCGGCGCTGGATCAAGCCGTCAGTGATACCGCTACCTTGGTGGCAGCACACTTGGAGCAGACCGTCCGGGCAGCCGAGCGGCGATAAGAGATAAACAATGGGGGCGTGATTTTCCTCGATACTTATGGCAGGCGGCAGCTCGACAACCTGCTTAGCCGGGTTTCCGAATTCCCACCATGTCCAAATTGATAACATTTCATAAAATCCTTCGCAGGATGCGAGGAAGGGAACCCGTGGGATCGCGCGCGCCAACCGTGGCCCGCGGACAAGGTCGAAACTCTCATTGTGGATACCCCAGCAATGCCCGACACTGCCCGCAAAACCCTGCTTGACCGACTGTTCGGTAGGTAGACGAGTTTTAATCTATGCGCAATTACCGTGACGAGTTTTCGGACTTTTCGCCCATGATTTACCTCGACTGTGCCTACCAAGGGCCCTTCCCGCGGGTTACGGTGGAGCGGATTCACCAAGCCGTTGAACTTAAGTCTCATCCAGACCGGCTGAAGTCGCCGGAGTATTTTGGCCTGCCGGAGCGTGTGCGCGCGCGAATTGCCCGATTGACGGGCGCGGAAGCGGAAGAAATTGCGATCACCAACAGCGCCACGCAGGGAATTGGCATCGTGGCAGCGGGCCTGGACCTTGGCGCGGGCGATGAAGTCGTGGTGGCGAGCACGAACTTTCCCTCCAATCTCTTTACCTGGCTTCACCTGCGGCGCAAGGGTGTAACCGTGAAAGTCATCCATCCGGCCGAGGGGGAAGTGACCCTCGATCAGGTGGCGGCGGAGCTGACCCCTCGCACACGGGTCTTGGCGCTCGATTGGGTGAATTATTCCACCGGCTATCGGATCGATCTGGCCGTTTTCGGCTCGTTGATTCACGGCCGGGGCGGAATATTTGTTGTGGATGGCACGCAAGGAGTGGGCGCGAATGATCTGAATCTGCACGCGCTGCCGGTAGACGTTATGGCCTGCGCGGCATACAAGTGGCTTCTGGGCCCGTATGGGACCGGGTTTGCCTATGTGGCGCGGGAATTGTTGAACAAACTCGACCTGCCGGTCATCAACTGGTATTCGGTGGAAGGCGCGGAAGATTTCGATTCACTCCCCCAAGAGGAGTTCCGTTTGATTCACGACGCGCGCGTGTTCGATTCCGGCGAAACCGGAAATTTCATCAACCTCCATGGCTTGGAAGCATCTTTGGAATTCGTGGAAAATGTTTCAATCAATACCGTGAACGACCATTGCCGGTGGCTCCTTCGTCGATTGGAGGCAGGGCTGCGCGCCCGCGGTTATACTCTCTCGGCGGCGTCGCTGCCCGGGCACGAATCGACGATTCTAGGCTTCCATGCCTTGACTCACGGGGCGACTGCCGAAATGCATCAAAGGCTCTCGGCGAACCATATCGCCGTGAGTTTGCGTCACAGTATGATTCGCGTTTCGCCGTACCTGTACAATGATGAGGCCGATATCGACCGGCTACTGGCACTAGCCTGAGCTATTTTGGATTTTAGATTTTGGATTTTGGATTCTTGAATCTTGAAGTTTGAATTTTGAATCAAAGCGTGCTTGACCTGGCAATTTTAGATTTTAGATTCTTGAATTTTGAATTTTGAATCTCGAATCAAAGTTCGGTCGACCCGAGCGATTTTGGATTATAGATTTTGGATTCTTGAATCTTGAATTTTGAATCTTGAATCAAAGGGCGCGCGCTCACGCTCTCTTTAATCCAAAATCCAAAATCTAAAATCCAAAATAGGCCGGTGGCCTGAACAATATTGGGTTTTGTGGTCTTGGATTAGAGAGGAGTCTGGCGGCCCAAACTTGGCCCCCTTGCCAAATCCAAAATCTAAAATCCAAAATCGAAAATCCCATGCGCCTTCGTCCCTCCCGTCCCGATGACCTACCAACCCTCTACGAGATCGATCAAGCCTGTTTTGCCCCGGGGATTTCCTACACACGCAAGGAACTGACGGCATTCATCGGCCACCGTGATTCGCAAACCTGGGTGGCTGAGGAAGTCGAAGAGATCGCCGGTTTCCTGATTGCTCACCGTGAGCCGCGCAAAATCCTGCACATCGTCACCATCGATGTGGTGAAAGCCTGGCGCCGGCGCGGGGTGGGTTCGCTGCTCATGGACGCCGCCGAGCAGTGGGCTGCTGATCGCGGTCTGCGCATGATCGGACTCGAAACCGCCCACGACAATCTCGCCGCTCAGAAGTTCTATGCAGCGCGAGGTTACCGCAAGGTCGATGAAATCGAGCACTACTATGCCGACGGAACCACCGCGTGGGTGATGGTGAAGGAGTTGGCTTAGAAAGTCGTCCGTGGTCCGTTGTCCGGGGTCCGTTGTCAGCCATCAGCTATCAGTTCTCAGCAATCAAGCGGCTTTTACCGACCACTAACCACTAACTAGCCACTGACGACTGACCACCCACCGCCTCGCAAAGCCCTCGAGGGGACGTGTGGCCAGTCCCCGCCGATCTGCACAACAAAGAACCACACAAGCTTTAGAGATGAATGACAGAGAAGCCTGGAATGAGCCGGAAATGCCTAGGGTTCAGGGTGGCGACTCGGGGATTAGTCCCATGAGGGCGGGTTTAGCGGCTGGCGGTGGTGGTTGATAATCTCTTCCAGGTCGGCGGCGAAATCGGGGTCCATGACGGGTTCATAACCCAGCTCCGCCGCATGCGCCTTGGCCAAAGCGATCGATTCGGAAATGAGGCGGCCCGGCGGCGCGTCTGCCGGCCGCACCACGGCAACGGGTCGCGAGTCCCGCTCGATGACGACCTCCGCCCCCGCACACACACGATCAAGGAGCGAAGGCAGGTTGTTCGCTGCCTCCGAATCCGAAACGTAAATAACGTCCTTGGGCATAATGCTCATTATACTCCTGACCGGTGGAGCGCGCACGTCGCATCTCGCGGATCAGTACCAGCCTTGAATTCGCGGTCCCACGAGCCCTTTTTGTGCCACCAATCGGCAATCGACAATCCTCAATCGCCAATCGCCGTGTCCCGTTCCCCGTTTCCCGTGTCCCGTATCCCGGTCTTGTGGATTTTGCCGTCCGCGGCAACCAGGAACATCAACCCGCGCACCCGTAACGCTTGAAGAGTCGTCAGTCGTCAGTTTTCAGTAATCAGCTCTCGGTATTCGGCTGCTCTTACTGACGACTGACCACTGACTACTGACGGCTGACCACCGACCACTAAGCACTAACAACTGAATTTGGTTGTCTGCTTCAGTTCCAGCAGTTCCTGCATGCGTCCTCCGTCGTGAGGATAAACGTTCATTATTGGGAACGATGCGCGGAAGTGTCTAGCAATCGTGTTGCGGTCGGAGTGCTCTGATCGTGTGTTGCTGGTGTTAGGCATAGTCCTATAAGCAGTTAATACATTAAACTCACATCACACTACCCCCTTGATTCCAACTGAGTGTTTCTGGCATGTTTACAACGCATAAAACCGAAAGCTAAAGGAGGATGAAGTGAAATTCAAGCTAATTGGATTTGACGAGGGGGGAGTTCGACAGAGCAGAGAGGGGGAAAACCTGCGTCTCGTCTGCCTTATCGAAGGCGGCGGCAAACTCGCAGTCTGGGGGAGCATCGGCTCGTCCGAAAACATCAATAATGTGCAGGCCGCAGGAATGCCATGCGAAGTAGAATGTGAATGCATCGCACCAGAACAGTGGGCCAGCCGCTACGGTCACACCCACTGGGTTCCGCAAGGATCCAAACTTCGCGTGCTGGCAAAGTAGCCCACCACTCGGCGATAGGTGGTGTCCAATTTGTGCGTCGCTGGCAACCTAGTCAGACATGTCAATTTCTTGTTGTAGCTGCTCATGGAGCCGACCTTCCGGCATCTTTAGATCTTCCGATTCGGGATCTCTCTGCCTCTCAATTTCGCGTACTGTTTCGCTGAGTTTCCGGAAATTATTCCACACGGTACTGGTCTCCGTCTGCTTTGAACCGATGTGGTGTTTCCCGCCTATCCAATAGAGATTTATCCAGTGGAAGAATACGCTGTACGCAAGCTCATCGGTCAAGGCGCCGAGTTTCACAAAAAGCCCTGCCGTATCGAAGAAATCAAATACGTCCTCTGCTTCATCCTCGTTCATCTTGGAAAGTAAAGCTTTCGCGGCCTTCGAGCGAGTGACCTTGAAATTTGGTTCATTGAACCGCATATCAAGCTTGAGTACCACATCAACAGAGAGTGCTAGCCTGTAAGCGTTCGATTGCTTTTCTAAGCTCTCGTTCTGTCTTTTCATTTCTTTACTCACCGTGCGCGCACTCAGGCAAGCGGCCAGAGCCGCAGCTATGGAGGCTGCCGCAATAATCCATGTGGCTAGAGCATTGATAAACCTCTTGAAAGGAAGTCGAACTGGTTAGAGGATTATAGCACAAACGAAAAGCGGGCAGAGTAATCCCGCTGGGCGTGGGATAACTCTGCATTGCACTCGATGATTCTGTCTCCGGAGAGGGCATAGATGATCGATTCACGCTGGTTTAGCACAGATTACGATTACTCGGGGCCTGCAGAGGTGGTTTTCCAGGATCCTCACGCAGAGTTCTTCGGCCCGGCTTCTGTAGGGCCTGATGAATACGGTCGACCCATCGTCCAGATTACAGTGGAGCGATCCAGCCCGCCGATATCCGACGGCTTCGACCTGGCAGAGATCCAGCTTGGATCGCATACCCACCCTGATGGCGTGAAAGTAATCACATTAGGAGGTGGCGCCTGGAACAGGGCGCGTGTGACGGTCCGGGGGAAAGAAGGAGTGTTTAAAAGCACACCGGGCTGGGAATACAGGTTTTCAGACATGCCCTCAGACAAGCCTTTGACTTTGCGACTTAATCCCACGAACTCTGAATACACGGCTGCCGTCGCGGCGCGTGAGAGATTCTTGGTTCTCCCACTTTCTGGTTTTGTCTCTGAGCTTCCGCACCACTTGCAACTGATTCGTGGGCACCCTTTGGATATTCAGGGAGGCCCGGATTCCTTTGCGGCGAGATGCATCCCGTTCCAAGTAAATGGAGAGATGGCATTCATCCAGCAACTTCCGGGCGTCGCAGAGGGGAGTGTGGGGATCAAACCTTGGGGCGGTGAAACCATACTTACCGCAGTCGCAGTAGTTCCTATCGCCGACTCTGCCATGACTGATCCATGGGGTTGGTTTCTAAATGTTTTCTTAAGACTACTCGATTTTGCAACTGGAAGTGAGGTCGGCACCCCGTGGATCGAAGTCCGTGATGAGGACGGTTGTCTTTTGCGAAGGTTGCACCTTGCCATTAATCAAGGTCAGCACCGCAGTGAGGGTTATGCTGCCCTTCGGGGGGCAATTCACTGGCAAAACGGGGAGTTCCTCACCAATGCCCTGTCATCGGCAGAGGCAAGGGAGCCGTTCTTCTCAATTGCGTTGGGGCATTGCTATAAGGCTGGCGTAAAGGGCCTCAGCATTGGAGACCAACTCGCTCACATAGTTCGTGCCCTCGAATGCCTGTGTACTCGTTACAGCTTCGGCAAGCAGGACCTTACGGACGGACTTACCCCCGAATTGAAGAATGCTGTTGGAGACGTCCTCGAGGGTGCCAGTGCCGAAATTCGAAAACTTGCAAGCACGATGGCCGACCCGAGCAGGGACCAAATAGCGAGGATTGCCGAACGGGCTCGGTCGGCGGCACAGAAGGACCGGTATTTTGGCCTTGCCGTCAAGAGCTTAGTGAGCCACTTTGGATTGCTCGATTCCGAGGTTCTTGGACCGTACTTCCAAGCCAATCCCGGCCCTGGTGGCCGGGGCTGGGTTGAATCGCTATCATATTACCGCGGAGCAGTCTTTCATGAGGGGTACATAGACCTTGACTCCCCTGGGCCCCCGGTGGGAGAGGTGCTCGGTTTTATCTTTCACCTTCACGATCTCCTCGTCAGGATTTTGTTGAAGATAATCGGCTACCGTGGGATGTACCAACCCCGGTCGATTCGTGGCAATGCAGCTCAAACTGCCGACTGGTTCGGGCGCGGGGTCAATGTGGAAGCCATACTCAGGGTGCCCACGATGGGGATCAAATAGTGATGGGCACGGTCACTTCGCTCGTGACCTTATGCATTTCCTTCGATGACGAATTGGAACACAGGAAATCCGTACGGAAGGGATCGGCGAAGCAGCCGGAAGATGCGCGGTGGTCGAATGACCACCGTTTGGCTGGGGAGTAGGCGGCGATAGCTGGAGTCGGGATACGGGATACGGGACACGGGATACGGGGCTGGGGGCAAGGATTTAGGATATAGGATTCAGGAGCTAGGGGGCCGGGGGCTAAATCCTAAATCCCAAATCCTAGATCCCCGTGCCAGCTCTCCGGTTGACGGCGTGCCATTGCCGTAACGGTATCGGGCATGAGAAAAGCCCACGGTCACGACCGCACTGGGCGAGGCCCGCTACCTCTGCGGTGAGCCAAGACGTCGAAATGCTTCCAGAAGTTTTTTCCCGTCGGGGCTACCCCATCCAGTCACCGCATTCCACCCAGGCCCCGCCGCATATCCTTTTGCGTCTCCCACGCTGTTGTCTCCTTGCGTGATGGGGCGGAGAACCCCTGCAGGTCCAATCTTTGTATAAAGATCTGGGTTAATGTAGCCCACGTCACGCCCGAGCCCCTGGTTGATCAGCGCGATCAATCCCGCCCAGAGAGGCGTCGCGGCTGCCGTCCCCCCGATAACTGTCTTATGGCCATCGATAAATACTGCATACCCCGATGTCGGGCTGGCATCAATGGCAACATCCGGTATGCCTCGCCCTGTATGACCATTGGAATCGACGGGGACCTTCACGTCACCTTGCCATACAGGCTTGGGAAAGAGGGCACTCACACCTCCTCCGGTTGCTCCGCCCATAACGTCATTCCACACGACTTCTGACGTGATCCTGTTTCCGGCCACTTCAATCCGAGTTCCGCCGCAGGCAAGTACCCACGGGCTTGTGGCTGGGAAGTCAGCATGAGCTCGTCCATCAGTTACTCCGTCCGTCACGCCACTGTCGCCCGAAGCGATCAGAACGGTTATGCCCTGGGTGGCGGCAAGATGGAAGATGCTATCCATCGCCGCGGCTGCTTGTGAAGTCCAGGTGGACTCAGGGCCGCCCCAGGTGATTGCAAGGACAGTGGCGCTGTTTGCGGGGTCGGTGACTGCTTTCTTGATCGCATCAAGAAAGCCTTTATCGTTGTTGGGAGCGAAATAAACCAGAATTTCCGCCCCAGGAGCGACCGCTCCTGCAACCTCAATGTCCAACTCGACCTCCCCGTCCGGTCCGTTGGGGTCACCCGTGGGAGAATTCTTGGCGCCATCAACAGCAATTGCAGTTATCGTGGGAGCGGGAATACTCAAGCTCTTGAAATACGAATCCAGGTCTGGTTTCCGAAACCCTCCGCCAAGCTCGATCAGGCCGATCTTCTGGCCGCGCCCGTTGAATTCCGTCGGAAAGTTGTAGAGTTGCGCAAGCTCGGGAACCGAGAATCCAGAGCGCGCTGGAGCTGCACTCGTGGTGGGTGTGGGCGTTTCTGGCTGGCCAGCGGCAGGCACAATCGTGAGGATGCGCGCAACGAACGTGCGCGCTTGCGCCTCCTCGCTTGAGATGCTGGCCACCAGTTGCTGTGCCTTGAGGAGCGCTGCCTGCGCCTGCTGCTGGCTCGCGCTTACGCTGTTCCGCGCGGCCTCAGCTTCCGCCGCCATCCGGCGTGTGTTCGCCTGTGCGTCCTGCACGGCCTGGACCTGTTGTTGCACCAGTTGCTGCGCTTTGAGGACCGCCGCCTGTGCCTGCTGCTGGCTTGCGTTTACACTATTCCGCGCCGCCTCGGCTTCCGCCGCCATCCGGCCTGTGTTTGCCTCCTCGTCCTGGACCCTCCGGACCTGTTGTTGTAATCGATCGATTTGCTCCTTTGCCTGCGCCTTCGCCTCTGCGAGCGTCTTTTCCGCCTCAGTTCGGTCTTTCGCGATCGTCTCATTCGCAGCCGTAACGTCTTTTGTGACTGCCTCTTTCGCGGCCTCGACGTCCTTCGCAGTCTGCTTGACGTCAACACCGTATAGGATCAGGCCGATGGTTATGAAAAGCGCGAGAACGGCGGCGGCGAACTTTCCGAAACGGATCAATCCCTGATCGAGGATGTATACAACCTGATCCGGTCCGGCAGTGAGTTTCCTGCCTGAGTCCTCAGGCACAGGCTGTGGCGGTAGCAGAGATGATCCGCAATAGCGACACTTAATCGCCTCGTCGCGTATGTCTTCCCGGCAGAACGGACATACCTTCATTGGCACCCTCACACCCTTTATGCGTTCTGATGCCCTATCAGGCTTAATTTGATCGGGAAGTATTCTACCATTCTGGGAATCTACGCGCGATAAACATAATGGACGCCACAGCCGCTGCCCGCGTGACCGTGGGGTTTTCCTTCGATGACGAACGGGAACACGGGAATCGGTAAGAACCCGGGATACGGGAAACGGGACACGGGATACGGGGCTGAGGGCAAGGATTTAGGATTCAGGATTTAGGATTCAGGAGCTAGGGGCCGGATGCGGGGTACGGGAAACGGGACACGGGGCTGCGGACGCGCCTCTTGCGCTGGGCCTGGGGAAACGGTAGTATCGAACTCATGATGGATAAGCAGGCGGTGATGGACGCTCTTCAGAGACTCCCGGAGGACGCTTCGCTGGAAGAAATCAGCGAGGAGTTGCGCATCATGGCGTCCATCCGGCGTGGTCGGGCAGACATTGCCGCAGGCCGCACCGAGACTCAGGAGGAAGCGGAACGCTTGCTGGAGTCTTGGGCCACAGCATGGACTTCAAGATAGTTTGGCCGGGGGCTAAATCCTAAATCCCAAATCCTAGGTCTTTGACCGCATGAAAAGATTCTATAATGTATTGTTTTTGAGGAATATTTGGGCCTATACTGGGGCATGTCGCGACGCCCCCTTGAGGTAAAGGTATCTCCCGAAGATCAGCAGCAG
>Ga0181533_1003784_pt1 | contig 16072 bp, 12 predicted proteins | sample PEATcosm2014_Bin_45_FD_119772 | JGI IMG/M metagenome (GOLD analysis project Ga0181533, IMG submission 119772) | Peatland microbial communities from MTU Mesocosm Facility, Houghton, MI, USA - PEATcosm2014_Bin11_60_metaG | ecosystem: Environmental > Terrestrial > Soil > Wetlands > Peat | place... | reverse complement strand
CTATGAAGAAGCGAAAGTGGATGTGAATGGCTCGCTCCAGAAGGTGATCGACCTGGGACCAGTCCCGGGCGGTGTTTATACAATAATCTTTGAGGACAGCCAGAACCAGGTGGTGAAGAAGATTGTGGTGAACAGATAGGTATCAGGTATTGGGTGCCGGGTATCAGAAGGATACCGGATACCTGAAACATAATACCGATCATTATTCACTGTTAACTGTTAACTAAAAAAAGCCCTGCCGGAGATGGCGGGGCTTTTTATGAACACTATCTGTTTGAATGTCAGACGCAAATAACATCATTCAGAATTATTCTGTCCATTTTGATTCTTTATCATAATTCCTTATGTGTTAAATTTGCTGACTTTATAACCCTGACCTATGAAAAAACTTTTATTTTCTTTGTCAATTGCTTCTTTTCTTCTTATCGTGATGATGGTAAACGCCGGGAACGGTAAGCCATCCTCCTCCTGCATTCCTTACAAATCGCCCAATTCAGTTTTTTATGCCACGGATATAATTATCAATAACGACCCGGCGCAGAACCAGCGGAATGTACATCTTACCGTTGCCTTCAACGGATGGCTTTATGCCGTTTATACCAATAATTACGGTGGAATTGCAGCCCTCACTATATTACAATCTACCGATAATGGGGTTACATGGACTACTCTTAATACTAAATCAGGTACCGGGTCTTACAATGCAGTAAGCATTGTTGTTGCAGGAAGCACACTTGCAGCCCTGAAGCTGTTTGTTGCCGGAGTTTATTATGACCCGGATCAATTTGAATACCAGGTTTGGTGCGATCGTTATAATGGACAGAGCGGCGCCTTTGAAGATGAGCTCTTTAATGAACAAAACCCTTCCAGGATCTATGATGTAGCCATCGCCTCCGATTACAAGTTTCCGGGCATCGGGGTTAACCCGTTCAGTCTTGGCATCGTCTATTCAAAATATGGCAGTACAACCGATTCAATCATTATCCTTACATCCGGTGATGGGGGAAATTCAATAGGCAGTCGCCAGATAGTAAGTTTTACCGGAGGCCTGTTCGGGAAGGTAGCTCTTTCCTATGGCATTAGCCAGGTTGAAAATACCGGTATGTATTTTGTGGCATGGGAAGAATTTGAGACATCTTCGGCTAAAAGGGGTCATATCTGGACCGGTCATACTGATCTGACTATCAATAGCCCCATTATTGACAGGATAAAGCTTGACAGCCTGAATCCCTTTTATACAAAATATTGCCTCAACCCATCAATAGCCACTCAATATAGCGATCTAAGCAATAACACAGGCAATCTTTCTGAAGTTGTTCTCTTTGACGGCGACTACAATAACAGCGGCGACATCAACCTGGTCGGCGCTTATAACCTGCAGGCGGTCGGAACCGGAATTACCAACTGGAATAACCTGGTCATTGCCAATTCCGCCGCCCATGAAATGCAGAGTGATATCACATTTGACACTGCCAATTTTTATATCACTTATTTCGATTCCACTGATCAGAAACTTCCTTGTCTCGTCAATAACATGAATCTTGTCAATCCAAACACCTGGACAATAATATCACCTGGCTATAATGATACCGGGGGCCTCAAAAATCCCTATCCCAAAGTGCAGGTCAACCCGGTACTTACTAAAGCAGCAAATGTCTGGAATAGCGAGGGAACATCAGGAAACGGGGTGTCATTGTTTGATGCCGCATATAATAACTATGCCGGTATTTCCCAGATCCACCATTCAGATGCCGCTACACTGGAGGGAGCTTATCCCAACCCTGCCACCACCAGGGCCAAAATAGGATTTACATTGAACAGCCCGGCCGTTGTGACTATCAGACTTTATTCAATGATGGGACAGGAGATTGACCTGGTTACTGACAAATCCTTCAGCCAGGGGAAGAATAATGTTGTCGTGGATGTAAGCACCCTTCCCGAAGGAACCTATATTTATTCTTTCAAGGCAGGTGATTTTACGGCATCAGGAAGGATAATGGTTGTAAGGTAAAGAAGAAAATTGTCATGCATGATGCTTGACGCGTAAAATCCATTAATTTTACTTTCCTGAAATGTCGATCATTCTCTATCATTTAATCAATGGCAAATAAATCCAGGAATGTCAGGCGGGGGAAAATAAAAGGGAAAAGATACCCCGTTAAGGTACAATCCAGGATCCCAGGCGAAAACAAAACATTCTTTGAAAAGCCATTATTCCTTGCCATTATAATTCTTGTTTTTACATTCATCGCTTTTCTCCCTTCCCTGAAAAATGAGTTCATGACGTCATGGGATGACAATGTGTATATTACGAATAATGTAATGATCACGCAATTAAATCTCACGTCAATAAAGGAAATGTTTACAACCCCGATAAATGGTACCTATGTGCCTCTTCCTCTTTTGAGCTTTGCCATTGAATACAACTTTTTTGGATCGGACCCTCTTCCTTATCATATTTCAAACCTGGTATTACACCTGGTATGCACATTACTGGTCTTTTATTTTTTGCGCCTTTTAAAGTTAGATAGCATTTATGCGGCATTCGGCGCCTTGCTTTTCGGGATCCATCCCATGCATGTGGAGTCGGTTGCCTGGATTACAGAACGCAAGGACCTTCTTTATACCCTGTTCTACCTGGGTTCCATGATTTTCTATTTACTATATATCCAAAAGGATAACCAGAAATGGAGATTGCTTTATCTGAGCATAATATTTTTCATTTTATCCCTTTTTTCGAAAATCCAGGCCGTTGCCTTACCCATTGGTTTACTTCTTATCGATTATTATCTTGAACGTCCTTTAAAATACCGTTTGGCCTTTGAAAAAATACCATTTTTTCTTCTATCCCTTTTATTTGGGATTGCTGGCATTTTAATACTCAAAAAACAAGGTGTTCTTCAGATTAACGAAACATACACTTTCTTTCAAAGGACCTTTTTCGGATTATATGCCTTAAGCTCATATATTCTTAAATTTTTTGCTCCTTTTAATCTTAGTGCATTTTATCCTTTTCCTGTTTCACCAGACCAGCCACTGCCCCTGCTTTATTACCTGAATCCGTTATTTTTATTACTGGTTGGGGTTCTTGTATATCAATCTGCCAGGTACACAAGGGCTGTCGTTTTTGGCAGTCTTTTCTTCCTTTTCAACATTATATTCCTTCTCCAGATCGTCAGCGCAGGTATCGCTTTTCTTGCCGATCGTTTTACTTACATTCCTTATATTGGCCTGATATTTATTGTTGCATGGACCATAGAGAAACTCGTAAAGAAGAAAAAAGGCATAAAGTACATCTTATTCCCTGTCCTGTCTATTTTCATTATCCTTTTCATATCACTTACCTTTAACCGTTGTAAAATATGGGAAAACGGCCTGACATTATGGACTGATGTAATTGAGAAATACCCCATGGGAAATACCATCCCCTATCTCAACCGGGGTAACGTTTACATGAACTCAGGGCAATATGAAAAGGCAATAGCCGATTACTCAGCAGTGAGCGAGATCAATCCAAAAAATGAAACCGGTTATCTTAACACAGGATTTATATATTATCAGCAGAAGAACTTTGACAAAGCCATTGAAGTCAGTCTCAAGGGATTAAAAGCCAATCCCGGTAATGTCATGTTGTACGATAATCTTGCTTATTATTATTTTGAAAAAGGTGATTATGAAAACGCTGTTTCCAATTTCAGGAGATGCCTTGAGATAGATGGCAATAAATTTGATGCAGAACTTGGATTGGCAGTTTCTTACTATTGCGAAGGTGATATAAACAATTCTAAACGTTATTTCAATGAAGCAAAGGAAATGGATTCGCGGCTAAGTAACGGGATGAGTGGCATTGCTGAGATGGAAAGGGAAACAAAAAATTCATTTTCCGATAAGATGAAGACGATTCTGAAAAAAATGTTCGAGGAATTGAAATAGAATTGTTAGTGACAAAGTGACAGGGTGATGAAATTGACCATAAGAATAAATCCCCGTTCATTTTTTCTTTTCCAGTGAATCAAGGATTGCGTTCTTCAGTTCAAGAACTTTGGTACCGGTCGAGTCAAGCTTCAGGCTTTGATTGCAATCATCAAGCGCCCCGCTGTAATCGGATTCAAAGAACTTTGCCGCGGCCCGGAGCTGGAACACTGTGGCCGTAAGATAGTGGAGTTGTATCGCCATACCGGCATCTGAAATAGCATCCCGGAAATTCCGTCGCTCAATGTTTAGCGAGGCCCTGTTGACCCAGGGAAGTGGATTGTCGGGCCTGAGACTGATGGCTTTTGAGAAATCATCGAAAGCTTCATCCAGGCGGCCATGCTTCTTTAGCCAGTTGCCCCTCGTGCCATAGACCCGGTAAAGGTAAGGAACAGGGGGATTTTTGGCGATCATGTCGGACATAAATACATATTCATTGGCCCATACTTTATTTCTTTCCACCAGCGCCACTGAGAAAAATACCCCGTAGCAGAGAATAAACGCCACTCCTGCCGTCCTGTATTTCCTGAACGTGGAAGGGTACTTTTCAGTCATGCTAAGGATGTATACCGCCATCATGATCATCAGTCCCAGGTAAGGGAAATATCCATAACGGTCGGCTACAATGACCAGCCGTGAAGGGATGACCTGGATGTTGATGAAGATGGTGAAAATGAACAGGAAAAACCCGGCAATCATCATCCTGTTTCTGCGGAAACTGTAAAGAAACAGCCCTGCCGCAGCAAGCAAAAGCGGTGACAGATAATACTCAATGGGCATCAGGGAGCCGGTCTTTGGCGGGAAGACATAAGCCCCGCACAGACCCACGGGTACAAAGAATTTTATGATATAAAAGCTGAACGACCAGCAGACCATGAAAAGATCATCCAACGGGGAATAGTTTGCAAGCATCCCCTTCATGGCGATATTGCTTTCTCCAGGGTTGTGGATAGCGATTAATGCAAACAAAAGGCTGAAGGCCAGGAAGGGCACTTTTTCAAAGATCACCTTGCGGGAAATCAATTTCCGCCTGTAAACCCAGTCGACAAGGACAAGCAAGAGGGGTAATGTTATCGCCTGGGACTTTGAAAAAAGCGACAAGATAAATAACAGGATTGTAATAAGAAAATCCCTGATCTTTAATCCTTCACGGACATATCGGAGGTAAAAGATCAATGCCGACAGGTAAAAGCATGTGTACATCCCGCTGCTCCGGGCCGATATCCATGAAACGGCTTCCACGTTCATGGGGTGAATCGCAAAGAAGAAGGCGACTGCCAGGGCGACCAGGCGGTTATCCGTCAACATCCTTACAAAGCGGAAAACGAGGAGTATATTGATCAGGTGGAAAAAGAGGTTGAAAAGGTGCATGGGAACGGGATTCATGCCCGAGAAATAATAATTGACAGAAAGGGTCAGTACCGGCAGGGGCTGGTACATCTGGAGGTAATAGGATGAGAAGAATTCGCGGATACTCTGCCATGAGAGGTGGGTCACGTCAGGATGAGCGCCGAAATATTCCATGTCGTCGAAATGAAGCACCTCATTTGACAATGAATTGCTGTAAAGAAAAAATGCCAGGATGATGATCCCCCCAAGGAAACCGGCATAGAGCCGCCTGTTCCTTTTATTCCTTTTTTCCTCCTGTTCTATCGCTTTTTTACCTGATGGCTTCATCGGGTGTTGTTTTAAGTAGTCGTCCTGAAGATCTTTCAAAAGTAATAAAAAAGCATTGTTCACAGTGTGCAGGAAGATTTTTTGATTGTCAGGCACTTCGAGTATATTTGCAGGTAATAAAATGGCTGCCTCGTGAAAAAGAACCGACTCCCTTTCCGCATTAATCTTGTCTTGTTCCTTGTCACGCTTTTCCTGAACCTGATGACCCAATGGGATCCCAAGTGCTGGGAAGGGTTCGGGGATGCCTATAATTACCTTCAGCAATCGAGGATGTCGATCTTCTCGAAAGACTTTTACTTTAACACCCCTGGTCCTGGATTTTACCCACGTCCTTTCACGGTGCCTCTCTTCTATAAAATTGCAGGAGGCAATCCCCTGAATATCGTCCAGATGCAGAAGTTCATGCATACCCTTGCCTCCTTCATCCTGACCTATGGATTCCTGCTGATTTTTACGAGGGGAATTTCAAAGTATTTCATGATGTTCTCGATCTATTTCCTGATGTCGTGGTGGAACATCCTGGGATGGACCACCCAGTTGCTTTCCGAATCACTATCCACGTCCTTTTTATTTCTCTGGATGGGGACTCTCCTTATCTCTTACAAGAAAAGGGGTTCCGGGTGGCTGGCATTTCACATGGTCATTACCCTCTTATTCTCATTCACGCGCGACTCCTGGCCTTATTTCCTGCTCTGCTTCTATGCCCTGGTGGTTATCACAGGGTGGATATGGGAAAGATCATTCTTAAAGCCATCGGTAATTATGCTGCTGCTGGTTATAGTCATATTTTTTATCCAGGAACGATCGGCAGAGATAGGGCAGCATGCAAAAGTACCGGTGATCAATAACATCGTCTTAAGGATCATGCCGGTACCTGAAAATTTCAACTGGTTCGTGACCCGGGGAATGCCGATGGCCAGCCAAGTGAAACAAAAATTCACAGGACTGGACCTGAAAAAGAGCCCGGACGTCGAGAAGCTTTATTCATTGTATACAGACCCGGTATTCAAACCCTTCCTGGACTGGTCAGCCGAAAAAGGGCAGTCCACCTATACCCGGTTCTTGTTGACACATCCCTCCTATACATTCCTCATTGATGAACCTCATGATAAGCTGAAGCGGATCTTCTCATACAATCTTCATTATGTCTCAGGGGTAAACGGCTATTGCATGGGTGCGGAAAAAGTATTTCCTCTCTTTCCGCCACTTGTGCTGGTCATCCTTACCTTATTGCTTATCCTGATCTTCATCTTTGACAGGAAATTAACGACGATCCTCCCGGTCATCTTTGTCATTGTATTCATCATCAATATCATCGTGATCTATAATGCCGACAGCATAGAAGTGCCCAGGCATATATTCATCACTATGGTCATGGTCCAGTTTTTATCCCTGTGGGCTGTTGCCCTGCTTATCGACAGATCCATTCAAAAGATAAGTACTTTTTTTAAAGGCAAGGAAGACCCCGCAAGCCAGCATGATCAGCAGCAGATTACTCAGTCCCAGCAGTCCCATTGAAAACAGCCTGTCAGACAGGTTACTTCCGAGGAGGTCGGTGGAATTGGCCCCATAAAAGAAGATCAGGACAATCATCACCGGGATCATCCAGAATATCCGGCGTGAGGCAATGAAAAAAACGATAAAAGCAAGCAGCGGGGCGGTCGAGAGAAAATGTTCAGAGTCGGTCCTGAAAAGATTGGGGATCAGCGCAAGCAGCATCCACCACTCAAAAATAAAATCCTGATCCCTGAAATATCCCGTGGCAGTCCGGTTCTTTTCCTGCTCCAGATTAAACCAGATGAAGATGCAGGAGAAGATCACCATGACCAGGAGGATGATCAACCCGGCGTACATGGGCAGACCGGGAATAAAATAGTACCTGACCATGTATTCCAGGGTGTTTTTCCCTGGAAAAACGGTACCGTGCAGCATCATGATCCTGATCCACCCCGAATAGAAGCTTAGAGTGCGGTCATAACCCATGAAAATGAACGGAAAGATGAGCCCCGCAGCCACGGTAATGGCAAGGATGCCAATGGCTTTCAATTTTTTCCGGAAGAAGAGCGGAAGCAAAAGCAGGAGGTAAAACGGCTTTGTAAGCAATATGATACCGAGAAGGATGCTGCCTGACCTGTTCCTGCCATCCAGGTAATTCTGAAGGGCCAGCAGTGATAAGCATAAAAGGATGATGTTGATGTTACCCAGGTATAATTCCCGCACGAGATGGATCACCATACATCCGAATGCAAGCACAAGCAGGAACCATTCTTTTCCAATGGATTCCAGGAAGAAGTATTTCTTAAGCATCCGGTAGACCAGGAGGAACGCATAAAAGAAAGAAAAGCTCAGGATCGCAAAATGGATCACCGAGGCGGCGTAATAGCTGAATGCGGCATAGGGCAGGAAGAAACAGAGGATCACAGGGCTGTATTTGTAATAACCCGATCCATCCCCGAAGGCGTGCAGGTAAACGGGTCCTCCCGATATGAGGTTCTTTGCGGCAGTATAATAAACATTGAAATCTGAAAGCCAGAACCTGCCGTTCACATTATTCAGGATAAAATTGGCCAGGCAGACGGCAATAACGATTAAACCAAAACCCATCAATGGTTTATCCTTAAAAAGAAGAACCCGGCGCCCTGATACCATGATGGGTTAAAAGTACGAAATATTTAAGAAGATCGGTAGTTTTCCGATTATTTTGATTATTCCGGCTTTTGTAACCTGTTATGATTTTATCTTCCCTTATAGGGGGTCAATCTTGGTATCCACCTGGGAACGTTCTTTTTATATTCCTTATACTCATCCCCGAATTTCCTGCCAAGGCCGGGCTCTTCATAGATGAGGAACCAGACATTGTTGACAAGGAAGAAGATCAGTGCCCAGATAAATATCCTGTGCGATAATATTGCAACTGATTCTCCTATCAGCACGGTAAATACCCCCAGTATCATCGGGTTCCTGACATATCCGTACAGACCCGTGGTGATTAGCTTTTTGGTTGGGCTCCAGGGGGCCAGGGTTCCTCTTCCTGTTTTGATGAAGCTCATAATGGTGACCGTCATGAGGGCCAATCCCAGGATCATGATAAAGAGCCCTGTAACCAAAGTTGATGTATGTTTTACCGATATATCCCGCTCGATGCAGAGCGGAACGATGATCAGCACCGTGACAGGAAGGATGAATGAGGTGACCTGCTGTATTACTTTATTCATTTCCACATAGTAATTATCCTGACCAGCCATTTTCAACATTCCATCAGGGACCGGTAATAAAAAAACCCCGCAACTCAGCGGGGCTTTTTTTTAAGCTGATCTCTCCGGATATTACTTTTTATGTGCTTTCTTTCCGGCGGGCTTTGGCTTTGGAACTGCTTTTGCCTTCTTGATCAGATGTTTCTTGATCGAATCCTGGTGAGCAATTGAATCAGCCACTCTCTTCTGGGCCTGAACCTGGGCAATCGAATCGGCTATTCTCTTTTGCTTAGCCTGAACTACGGCCATTGAATCAGCAACTCTTGTCGAGTCGGCGATCCTCTTAGCTTCCAATTCTTTGGCACTCGGTCCGCAACCAGCAAGTATCAGCATTGCGGATGCAACAATTAATGCAAGTTTTTTCATCTGTTTATTGATTTAAAGATTGAACGCAAAATTAATAAGCTATTCTGAAGTAATTCTGAATTTTCCAAGGGTCCGGATCTGAATTATATCACGATGACCGAGTTTTGTGAACCCGGGTATGGAGATGGCATCAGCCCGTCGGCCTCATCGTCATTTTCCCAGCGGGAATCATCTATAAAGTAGCGAAACTGGTATTCCTTTCCAATCTGCAGGTCGACGGTTGCCGACCAGGTCCCGTCTTTCTGGGGCCTTAAAAGGATCCTGTCCTTCTCCCACTTGTTGAAATCACCGACAAGGCAGGCCTTTTTCCTGCAGTTAAAGATCTTTCGCGGCAAAATAAATTTAACACGGCAGAAGCCCGTATCCTTAAGATATTCTTTTCTGATGCTCATAACGATAATGTATATGGCCTTTCAAATATAAATGTTTTTCACTAAAAGACAAACAATGGATCCTAACGTTGCCTCCATCAGAAGGCACTCACCGGAAAATACCTCTCCCCTGATTACCCTGTAACACCAGGGGCAAAAGCTTACATAACACCTGGCCATGATGATGAGGCAGGGCTGTATATCACTCCTCTCAGGACAGGTAATCCGGGATCAGTGGAATCTTACCTGCTGACGACTACTTTTCTTGTAATAATTCCCGAATCCGTTTCAACTTTAACCAGGTAGATCCCTGATCTGCATTGGATCGTATTCAGATCGAGGGTGACCAGCTGATCTGCTTCATACGGGTAAGAATAGACCACAGTCCCGGTCATATCCAGCAGTGAAATACGGACCGTTCCCACGGCGCCTAAGGGCTTGAGATCGATCATCAGGTTGTTGGTTGCAGGATTTGGAAATATCCTGATGGTTCCATTCTTTGTCAGGTTCTGAACCGAGAAAATCTCACCCTGGAGATTATTGAAATTTTTCTTTACCGTAGCCGAATCCAGCACATAATTGTAAATGTTCATTAATGAGATTGCACCGGAACTGGCCTCGTTCCTGACAACAGTATCATCCTGGAAGAAATTAAGCACATTGTTTGTGTCCATTAGAGCCTCATTTGTACTGTCTATAAAGGAGATCCCAAGATTACCATTGGAATAGACCTTCACAACTTTTGAAGTGCTGTCGCGGGTAAGTACAAAATGTGTATATTTCCCGTCATATACCGTGGTTGAATCAGCGTAAACAATAGGATAGAAGTACAATTTCCCGTAATAAAGATAAGCGCCAGCATCCGTAGAGCGGTTCTTCCAGTCGATCACTCTTTTAAAGTTAAAGACATCATCAAAGACGAAATAAAGCTCGATGCTGTATGACTGCCCGATAAAGTAATTGCCTAGTTTGTTGTTGAATTGAAGACCTGCATTTGTCACGAAGCGGTAAACAATCCTGGTTTGATTATTGAGCTCCTTGAGTGTATCGAGGACGTATGTTCCCATTGTGTCCAGCGGGAGCAATTTAGGTAAATTCTTGTTGTTTTCTGTCAGCGTATTCTGGAAACTATATTCCCTGATGCCGGGAGTTGGGCTGGTTGCCTTTACTACCTGGCCATTCAGTACAAACAGGAAAAAACTAAATAAAAGGGTAAGTGTAAATGTTCTCATATTTCCTCCATTTTTTAACAAAATTATAACAAAAATAAGGCCAAACAAAGGATTTTAACAGAAAATTTAATCTTATCACAATAAACATCGTAACATATTTACTGTCACTTTGCATTAATTAACTGGGGATGACTAATAATTTTTTTTTCACCGCTAAGACGCTAAGACGCTAAAATTTAGATTATTGATTTTGCGTTCTTTGCGTTTTTGCGACTTTGCGGTAAAAAAAACTTACTTGCATAACAGCTGAATTTTTCTTATAATTGATGCGGATTTACGGGTGAAATAACCTTTACTCCCAGTTTTATATTTCCAGCCAATTATAAAGACCCCAAATGAAAAAAATTCTCTGTCTTCTATTGTTCTTGTTCCCGGTTGCTGTTTTTTCACAGTGGACCTGGCAAAACCCCTTACCGCAAAGTTCGCCTTTATATTCAACCTGTTTCCCCGATGTAAATACGGGTTATGCCGTGGGCAGATGCGGAATCATTTTAAAAACCATCGATTCCGGCATCTCCTGGACTGTTTTAAAGAGCGAAACAACAAACGATTTATATTCGGTCTGTTTTACTGATGTCAATACAGGTTATGCTGTTGGCGATTCCGGAATAATAATTAAAACTACCGACGGCGGCACCTCCTGGGTTGTTTTATCAAGTGGAACAGTGGATCCTTTAATTTCAGTTTTCTTTCCCGATAGCAATACAGGCTTTGCTGTTGGAGAATGCGGAACCATAATAAAAACCTTCAATGCAGGTACCTCCTGGGTCACTTTACTAAGTGGGACATACAATGATTTCGCATCCGTTTATTTTGTCAATGATACTACAGGTTATGTGGCGGGTCTTGGCTCAACCATGATAATAAAAACCGATGATGGAGGATCTACATGGACTTCTTTATCATGTGGGACATCCAATTATTTAGAATCCCTTTATTTTGTCAATGATACTACAGGTTATGTGACAGGCGAAAACGGAACGATTCTTAAAACAACTGATGCGGGAAAATCCTGGCTTGCATTATCGAGCGGAACGACTGAGTCTTTATATTCGGTCTTCTTTACAGATGCTAATACAGGCTATGCAGTTGGTTCTGCAGGAACCATCCTGAAAACTGTTAACGGGGGTACAACCTGGTCCACTGATTCAAGCGGGACAACTCAAGATTTATTTTCTGTTTATTTCACCAATGATAAAACCGGTTGTGTGGTAGGTGAAAGTGGCACCCTATTAAGATCCGTAAGTGAAAACGCATTCTGGACTACTATTTCAAGCGGAACGATCAGTGATCTATCATCAGTTTTCTTTACGGATGCCAGTACAGGATATGCAGTGAGTGGTACCGGAACCATTTTAAAGACCGTCAACGGAGGCACAAACTGGATCGCATTATCGAGTGGAACAGCCCAATCCTTATCCTCCGTTTATTTCACCGATGTCAATACAGGTTATGTGGTTGGTAATTACTATACAATTCTTAAAACAACTGATGCAGGCACGACCTGGGTCAGCTTAACAGGCGAAAAGTTTGGTGCTTTAAGTTCTGTTTGCTTTACCGGTCCTGATACAGGTTATGTGGTGGGATATTATTTAAGTGATCCTTCCCAATATGGCATTCTATTGAAAACCACCAACGCAGGTGCAAACTGGACGGCTTTATCGTGTGGACATAATAAATATCCATCATCAGTGTACTTCACCAATGCCAATACAGGCTATATTTCCGGCAGTGACACAACATATCATGGATTTCTCATAAAAACCACTGATGGAGGCACAACGTGGATCTCATTATTGAGTGGAACAGCCAAATACTTATCCTCAGTTTATTTCACCAATGCCGATACGGGTTATGTGGTTGGTGGTTCCGGAACAATATTCAAGACCATCGATGCCGGCGCTTCCTGGACTACTTTATCAAGCGGAACAAACAATGACTTAAATTCAGTTTACTTTACCGATGCCAATACAGGATATGCTGCAGGTATTAATGGAACAATAGTTAAGACGAAAGATGCCGGAACATCCTGGATCGATTTACCAAGCGGAACATGTAGTTTATTTTCTTCACTTTACTTTCCGAATGCCGATACAGGTTATGTGGTTGGCATTAGCGGAACTATTTTAAAAACCACCAATGGAGGTATAACCCCTTCGGGTACTGATGATCTGCGTTCAAAGCCAGACAAATTATCAATTTATCCCAACCCATCATCAACCCTTGTAACCATTGAAACTTCTTTTATCCCAACCATCAGCCAATTATCTGTAATGAACCTGAACGGTCAGGAAGTAATGAACCGTCAAATCACCCTGCCCAGAACACAAATTGATATCAGTAATCTGCCAGGCGGGGTTTACTTTGTGCGATTGATCAATGATAAGACCGTGTGGGTGGGGAAATTCATTAAACAATAAAATACCTTGTAAAATATTGAATTACAAGGTATTTATCTTTAATCTGTCGGGGCGAGAAGACTTGAACTTCCGACCCCTTGCACCCCATGCAAGTGCGCTAGCCAACTGCGCCACGCCCCGAGGGTTGCAAATTTATAACAATTTTTCTGATAAGAAATATATTAATATCAATAGGCTAAAAACCAATATATCAGTTTATCTGTTCCAAAATAATCAAGTCTTAGCAACTACATATTATCAAACTAATACGGTGGTCAGACTCAACCGGCACAGGGTGGTCAGAGATTTCGGTATCTCCAATTATACAACCATTCCATCCCCTGTCCCCGGTCTCCGGTCAACATTATTTAGAAATAGACAACGCGTCACGACTTTTTCGCCACCTGCCTGCCGGTAGTGTATAACTTCACCATTTCGCTATTTTTAATAAAAACTTCCCCATTAACTGTTTTGAAACTGAGTAATTGTTCGTATTCCGTTTGTCTTCTTTTCATTTGAAACTTAAATGAACCTTAACCAGGGGTAATGATCAGATAATTCTCAATTCCCCCACCCAAAATCCCAAAAAACCCCAAAAAAAACCGTTAATTTCCAAAAAAAAATCCTGGCCGGGCATACCTCACCCCGCCAGGATTTTGACTTATAAATAAATAATATTGGATTTAACCTGAATCCGCGCGTCACGCGTCACGCGTTACGATTTTTACACGCGTCACGCGTCACGACTGTTCTATGTACTATCAATTACCATAGTCTCCTGCACCACATTCCCCACCATATCAACCACCCGCACCACAACCCTGCTCCCCTTATAAGAAGGATTCACCACAGTTGCCTTATAATCCCACTCCATGTTTCCGGATAAAGGCCTTGCAACAGCATGACCACTCTCAATAACGTGCCCCAAAAAATTCAATATAGTCACAATGACTGCCACGACTTTATACTTATCCCAGGCAGAAATCTTTATCACATTTCCCTCGAGTCCATTATAACCGTCCACATCGATCTCCTCAACCTTAGGCTTCGACAGGAAATTGGAAATAGCCGCATTCCAGATACTCTGGTTTTCTTTCCTGATATTCTCGTATTTTTCCCGCAGCTCCGGATCCTTCAATACCCCCTTGGCATAAATGACTGCAGCTGCAAAGCGTTTCATGTTATCTTTCTGCGCCTTGGTCTTCACTACTTTTGAGCAATCCGGGCGCTTCGACATGATCGACATGTTTCCCCTGCACCTGAAAACAATACCCCCCATCATCCCATGATAGTTTTTCGTGATCTCATTATCATATGAAATTGCCATAAATCTGGTATTTATAAAACATCGATAAAATTAATAAATTCAAACACCCCATGCAATACCCAACTATCTTCTAGGTAAATTATTCCATTCTATTCCACTATATTCCATTTTCCTCTTACGTCTCACCTCTCACTCCTCACAAATTCCGCGTCACCCGCCCCTGGGCATCCGTCCTATTTGACCCGCCTCATAAGATTTGCGTGAAGAAAATCGAGGAACGAGCGTTAAGAATTTCGGGCTGTCTGAGGAGCAAAGCGACGAGTTCCCGAAATTTAGCGAGTGACGATGATTTTTAGCAAATTTTATGCAGCGGTGACTTTTCTTTGGTTACTTTCTTTTGGTGGTAGCAAAAGAAAGTAACAAAATGGCCGCGTCACGAGTCATGTGTCACGATTTTTTGCGTTGCGGCGATGAGGCCCGTCCGGCCCGAGGACAAAAAAAGGAATCTGTACCCAAATTCAGATAAGAAAAGTTATTGATAATATGTAGATATGGGTTCCGAATCCAAATTAAAAAAGTTAACCTATTTCAGGCAAACTCAACCAGTCCTCAGTCCTCAGTCGACGACCGCCGGCCGTCTTCTGTGTTACACGTCCCGCCTCAGGGCGATATTACTTCTCCTCTGTCGATCCCCCATGATCGCCAATCAACAGCCACTTCCCATTCTGCTTCATAAGAATATCAGTCCAGCGGCCCTTTTCACTTTTCTTCTTACCATCGGCCTCAGTGTATAACATATATTTATAGTCGGTAAACGCGATATCCCCATAGACTTTGATCACGAGTGGCTTTATCTCATAAAAAAGTATTTTTGCATTCCCATAAAAAAATGTGAATATTTTTGTCATCTCCTCCTTGGTTGAGGGAAGATCGCTGCTATAATCCCAGCCCACATAATCGGGGTGGAAATAATCGAAGAACCCGTTCAGGTCGCCTTTTGCCATGACGGCCCAGCAATCCTGCTCGGTCTTCCAGACCTCTTTCTGTGCTGATGACCATTCCTGTGCGCTAACCCGCGTAATCCCGAAAACAAAACAAATCAGAATAACTAATCCGGCATATTTGAATTTCACAATGTATCCTCCTATTAGATTTAATGAATTAAATAAAAATGTTAAAAATTACTGTATGATTGACAAAAATAAGGACACATATAAAGAATTGGTCTAAATAAAAGTTAAATAATGTTAAATGAGTGAAAAAGGGAAGTGTTAAGTTTTAAGTGTTAAGTGAGATCAGGGTTTTGAGAACAGGGAGGGTGATCTGCCTCGGCGAGTGAAAAATTCAAAAGAGTGTAAAAGAAAAAGGCCATCATAAAATCGTGACAGCCTTTTTTTGAAAATAATTTAAAATACTTAATGTCGTTCAGCATAATGTGACATGCCGTTAAAATCAAGCACCACGCAGGGTTCTTTGCCAATGACCCAGGCATCATGACCGGGCGGAATAACGGCAACATCACCGGGGCCGTATT
>Ga0181533_1003782_pt1 | contig 16086 bp, 11 predicted proteins | sample PEATcosm2014_Bin_45_FD_119772 | JGI IMG/M metagenome (GOLD analysis project Ga0181533, IMG submission 119772) | Peatland microbial communities from MTU Mesocosm Facility, Houghton, MI, USA - PEATcosm2014_Bin11_60_metaG | ecosystem: Environmental > Terrestrial > Soil > Wetlands > Peat | place... | reverse complement strand
CCGCCTGAAAACCGACGAACAAACGGCGCGCCGCTTGGCCGACCTCCTCGCCGAAAACTTCGCCGCTGACGATGCCGCCGTCAGCCTGTTCGACGCCGGCGGCGGGCGTTGGCAGGTCGCGATTTATTTTCGCGCGGCGCCCGACCGTGAGGCGGTGCGCGCGGTGGTCGCGAGCGCCGCCGGGCGCACGTCGGCAGAGAAGCTGAACTTCGCGCGCGTCGCGGCGCAAGATTGGGTGAGCGAGAGCCTCGCCGGCCTGGCGCCGGTCGCGGTCGGGCGCTTCGTCGTTCACGGCGCGCACGATCGTGCCGGCATGCCGGTCAACCGGATCGGGATCGAGATCGAGGCGGCGCTCGCCTTCGGCACGGGCCATCACGGCACCACGCGCGGCTGCCTGCTCGCGCTCGATGACCTTTGCAAGTCGCTGCCCCGAGGGCGTCGGAGTCGGCGCGTCCTCGATCTCGGCACCGGCAGCGGCGTCCTTGCCATTGCCGCCGCCCGCGCGCTGCGCCGCCGCGTGCTGGCGACCGACATCGACGCCAGCGCCGTCCGCGTCGCGCGCGCCAATGCCCGCCTCAACCGCACGGGCGCGATGGTGGAGATCGTGAAGGCCGACGGCGTCACCGCCCGGAGCGTGCGCCAAGGCGCGCCGTTCGACCTCGTCTTCGCCAACATTCTGCTCGGCCCGCTGCAGCGGATCGCCGCGCCGCTCAAGAGACTAGTGGCCCCGGGCGGCCGCGTCGTCGTCTCTGGTCTGCTTCCGGCCCAGGCCAACGCCGCGATGGCGGCGTACCGGCCGCTTGTCCTCGAACGGCGCATCGACCTCGACGGCTGGACGACGCTCGTGCTCGCCCACCGCACGCGGCGGCGAGGGACCTCGATCTAGCTTTTTGTTTGACCGGGATTTTTTCGAAAACCGGTTTCCCCTTTGCGGAATCATGCCCTACATTGCCGCGCATGTTCGAGGCCCTGTTCCAATCATTCGAGGATCGTGCCGACCGCCGCGCCAGCGCACCGCGCGTCGCGGCGCTGCGCGCCGAGCTCAAGCGGCGAGGCCTCGACGGCTTCATCGTGCCGCGCGCCGATCGCTACCAGAACGAATACGTGCCGCCCTACGAGGAGCGGCTGGCCTGGCTCACCGGCTTCACCGGCTCGGCCGGGGTCGCGATCGTGTTGGCCGACCGCGCCGTGCTGTTCGTCGACGGCCGTTATCAGGTGCAGGCGCGCGAGGAAGTCGACGGCGCGATTTTCTCCATCGAGCACCTGGTGGAACGCCCGCCGCCGGCCTGGATCGAAGCCAACCTGCCGGCCGACACCCGCCTCGGCTATTCGCCGTGGCTGCACACGGTCGACAACGCCGAGCAGCTGACCAAAGCCTGCGCCGCCGCCCGCTCAAGCCTCGTTCCGGTCGAAGACAATCCCATCGACGCCATCTGGATCGACCGGCCGAAGCCGCCGCTCGGCGCCATCCTGGCGCACGATCTGCGCTATGCCGGCGAAGATACCAACAGCAAGCTCACCCGCATCCGCGCGGAAATGCAAAAACTCGCCGCCGACGTGCTCATGGTGTCGGACCCGCAGGCCGTCTCCTGGCTGTTCAACATCCGCGGCGGCGACGTTCCGCACACGCCGGTGGCGCTCGCGTTCGCCATGATCGCGAAGGAGGGCCGCCCGGCGCTGTTCGTCGATCTGCGCCAACTCAACAGCGAGATGCGACAGCGCCTCGAAGAGGTCGCCGAAGTGCGGCCGAGCGCCGCCTTCGAGCGCGATCTCGTCACTCTCGGCAAAGAACATCGCGCCGTGCGGCTCGATCCGAGCATCTGTCCCGAGGCGGTCGCGCGGCTGATCGTCGAGTACGGCGGCGAGGTGGTGCACGGCCCTGATCCGCTGGCGCCGATGAAAGCGGTGAAGAACCCGGTCGAAATCACCGGCGCGCGCGCCGCGCACCGGCGCGACGGCGTGGCGGTGACGCGCTTCCTCGCCTGGTTCGACCGCGAAGCGCCGCGCGGCACCTTGACCGAAATCGACGCGGTGCAGGCGATGGAGAGCTTCCGCCGCGACACCGGCTTGCTCAAGGACGTCTCGTTTCCCACCATCGCCGGCGCCGGGCCGGACGGCGCCATCGTGCATTACCGGGTGACCCGCAAGAGCAACCGCCGCATCGCGCCGGGCGAACTGTTTCTGCTCGATTCCGGCGGCCAGTACGAGGACGGCACCACCGACATCACCCGCACCATCGCCGTCGGGCCGCCGACCGCCGACATGCGGCGAAAATTCACCCTCGTGCTCAAGGGCCATATCGCCATCGCCCGCGCGGTGTTTCCCGACGGCACCGCCGGCGCGCAACTCGATCCGTTCGCGCGGCAATATCTCTGGCAGGCGGGACTTGATTTCGATCACGGCACCGGCCACGGCGTCGGCAGCTATCTCTCGGTGCACGAGGGGCCGGCGCGCATCTCCAAGCTCGGCAACGCGCCATTGAAGCGCGGCATGATCCTTTCCAACGAGCCCGGCTATTACCGTAGCGACGCCTACGGCATCCGCATCGAAAATCTGCTGCTGGTGACGGAGGCCGCGGCGGTGGCGGACGCGGAAAAACCGCTCAACAGGTTCGAGACCTTGACGCTCGCCCCGATCGACAAGCGCCTCATCGAGCCGGCGATGCTGACGGCCGAGGAGACCGCGTGGCTCAACGCCTATCACGCGCGCGTCCTCGAAACGATCGCTTCGCTGGTGGATGTGCACGTGCGGGCTTGGCTGCTCGGAGCCACCGCACCGCTGCCGCGACGATGACCTGGCGCCGGAGCGCGTCCAGGAAAAGTGGAAGCCGGTTTTCCGTCCGAACGCGCGATAAAACAAGAACTTGGAGCGGGACGACGATTCGAAGATAAGTCATCCCGCTCTAGCAATCAGTTTCGCCCACTCGTCTTCGGTGAGCACGGCGACGCCGAGCTTTTTCGCTTCCGCAAGCTTGGAGCCGGCGCCGGGCCCGGCAACCACGTAATCGGTCTTTTTGGAGACTGAGCCGGCGACCTTGGCGCCGAGCCGTTCGGCCATCGCCTTGGCTTCATCGCGCGTCATCGTCTCCAGCGCCCCGGTAAAGACAACGGTCTTGCCGGCGATCGCCGAATCGATCTTCGGCAATTCTGCGTCGAGAATTTCCACCTCTTTGATCAGCCGCTCGACGATGCGGCGATTGTGGCTCTCGCCGAAATAAGCCCCGATAGCTTCGATCACCGTCTCGCCGATCTGATCCAGCGAGTCCATCTCGGCGATCGCCTCCGCATCGCCCTTGGCCACCCTCAGGCAGGCGTCGTGGAACGCGTTCCACGAGCCGTAGCCGCGCGCCAGCGCCAGCGCCGTGGTCTCGCCCACATGCCGGATGCCGAGCGAGAAGATGAAACGGTCGAGCGCGATCTCGCGCCGCTGCTCAATGGCGACGAATAGGTTGCGCACCGACGTTTCGCCGTAGCCTTCCTGCTCTTCGAGCTTGATCTGTTTATTGCGCCGGGGCAGCTCGAAAATTTCGGCCGGCTCGGTAACCCAGCCCTGCTCGAAGAAGAATTCGACCTGCTTCTCGCCGAAGCCCTCGATGTCGAAAGCGCGGCGCGAGACGAAGAGCTTGAGATGCTCGATCTTCTGGTACGGGCAGGCGAACTCGCCGGTGCAGCGGGCGCGCGCGCCCTCCTCGCCGGTTGCGGTTTCCTCGCGCACCACGTCGGTATGCAGAGGACAGGGACATTTCGTCGGGAAGCGATAAGGCTTGGCGTCTTTCGGGCGCTTGTCGAGTACAACGTCAACCACCTGCGGGATGACATCGCCGGCGCGCTGCACGATGACGGTATCCTTGATGCGAATGTCGCGGCCTTCGCGCAATGGCTCGCCGTCGCCGCCGATACCCTTGATGTAATCCTCGTTGTGCAAGGTGGCGTTCTGCACCACGACGCCGCCGACCGTCACCGGCTCGAGCTTGGCCACCGGCGTCAGCGCCCCGGTGCGGCCGACCTGGATCTCGATATCCCTGACGATGGTGGTCGCCTTCTCGGCCGGGAATTTGTGCGCGACCGCCCAGCGCGGCGAGCGCGAGACAAAGCCGAGGCGCTCTTGCCAGTCGAGCCGGTCGACCTTGTAGACGACGCCGTCGATGTCGTAATCGAGCGTCGCGCGCTGCGCCTCGATCTCGCGATGGAACGCCAGCAGCTCCTCGACCGAACGGCACAACCTGGTCAGCGGGTTGGTGGTGAAACCGCAGGCTTCGAACCACTTGATCATGCCGGTCTGGGTGTCCGCCGGCATGTCGCTCATCTCGCCCCAGCCATAGGCGAAGAAGCCGAGCGGCCGCGAGGCCGTGATCGAGGGGTCCTTCTGCCGCAGCGAGCCGGCCGCCGAATTGCGCGGATTGGCGAACACCTGGCCGCCGCTGGCGGCCTGGCGCTGGTTGAGCGCGAGGAACGCCTGCTTGGTCATATAGATTTCGCCGCGTACCTCGCACACCGCCGGCACGGACTTGCGCTTGAGCCGGTGCGGTATGTCCTTCAGCGTTTTCACGTTGGCAGTGACATCCTCGCCCTCGGCGCCGTCGCCGCGCGTCGCGCCGCTGACCAGTTCGCCGTTCTCGTAGCGCAACGACATCGACAGACCGTCGATCTTCGGCTCGGCGGAAAAGGCGATCTCCTCATCGTCGCCGAGGCGCAGGAAGCGGCGGATGCGCGCGACAAAATCGATGACATCCTGCTCGGCAAACGCGTTGTCGAGCGACAGCATCGGCACCGCGTGCCGGACCTTGGCGAAGCGCGCCGCCGGCGCCGCGCCGACGCGCTGGGTCAGGCTGTCGAGCGTGCGCAGCTCTGGAAAGCGCGCCTCGATCGCAGCGTAGCGCCGGCGCAGCCCGTCGTATGCGGCATCGGAGACGGTCGGCGCGTCTTCCTGGTAATAGCGCCGGTCATGCTCGGCGATGTCCGCGGCGAGCCGCGCATGCTCGGCCTTGGCCTGCTTTTCGGTGAGATCCTCGACGGGAGTTTCGTTCTTGTCGCGGCGTGGCATGACGGGGCGTGAACTCAACCAGCCGCGCGGATCAAACGTTCGGCGGCGGCGCGGGCTTCGGCGGTGATCTCGGCGCCGGCGAGCATGCGCGCAATCTCCTCGCGGCGGCGCTCGGCTTTAAGCTCGACGACGCGGGTCGCGACCCGCTTGCCCTTGGCCAGCGCATCCTTGGTGATGAGATAATGGCGGTCGGCGCGCGCCGCTACTTGCGGCGCGTGCGTCACCGCGATCACCTGCACACCGGAAGCGAGCCGCGCCAGCCGCACGCCGATGGCGTCGGCAATGGCGCCGCCGACGCCGGTGTCGACCTCGTCGAAGATCAGCGTCGGCGCCGAGCCGCGGTCGGCGAGCACGACCTTGAGCGCGAGCAGGAACCGCGCCAGCTCGCCGCCGGAGGCGACTTTCATCAGCGGCCCCGGCCGGGTACCGGGATTGGTGCGCACCCAGAACTCGATGCGATCGAGACCCTCCGGCCCTTCGCCCTCGGCCTCGATTTGCGTGGAAAATTGCGCGCGCTCGAGCTTGAGCGGCTTTAATTCGGCATTGACCGCCTTGTCGAGCGCCTGCGCCGCGCGCCCCCGCGCCGCCGAGAGCGCCTGCGCCGCCTCCCGGTAGCGGGTCGCCGCCGCCTGCGCCTCGTGCTCCAGCGCCTTGAGCCGCTCGGCGCCGGCGTCGATCAGCGCCAGATCGTCCTCGTAGCGGCGCGTCAGCGCCGCAAGCTCGTCGATCGGCACATTATACTTGCGCCCCGCCGCGCGTAGCGCGAACAGCCGCTCCTCGATGCGCTCAAGCTCCGGCGGATCGTATTGCGCGACGCCGAGCGCTTGTTCGACATGCGTGCGCGCCTCGTCGAGCGCCGACAGCGCGGCATCGAGCGCTTTCACGATCGGCCCGATCAGCGCCGGCGCCTGCACCGCGCGGCGCTCGAGGCGCCGCACCGCGGTCGCCAGCGGCGGCACCGGCGATTTCGGCCCGCTGATGGCCTCATGCGTCGCGCGTAAATCCTCGGCGACCTTTTCTGCCTGCATCATGGCGGCGCGGCGCTCGGCGAGCGCGGTCTCCTCGCCGGTTTCCGGCGCCAGACGGCGAAGTTCATCGACCGCGTGGCGAAGCCATTCGGCCTCCCGCTGCGCGCGTTCGACCTCGGCGCGATGCGCCTCGACCGCGGCTTTGCGCGCGCGATGCTCATGCCAGAGACGGCTCACCTCGGCGGCATCGTCCTCGAGGCCGCCGAAGGCATCGACCAGAGCGCGGTGCGTGGCTGCCTCGACGAAAGCGCGCTCGTCGTGCTGGCCGTGGATTTCCACCAAGGCCGCGCCGAGCGCGCGCAGCACCTGCACGCTCACCGGCTGATCGTTGACGAAGGCGCGGGTGCGGCCGTCGGCGAATTGCACCCGGCGGACGATCAGCTCGTCGTCGGCGTCGACAACGAGATCGTTGGCGGCGAGCACGCGGCGTGCCGGATGGCCCTTGGCGACCTCGAAGGCCGCTATCACCTGGCCCTGCTCGGCGCCGTGGCGTACCAACGCCGCCTCGCCGCGCGCGCCGAGCGCCAGCGCGAAGGCGTCGAGCAGAATCGATTTACCGGCGCCGGTCTCGCCGGTCAGCGCGGCGAGACCGGAACCGAAATCGATGTCCAGGCGATCGATCAGGATGATGTCGCGGATAGACAGCCGTACAAGCATGGAAGCCGAGGTGGACGACGGAGGACGGACGACAGAGGACGGATAATATTCTCGATTCTTTGTTCTGTCGTCTGTCCTCCGTGGTCCGTCGTCCGCCGTCTGAATCTAGCCCAGCCCCTTGAACGCGCGGCTCATCCAGGATTCCTTGTTCTCGTTGGGCTCGCCGCCGGCGGATTTCACGAGCTTATAGGCGTCCTTGTACCAGGGACTATCCGGGAAATTGTGACCGAGCACGGCCGCCGCGGTCTGCGCCTCATCCAAAATGCCGAGCGAAATATAAGCCTCGGTCAGTCGCTCCAGCGCTTCCTCGACCTCGCGCGTGGTCTGATACTGCGTCACCACCACTTTGAAGCGGTTGATTGCGCCGGTGAAATCGCGCTTCCTCATGTAGAAACGGCCGACCTCCATCTCCTTGCCGGCGAGCTGGTCCCGCGCCAGATCGATTTTTTTCTTGGCGCTGATGGCGTACTCGGTATCCGGATATTTGCGCACCACCTCTTGCAGCGCGTTGACGGCTTTATCGGCCCGCACCTGATCGCGGGTGACGTCGAGAATCTGGTCATAATAGGAGGCGCCAATCAGATATTGGGCATAGGCCGCATCCGGGCTGCTGGGGTGCAGCGTCACGTAACGTTTGGCCGAGTTGACGCAATCGTCGTATTTCTGCGCCTGATAGTACGAATAGGCCGACATCAGCAGCGCCTTGCGCGCCCAGTCGGAATACGGATTCTGGCGATCCACTTCGTCGAATTTCTTCGCCGCGCCCTGGTAGTCCTGCTTGTCGTTGAGCAGGAAAAGCCCCTCGTTATAGAGCTTGTCTGCGGGATCGTCGGGGACATGGTCCTCGTCCTTATTGAATATGCTGCTGCAGCCGGTCAGCGGCGCAGCGATGAACGCCAGCGCAACAAGGCCGGCCAGCGCACGCAGCCTGCAACCGGATCTCCGCGATCCTCTGAGCCGCAACATCATGAGCGTGATGAGAATCCCGTCCCGCCGACGCATTCGCTTCCCGCCGCGCACGGTGCGCGGTGGGGAGCGCTCGGCACCCGCATCGGTCAATAGGTCGACAATCGGCCGGGATTAAGGCAAAAAAGTCAAGTAAATCAAGAGACGTCCGGCCCGTAAGCCGGCGCTGCAAATCCGATCGCGAGATCGGCGTACCCACGCACACGGCGCACGGGCTCCTCGATCTCGCCGTAGGCCCACGCACTCGGATCGGCCATCAATGCGGTGACGACCGCATGATTGAGCTTATGGCCGCCGCGCACCGACCGATAGGCGCCGATCAGCGGCGCGCCGGCAAGCGCCAGGTCGCCAATGGCGTCCACTGCCTTGTGGCGGACAAACTCATCGGGGAAACGTATGCCCTCCGCATTGAGGACACGGTTCTCCGCAACCACGACGGTATTCTCGAACGAGGCGCCGAGCGCATAGCCCGCGCTCCACAGCTTGGCGACGTCGCGCATGAAGCCGAAGGTTCGCGCCCGCGCCAGCTCGCGACGGAACCGATCGGGCTCGACGTCGATCGCGAATTTCTGCCGCCCGATCAGCGGGTGATCGAATTCGATTTCGGTCTCGACACGCAGGCCGCGCCAGTGCGGCCGCAGCTCGCCGTAGCAGCCGTCGGCGTTGACCCGGATCGGCTTCAACACCTTGATGTAGCGGCGCGGCGCCGACATGGTCGCAACGCCGACCTGGTCGATCGCTTCGACGAACGGCGCGGCGCTGCCGTCCATGATCGGGACTTCGGGGCCGTCGACCTCGACCACCGCGTTATCGACGCCAAGCCCGTACAAAGCAGCGAGCACATGTTCGGTGGTCGATACCGCCGGACCGCTCTGATCGCCGAGCACGGTGGCGAATTCGGTCGCTGTCACGGAACGGAAATTGGCGGGAAGTTCGCGGTCTCGCTGGCCGTCGCTGCCGCAACGCCAGAACACCACACCGGTATCCGCCGCGGCCGGATGCAGCGTTACGGTGACTGGCGAACCGGAGTGAACGCCGATGCCGGCAACAGTAACCTGCTCGCGCAGGGTGGTCTGCCTGCCAGCTTGCATGCCCCTCGTCATGCCCTCGTCCTACACCTCACAGCCGGACTGCCTAGGCAATCGAGCCAACCCCAAATGAGGGATGCGAAGGTTTGTACAAAGGAGCCTTTTCGCCAGACCCCGGAGTACCCCAACACAAATCCCCTCCGACGGGCACAAACCATACCGGCGACATGGTTCCCGGCCAATTCACTGTTTCTTACCGACTGTTACCTCTTTCCCGCCGCGCTCTTGTCGGCAAGATGCCGTTATGGGCCGTCCGGCTAGGGCCCCATCAGGGTCCGCAGCTTCAGAACGGCCCTGAGCGCGGGCTTGGCGCGCCATGCATAACGCTGCAAATTCAGTCGCTTGATCGCAACCGGTCGGTGCCTACCGCGGCGTGGGGCGGCACGCCGGTCGCCGATTCGCGGCCGATTTAGCGCGGCTTAATTCGCCTGCCGGCGCAGGAAGGCCGGAATGTCGAGCTGGTCCTCCTCGCTGCGGTTATGCACAGGGGCCTGCCGGCCGTGCTGGTCCAGACCCTGCGGCGCGGCACGTTTGGCATAGTCGGAGACCGGGTCCGGGCGCGATTCAGCGCGCGGCTGCGGGCGTCCGGCAAGCCGTTCGGCCGCCGGCTGCGCCGTCGTCGGCGCGGCAGGTGCCGCCGGTGCGCCCCGCAAGCTTGGCTGCGGTTCCTCTGGCTCCGGCTCGCGGCGGCCCAGACCGACCGCTGCCAACCGTTGCAGCAAGGACATCCGCCGCTTCTCCGGATGCTGCTCCGGCGCGAGCTCGCCGCGCCGGGCGCGAATCTCGTTCTGCGCCGGGACCGGCAGCTCATCGATCCGCGGCATGCGCAGGGCGCGCTGCGGCAAGCGTTCCGGCTGCGGCGGAATAAACGCTTCCGGCTCGTGCGGCTCCTGGCTTGCAGGCGGATCGATAAACAAAGACGGCTTGGGACCGAGCGGACGGATGGTGACGTCTTGTCCCACGCTCTGCGGCAGCAGGGCCGCGGCGACTGCGGCCTTGGCCGATTCGATCGAGGCGTTGACGGAAGCCGGCGCCGCAGCGACTGCGGCGGCGAGCGGCCGGGCCGCCTCCGTTCGTTCGATGCGTTCCGCCAAGCGCTCGTTGTCGGCACGCAGCCGCTGCGCGACCTCCGCGATCCGCGCCTCCGCCGCCGACACTGCCGGCCGTTGCGCCAAGGCATTGTCGATCCCGGTCGCGACCACCGAAACGCGGATGATGCCGTCGAGGCTCTCGTCAAAGGTCGCGCCGACGATGATATTGGCATCCTGGTCGACCTCGCCGCGGATCCGCGTTGCCGCTTCGTCGACTTCGTAGAGCGTGAGGTCGCGGCCGCCGGTGATGGAGATGAGCAGTCCCTTGGCGCCCTTCATCGAGGCGTCGTCGATCAGCGGATTGGAGATCGCCGCCTCGGCGGCGGTTGACGCGCGCTTCTCGCCTTCGGCCTCACCGGTGCCCATCATCGCCTTGCCCATTTCGCGCATCACGGCGCGAACGTCGGCGAAGTCGAGGTTGATCAGGCCCTCCTTGACCATGAGGTCGGTGATGCAGGCGACGCCGGAATACAGCACCTGATCGGCCATCGCGAAGGCGTCGGCAAAGGTCGTCTTCTCGTTCGCCACGCGGAACAGGTTCTGATTGGGAATGATGAGCAGCGTGTCGACGCACTTCTGCAGTTCCGTGATGCCGCCTTCGGCGACGCGCATGCGCCGCTGGCCTTCGAAGTGGAACGGCTTGGTGACGACGCCGACGGTGAGAATGCCGATCTCCTGCGCCGCCTTGGCGATGATCGGCGCCGCCCCGGTGCCGGTGCCGCCGCCCATGCCCGCCGTGACGAACACCATATGCGCGCCGGACAGGTGATCGCGAATCTCGTCGATCACCTCTTCGGCGGCGGCGCGCCCGACGTCGGGCTGCGAACCGGCGCCGAGGCCTTCGGTCACCTGCGCGCCCATTTGGATGATGCGCTCGGCCTTCGACATGGTGAGCGCCTGCGCATCGGTATTCGCCACCACGAAATCGACGCCCTGCAGGCCGGCGGTGATCATGTTGTTGACGGCGTTGCCGCCGGCGCCGCCGACGCCGAACACGGTGATGCGCGGCTTGAGCTCACGGATGTCGGGGATTCTCAGATTGATGGTCATTTGCTTGCCTCTTCTTTCATGCGCGGGCGTCGACGACGCCCGGCCCCGGCCGATCCGCCACCGGCCGTTGTGATGTTACGCGTAACTTCCCGGCTTCGAATCTGGGGGCCATCAGAAACTCTCGCGAAGCCATTGTCCGACGCGGGCGAAATAACCGCCCGTGCCAGTCATCAGGTACCGCTTACCGCGTGTTTCGAAGTGCTCGAGATGCGCCGCTTGCGGGTAGACGAGGAGTCCGGTCGCCACGGCAAAGGCTGCGCCTTTGGCCGCGTCCGGCAGTCCGGCGATGCCCAGCGGCCGTCCGAGCCGCACCGGGCGACCGAGAATGCGGGCCGCAAGCTCCGGCAACCCGGTCAGCTGGCTCGCTCCGCCGGTCAGGATCACGCGGCCGCGCGGCTCGGCAGCGAACGAAGAGGCCGCCAGCCGGTCGCGCACCATTTCCAGGATTTCCTCGACGCGCGGCTTGATGATGTGTACCAGCGCCGCCCGCGGCACGAATTGCGCCTGCTCGCGCTCCTCGGCGCTGATCGGCGGCACGGTGATCATGTCGCGTTCGTCCGATCCGCCGACGAGCACACTGCCATAAAACGTTTTGATTCGCTCGGCATCGGCGATGCTGGCGTTGAGCCCGCGCGCGATGTCGAGCGTGACGTTCAGTCCGCCGAGCGCGAATCCGTCCGAATGAATGAAGCGGCCGCCGATGAAGACCGCCATCGTCGTGGTGCCGGCGCCCATGTCGACAACCGCCGCGCCGAGATCGGCTTCGTCGTCGGCCAGCACCGACAGGCCGGCGACGTAGGGGCTCGCGACCATGGCCTCGACGGCGAGATGGCAACGCTCGACCGCAAGCATCAGATTGCGCGCCGCCGCGACCTCGGTAGTCGCGACATGCATGTCGACCCCGAACCGCCTACCCAGCATGCCGCGCGGATCGCGGATGCCATTGCTGCCGTCGATCGAAAAGCCGATCGGCAGCGAATGCAGCACGGCGCGGCCCTCCCGCATCGAGTGCCGGTTGCCGGCGGCCATCACGCGCGCGATATCGCCCTCGGAGACAGCGGTGCCGGCGATGTCGATCTCGGCGGCGAACAATTCGCTGGCGAGCCGCCCGGTCGATATCGACAGCACGACCGACTCGATCTCGACCGCTGCGGTGCGCTCGGCGCCATCCACCGCCTGGCGAATGGCTTCCTCGGCCTGCGCCAGATTGACCACGCCGCCGGCCTTGGTGCCGCGGGCGCCGGCATGGCCGAAGCCGACCACTTCGATAGCGTGGCTCCTTCGGGTCAGGACCTGCTGTGGGGCATGCGGCCGCAGCCGCGCAATCAGGCAAGCCACCTTGCTCGAACCGATATCGAGCGCGGCAACAAGAGCGCCGCGCCGCGGCGAAATCGGTTTCATCTTCGGGGTGAGGCCGTAATGCAGGGCGCTCATGCGTCGCCCGCCTTTTTCTTCTTCTTGTCCTTGAGCGCGTCGTCGCGGACCTGCGCCGCAGCGTCCGACAGCCTCACGGTAACGCGGTCGGGCAGCCGCAGATCGACGGCGACGATGTCGCGCGACAACAGCTTCTTGTCGCGGTCGAGCGCAACCAGCCGGTCGAGCGCCTGCTCGACATCAGCTTCCGGCAAGCGCACGTCGATGCCGTTATTGAGCCGCAGGTTCCAGCGCCGTTCCGCCACCAGCACCGAGGCGCGCACCGCCGAGCGAATGTCGGGATAGCGGTCGACGATGGCGAGAAAATCCTTGGCCTGGCGCTGCGCCCCGCGCCCGACAACCAGCGGCAGCCCGAGATATCGGTTCTCGACGAACGGTTCGAGGACGGTGCCGTCCGCGGCGATGACGCTGACCCGGCCGTCCTTCTGCCACAGCGCGAAAGCCTGCCGCTCGGTTATGGTGATCTGCAGGCGGTCCGGATAGAGCTTGAGAACCGCCGCATCGGCAATCCAGGGATTCGCCAACAGCCGAGTCCGCGCAGCGGCGGCGTCGAGAAACAACAGCGACGCGCGCCCGGTCACGCCGGCGGTGGTGAGAATCTCTTCGCGGCTGACTTCCTTCGGTCCGGTGAGCGAAATGGCCGCGATGCGAAACCCGGCCGCGTTCGCGGCGCTGTCGCGGGCATCCTTCAACCAGTCGACGATTGCGGCGACGTGACCGCCGGCGAAGGCGCCGTAACCGAGCGTGGCGGCGAGGAGCAGCACCGCGGCGGCGACGCCGACGCCGGGCCGCGGCGGCAACCGCACGATCCGCGAGACGGAGCGCCCGATCAACCGGCGACCGGACGCCAGCCACGCCAAGCGGTCGGGGCGACCGCCGCGAAGATCGTTTTCGGCGCGCGGAGGATGCGGCGCGTCAAAGGACATGCCGATCTGTTCCACCGCTGCTTCCACCCCTGGCCCCGACCGCATCAGCGGTTGGTCGAGGCGTCCTCCACCATCCATCGCACCAGCTCATCGAAGGTGATGCCCGCGTAGGCAGCAAGCTCGGGCACGAGCGAGGTCTCGGTCATGCCCGGCTGCGTATTGACCTCAAGACAGACCAGCTTTCCCGTCCCCCGATCGTCGTAACGAAAGTCGGCGCGGCTCACGCCGCGGCAGCCGAGCGCACTGTGGGCAGCCAGCGTCAGTCTTCGGGCTTCCTGGTAAACATTTGGTAAAATTGGCGCCGGCAGCAGGTGTTTGGAACCGCCGGCGGCATATTTCGCCTCGTAATCATAGAACCGCGTCGCCGGCACGATCTCGATGACGTCGAGCGGCCGGTCGTCGAACACGGCGCAGGTGAGTTCCTTGCCCGGGATGTAGCGCTCGACCATGACCTTGTCGCCGAACGGCCAGTCGTCGCGGTAAAGCTCCTGCGGCGGATGCGGATGGTCCTCGGTGACGATGAAGACGCCGACGCTCGAGCCTTCCGCGATCGGCTTGACCACATAGGGCGGCGGCATCAGGTGGCGACGGCCGGCTTCGAACCGCGACGCCACGATATCCTCGGCGACCGGGACGCCGGCGGTGCGGAACAGCGCCTTGGCAAAATCCTTCTGCATGGCGAGCGCGGAGGCCAAGACGCCGGAATGGCTGTAGGGAATGCCGAGGATTTCCAGAACGCCCTGCAGCGTGCCGTCCTCGCCGGGCCGGCCGTGCAGCACGTTGAGGGCGACGTCGGGCTTCAGCGAACCGAGAACGGTGGCGACGTCGCGCCCGGCATCGATCGGCGTCACACGATAGCCGAGGCGGGCGAGCGCATCGGCGCAGGCCTGGCCCGAGCGCAATGAAATGTCGCGCTCTGCCGACCAGCCTCCCATCAGAACGGCGACGTGCTTTGTCATGCCCCAGCCCGGTACCGCGTGCCGGTACGGTTGATTCGCTGGGTCACCAATAGAATCCACAATTGGCGAAACGTCGAGAGTCTCGGACGCTCAGAGCGTTCGTATTATTTCGGCACCCCGATCCGCTTGATCTCCCATTCGAGATCGATGCCTGAGTGCTCCTTGACCCGCTGCCGCACAGTCTCGCCGAGGGTCTCGATGTCGGCGGCGGTCGCGTTGCCGAGATTGATCAGAAAATTGCAATGCATCGGTGACACTTGTGCGTCGCCTATGCGCAAGCCACGGCAGCCGGCGGCGTCGATGAGCTGCCAAGCCTTCTGCCCGGGCGGATTTTTGAAGGTCGAGCCGCCGGTGCGGCTCTTGACCGGCTGCGTCGCCTCGCGCGCTTCCGTGATCTTGTCCATCTCGGCGGCGATGACGGCCGGATCGTCGCGTTCGCCGCGGAACGTGGCTTGCGTGAAGATGTAATCGTCTGGCGCGCCGCAACGCCGGTAGGCGAAGCGCATGTCGGCGTTGCCGAGCACATGGACGCGGCCGGCGCGATCGACGGCGCGGGCCTCGATCAGCGCGTCCTTGGTCTCGCGTCCATAGGCGCCGCCGTTCATGCGCAGCGCCCCGCCGATGCTGCCGGGGATGCCGCGCAGGAACGACAGCCCGGCAATGCCGGCCTCCTGCGCCGCGCGCGCGACCTTGACGTCGGGCACCGCGGCGCCGGCGCGCACGTCGACGCCGTCGATGACGATGTCGCTGAAGCCGCGCCCGAGCCTGACGGCCACGCCCGGCACGCCGCCATCGCGCACGATCAGGTTGGAACCGAGCCCAATGACAGTGACGGGAATTTCGGCCGGCAGGTTGGCCAGCAGATAACCAAGGTCGTCGGCGTCCTCCGGCATGAACAAAACCTGCGCCGGCCCGCCGACGCGGAACCAGGTCAGCTCCGCGAGCGACTGATTGGCCAGGAGCCGGCCGCGCAGCGCCGGCATTTTCGACTTCAGGCCGGGGACAATGTCGGGAAAACTCATGCGGCTCCGGCCACCTTGTCGAGCCACGCCGCCAGCACTTTGCCGCCGGCTTCACGCGTCCCGGGACCGAGCGCGCGGGCCTGCGCCCGCAAATCGCGCGGATCGATGCCGGCCTTGCCTAGCTCGACAGTGTGGCCGACCAGCCAATTCTCGAACCGCGCCGGCTCGGTCTCCAGATGAAACTGCAAGCCGAGCTGCGACGGCAAGCGCGCGAACGCCTGCACCGGGCAATGCTGCGTCGATGCGAGCCGCGCGCAACCTTCCGGCAACGCGCAATTGTCGCCATGCCAATGCAGCACCGGCGTCGCGCCGAGGGCGGAAAGTACCGAGGCTCGACCGGCTTCCGTCAGCATCAATGGCGCCCAGCCGATCTCCTTGACCGGTCCCGGCGCCACTCGCGCGCCGAGCGCTGCCGCCATGAGCTGCGCGCCAAGGCAGATGCCGAGAATCGGTTTGTTCGATTCGATGCGCGCGGCGACCGCGGCAATTTCTTCGCCGATGAACGGATAGGCGTCGCGCTCATAGACGCCGATCGGGCCGCCCAGCACGATCACCAGATCGGGCGCGATCAGCGTCTCGGGGTCGAAGGGTTGAACGCCGGCATCGAGATAGTGCACGTCATAACCGCGCGCGGCCAAGAGCGGGCCGAGCAGGCCTAGATCCTCGAAGGCGACGTGGCGCACCGCCAGGCATTTTTTGATCATGGCGCGATGCCTCTAGTGTGGCGGTTCAGAAGTCCGCATCATTTTTGCCGCGAACTCGTCATGCGGACTTCTGAACCAAAGCCACACTAGATCAATACGTTGCTAGTGTCCTTCGATT
>Ga0181533_1003771_pt1 | contig 16138 bp, 14 predicted proteins | sample PEATcosm2014_Bin_45_FD_119772 | JGI IMG/M metagenome (GOLD analysis project Ga0181533, IMG submission 119772) | Peatland microbial communities from MTU Mesocosm Facility, Houghton, MI, USA - PEATcosm2014_Bin11_60_metaG | ecosystem: Environmental > Terrestrial > Soil > Wetlands > Peat | place... | reverse complement strand
CCCCCCCTAAGCGATGACTTGTGAATCGCCGTGCTTCCTGCAGCCGGTGGAAGTTTAATATATTTTAATTTGTAATTTTTATCATCTCCCGGAAGGCAAGTCAATTCCAAATACTCTGACCCAGACTATGTTATAGAGGATCGCTCTCTATGAGAACGTCCTGAATGATGGGGATTTTCCTCCATCAACAGCGGGCGGCCGGGTGATCGGAATATCTTTGCCGGCTGGAACCGTTGTTGCCCGGTTGATGTCCGGAGGGGAACTTATTCTGTAGAGCCTTTTGTATATTTCAGACCCGGCAAGGACCTTTTTCACATATTCACGTGTTTCGGAATAGGGGATATTTTCGATGAAAACATCACTGGGGATCTTCCCGAACATTTCCAGCCAGCGGTTGACATTGCCTGAACCTGCGTTATAAGCAGCGACAGCAATGACAAAATCGCCATTGTATTGTGTCAAAAGGTCCTTCAGATGTTTTACGCCTAATCGAATGTTGAGTTCAGGTTGGGTCAGGCGGTCAGAAGGGCTTTTTTCACCGTTGCCGTTTGCGACTGCCGCCGCGGTTGCGGGCATGATCTGCATAAGCCCGACCGCGCCTACAGGAGAGAGGGCAGTGGGAAAGAAACTGCTTTCGGCACGCATTATTGAATAAACGAGGCTATCCGGGATATTGTATCTTACGGCGTTTTCGTTGACCAGTTCCCTGAATGCCAGGGGATATTGTATACCCCATTCCACAAGGGAACTATTATCCATATTACGCAGTTGATCCTGCTTAACCAGAGAAAACGCTCTATGGTAATCCCCCATTTCCAGGTAAAGCCTGGCAATGCCGGGCACATTAGAGTGGTTATCGGCATATTTCTTTCTGGTATATGAGAGTTCCATGACGGCCTCTTGATAAAGACCCATGGCAATCAGGGCTTTTACTCGTTCAAAGCCATCGGGCAGCGGTAAAATTTTGCGCGGCTCTTCGGAAAGGAAAACAGTCTCGTTATCTTTAACTTTTGCCTCTCTTTTATATAACAATGCGTAATAACCCATGGGATATTCGGCAAGCAGACAGGCAAAGTCGTTTCCCGCCCCTTTATCGTCCCCGGCTGCTTGCAGGGTGCGGCCGTACCAGTACAAAGTCCTTTCGCGTATCTTGCTGTCATCAAGCCCTCTTTTGAAATATTCAGCCGCGGTTTTCAGATCGCCGTTCAGGTAGCTTTGCCACGCGATTTCCCAAATAGCGGTATTTGTCTGAGTAGAGCGGGGATAGCGGGCTAACAGCCTTTTCAGAACAACCAGTTCTCCGTCTGTTTTATTCTGGTATTTTCTGATGAAAGCAGCCGCAAGCAGGGCATCATCCGCCAGTGGCGAGTCGGGGGCATCATCCGCCAGTTTCATATACACCGAAAAGGCATCTTCTCCCTTGCCGTTTTTGTCCAGACATTTGGCCAGCCAGAACCTTGCGTCATCGCCGATCTCTTTCCCGGTTTTTCTTGATATGAGCCCGGCAAAGGTCTTTTCCGCTTCCCTGTAATGTCTGGCCTTGAAGTTAGCCTTACCTGTTTTCAATATCAATCGGCAGATGAATCTCTCGGTTTCTTTTTCAAGTGAAATTGAATCGAATATTTTTATGGCCTTTTCGTATTTTCCGAGATCGTACAGGACGGTTCCGCGATGTTCCTTTTCTTCAGGGGAGAAAGGGGTGATAACGACCCCCTGGTCCTTGAGTCTCTGCAGGTCTTCCTCCGCTTTTTCCGATATTACCGAAGCCGGATAATTAAGAAGGATCTTTCTAAGCGTTGCCACTGAGCCTGTAGTATCACCGAGCCGTTCCCTGCAGAGCGCCGCTCTGTGGAGTGCAGTCAGCGAGTCTGTGCCGGGTGGGTATTTTTCGATGAATTTCTGATAGGAGTCAACTGCGCCCTGAAAGTTGCCGCTGTCGTATTGCAGATCAGCCAGAAGTTTATCAGCTGAGCGGATCAGCGGCGTGTCGGGATAATGCTTGAAAAGTGTTTCCAAAACGGTCATCGATTCCGGATATCTGGCAAGTTTGTAAAGGGCGAACGCGCGGTTATACAAGGCATAATCCGCCAAAAGGGGAAATTTGACCGCGGCTTCGCCGAGGTAATCGGCGGAAGTTTCCCACTCCTCCATCCGTGCCGAAGCCATGCCGGCTAGGAACTCTTTCATTCCTCCTTCTGATGCGCTGCGGGCGGCCTCCAGAGCTCCACTGTAATCCTTGCCGATCATTTTCAAGGCCGCGGTATTGAGCGAATCGTCAGGCAGTTGGAGGATGTTGATCCCCGATGCCGGCACGGAAAGAAAAAGGAGGAATATAAATAAGAGTAAGGCAAACCGGGATATCATGAAAGCTCCGGAATATCAAAAAGACGGGAAAAGCGGTCCCGCATGGAGGCGCAGAGAACCGCAGAGTTAAATCAATCCATTTTGAGACTGCGCAATTATCTGATATTTTCTATACTAACCGCAACGTCATGAAAAAATCAAAGTGTTTTTGCCTAAACTGTTGACATTTCACCGGTAATTTCTGCATAGTTTTTATATGCTGCGATACTGCAATCTATCAGGAGCATCATGAAGGTAAATAAGGAAAATATTTTCAGGATATTGCGGGAAAATAACGGAGAACCGCTCCAGTTCCGGTCACTCATGGAAATATTTGCTGTGACAAAGGCCGGTCGCGCCAGGTTCAAGGCGTTTATGGACAAGCTGGTTGACGAAGGCGAACTGTTTGCATCGAAAGGAAACTGTTACGCCATTCCTGTCGAGATGGGGACTATCCGGGGAACACTTTCGACCCACAGGGACGGCTATGGTTTCGTAGCCCCTGATGAGGGTGGTGAGGACATCTTTATCCCGGCCCGTTTTCTAAGGGAAAACCTGCACGGCGACCGGGTGGAGGTGAGTGTTATCCCCAAGGGACGCTTCGGTAAAAGGGAGGGGCGGGTAGTCAGGACAGTGGAGCGGGGGCAAACGCGCATAGTTGGTAGATATGAACTTAATAAAAAACTCGGAGTTGTAATACCGGACGAAAAACGGATAACCCATGAAATCCAGATTCCTTCCAAGGGGGCCGGCAAAGCCAGAAGCGGGGAGATAGTCGTGGCTGAAATTACCTCGTATCCTGCCCGAGGCCGCGGAGCCGAAGGAAGGATCATCGAGGTGCTGGGATGGCCCGATGAGGCGGAAGTCGAAGCACTGACCATCATCAGGAAACATGATCTTCCAGATCATTTTCCGGATGACACAATTGAGGCAGCTGCTTCTGTCCCTCGTTTTGTCACTGAAACCGACATGGAAGGTCGGGTAGATCTTAGGGGTAAGCTGACCGTGACCATCGACGGTGAAACCGCCAGGGATTTCGACGATGCCGTGTCGGTTCAGGAAGAGGGGAGGGGGAGAATACGCCTCTGGGTCTCCATCGCCGACGTTTCTCATTATGTGAAACCAGGCTCGCCCCTGGACCGGGAGGCATACCTGCGCGGCACATCTGTCTACTTCCCCGACCGCTGCATCCCCATGCTCCCCGAAGAATTGTCGAACGGCATATCCTCTTTGAACCCGGAACAGGGAAGGCTCACCTTAACTGCGGAGATGCTCTTTGACAAGGCCGGGGGGGTACTTGAGAAAACTTTTTATCCGAGCGTGATCAAAAGCGCCGCGCGCCTTACCTACACTGCTGTTAAAAAGATTCTGGTGGACAACGATCCGGGGATGACCGCCACCTATACCTCTTTAATTGAAGATCTGCGGCTGATGGAGAAGCTGGCGCGGAGGTTGATGGAAAAGAGAAGAGAGAGAGGGAGCATTGACTTCGATCTTCCGGAGCCGGAAATCGTCCTCGGACTGCAGGGAGAAACACTAGACATAATAAGGGCCGAGCGTAATCTTGCCCATCGCATCATCGAGGAGTTCATGCTGGCTGCCAATGAAGCGGTGGCCTCTTTTATTGAAACGCGCGACATCCCGTCGCTCTATCGTGTCCACGAGACCCCTGATCCGGTCAAGATCAATGACTTCTGCGAGTTCATCCATAATTTCGGTTATACGTTCCGGGTGCTGGAGGACAAGGTCACTCCCGGGGAATTCCAGCGTCTTCTCGACCAGGCTGCAGGGAAACCTGAAGAAAGGATGATCAACGAAGTCCTACTGCGATGCATGAAACAGGCCCGATATGCGGCGGAAAACCTGGGGCACTTCGGTCTTGCGGCTTCCAGCTATACCCATTTTACCTCTCCCATCCGCCGCTATCCAGATCTTGTGGTGCATCGCATACTTAAGGATCTGTTAGCCGGCAGACTGAAAGCACGTGACATGCAGAAGCTCGAAACGACCCTTCCGGAAATTGCCGCCCATTCCTGCAAGAGGGAGAGGGTGGCCATGGAGGCGGAGCGGGAGATAGTGGAATTGAAAAAGATACAGTTCATGGTGGATAAGATCGGTGAGGAGTATAACGGATTCATTACCGGTGTTTATGCTAACGGAATTTTCGTAGAGCTTGTGGATATGTTCGTCGAGGGGATGGTCCAGGTTTCAACCCTGCCGCGTGATTTTTATCGATATCTGGAGAAACAGCATGCCCTTGTCGGTGAGCATAACCGGCAGGTTTTCAGGATTGGCGATAATGTGCGGGTGGTGGTAGCAAATGTCAGCCCGGAGAAGAGGCAGATCGATTTCACCCTGTCTGAAACAACTAAACCAAAAACTTCCGATATAGAATCCGCGGGAAAAGACAATTATATTATTATTCCCATTAAAGGAAAACGGCCGGAAAAAGTGAAAAAGCAGGTTGGAAAACGTGGGTTACCGAGAAGTGGTGGCCGACGTCGGGAGCGGTAGTGCTTTGAAACAAGATTATCGATTGTAATTTCAAGCATTTTAGTCTATATGTTGATAATGATTGTGAGAAATTATTTTAACGGATGCTTTAGAAGAGGGATAATTTGATGATCGGTCAGAAGTTGCCCGTTTTTATTGTTCTTATTTCCTTATTCATGTCAATACCCGTTTCAGCGTCCGATATCTACAAATATGAGGATGGGGATGGAGTGCTCCACTTCACCGATGTCCCCACAGACCACCGTTTCAAGATTTTCATGCGGGATATCAAGAAAGACAAACAGCTTCGCACGAACTTCAGACTGGTGGGGTGCGCCGTGAACCCCGCGCAGTTCGAGCCGATCATCAATTCCTGCGCACTTCAGTATGGAGTCGACATTTCGCTGGTTAAGGCGGTAATTCATGCAGAGTCCGGATACGACCCGAATGCCGTTTCCGTCAAGGGGGCCAGCGGACTAATGCAACTGATGCCGAATACCGCCAGAAGCCTTAATGTTGCAAATACTTTCGACCCTGCGGAAAATATTCGCGGAGGAGTCCGTTACCTTAAATTTCTTCTGAATACATTCAAGGGGGATGTTTCCCTTGCGCTTGCCGCTTACAACGCAGGGCTTTCCCGTGTGGCGCAATATGGCGGGATTCCGCCATACATGGAAACACGGAATTATGTTGACAGGGTTTTGCAGTACAGGAAATCATATCAGTAGACTCTTCTTTGACGAAATATCCAATAACCGAGAACACCCAATGTCTCTTGACAATAAAAGCCCCATCCTGAACCTCCCCAACATTCTTACTCTGCTCCGAATAGCTTCCATACCGGTGATGGCTACATTACTTCTTTCTCCTTCCAGATCCGCTGGATTTTGGGCTGCCTTTGTATTTGCCACAGCCTCAATCACTGACTGGCTGGACGGCTATCTGGCGAGGCGCATGGGAATTGTCACCGTTTTCGGGAAATTTCTGGATCCCATTGCCGATAAACTCATTGTCATGTCCGCGTTGATTATGATCCTCCCCTATGACAGGGTGCCCGCATGGATGGTGCTGGTAATCCTGGGGCGCGAGATCATCATCACCGGTCTGCGCGGTCTCGCTTCCACGGAGGGAATCATTATCCCTGCCAGCAATCTGGGGAAGTTCAAGACAATCTTCCAGATTGTGGCCATCCTTGGGCTGCTTCTACATTACGACTACCACTGGTTTTTTGCCGTGGACAACCCTTATCTTTATGTTAACATGCATAATATCGGCATTTTTTATCTCTGGATTGCAACCATAATAACAATCTGGTCGGGGGTCGATTATCTTGCCAAATTCATACGGGTAATAGTCAAGTAAATTTTGATAACTGAATAAACAAAATCCTTGACAACTACAGACTTACCTGTTAAAAATACTCCGTTTTAATGCAGGCGCGTAGCTCAGGGGTAGAGCACTAGCTCGACACGCTAGGGGTCGGCGGTTCGAAACCGCCCGCGCCTACCATTAAACACATGCCGCGGCTATAGATGTGACAGGGGCATCGAGGTTCGATGCCTTTTTACGTTAAGGTAAAATAAATGAATGACATCAATGTAACGCTTCCCGATGGTTCCTCCAAGACGCTCCGTGAGGGGGCAACAGTCCGTGATCTGGCTGCGTCTATAGGAGCTGGTCTTGCCAAGTCGGCGCTTGCCGGCAAGATCAATGGAAACCTTGTTGATCTCTCAGCCAATATCCCCAATTGCGCGAGTGTGGAAATAATTACCGATAAGAGTCCTGAAGCACTTGATATAATCAGACATTCAACATCTCACCTCATGGCCCAGGCAGTAAAAAGCCTTTTTCCCAAGGCAAAGGTGACCATTGGTCCGGCTATAGAGACTGGCTTCTATTACGATTTCGATGTGGAATCACCGTTTACCCCGGAAGACCTGGAAAAGATCGAAGGAAAAATGGGCGTTCTGGCAAAGGCCAATATTCCCGTCGAACGCCAGGAGCTTTCCAAGGATGACGCCGTCAGGCTCTTCAGAGAGATGGGTGAGAGCTACAAGGTTGAGATTATTGAGGCGCTTGATGCCGAAAAGGTTTCACTTTATCGACAGGGTGATTTCATCGATCTCTGCCGAGGGCCACATCTTCCATACACATCCTTTTGCCGGGCGTTCAAACTCATCTCCATTGCCGGCGCTTACTGGCGCGGTGATGAAAAGAACAGGATGCTCCAGCGTATATATGGAACCGCCTTTGCAGACAAAAAGGAGCTTGACGCCTATCTCGGACGTCTTGAAGAGGCAAAACGACGTGACCACCGGAAACTTGGCAAAGAGCTTGATCTCTTCTCCTTTGCCGATGAGGTGGGGGCCGGGCTTGTCATATGGCATCCCAAGGGAGCAATGCTTCGGACCGTCCTGGAGGATTTCGAGCGGAAAGAACATTTGAAGCGCGGTTATGAAATCGTCGTCGGCCCGCAGATCCTCAAAACCGAGCTGTGGCAGCGATCCGGCCATTACGACAACTACCGCGAGAATATGTATTTTACAGAGGTGGAAGGGCAGGGATACGGCATCAAACCGATGAACTGCCTGGCCCACATGATGATCTACAAATCCCAGTTACGGAGTTATCGCGATCTGCCGCTCCGCTTTTTCGAACTGGGGACCGTCCATCGACACGAAAGGGCAGGGGTGCTGCACGGACTCTTGCGGGTGCGCGGCTTTACCCAGGACGATGCGCATATTATCTGTACACCCGAACAACTGGACGGGGAGATAAAAGGTGTTATCTCCTTCGTCAATGATGTCATGGGGATATTCGGTTTTGAATATGAGATGGAGCTTTCTACCCGACCCGAAAAATCAATCGGTTCGGACGAGGACTGGGAACGGGCCACAAATGCCCTTCTAGGTGCTCTCAAGGATTCCGGGCGCGCTTTTGATATTAATGAAGGTGACGGTGCTTTTTATGGCCCGAAAATCGATATCAAACTGCGGGACGCCCTTGACAGAAAATGGCAATGTGCTACAATCCAGTGCGATTTCACGCTTCCCGAGCGTTTTGATCTGACTTTCGTGGATGGGGCCGGTGAGCGCAAGCGTCCGGTAATGGTGCACAGGGTAATACTGGGCGCCATTGAACGATTTATCGGTGTTCTTATCGAGCATTTCGCCGGGAATTTCCCGGTATGGCTCTCTCCGGTTCAGGCAATGATTCTGACCGTCACCGACAATCAGGTTTCTTATGCGCAGCAGGTATTTGATGACCTGCTGAACGTGGGTCTGAGGGTAAAGAAAGATTTCAGGAACGAAAAACTCGGTTTCAAGATTCGGGAAGCCCAACTTCAGAAAATCCCTTACATGCTCGTAATAGGTGACAAGGAAGTTGAAACCCATACGGTAACCCCGAGGTTTCGCGACGGCAGGAATGTTTCGCCGATGAAGCCTTTGGAATTTGCGGAATTTATTGCTGGAGAGGTTAAAAGTTTTCATTAGGAGGTGAGACCATAGCTAAACCTACGGTAAACATCAATCAAGCTATCAGGGCAAAAGAAGTGAGGGTCATCGGGGCTGAAAGCGAACAATTGGGCATACTTCAGATTAATGAAGCGCTGCAGATTGCGGAAAGCCAGCATCTCGACCTAGTGGAGGTTTCACCGACCGCCGTACCTCCGGTCTGCCGGATAATGGATTTCGGCAAATTCAAATACCAGCAAAGCAAGAAACTGCAAGAGGCAAAAAAGAAGCAGGTCCAGGTCCAGCTGAAGGAGGTAAAACTCCGCCCCAAGACCGATGAGCATGATCTGCTGTTCAAAATAAAGCATGTGCGCCGTTTCCTGGAAGAGGGTAACAAGGCAAAGATCACCGTTGTTTTCAGGGGGAGGGAAATCACCCATATGGAGCTTGGACAGGTTGCCTTGGACAAGTTCGTTGAGGGGCTCCAGGATATTGCTCTCATTGAAGTTAGACCGAAGATGGAAGGGCGAAACATGTTCATTATCGTCGCCCCTAAAGCAAAAGCCAAATAGCAGTTGAAATAAATTAACAGGAGAAAATGGATGCCTAAAATCAAAACAAACAGGGGTGCAGCCAAGCGTTTCAAAAAAACAGGTACCGGTAAAATAAAAAGAGGTCATGCATTTACCAGCCATATTCTTACTTCCAAGACTAGAAAAAACAAGAGGAACCTCCGGAAGTCCGCCATAGTAGAGGCAGTGGACCATAAGAATATTGCCAGGCTTATTCCGTACATGTAAATCAGAGGCTGGCAACTGGCGGCCAGGATTACCGTGAACCGTGAGGAAACGTCTCCCCTTGCGGATCCGGAAAATAAACAGAGCAAAGGAGTAGAAGATGCCACGCGTAAAAAGGGGTTTTAAAGCGAGACAGAGAAGAAACAAGGTGTTAAAACTGGCGAAGGGTTATCGTGGCGCCAGAAGCAAATTGTTCCGGAGCGCCACCGAAGCCGTTGATCGCGCGCTAAACTACGCATTCAGGGACAGGCGGGTCAAGAAAAGGGATTTCCGGGCGCTTTGGATTACCCGTATCAATGCCGCTTCCAGGATAAACGGACTTTCCTATAGTAAGCTTATCCATGGACTGAAAGCTGCAAAGGTGGAGATAGACAGAAAGGTGCTTGCGGATCTCGCCGTGTCGGACCCGACCGGCTTCGCTGAACTGGCAGGCCTTGCCAAAGCAAACATGTAACGCACCCTTCATGGTTGAAAAAAGAAATGGGATGATAGGCGTCTCATTTCTTTTTTTTGTCATACTGGCGACGAAGAAGGGCGACGCAGGCGTTCAAGGATAATGCTTTCAGACACCCGAGATGCCAACGACTTAAACTTTTATTGCTGCATGGTATAAAGGTTCAATTATGAAGAAACAGATCGAAACAATTTTACTGCAGGCCCTTGGTGATCTTGACGTCGTCTCGAGTGAAGATGCGCTTCAGGATATCCGTGTCAAATACCTTGGGAAAAAGGGTGCACTTACAACCATCATGAAGGGGATTGGATCTTTGTCTCCTGAAGAGCGTCCCCAAATAGGACAGGTCGTAAATTCCGTAAGAACACAACTGGAAGAGAAGATCGAGACAACACTGGCGCATATTCGAAACGCCAGCAAAGCTGAAAGTCTGCAAAAGGAGCGGATAGATGTTACCCTGCCCGGCCGACAAAGGCCAACCGGCAGCAAGCATCCTATTACCTTGGTCACTGAGGAGATAACCGATATTTTCGCCGGACTCGGTTTCCAGGTGGCTGAAGGGCCCGAGATCGAACTCGATTATTATAATTTCGAGGCGCTGAACTTTCCCAAGGATCATCCGGCCAGGGATATGCAGGATACGTTTTTTGTTGACGACAACATCCTGCTCCGTACCCATACCTCACCAGTACAGGTCAGGACCATGCTGAAGCACGCCCCTCCGGTCAGAATTATTGCTCCAGGGACAGTCTATCGCTGCGACTCGGACGCCACCCATTCACCCATGTTCCATCAGGTCGAAGGGTTGATGGTGGACCAGGGCATTACCTTTGGAGACCTGAAAGGGATTTTGACGATCTTCGTCAATCAATTTTTTGGCAAAGGGATTGGAGTGCGGCTCAGACCTAGTTTTTTCCCATTTACTGAACCGAGTGCGGAGGTCGATATCGCCTGCGTCATATGCAAAGGAAAGGGGTGCAGGGTTTGCAAGAATTCCGGCTGGCTGGAAATTCTCGGGGCCGGCATGGTGGATCCGGAGGTATACCGGCATGTTCACTACAACCCGGAAATCATTTCCGGATTTGCATTCGGCATGGGTATCGAAAGGATAGCCATGCTGAAATACGGCATCAGCGACATGAGGCTTTTATTCGAGAATGACCTTCGTTTCCTCAGGCAATTTTGACGGCTTCGTAAAAAGACCATCTACCGCGTTGCGCTGCAACCTACCTCTCTGCGGCGTAGTTCTATTTACGCCTCATTCGTCAGGTTTTGCGCGCCTTGCACCCGGAGCTTTTTACATTGCCGTTTGATTCTTACTTTTTTTTGAGTCATATAACTAAAGCGAAATCCAGTGTGAAAATATGATTGTTACTTATAACTGGCTTAAAGAATTCGTCGATTTTGATCTTCCCGCTGCTGAACTGGCCGATCTCCTCACCATGCTGGGACTCGAAGTGGAAGGGATTGAAGCATGCGGTGAGGGGATGGACAGCGTTGTGGTGGCGGTGGTAGAGGAAAAGATCCAGCACCCCAACGCCGATAAGCTTTCCCTGTGCAAGGTCAATAACGGGAAGGAAATACTGGACATCGTCTGCGGCGCACGGAATTTCAAGACAGGCGACAAGGTGGCGCTTGCCCAGATCGGCACGGTCCTCCCCGGTGACTTCAGGATCAAGCGTTCAAAGATAAGAGGGGAAGAATCGTGCGGTATGCTCTGTTCCGAAAAGGAACTGGGCCTTGCCGACGAATCCGCAGGGATCATGGTGCTTCCGGCCGGATTCAGGATAGGCGCCCCCATTTTTGAAGCACTTGGAATCAAGGATACGATTTTTGAAATTGGACTTACCCCTAACAGGGCTGATTGCCTCAGCATAATTGGCGTGGCCAGGGAGATCGCCGCCAAATTGGGCCTGTCCGTGAAGTACTCCGGTCATGTCGTGGAAGAAAAAGGGGCGGATGTAGCAACCATTTCTTCAGTGACTGTAGAGGACCCGCAATACTGCCCACGGTACACCGCAAGATACATATCGGGATGCAAGATTGCGCCGTCACCCGGTTGGTTGGTCAACAGGCTGCAAGCAGCGGGATTACGGTCGATAAATAACGTTGTGGATATCACAAATTATGTCTTGATGGAGTATGGTCAGCCCCTCCATGCCTTTGACTTCAACAAGCTTGCTGGTGGTAAAATCATTGTTCGGCGGGCACTTGAGGGGGAAATCTTCAGGACTCTGGATGGCCAGGAACGGGTCCTGAATGAATCGGATCTTACCATCTGCGACGGCGAAAGGGCTGTCGCTTTGGCTGGTATCATGGGGGGTGAGAACTCCGAAATTTCAGACAGTTCGATGAACATTTTATTGGAAAGCGCCTATTTCAATCCATCCTCCACGCGGCGTACGAGCAAAAGGCTCGGCCTGCATACAGATGCATCCCATCGTTTTGAACGTGGGGCGGATATAAACATTCTTATCAGGTCCCTTGATCGGGCCGCTTCACTTATGGCAGAGCTGGCGGGTGGCACAATTGCGAAAGGGATTCTGGATGTCTATCCAAAAAAATATGAGCCAAGGAAAATCACGGCGCGTGTCGATACGATCAATCGCATCCTCGGTCTGCATCTTACAGACGATGAAGTAAAGCGGATATTCCTGAATCTAGAATTTAGAGTTGAAACCATTGAACCAGGGATTTTTGTGGTCGGCATCCCGTCTTTCAGGGTTGACATTGAGCGGGAGATCGATCTGGTTGAAGAAATCGCGCGGCTTAACGGTTTTGAAAATATTCCTGTAACAATGCCCAAGGCAAGGGTTTTTTCTGATCTGCCACCGAAACATCAACGCTTGGAAAAAAGGTTGCGGAATCTTCTGGCTACCCAGGGATTCAATGAGGTGATCAACTTCAGCTTTATAGCTCCTGAAGTCTTTGACAGGTTTTTGCTTGATGCTGAAGACACGCGTCGTATTACCGTGAAGTTGCGAAATCCACTGGTGGAAGAGCAATCAGTGATGCGTACAACCCTTTTATCCAGCCTAATCGATACGGCTGTGAAAAATTTGAGTTTCCGGGAAATGGACCAGCGTATTTTTGAACTTCGCAGGGTCTATTTGCAGGAGCAGGGAGAGGAATTACCTTTAGAGCCCCTTTATCTGGCCGGGATTCTTACCGGAAGGAGAGAAGTGGAAGGATGGAACCAGGAAAAATATCAGGTTGATTTTTTCGATGCCAAAGGTATAGTAGAAAACATTTTTAGTGATTTTAAAATCGCGGATATAGCATATACAGCACAAAATCCAGAGAAATTCTATCATCCCGGTAAGGCATGCAACATTTATCTGAACAATGAACCAGCCGGCTCAATGGGCGAGTTGCATCCCGACGTTATGGAAAATTTCGGCATCGAACAGGCTGTCTACTATTTTGAAATAAATTTTGAGCGGCTCGTTACCCAAAGCCGGGAAATATCCTCGGTTTTGCCCCCTTCCCGTTTTCCTGATTCCATAAGGGATATCGCAATGCTTGTCGCCGACGAAGTTTCTTTCATAACTGTCCATGATTGTATAATTAATCTGAAAATCAAAGAGATAGAAGAGATCAGCATATTCGATCTCTACAAGGGCGACCATGTTCCGCCGGGTCAGAAGAGCATCGCGATCAGGGTGCGTTACCGTTCGTGCGATAAAACCATGACAGATGACGAGGTGACGCGTTTTCATGAACGGGTCATCAATCATTTGATAAATGAAATAAAGGTTACGATTAGATAAAAAGTGGTTGATTATATTCTTTGCATGTGATATAAAGCAACGCGTTGCTAAAGGGTTAAATTCAATCGAATATTCACTACGTTGAGGGACTTATGACCAAAGCCGACATAGTAGAAAAAATATACGAAAAAGTTGGATTTTCCAAAAAGGAGTCGGCCGAATTGGTCGAATTGGTGTTTGATATCGTTAAAAGCACCCTCGAACACGGGGACAAGATCAAAATTGCCGGTTTTGGGAATTTTGTCGTGAAACAAAAGGCTGACCGTCGCGGCAGAAATCCGCAAACCGGTGAAGAGATAACCATTTCCGCCCGTAGAATTCTCACCTTTAAACCGAGCCAGGTACTCAAAGCCTCCATCAATAAACAGTAACGGTTTCCGGAGGCAATATGGAAGCCGGGATTCCCGACAAGCTTTTCTTTAAGATCGGAGAAGTCGCCCGTTTAACTTCTTTAAGGCCGTCGATTCTCCGGTATTGGGAAACCGAGTTCAGTCTTCTGCAACCGCAAAAAAGCCGCTCAGGTCAAAGGCTATATACAAAAAAAGAACTGAATCTGGTTCTCGAAATAAAAGGCCTCCTCTATCATGAAAAACTTACCATAGAGGGGGCGAGAAGGGTAATTGCGAAACGGGGAAAAGGAAGAGAGTCCCTGGATATGCTTTCCAAAGATACAACCGCGAATATCTTGCAGGTAATCAAAGAAGTAAAAGAAGAGCTGAAGAAGATAAGAGATTCCTTATAACAATTCTTGCATTTTATCATATGAGCAAACTTTTCGGGGCGTAGCGCAGCCTGGTAGCGCACTAGACTGGGGGTCTAGTGGTCGCTGGTTCGAATCCAGTCGCCCCGACCAATAAATAGGCGGCTTGCTTAAGCCGTCTATTATTTTGTCCGGAAATCGCGTGAATTATCATGAAAATCCTGGTTACCAATGATGACGGCATCCATGCTCCCGGCATAAAAGCGCTTGCAAAGGCATTGAAAAATATCGGCGTTGTCGCGGTTGTGGCGCCGGATAGGGAAAGGAGCGCCGTCGGTCACGCACTTACATTGCATCATCCACTAAGGGCTGTGAAGGTTGGAGATAATATGTTCGCCGTGGACGGTACACCAACGGATTGTGTAAATCTCGGCATCCACACTCTTCTTGATTTTAAGCCTGATATTGTTATTTCAGGAATAAACAATGGAGGTAATCTGGGTGACGACGTAACCTATTCCGGAACGGTATCTGCCGCCATGGAAGCCACGCTCATGGGAATTCCCGCTTTTTCAGTTTCTCTTGTAACCTCCGGAGAGGGAAATAATTACCGGGCTGCCGCATCTTTTGCCGCTAAGCTTACGAAAAAAATACTGAATGAAGGGTTACCCAACGACACATTTCTGAATGTTAACATTCCCGATCTTCCAACCGCTAAACTTCTACAGCCGCTTATTACAAGTCAAGGGAAGAGACGTTATGAAGGAATGATTATTGACAAAGTGGATCCACGGGGACGCAATTATTATTGGATTGGCACGGTTGACCTCAATTTCCTCGATATTGAGGGAAGTGATTATTCTGCCGTCACTCGTGGTTATATTTCCATTACGCCTCTACATCTCGACCTGACCAATTATAATTCATTTGCAATGCTGAAAAAATGGGATTTCAGTTAGTGTCCATCCAGAAGCCAGTAATGGTTTATATTCGGGAAATAGCTGGTTCTGGACTTTTATGCCCACTTTTGTTATATTTCACCTGCAAATGGATAATATAAAAGATGAACCTTGAATATGCACGGAAACGTATGGTTGAATCCCAGATTGTGGCCCGAGGCATCAATGACAGCAGGTTGATTGATGCATTGTTGAAAGTCCCGCGCCATATCTTTGTGGAAGAAGCAATGGCAATGCAGGCTTACAGCGACTCTCCACTTCCCATTGGAGAAAAACAGACCATATCCCAGCCTTACATGGTGGCATTGATGACGGAGCTTCTGCATCTCAATGGCTCTGAAAAAGTATTGGAGATCGGCACTGGTTCCGGGTATCAAACGGCGATACTTGCCCAACTCGCGGCCCGAGTTTATACAATTGAACGAATACGTGCGTTGGCATTGAAGGCGCGCAGGTCTTTGGATAGTCTGGGTTTTCTTAATATAAACATCAGGACGGAAGACGGCAGTTGTGGTTGGCAGGATGAAGCCCCCTTCGATGCAATTGTAGTCACCGCAGGCGCACCTGATGTGCCAGCGTGCCTTATTGACCAGTTGGAAAAGGGGGGAAGACTGGTAATCCCGATAGGCAATCAGTCTGAACAGACGCTCGTAAGGTTCACAAAGGGAGCAGACGGTTCAGTTACTCGTGAAGTTTTTGTTAACTGCCGTTTTGTGAAACTTATTGGACAATTTGGCTGGAATGCGGACAATTCGTGAAGAGCGTAGTGTGAGGAATAACAATGGATTTTGATGACATGAACGATTTAATGCCTGACGAACCGGGAGCAACATCCGACGTTGCTGATGAGCCGGACCCTGATGCCCTTGATTTTGAAGAGGAACCCGAGGAAGAAGATGAAATAAAAGTCCCTGGAGTTGAACATTTTGACGATGCCATCAAGCTTTATCTGCGGGAGATACAGAAAACAAGACTCCTTACAGCGGATGAAGAAAAGGAACTGGCCATGCGCATCGCCAAAGGCGACAAGCCGGCACGGGACAAAATGATCGAATCTAATCTCCGTCTGGTGGTAAAAATAGCCAAGCGGTATATAAACCGCGGTCTCCCTTTTCTGGATCTTATTGAAGAGGGTAATATGGGATTAATCAAGGCGGTAGAGCGTTT
>Ga0181533_1003770_pt1 | contig 16139 bp, 10 predicted proteins | sample PEATcosm2014_Bin_45_FD_119772 | JGI IMG/M metagenome (GOLD analysis project Ga0181533, IMG submission 119772) | Peatland microbial communities from MTU Mesocosm Facility, Houghton, MI, USA - PEATcosm2014_Bin11_60_metaG | ecosystem: Environmental > Terrestrial > Soil > Wetlands > Peat | place... | reverse complement strand
CGGCTGTCGGGCGACCAGTCAACGTGATAGGTCTCGTTGACGGGGTCTTTGACGCGCACACCCCACTTGGTGATGGCCGGCTGCTCGGCCTCGAGGTCGATGGACCCCACCCCGATTTCATGGTCGCCGGCGCCCCAGGCAACCTGCTTGCCATCCGGGCTGAAACAGGGGCGGCAGCCGGGGATATGCAGGTTGATGATTCGGTTGCCGCGCGCCTCGATGAGCACAATCGCGTGCTCCACCCCCATCCCGGCATGCACCGTGGCCACGATCCATTTGCCGTTGGCCGACCAACTCGGGTTGTAGAGATGATGGAGGTTCTTGGTGTTGACATGCGGCTCCGCCTTGCCCGTGGCCAAATCATAAAAGCTCATCCCTGTGGTCGAATAATCCATCACGTTGAACTTCGGAAATTCCTGCGGCAGGAAACCGATGACCTTGCCGTCGGGGCTCCAAAAGGCCTCCCGCGCGTGGTCCACCAGCTTCCGCCGGTGCTGGCCGTCTATGTCCATGACCCAGAGGCTCCGCACCGCCTCGCGTCCTTCCCCCTCGTCGACCGCATAGCAAATCCTCGTGGCGTCCGGCGAAATTTGCGGGTAATGCTCGTGGACACTCGGCGTCTGGGTCAGGTTCACGGGGTCCGACCCGTCGGCATTTATGACGAAGATCTCCCAGTTGTCATTGACGTAACATTCGTAGGCGATTTTGTAGGGCAGCGTCCGCAACCGGTCGCGGAACGCGCTTTGGGCTTGGGCTTGAGCGGCGGCCACGAGGACCGACGCCAACAGCAGAACAAGAATTGCGCCGGAGGTCCGGCCCAAAACAGAGGCTCGATTCGGATTTCTCATGGCCCCCAAACTAGTGTGGCGACCCCGAAATAGCGACAAATTTGTTGCGCCGGATCGAGCAGGGTGCGATCAGGAATGCCGGGCATGCACCTCGGAAGGTTTGTCCCGGAGGGACGGGATGGAGCCGGCGGGCGCGAGTTGGACGCGGCCCGGGTCCGCGCCCCGCAAAAATCTCGCACGCGCGCCATGACCGCCCGCGTTGCTTCGCCGAGGTCAGAGGCCCGGAAAACGTCAAGCGAGCGATGGAGATTGCCGCCGCCGCCGGCCACAATCTGCTAATGTTATCTTAAATCCGCCTATACCTGGCAAAAGTTGCGAAAACCCCTGTGTTTGAGGGGGTTTTTGGCTGTTGCGTCAGGCGGCCAGAGCGCAATGCCAGTTCTCTGGCCCGAGACGTGGTCCGGCGTAATCGAACCCAAGCCTGCCAAGTCGGCGATCATGCAGTTTGCAAACCGCCCGGAATTGGAGAACCCATCTGCCTCATCTTGTGCCGGACCACCCGGTCATCCCATGACTCGTTGATTGTCGATGCCTTGCGTCGAGCCCCCAGACCAGCCTCCGTCACAACCGCCCCCAGCAACAGCTAAAGAGGGCACTGTCCCGTTTCCCAAGCCTGAGATGATGGTTCGATTCCCTTCACCCACTCCATTGATTATCAAGGACTTACGCAAAAGTGCAAGCAAAGTGCAAGTGCGTCGGGCGGTGTAAATTAGGTAGCCTTGTCCTATCAACATAGTAAATAAGACCGTCTCGCATTCGTTGCCTTGAGTGGGTAGCGACTTGCCGTTGGCCTCGGCCAGCTCGTCTCGTCATGATGTCTTCCAGGACATTTCGCGCAACCCCGAACACCGCTTCTTCTTCGCGTACGATTGTCAACCCTTTTGGTCCTTCGCAATTACCTTGAGTGCTTTACGCTCCGCCGTCGGGTTGTGCATCCGGTAGGGAAGGCGTCGAGTTGGTTATGCAGCTCGAACCAAGACCAATGCGAACGGACGGGACGCCAACCGGACAAATTCGAAATGGCATCGCGCCGACTTCGCTGATATTCTTGGAGCGCGTCTTTCCGAGGCACGAACGGTCCTTCTGAGAGGGCCCCGGCGAGAGAGCGCATTTATCGGCGATCGTTTGCGGCGAAGAAAGCATGTCGGAAATCACACAAATCCTGCACGAAATCAGGGGCGGTAACCAGCAAGGTGCGGAGCAGTTGCTTTCGCTCGTCTATACTGAGCTAAAGCGGATTGCGGCCCAGAAAATGGCCGGTGAAGCCCCTGGAAACACGCTGCAACCAACGGCCTTGGTCCATGAAGCCTGGATAAAGCTGGTGGGAGATGCCGATGCCCCCTTTGAAAACCGGGCTCACTTTTTTGCGGCAGCCGCAGAAGCAATGCGACGCATTCTCGTTGATTCGGCGCGCCGGAAAAAGGCGATACGGCGCGGGGGCAGCGCGACGCGCCAGGAACTGGAGGAGGAGCATTTGGTTCAGCACGTGGTTCCCGATGAGTTGCTTGCGGTTGACGAAGCACTCGACTTGCTGGCCAGGGAAGATCCTGCGGCGGCGAATCTCGTCAAGCTCCGGTATTTCGTCGGGATGACCATGGATGAGGCGGCGACGACCATGGGCGTGCCATTGCGAACTGCCGAACGCTCATGGACTTACGCACGAGCCTGGTTGAGACGGCAAATTGGGCAACAGCTCTCGACCCTAGAACGAACGTAAGAAGTTGGCGGACTTTTCTCGGATTGTCCGCATGTCACGTCGGCTCGATGCGGTAAAACGCTAAAATGACCAGCGAACGCGAAATCTTTCTTGAGGCTTTGGAGCAGCCTTCCGCGGAGGCGCGCGCGATCTTTGTCAAGCGCGCCACCGCAGGAGATCCGAAGCTGCGGGAAGCGATTGAAGCTCTGCTGGCGAACCACCAACCGGACACGTTTCTCGAAAAAGGCGCTGCCGGCCTGCTCCGCGAATCCCTGGGGGCCGCAGGCAAACTGACGCTCCAGGAGGAGCAGTTGGGTGATTCCATCGGCCGTTACAAACTCCTGGAGAAAATCGGCGAGGGAGGCTTCGGGGTGGTTTATCGGGCGGAGCAGCGCGAGCCGGTTCGACGCCAGGTTGCGGTCAAGGTGATCAAGCTGGGCATGGATACCAAGAGCATCGTGGCCCGGTTCGAAGCCGAACGTCAGGCGCTCGCGCTCATGGATCATCCGAGCATCGCGCGCGTGTTCGACGGCGGGGCGACCGCAACGGGTCGTCCGTTTTTCGTAATGGAATTGGTTCGGGGAGTCCGGATTACGGATTACTGCCAGGCGAATCGGCTCTCGCTTCCGGAACGCCTGACCCTTTTCATTCAGCTCTGCCACGCCGTCCAGCACGCTCATCAAAGGGGGGTTATCCACCGGGACTTAAAGCCCTCCAACGTGCTCGTCACGGTCCAGGATGGAAAACCGGTCCCCAAAGTCATCGATTTTGGGGTCGCCAAAGCGATTGAGGAACCGCTGACCGAGAAGACCGTCCTGACCAATTTTCATGCGTTTATCGGGACGCCGGCCTACACCAGCCCCGAGCAATCGGAGATGACCGGCGCGGATGTGGACACGAGGAGCGACATCTACTCGCTCGGGGTTTTACTCTATGAACTGCTGACCGGGGTGACGCCCTTCGACGCGAAGGAGTTGACCCAATCCGGTCTGGAGGGGATGCGGCGAATGATCAAGGAGGTCGAGCCGCCCACGCCTTCAACCCGGTTGCGCCGGGCGGTTGACGGCGGTCCGGCCAAATCGCCGATCGTGACGGTGGAGCGGGATCTGGATTGGATCGTGATGAAATGCCTGGAGAAGGATCGCACCCGCCGCTACGACACCGCGCGGGAACTGGCGGCCGACCTCCAGCGTTACTTGGGCCAGGAACCGGTTTGGGCTCGGCCGCAGAGTTCGGCTTATCGCTTACAGAAAGCACTTCGGCGTCACCGCACCGCTTTTGCCGCGGCCGCTGCAATTCTCATTACCGTGGTCGCCGGCAGCACCGTGAGCGTTTGGCAGGCGTTGCGCGCCACGGGCGCCGAGCGCGTTGCGGAACAGCGCCGAAACAACGAAGAGGTCCTTCGCCGTAACGCGGAACAGGAACGAGGACGCGCTTTGGAAAGCCAGCAGCGAGCCGAGCTTAACGAATACGTGGCCGACATCAACCTCGCCCACCAGTCCATCCTCGCCGGGAACCTGGCCCGAGCCACTGATCTCCTGGATAAACACCGCGCCAAAGGTCCCCAGCGCTTCGAATGGCGTTATTTACGGCATGCCGCCCAGGGCGATGAGCATAAGCTTCTCGCGCAAGAAACTTCCAGCGTTCAGTCGCTGGCGAGCTCGCCGGAATATCTGGTGGTCGGCCTGCAAGACTCGGTTCACCTCTACGATCCGAAAACCGGCGGCCTGGTGAAAACGCTGGCCAAGTCAGGTTCTTCCGTTGCGCTGTCTTCGGCCGGTCTGCTCGCGACGGCAAGCAAGGGCAGCGTCAGGGTTTGGCGGACCGCTGACTGGACAGAGGCCTATTCGGTCCCGGAGCATATGGCTCCGGCAGCATTCTCGGCGGACGGGCGACGGCTGGCGGCGGCTTCGTTCGGAGGGGTCCAGGTTTATAGCAGTGCCGACGGAAAGCTGGTGGGTGGAGTTCCGCACGGCATGCCGCCGTTTGCTCTGAGCCCGCGCGGCGAGGTGATCGCGGTGAACTCCACCAACGGGATCGTGCTCTGGGACTTGGACGCGGGGAAAGCCTTGCGAACGCTCGATCGGTCTGAGGGTATGTTCAGCGCCCCGTGGTTGTGGGTCATGGATAACCTGGCATTTTCGCCGGACGGGCATTGGATCGTCGCGGCCCGGAATACGCCACGGGATGGCAGCATTTTCGTTCTGGAGAAGTGGGCCTCCGCGACGGGCGAGAAGGCGGCGAGCGTGCCCCAGCGTTCCAGCGCGACGGAACACTCCGGCATGGTTTCGAGCGTTGCGTTCGATCCGACTGGGCGACTCGTCGTCTCCGGGAGCTGGGACCATTCGATTCGGTTGTGGGACGCCGGTACGCTCCAGTGTGTTGAAAGGCTGAGCGGAAATCCTTCGGAGGTCTGGGCCGTGGCCTTCACTGCCGATGGCCGTGGCATTATCAGCGGCGCCAAAGACGGGACGGTCCGTCTCTGGCCAACGAATGGCGCCCCCAAGGAAAAACGTTACGAAGGCAACTGGATGCCGGTCAAGTTCTCCGAAGACGGGCAAGTGCTGGCCGCCATCGAGGATCAATCCAAGTTGGTGCTGCTGAACCTCAAGACCGGTGAGCCCAATGACCAACTCCAACTGAGCCAAAGCCAATGGGGCCAGTGGGCTGGCACCATCAGCGCCGATTTCCGCGTGTTGGTCGATCCATTGCCCAAAGGCGGGCTCCGCGTTTGGGACCTGCCCTCCAGGAAATCGGTGGACCTGGAAAGCCAGGAAACACACAAGTCCTGGACGGCAATCTCTCCGGACGGAACCGCACTCCTGGCGGGCGTCAAAGGCGATTCCATGTTGTGGTGGAATCTCCAGGACCCTTCGGAGACGCCCACGCGCATCGAAGGCAAACGCGCGCTTTTCGCAAGAAGCGCCAATGTTTTGGTTACGCTCCACGACCGCTCCATCAAGGTATGGAATGTCAAACCTCGGTCGCTTAAGGCGGATTTCCCGGTGGAGGCGGATCTGGGCTTCACGGCTCCGATGGTCCTTTCAGATGATGGCACCCTACTCGCGATCGGGTCCAATCCAGTCACGGAGGCGGATAACGCCATTCGGCTCTGGGACACACACACCGGAAAACTCCTCGGCGTCTGCAAAGGACACACCCAGGGCGTCAGGTGGCTTGCCTTCTCACCCGATGGCCAGACTCTCGCGTCTGCAAGCAGCGACAGCACGCTGCGCCTTTGGGATCTCCGTACTCAGCAAGAACTCCTGTCGATTCAACGGCTGGCTGATCCGATGAGCGACATCCTTTTTTCTCCCGATGGCAACTGGCTCGCCGGTAAAACCGCGAGCGGCCTACACCTGCTGGATGGTTCAGCAGACCGCGAGCCGGCAATGACGATGCCTTCGCAACGAAGTCCGGCCGGCGAGTGAAGGAGCCTGCACCTTTCGGTTCTCTTCCGAGAGGTGCGGAGGTCCGGTCCAGCTTCCGAGGTGATCCCGGCTTCTGGTGACCTCTCGCATCCGGGATCCTCGGCGCGGGCATTATGACAAGCCAGGGCGCAATGGTGGGGATACGAAGGAACCAAAAAAGTTGGCGGACTCCGCGCTGATTCTCCGCATGTCACGTCGGCTAAATGCTGGAAAATGGTGAAACGGCGAAAAAACAGATTATGAGAAAGAAAGAACCTGCGCACGTTACGAGGATGTTCATCAGCGCCCTTTGCTGGACCGTCCTGCTGTCTTGCGCGCGCGCTGACGATTGGCCGCAATGGCAGGGCCCGGACCGGAATGCCATCTCCAAGGAAGGCGGGTTGCTGAAGGAATGGCCGAAAGAGGGGCCACCGCTCGCCTGGAAGACACAAAAACTCGGCGGCGGTGACAGCGCTCCTTCCGTTGCCGCACGGCACATTTTGGGGATGAGCAATCGCGGCGAAGACGAAGTGGTTTGGGCCCTATCCGAGCAGGATGGCAAGGAGCTTTGGGTGACACGCCTGGGGCCAGCCGTCCAACAGCAGGTGCCGCAGGGCAAAGAGGGGCCTTCCTGCACCCCGGCGGTGGATGGCGAGATGCTCTATGTGGAGGGCATGGGCGGCGACGTGGCTTGTTTGCAGGTCAAAGACGGCAAGATCGTTTGGCAACACAGCTTGACGCGCGATTCTGGCGGGCGCGTGCCCATGTGGAGTTACCGCGAATCGCCGCTCGTGGATGGTAACAAGGTCATCGTCACTCCGGGCGCTCAGGACGCCATGCTGGTAGCCCTCGATAAGCTGACTGGCAAGACCGTCTGGAAGAGCCAGATGCCTGCCGACAGCGGAGGCAGTGCAGGCGCTCCGGGTGGCGGCCCCGGTGCTAATCCCGGTGGTGGTCCAGGTGGTTTCGGGGGCGGGCCTGGAGCTCCCGGAAGCCCCGCCGGTGCCGGCGGACGCGGCGTCGGTTCGACCACGGTGGTCACAGGAACCAAAGATCCGGGTCTGTTCACGAGCGAGCATTGGGGGATGACGGCTTTCTCGACCAAAATTCCCAATGGGAAATATATCGCAAAGCTCTACTTCGCGGAGACCTATGAAGGCATTACCGGCTCCGGCCAGCGCGTCTTTTCCTTCACCGTGCAAGGGCACGAATTCAAGGACTTTGACGCTTGGGCAAAGGCCGGCGGTCGTAACCGCGCCTATATCGAAACGGTGCCGGTGGAGGTGACCCACCGAGGAGTTTCGCATTGGCTTCACGAGGCAGGTCGAAAACCCGGCCATTAAGGCAATTGAAATCATTCCGCAAGCGGAGGCGGCAACCGGTGCGGCGTCTTCCGCCGCGGCAATTCGGATCAAGGCCGGCGCGTCTGCACCATTTAGGGATTCGAGCGGCCAGGTTTGGAAGCCGGATCAGGGTTTTGAGGGAGGCATGACGAGCCAGGTGGGCGGCGGGTTCGGCGGCGCTCCGGGCGGGTTCGGCCGTGGGCCTGGCGGTCCGGGCGGATTCGCCGGTTTGGGAGGCTTAGGAGCGGCCTATGCCTCGGCTATTGCTATCGACCTCGAAGGGCAGCGCCAGTACGTGCAAATGATCTCGCGAGCGCTCATCGGTATCTCCGCGACCGACGGGAAGTTTCTCTGGAGGTATGACAAGCCCGCCAACGGGATGGGCCTCAACTGCTCGACGCCGCTTTACCACGACGGCATGGTGTTTGCCGCCTCGGCCTACGGCGCCGGCGGTGGATTGGTGAAGCTCAGCAAGACGGTGGACGGCGGCGTCAAGGCCGAGGAAGTCTATGCCACCAGGAAGATGCAGAACCATCACGGCGGCATGATTCTGCTCGATGGCTGCCTTTATGGGGCGAACGGCGGCAACGAAGGCGGCTACCTAATCTGTCTCGACTTCAAGACCGGCAACGGCGAGCGGATGCGGCAGTTGTCAGAGTGGCCCCCGCACGCTACCCTTGGAGCAGTTCGGGAAAGCGAGTTCCTGTCGGTTGATGGGCTCTTATTGACAAAAGGCATTATGAGGATCTTTGCGGCCGTCGTTCGCTATGCGGTGTTGGGGTTGGCTTGTGTTCACGTCGTCGGTATCAAGGCCGAGCCCGAACCGGCCCCCGGATTGCAGGACGTGTCGCCTGCGCAGCCGGACATTCCGGCCAAAACGTTCAACCTCGATGATTTCGGGGGGCGATCCGATGGAATCGCCTCGAATACGGACGCCTTCAGGGGCGCTATCACTTCGGTTGAAGGGGCGGGAGGCGGCACCCTGATTGTGCGCGCGGGAATTTATGTGACCGGAGCGTTCCGTCTGTGCAGCAGGATCAACCTGCATTTAAACGCAGGCGCCTTGATTTTGTTCTCGCCCAGCGAGTTTCAGATGGAAAATGCCGGAGCCTATCCAGCCCTGCTCATGGCAACAAACGCCCACGATATCATGATATCGGGCGCGGGAACGATATTCGGGAGTGGCGACGCGTGGTGGCCCACGATTCGTGAAAGCAAAAGGAACCGCGCGGCGGAGCGCCGACGCCCTCATCTGGTGTACTTCGACTCCTGCCAGCGGGTTCGCATCGAAGGCGTCACCCTCACGCACGCCCCGGCCTACAACCTCGTGCCCTTTCGCTGCGCGGATGTGACCATCGAGGGCATCGCGATCTACAATCCCGCCGACGACAATCCCGAGACCGACGGTGTGGACCCTGCTCAGGTGCGAAAACAACTGCTCCGGGAATACGCCGACGATTCTCCCAATACGGACGGCATCGACCCCATCTTCTGCCAAAGGCTCCTGATTTCTCATTGCACCATCGATACCGGTGACGATGGCATCGCCATCAGCTCCGGGGCATCCGAGAGCGGCCTCTCCCGGGACATCCTCGTCACCGATTGCACCTTCCTCCATGGCCACGGCTGCTCGATCGGCAGCGAGACCCGCGGAGAAATACGCGGCATAACGGTGCGCCGGTGCGTATTCGAAGGAACAAAAGTCGGAATCCACCTCAAATCCGCCCGCGGGCGCGGCGGGTCGGTCAACGGCATCCTCTGTTCCGATCTGACCATGAACCACGTCGGCGAGGCGATTTTGATTACCAGCTATTACCCGTTGGTGGACATCAGCATCTATTATCGGCCCTACCTCAAGAAGGCCTCCATCGATCTTGCCAACGGGGGCCCGGACGGCGCGCAGCCGATCACAGCCGAAACTCCTCACTGGCACGATATCACGCTGCGAAACATCTCGGCCACTTGCACGTGGGATGCCGGCCTGATCCAAGGGCTGCCCGAGATGCCGGCGGAGTCCCTCCTCCTGGACCATGTGAGCATCGAGGCGCCCGAAGGACTCCATATCAACTATGCCCGGCACGTTGTGCTTCACGACGTCAATATCGAGGCGAGGCACGGTCGATCCTTGATCCCTGGCGCGGGGGCCGATGGATTGCCTCAGTGATTCCAACACGCAAGTTGCCCGGGCCACCGGCGGCGTGGTGACGGTGTGGTCGGCATCCAGAAGATGACGTTATCATTGACTGGCACCTTACAGAGTGGTCCGTGCGATAGACTACACTGGGAGCGCCGGCGGCCTCGCCGGCGAGGCCGCCGGCGCTCCCAGTGTAGGGCATCCTGCGGACTTGACAGTATGACGGCAGTTCCTAAAGTCCGGCACCCGCTACGCCCTGCTCGCCGGACTGGGTGGCCTGGCCTTTTCTGGCGAAGCCAAGCGCCGCCGCCTCGAGAAAGACCCCAACAGCGTCCACCTCTGGACTTGCGCCGACTGCTCCGATTTCGGTGATTGTGCGAAACCCAAGGCGCAGGACTTCCGGCAGGCGCAACTTCAGGCGAGGAGGCAAACAATGCGGCCTGTGGGCAAAACGCCCTGAATCGCAGGAATCGGCCGCTGCCGGGATCCCTTAGTCCACTTCCGCTTCGGGAGGGCGGCTCTGTTGACCAGCAGATCCCGCCGTCAGGAATTTCTCTTGAGCAGGGGGCGCAGCAAATTGCGACCGAATATTGAGGGGCTCGAGGTAGCAAGAAAGTTGGCGGACTCTATTTTGATTCACCGCATGTTACGTCGGCAAAATGCTTGGAATCAGTAAAATGACCAAAGAGCGCGAAGGGGAAACCATGGGCATGTACCGCGAATCGCCTCTTGTGGATGGTGACAACGTCATCGTCACCGCTGGTTCAGAGGACGCCATGGATTAGGCACAAACTGTGACAAAACACCGCTTCATAATGAGGAAGATAGGGACCTGTTCTCTCGCCGTCCTGGCGGCGGCGGCCGTTGTTTCTGCGATCGCGCAGGACAAGAGCGAAAAGTCCGGGCCGCTAATGATCCGGGAGCAGGGGAGCTTCGCCGTCGGCGGGAAGGTGATCACTGGACCCGGCACGTACGACGCCATCAACCGAAGCCCTGCCGGTCAGACGTTGCACGGCGACCACGCCTACGTGTTCTACCAGGTCCCGCTGGGCGCACGGAAACTGCCGCTCGTGCTTTGGCACGGCATCGGGCAGTTCTCGAAAACTTGGGAAACCACGCCCGATGGGCGCGAAGGCTTCCAGAACATCTTCTTGCGTCGCGGCTTCTCGGTTTACGTGATCGACCAGCCGCGACGCGGCCGTGCGGGTCGCAGCACGCTGCCTGCGACGATCACACCGACGCCTGACGAACAGGACTGGTTCGGGACGTTCCGCCTCGGCATCTGGCCGGACTTCTTCCCGGGGGTGCAGTTCACACACGACCCGGAGGCGTTGGACCAATACTTCCGACAGATTACACCCGATACGGGCCCCCTCGATCCCGCCCTGAACTCGGACGCGGTCACGGCGTTGTTCAAGAAGATTGGGCCGGGGATTCTCGTGACCCACTCCCACGCCGGGGGCATGGGCTGGCGCGTCGCAGCCAAGAGCCCGAATGTCCGCGCCATCGTCTCCTACGAACCCGGGAGCGGCTTCATTTTCCCGGAAGCCGAAGTACCTGCCCCGATGCCGAGCGCCGGAGGTGAGCTACGAGCGGTCGGCGCGCCGCTGTCGGAATTTATGGCGTTGACGAAGATCCCGATCACTATCTTTTACGGCGACAATATTCCGGCGCAACCAACGGCGAATCCGGGGCAGGACGGTTGGCGTGTCCGGCTGGCGATGGCGAGGCTCTGGAGGGATGCTGTAAACCGACGGGGCGGTGATGCCACCATCGTGCATCTGCCCGAGATCGGGATCCAGGGCAACACGCATTTCCCGTTCTCGGATCTGAATAACCAGCAGATTGCCGACCTCATGTCGCAGTTCCTTGCAAAGAAAGGATTGGACTAATGGAGAACATCGGCTCCGCTTCGCTCGAACTGACATCGGACGATCTTAACGAGATCAATACGGCAGCTTCCAGGATTCCCATTCGGGGGGAGCGCCTGCCTGAATCCATCCTGAAAATGTCTTACCGCTGAAGGACAACTCGTATGAACAAAAGTGATCGCAAATTCTCTGTCGGACTCTGCGTGATGGCAGCCGTCCTTATGACCTCGGCAGGCCCACAAGAGCCGAACAAAAGCAAGCAAGAGCAGGCTTCGGCGGCCGAGGCGCCGACGGTTCGCACCGGTTCCGGAATCGTGCGCGGCGTGACCGAAGGGGATGTCTCCATCTTCAAGGGGATTCCCTATGCTGCGGCCCCGGTCGGCGCCTATCGCTGGCGCCCACCGCAACCGATGCCCGCGTGGGAGGGAGTGCGTGATGCAAGCAAGTTTGGCGCAGATTGTGCCCACGCAGGCTTTGGCCGTGGCTCGACGACGATCCCGACGAACTCGTCGGAAGATTGCCTGTTCATCAACGTGTGGCGACCGTCCGGCGCCTCGCCAGGGGCAAAACTGCCGGTGATGGTGTGGATCCACGGCGGCGCCTTCGTATTCGGCAGCGGCTCCCTTCCCGGCAGTTCCGGCGTCCAATTCGGCAAGCAAGGTATCATCCTGGTCGCCTTCAACTACCGTTTGGGGCGCCTGGGCTTTTTCGCGTTTCCCGCATTGAGCCGCGAGCATCCGGAAGAGCCCAAGGGCAACTACGCTTACATGGACCAGATTGCCGCCCTCAAGTGGGTGCAGCAGAACATCGCCGCGTTTGGAGGCGATCTGAATAATGTCACTATCTTCGGCGAGTCTGCCGGCGGGGTCTCAGTACATACCCTCCTGACCTCGCCGCTTTCACGTGGCCTTTTCCAAAAAGCGATCATTGAGTCCGGTGGCGGCAGGGATGGGGTCCTCACCGGGAGGCCGATTACCAAAGACGGCGCCGATCCGCTTTATCCCGTGTCGGCGGAGACGATCGGTGTGAACTTCGCGCGCAAGCATGGGATCAAAGAGTTGGATACGGCCGCACTGGCCAGGTTGCGTGACCTCAGCGTCGCGGAAATCGTGGACGGAGGTCAGGAAAGCGATGGCCCCGGCGGCCCAGTCATTTACTCAGGTCCGATTCTCGACGGCAAACTGGTAGTTGAGACGGCGCAGAGCGCATACCAGGCAGGCAGGCAGGCACGCGCTCCGCTTATAATCGGCTCGAATAGTGCGGAAGTGCCGGGAGGCTTCGTCAATGCCCGATCGAAGGACCAACTGCTGTCACTGTTCGGGACCCTTAAGGACGAAGCAATTGCAGCCTACGACCCTGGTGGAAACACTGACTTCGCCAAAATGCTCACCATGGTCAATACCGACAAAGTATGGGCGGAACCGGCTCGGTTCACCGCCAGGGCCTTTTTCGCCAAGGGCGAGCCGGCCTACATATATCGGTTCTCCTACGTCCCCGCCTCGATGCAACAGATGATGAGGTATGGTGCCGCGCACGGGTCCGAAATCCCTTACGTGTTCGACAACCTTACGGGCCGAAATGGAACCGCCGTGGCGCCCAAGGACCAAGAGGTAGCCAAGACGATGAACGCCTATTGGGCAAACTTCGCCAAAACCGGCGACCCGAATGGCGAGGGACTGCCAAAATGGCCTCGTTTCGATCCCCAAAGGGATGAAATCCTTGAGTTCCGGCCCGACGGCTCTACGGTAGCCAGCCCCGATCCCCGGAAAGCGCGCCTCGACGTAATGGAGCAAGCCGCCAAAGCGGCGAAGTCACTGTAGCTCAGTCGGAACCTTACGGGATGATCGCCGCACGAAAGCATCGCGGATCCCAGGAGGAACCACGCGAAATCTAGAACCTGGAAAGAACAATCCAACAATAAAAGACCATGAGAACTAGCGGTTCGATGCGATTCATAAAACCGACGCTCGGCGTCCTCGCCTTGTCTGTCCTGGCATCATCCGCATCCGCTGATGATTGGCCTCAATACTTGGGACCAACCAGAAACAGCATATCGCCCCAGAAAGGCATTCTGCGCAGTTGGCCGGAGAAAGGGCCGGAGGTTCTCTGGACTGCTCCGGTGGGCAGAGGTTTTGGCGGACCAGTCGTTAAAGACGGGAAGGTTTACTTGCTCGACCGGGACGATAAGGTCGGTGACAACCTGCGTTGCTTAGACTTGTCCAACGGAAAAGAGCTCTGGAGCTTCGCTTACGATGCTCCCGGGACAGTCATGTTTCCAGGATCGCGGAGCGTGCCGACCGTGGACGGCGACAAGGTCTATTCCTGCGGTCACAACGGGGATTTGTATTGCATCGACACCAAAACCCACAAGCCTGTCTGGAACAAGAACGTCTGGAAAGATTTTGGCGGCGACAAGCTTCCGTTTTGGGCGGTTACGCGGTGTCCGCTGGTTTACGGAGAGTTGCTGATCGTGGCTTCACAGGCGCCGCAGGCTGGTGTCGTCGCCTATGAAAAACTGACGGGAAACGTTAAATGGAAAACAGCGCCAGTTGGCCTCATCAGCTACGCCAGCCCGGCCATCGTTGAGGTGGACGGGAAGGACCACGTGGTCATGGTCACGGGATCGACGAATCCGTTCCAACGGACAAGTTCGGTTGATGAATTGGGCAACGTCGTGGGAATCGAGCCGCTCACCGGGGCATTCCTTTGGAAGTACGACAAGTGGCAGTGCCATATCCCGGTGGCCAGTGCAGTCAATGCCGGCGAGAATCGAATCCTGATTGCAGGCGGATATGAACTCGGCGCGGTGATGCTCAAGGTCGAAAAAAAGGCTGACGGCAGCTACGCGGCAGCGGAACTTTTTAGAACAAGAGAATTCGGCGATCAAACAAAGCCGCCGGTAATGTACAAAGACAAATTCTATGCTGAGTACGGAACCAATGACCGTCATGACGGTATGGTCTGTATGGGCATGGACGGCAAGATCCTGTGGAAAACGAAACGCTCACCTGATTTTAACAAAGGCAGCATGATTCTCGCGGACGGCCTCATTCTGGCGAGCGACGGTGCGAGGTCGTTGTATCTCATAGAGCCTGATCCCTCTGGGTTTAAACAATTGGCATCCGCAGAGTTATTTCCGGAAGCGCCTGCCGGCTCCGATAATGACATCGCTTCGCGAGTTGGTGGCAGAAACCAAAACTGGGCACCCATGGCTCTGGCTGATGGAAAGCTCCTTATCCGGGACCAAACCCAGATGAAGTGCGTCAGAGTTGCTCGATGACATTTTACCAGTGAACATTCCATACGCAACACATTATACGGCAATGTCTTGCGGCTGATATATCCGAGCTCGTTGTAATGATGGTTCGATTCCCTTCACCCGCTCCATTCTTGCAAATCAACGACTTACGCAAGGTTTCCGAGAGGAAAAGGCCAGAGTAAGAACAAAAGTAAGAACAAGAGTTTCCATTTTTCCACACGACAGGCCGCTTCATCCTCTCCACCACCGCCGCTCCTTCCTGCGCTGGCCATCCTCCCGGCTCTCTTCCTGCCTCCCACCCGCCAGGATCGCTCCTGGACCCGTCCACGCTTCAAGGGCGAGCCAATAAACGAAGGCCCCGGCGCTGGCTCAATCCTCTCGATCACCACTGGACCTGGGCCGCTCCATCCACCTGGGCCACGACCTCGTGCTGCTCAAGCCAAGGCCGGGGGGAAGACCAGACATGAGGAGAAGTCGATCGGGAGCCAGGGGTGGTTGAAGTTGAGGTAAAGGGGCAGGAGTTTGATGGAAGGCCGTGCATTTGTCTTGCCTTCCCTTAACCAAAGGTTTAGAACCGAAGACGTTGCATAAAGTCTGTGGTTGCCGGGGGCTATGCTGCCTATGCCGGTGAGGCTTGAGAACCTGCCGGAGTGGATATGGACATGCTGCTTCTCGACAGAATGAAGTGCCTATGAAAACAACAGGAGCCACATTCGGGATTCTCACCAACCGCACTTCACAAACCTCCGCAACGACCGAGCCCCTGTCCGGCAGGAGGCCGATCTTGGCGCCCCTTATGCGGATGCTCTGGGCAGCCGCGCTCGCGCTGCCGGTTTTGGGTGCCCAGGCCGGGGCCGTCTTAACCACCCTTTATTCCTTCACTGGCACCAATGATGGCGGAGGTCCCACTGGTCTGGTGCAGGGCAGCGACGGCAATTTCTATGGCACGACAGGACAGGGCGGCGGCACGCACACTAATGGCACCGTGTTCAAAATCAGCCCCAATGGCGCGCTGACCAGTTTGTACTCATTCAAGCCCCCCATGGATGGCGCAAATCCCGAGGCCGCGCTCGTGCAGGGTAGCGACGGCAATTTCTATGGCACGACCTACGGCGGCGGCGCAGGCGGAGCCGGGACGGTTTTCCGGCTGACCGTGGCGGGGGCGGCGCCGGCGTTCCAACCTGTGGGGCTAGCCAACGGCACGCTGAGCCTGACCTGGAGCACAGAGGCTGGAGGGACGTATCAGTTGCAGTGCAATTCCGACTTGAGTTCAACCAACTGGACAAACCTGGGCAGCCCCGCCACCGCAACCGGAGCGACGCTCAGCGCCACCGACCCCGTCACGAACGGCCCGCCGCGCCTTTACCGGGTTGTGCTCCTGCCCTGAGGATCCTGCTCAGGTCCTCTCGCCGAGGCACCACGGGGAAGCGTCGGCGTCGCAAGGGCCACGAGGGAAGCCAGGCCTTTCATTAACACCGTGGCTTCAGCCCGGTGTAAAAAGGCGCTGGGGGGCTGCAACCGTTTCAACGGTTTTGGGTGGGAGGGAAGTTAGTGCAGCCCGGGACGCTTAACCGGCTG
>Ga0181533_1003766_pt1 | contig 16154 bp, 9 predicted proteins | sample PEATcosm2014_Bin_45_FD_119772 | JGI IMG/M metagenome (GOLD analysis project Ga0181533, IMG submission 119772) | Peatland microbial communities from MTU Mesocosm Facility, Houghton, MI, USA - PEATcosm2014_Bin11_60_metaG | ecosystem: Environmental > Terrestrial > Soil > Wetlands > Peat | place... | reverse complement strand
GAAAAGTCTTGCAATTCATCGTGCAGAGGAGTAAGAAGAAAGCATGCTGACGGGAGGAGATATGTCTCCACCGGGCACGCATATGAAAGTCGAATGATCACACCGCTCTTGCGGTGCGCACCGGTGGCGACGTTTCGCGAACGCTGCCACGGCCGAGAAAAAAGCGAACTAACGAAGCGGGGGGCCAGAGTTGGCTCCCCGTCTTCATTTTGGAGTCACAACATCCTGACCCCAACCCAGTCTCCCCACTTTCACTGCCAACAGGTGGCGCACACAGCGCTTCCTATCTGGTGCAATTAGCAACTATTCGTGCCGGAACGCGACCATGGGATCCAGGCGGCTGGCGCGAAGGGCCGGAAGGTACCCCGCCGCGCAGGCAACCAGCGCCAGTCCGGTCGTGGCCAGCGCCAGCGTTGATGGGTCATGCGCCGTCAGGCCGTAGAGCTGGCTCTCGACCACCCGCATGAGCGCCAAGGAAGCGGGTACGCCCGCTCCGACTCCGATCGCGACCAGCAACAACACATCGCGCATGACCATCCAGATCACCTTTCTCGGCTCCGCCCCCAGCGCCATCCGGATGCCGATCTCACGTCTCCTCTGTGCGACAGTGTAAGCCATCACACCGTACAGCCCGATGGTCGCCAGCAGCGTCGCCAGGAAGCCGAAGACCGCCGACAAGCTCGCGATCATGCGTTCGGTGGTGAGCGAGTTACTGATCTGCACCTCCGTGCTGCGCATATCGTAGATGGGCAGGGTCGGATCCAGTTCCCGAACTTTCGCGCGCACGCTGGTCATTACCTGCTTCGGATCGAAGGTGGTTCGCAGGTATACCGTCATGCCGCCGAGGAAGTAACTCCCGTAGTAAGGAACAAACGCCTGCTCCGGGATTTCGTCGCGCAGATTCGTGTACTTGATATCCTTTACCACCCCGATGATTTCCATGTCGGTTCGCGTTCCCGGATCGGTCCCGAATCCGAGATGGCGACCGATGGGATTCTGTCCGGCGAAGTAGCGGCGCGCGAACCTTTCGTTGATGATCACCGTGGTTGGTGTCCAGTCGTCCGGCTGGGGGCCGTTCTTGACCTCTCGATTGTCCTTCACTGTAAAGTCGCGCCCCATGACGATGGGCACACCGAGAGTGGCAAAATAGTTCGCGCTGATCTGGTTCATGTATGGCTGCGCATGACCATAGGGTGTAGCGGGCGTGTAGCCCTCCACCGTCATCCTACTGTCCCATTGATTGTTCTCAAGAATACGTATCATCGCCAAGCCAACGGATTGAACTCCCGGAATCGAGCTGAGGTTGTCCGTCAACTGCTGATAGAAAATCTTCGATCGTTCGGGTGTGTAGCCGCCCAGCGACGGGTCAATACTGAACCCCACCAGCCGGTCCACGGGGAAGCCCGGACCTAAACTGCTCAGGTTATTTAGACTGCGGAGAAAGAGCCCCGCGCCGATCAAGAGCAGCAGCGAAAGCGCCACTTGGGCGACTACGAGCGTCTTCCGCAGTCTTCCGTGCCCCCCCCCCACCGCGCCCGCCTGATCTTTTAACACCCGCCCGATATCCGGCTTAGTCGTCTGCAACGCGGGCACGAGCCCAAAAATCAGTCCGGTCACAATCGTCACGGCCAACGTGAACAGAAGAATTCGAGAATCGGGGGCCGTGGAAATACTCAAGCCTCCCGAATCTGCGGGCAGATAGATGGCCATCAGTGCTTTGTCGGCCCAGAACGCGAAGGCAAGGCCGGTGAGCCCTCCCATCACCGAAAGACAGAGGGTTTCAGTCAGAAGCTGGCAAACAATTCGTCCTCGGCTTGCCCCGAGCGCCAGCCGGACCGCGATCTCCTTCTGCCGGCCCGTCGCCCGCGCCAGCAGGAGGTTGGCCAGATTGGCGCAGGCTATCAAAAGGACGATGCCGGTAATCGCCATCAGCACCCAGAGCGGCGTCGAGAGTTCTTGCCGGAAATAGGATCGGCCCTGAGAGCCGGGCAAAACGTCGATCCGGGATTTGAGGAATTGCTCGCGGTCGTACGCCGAAGCGTGGCTGAACGCAGCCTCGCGCACCTCCATTTCGAGCATGGAATGCACAAAGGGAGCGAGCGACGCCTTCGCTTGCGTCTGTGTCACACCGGGCCTCAAGCGCCCGAAGGCATGCACCCAACAGGTGCGGCGGTCCGCGAGCATGCTCACGGGAACTATTAGGACCTGTTGCTGCATCATGACCGGAATGAACAGTTTTGGCGAATATCCCAGTTCCACGCCGTCAAAACCGGCTTGCGCCACGCTGATGACAGTCATGTTGTGCTTGTTCACCGTCAATGTTTTTCCCAGAATCGCCGGATCGCCGCCGAACCGCTGCTTCCAGTAGTTGTAACTCAGCACCACCAGCGGATGTCCATTGGGAACGCGGTCGTCGTCGGGCGTGAACGTACGTCCCAGAGCCGTGGTAACGCCGAGGACGCTGAAGTAGGTTCCCGATACCAGCTCCGCTTCCACGCGCTCCGCCTGCCCTCCGAAGGTAAGGCTCACCCGAGTCGGGAAACGGCAGAACATGCCGGAGAAGACCTCATTGTGATCCTGGAAGTCCCGGTACATCGGATACGAGATCGTGTTGGTGCCCCAGATGCTGCCGTAATGGCGACCGCGCGTGGTGAGCAGCACCAACTGTTGCGGGTCCTTCACGGGCAATAGCCGCAACAAAACCTGGTCGAGCAGCGTGAAAATCGCCGTATTCGCGCCGATGCCGAGCGCCAGGGTCAGCACCGCCACGGCGGTGAACACCGGGTTCTTTGCCAGCACGCGTGCGGCATATCGAAGATCTCCAGCAATGTTGCTCATTGGCGTCCCCCTCCGGGGATGCTCATTGTTTTTAGACGAAGAGTCGAGCGAGAAGTTTTGTCGGTTTTCGAAAAGGTCCCCGCCTTACTGTCACCAGGGCCCGAAGTTTGGCTAATGGCCTGATTGCGGGATGATGGGCAGTATCACGTGGGAGGGGTGCTCCCGGTCGTGATAGACCGTGTTGGTGGCGACGGACAGCCGCCGGTTCGCATTCAGCGCTTCGCCGGTGTTCGGGTTGACGTCGAAGCGGGGGAAATTGCTGCTTGAAATGTCCAGCCGTATTCGATGACCTTTGCGGAAGAGATTCGAGGTCGGGTAGAGATGGATGGTCAGGGCGTAAACTCGGCCAGGTTGCATGAGCTCGGCTTGCTCGAGCGAATCGCGGAAGCGGGCGCGAAGGATGCCATCCTCGAGGTTCATGTCCATTCCGCCCGGCAAGTCGGAACTGGGAGGGTGCACGTCGATGAGCTTGGCGGTGAAATCGGTGTCGGGTGCGGACGACGACACCCACAGCTTCACGTCGATGGGGCCCGTCACTTCCACATCCTGTTCGAGCGGTGGAGTCATGAACACCAGCACGTCGCGCCGCGCGGAAAGCGGGAGGTGGTTGTGACAGTTCCACACGGCCTCACTGCAGCGCTGATCCCAGGCGCCCTGAAGCAGTATACCGCTGCCGGACGACGTGTTTCCGCCGACGGTCGGGACGGGGTTGCGCGGATCGAAATCATAGCTGGAGCGACTGTCGGACTCGTCCGGCTTTTCCATGGAGAGCATATCGTCGGCGTGGAGATAGTAGGGAGTCCAGTGTGTCCGTGAGAGCGGCCACTCCTGCTCATCGCGCCACACACCACCGTGCAAGTGAAAGCCCTCTGCAGTCTTGCGCTCGGTGCCGCCACCCATTACGAAGATCCTCACCGGAGCGTCGCGCTCGACGCCATTGTCCGCTCCTTCAAGCCAGTGGTCGAACCAGCGCAAGTGAAATGCCCCGCTGTCGATGGCCGCCTCGGAGCCGAAATCCGTCTGCCCGTGCGCGTGAAGCATGTGCTGGCCGTGAATCCAGGGTCCCATGATCATCTTCACCGGTCCGCGCTTGGTTCGCGCGAGAGCCATGTAGCTCATGGTCGTTTGTAGCGCCCAGGAATCGTACCAGCCGCCGATGAGGTAGACGGGAACGTCTTTGTATCGGTTCATCTGATCGACGACGTCAAAGCCCGGCTGTTTCCAAGCGCTGTCGTTCTCGCCGTGACCCATGGCGAAAACCAGCCAGTCCTCATACTCGGGGGCAAGCTTGAGCGGAGTCGTACCCCTGCGCAAGGGAAGCTCGGTCAGATATTCACGAACATGCCTGGCAGCCTCTTCAAGAGCCGAGCGCGTGGCTGGGTCGCGAGCTTCGCGGCTGCCTTGCGGCGCGCCTATTGTAAAGATCCAGTTCATGAAGCGCAGCTCGAACGCTCCCCCATTGCGCATACCAAAATAGCCGGCGTTCGACACCGCGTCTACGGGAATCAAAGCCTTCAACCCGGGCGGATTGCTTTCGGCCATGGCGTGTTGCGTACCGCCCACGTAAGAAGTGCCGAGCATGCCGAATCCGCCGTCGCTCCAAGACTGATGCACGAGCCACTGGGCAGTGTCGTATCCGTCGTTCACGTCGTCGGTCATCATGTGCCAGACGCCTTCCGAGGCATAGCGGCCGCGCGTGTCCTGGGAGACGACCACGTAGCCGTGCTTCACGAAAGGGAGGACCTGTCCGCTGGACTCATCCTTATTGTAGGGAGTTCGCTCCAGAATGGCCGGGAATTCGCCCTCCAGCCGGACGCCGTCCCTGGCGGGGAAATAGACGTCGGTCGCCAGCCGTACGCCGTCGCGCATGGGCACCATCACGTTCTTGGCGACGACATAGGATGCAGTATCGGTCGCGCGCCCGCGCTGCCCTGCCACGAGGGTGAACACCGTGGAAGCGAGCAGCCAGACTGGGAACAGCCTGGAGCCGCGCCGTGCTGAGAGCTTCATGAAGAGCCTCCAGGATTTTTCCTGTTTACTCGACCACCAAGACGCGATGGATGTCCACTCGCGGCACGTTGACCGTTACCAAGCCATCGCGGTAGGACCAGTCAATGTTCACGTCCGAGGGCACAATCGTCACGGACTTGGGCGGGCCATCCCTGCGCAGGCGAACCACCACGTTCTGGATAGGCGGGAGTTCCTCCACGATCACCCGGTTGGGCGAGAGCGTCTCCCCCGCACCGCGATTGAGCAGGTTGACCAGAAGCCTCCCGTTCTTCTGCCTTAGCACCATCTCCAGGTGAGGCGGTCCCTCAACGCCCGCCATCCAACGAATTCCCAGACCGTCCAAAAGGTTGCCAATTAGTTCCCGCAGGGCCGGACTGTGAGTCAAGTAGTAATTGCGGAAGATAGGCCCGTACACCGCGACGACGGCGCCTTTGCCCAGTACACGTTTTGTGACCACGGCCTGGTCAGTCATATCTTTGCCGGGCTCCTGCTGATTGAGGCGACGGAGCAACACTTCGGTGCCCGATGCCGGCACCACCGCTTGCCACACAGGACCTACTGGCACAGCGCGCCTTCCCAGTGGGAGGTAAATGCGATCAGCCATAGCCTCCGGGCCAGGCGTGGCGCCAACCAAGGCGGGATAATGCCGCGCCAACTGTTCACCACTCATCAACACATAGCCCCCGGAACGAGCGAACTTATCGAGCGCAAGAAGCACTTGGTCGCTCAAACGTGTCTCTTCCGGCACCACCACCAGTTTGTAGTCGTTCATTCGCTCGAGTGCGGCATCCTCGGTCAAGACATCGGTGGAGTGATGAGTTTCGAGCAGCGCCTGGAGTGCGCCTTGCACCGGCTCGATGGCGTCAGCGAAGTTGAACAGAGGTTCGTTGTGCGCGTAGAAGTGTTCCGGCAGATGAAGCACCGCGGCTTGCGGGACGGTCTTCGAGTGAAAGCATGCCTCTTGGCGCGCGCGGCAGAACTCCCCCACCTCCGCCATGATTTCATTATGCCATCCGGTAAGCCAGCCGCTGCGCTGAGGATTTTCATAGATCATCACCGCCCCGCCCAGCGCCACCACCTCGGAAACCTCCTGTTCCAGGTGTAAGGCCGGCTTGAACACCCAGGGTGAACTTTCCTTGCCGGCTCGCGTGAAGCCCCAGGCCATCAGGTCCCAGCTCATTTCACGAGAGTCCATCACACGGCCTTCGAATGCGGCGACGTCGCCGCCCCAACTGGGCGAGAAGTCACCGCTCAAGTAATCCACCGGGGCCTTCACGGCATCAGGCTCACGGACCGTATACATCCAGTTGCTCACCACCAAACAGCCTGGCTTGCGGGCGTGCACGGCTTGGGTGTATTTCACCACGTGCTCGACGAAAAGATCACGGTGAAATGCCAGCCACTCTTCCCAGTGGGTTTGCCCTTTCTGGGTGGGAATCTCATTGATGCCGGTTCGCCTCGTGAACTCCGCCCGGCAACGCTCACACCAACAAGGAAGGGCAGCCCAGTTTTCGCCATCGACCCAGAAACCATCCACGTCGTACTTGTCGATGATCTCCATCATCTGGGGAATCATCAGTTGCTCGTCGTATCCGTGCAAACGGCAAGTAATCCTGGTGTCGCGTTGGCCCTTGGCATCGACTCGAGCCCATTCCGGGTGGAGCTCGATGGCTCGCGAGTCCCAAACCCCCGAGTAGTGAACCCCCAATTTGATCCCCAGCTCTCGGGTGACATCGCGATAGATTCGCAACGAGTCCTTCACCACTCCGGGCGACGTGGAGCCGACGCTGGTCGGCCAACTCGTGTAACCGGGATGGCCCTTGCAGTCAGTCTGCACCCAGTCGGGCCGAGTTCTCAGCAAGCGCTCGCGCAAGTGCGCCGGGGTCAGCTCGCGGCCCAACTCGGTATCCTGGGCGTTGGCGTGGAGGTCGTAATGAATGCCGAAGAACACGTTCTCGTGCCAGTTGGGACTGGGGCTCGAGGCTTGGCTCTTCGCGTTGCGGGGCAGAGCGAGAGAACCCAGCAAGAGTCCGGTGAGAACAATGATGTGGGTGCTTTTTGACACGCTCTTGCCTCCCGGGTTAGATCATGTACAAATTGTCCCTATCGGAACTCTGTCTTGATCCGGCGAGTATTAACCGCCTTTATTTTCAATAACATTCCCGCTTTGAGGGGTTAAGTACCTGTGTTTTCATAAACATTACAGCTTCGTTCCCAAGTCTTCCACAGCGGCCCTTTGTTTTCAATAACATTCCCGCTTCGTTCCGAAAAAAAGAATTCTTTCCAAGGTGGGTAGGCTCTCTTGAGCCGCCGAAGAAATTGCGCAAGCGATGCTGGAACGCCCCGGCGGCAGGCAGACCTTTGTCCCCCAGTGCCCAAGCCCCAGCCCCCTTCTTTTCATAGACATTCCCGCTTCATTCCCTCAAATTTTGGAGTGCGGCCCGCCACTTGATGGGCTGCCACCCGTAGCGCTGATCCCGCATCGCGGGATCGGCATTTTGGCGCTTCCCCAAACGAGCTTACCCCGCCTTGCGGGGTCAGCGCTATGGCCCCACCCGACATCCCAGCTTTGTTCCCGAGTTTTCCACAGCGGTCTTTTATTTTCATGGACATTCCCGCTTCGTTCCTTCGAATTTTTGAGTACGGCCCGCCACTTGACGGGCTGCCAGCTATCGGGCCGATCCCGCATTGCGGGATCGGCATTTTGCCGGTTCCGCAACCCTGCTGACCCCGCCTTGCGGGGTCAGCGCTACGACCGCACCCGACATCCCAGCTTTGTGCCCGAGCTTCCCACAGCGGTCTTTTGTTTTCATAGACATTCCCGCTTCGTTCCTACAAAAAAGAATTCTTTCCCACTGGCAACCCACCTTCAACAGTTCATGATTGACAGAATGCGTCTGCCAACAAATCATTTTCCCCGGTCGCGGCGGCTTTTGCCCGCCAGAACAGGTGCAGGCGCTGAGGCGGCTGTGGTCCTTGCGGGCGTTCCACACCGTACCCATACGCTACCAGTCTAGCTTACAAACCGGAGCCTGTCAAGCCCTAATTTTTGAGGGCCGCTCCACCCCCTTGCCACGACCCCGCGCTTGTGGTAACTATCTCTCATTGATGACGCCACTTGAAACTTACCTACGGGAACTGCGCGACATTCGCTCCACAGGAGCGGGAGCTGAGGAAGAATCCTACTATCATCCTCTTGCTACCCTGCTGAACGAGGTCGGCAAGAAACTCAAGCCGAAGGTCAAGTGCGTCCTGCAACTCGCGAACCGCGGCGCCGGCAAGCCGGACGGCGGCCTATTCACGGCTGAGCAGTTCGAGCATCTTTCCGACGCCGAGCCCCTGCCGGGCCAGCTTCCGGCGCGGGGCGCGATTGAGGTGAAGCCCACCAAAGACGACGCCTGGGTCACCGCCGAGGCCAAACAGGTGACCAAGTACTGGAACCGCTACCGCCAGGTCCTGGTCACTAACTACCGTGATTTCGTCCTGGTGGGCCAGGATGCCGAGAGCAACCCGGCGATCCTGGAAACTTACCGGCTGGCGGAGAGCGAGAAAGCCTTTTGGCAGGCAGCGGCCACGCCGCGCTCGACGGCGGAGAAACAGAATGACCGCTTCGTCGAGTACCTCCAGCGCGTCATGCGCCACGGCGCGCCCATCGCCGCACCCGAGGACGTGGCTTGGTTCCTCGCCTCCTACGCCCGCGACGCCCTGGCCGCCATCCGTGGCGTGGAGCTTTCGGCCCTGGGGGCGGTCCGCGCCGCGCTCGAAGAAGCCCTGGGCCTGAAGTTCGAGGGCGAAAAAGGCGAGCACTTCTTCCGCTCCAGCCTCGTCCAGACCCTCTTCTATGGCATCTTCTCTGCCTGGGTGCTCTGGTCCCGCCACAATCCGCCCACGTCTCGAAACCGGTTCGACTGGCGGCTCACGATCTGGTCGCTCCGCGTTCCCATGATCTCGCGCCTGTTCTTGCTGATCGCCAATCCCAACCAGCTTGACGCGCTCAAGCTGTCCGAGGTGCTCAATTGGACGGGTGCCGTGCTCAACCGCGTTGACCGGGCCTCCTTCTTCAGCAACTTCGAGGAAAGCCACGCCGTGCAGTATTTTTACGAGCCCTTCCTGGAGGCCTTTGACCCCGAATTGCGCAAGCAACTCGGTGTCTGGTACACGCCGCCCGAGATCGTGAAGTACATGGTGGAGCGCGTCGATACCGTGCTGCGCCAGGAACTGGGCTTGCCGCTCGGTCTTGCCGATAAGAACGTCTATGTGCTCGATCCCTGCTGCGGCACGGGCTCCTATCTGGTTGAAGTGCTCGACCGCATTCATCGAACCCTCAAAGAGTGCGGCGAAAACGGCCTCACCGCCAGTGACCTGAAAGAAGCGGCGCAAAAGCGCGTCTTTGGTTTCGAGATTCTCCCCGCGCCTTTCGTTGTTTCGCACCTTCAACTGGGCCTGCTTTTGCAGAAGCTCGGTGTGCCACTTTCTGATGGAGCGCCGGCGCAGGTCTTCGGCCCGCTGCTTTCGCATGCAATACCGGTCTTGGGCGCGGCAAGTGCCGCTGTAGCGCCGGGCTTCAGCCCGGCACGTGCCGCCCTAAGGGGCGCCACATACGGACCCGAGCGGGTCGCCGTCTTCCTCACGAACTCACTGACCGGCTGGGAGCCGCCCAAGGGCCCCAAGCAACACCTGATCTTCCCGGAAATGGAGCAGGAACGCGACGCCGCAGAGTACGTGAAGCAGCAGGCGAAGATCCTGGTGGTGCTGGGCAATCCGCCGTACAACGGATTCGCCGGCGTCGCTGTGGCGGAAGAGCGCGATTTGACGAACGCTTACCGCACCACGAACCGCGCGCCCGCTCCCCAGGGGCAGGGGTTGAACGACCTGTACGTGCGCTTTTACCGCATGGCAGAGCGCCGCATCGTCGAGATGTCCGGCAGGGGCGTCGTGTGCTTCATTTCGAACTACTCCTGGCTCGACGGGCTGTCCTTTACCGGGATGCGTGAACGGTACCTGGACGCCTTCGACTGCATTTGGATTGACTGCCTTAATGGCGATAAGTACAAGACGGGAAAGCTCACGCCCGAAGGTGAGCCGGACCCGAGTGTGTTTTCGACCGAATTCAACCCGGAAGGCATTCAGGTGGGAACGGCGATCGCGTTACTCGCCCGTACCACTCCCGTCCCGGCGGTCGAGAAAGAGAAGAGCCAGCAAGACGCTGGCGCTACGGGGATCCGCTTCCGCCATGTGTGGGGCAAGACCAAGCGCCAGCAATTGCTCGAAAGCGCCGCGCAGGACGGCCAGGGCCTTTACCAGCAACTCGAGCCCCCGCTGGAGCTTGGTTTGCCTTTCGCGCCCGCACAGGTGGACACCGGCTATCTGGCGTGGCCGCTGCTGCCAGACCTCTTTCCTGTTTCCTTTCCCGGTGTCAAGACCAGCCGGGACGACGTGGTAGTGGACATCGACCGCGAGCGGCTGCTCGAGCTTATGGAGCTGTACTTTGATCCCGAAGTGAGCCACGAGGAAATGCGCAGGGTCTGTCCCTCGGTAATGACGAGCACGGCGCGCTTCAAGGCCGAGGCCGTGCGCGATTACCTTTGCGAGCGCGGCTTCTTGGAGCAAAACCTTGTCCGATACTGCTACCGGCCCTTCGACGCGCGGTGGCTCTACTGGGAGGGGGAGACGAAGCTGCTGGACGAAAAACGCAGCGAGTACTTCCCTCATGTCTTCGCGGGAAACGGTTTCATGTTTACTACGGGCAGAACCCGCAAGAGCCTTATCGAGCCAGCGCTCTTCTGTTGTACGCTGTGCGACCTTAACTCGATGGACAGCGGCGCGCGTGGCTTCCCGTTGTACCTGGATTCCGCTTCGCAGCACAAATCTTTGATCCCGGGTTACCCGCCAAGCGGCGTTATAGACTTGAGGGAGGGGGCCCGGCCAAACGCGAGTGAGTCGTTAATCCACTACATTGGGAAGGTGGCAACAGGAGGCGAGATGGCCAGTCCTTTTTACCACACAATTGCCATCCTGCACTCCCGAGCATATCGCAACGAACACATCGCTGGGCTGAGATCCAACTGGCCGCGGATTCCGCTGCCGGACTCGAAGGAATTGCTGCTGGCTTCGGCGGCGCTGGGCCGGAAGATCGCCGCGCTGCTCGACACGGAGGCGCCGTTCGATGTAGGGGCGCCCCTTGTGGGCGCCCTGGCCGGGCGGGCACAAGGGCCGCCCCTACAGAGAATCGGCGTGCCCACCCGCATGGACGGCAAGGCTCTCGACGAAACTAACGATCTCGCCGTGACCGCCGGCTGGGGTCACGCGGGCAAGGGCGGGGTCACCATGCCGGGGAAGGGCAGACTCATCGAACGAGACTACACACCCGAGGAACGACAGATAATGCTCGGCGACCGCACCTGCGACGTGTACTTGAACGACGTGGCCTACTGGAAGAACATCCCGCTGCGGGTTTGGGAGTACACCATCGGCGGCTACCAGGTCGTCAAGAAATGGCTCTCCTACCGCGAGGAAAAACTGCTGGGCCGCCCGATGACCAAAGATGAGGTCCGCTGGGTGCAGGAGATGGCCCGCCGCATCGCCGCCATCCTGCTGCTCGAACCGCTCCTCGACGAGAATTACCGCGCGGTCAAAGCCCATACCTACGAGTGGCCGAAGAACGGGTAGGGATCAGACGAACCAGCAGAGGCAAAGGTCCTGATGTGCTAAGCTGGTAGCTGCGGGGGAGCCCATGATCCGGAATTTAGACGTCCAGAACTTCAAATCCTTCAAGCATGTTTCGATCGACATGGGCCGGCTCAACGTCCTGGTGGGGCCGAACATGTCGGGAAAGAGCAACCTTATTGACGTATTTCGTCTCCTTTCGCGTACGGTTGCTCCCGCTGCGGGAACCTACGGTCTGCCTAATGCGATCCTCAGTTTCGGCAGTGGCTTTGAGGATCTGGCTTGGAAAGGCGCCGATTCAAGGCTGATTTCGATTGCGCTGGAAGGTGAGGGCTGGCCGCCCTTGCGGCCGAAAGAAGGCGCAAAGTGGAGCTACCGTATTGAGACGGTCGGTGATCCCTACGGACGGAGCATCATACAAGAGGAGTCCCTAAAGGTTTCCACAGCCGAGGGCGAGAGGAATCTAATAAACAACCCCGCGGGACAGAGACAGTTCGCCAGTTTGAAAGGCGCCAGCCTCGGCGACGTAGGCTTTCCGGACAGGTCGGCGCTTGAATTTGAAAGGACCGATTGGGAGGGGAATGCCTTACGCGAGTACGTCCTCAAGTGGCGCTTTTACAGCCTCATCCCAAGCAGCATGAGGAGTGCGAATCAGAGCTGGGCTGCACCCTTTCTCCAGGAGCATGGCGAGAATTTCTCCTCCTGGCTGATGACTCTCCAGACGCGACATGATGACGAATTCGAAAGAATCGCAAGAGTAGCAAGGGACGTGCTCCCTGAATTGGAGAAGCTCTTTACGGAGCCGACGCAACAAGGAAATGTCTTCGCTGCCACGCGCGAGAAATATTTGAAGCGCACAACCTCCATCAATCAAATGTCGGACGGCGAGCTGGTTTTCATCGCTTTGCTTTCCCTCATCTACAGTCCGTCTGAACTTGCCTCTCCGCTCCTGCTCATTGAAGAAGCGGAGAATCATCTGCACCTGCGACTGCTTGTGACCTTCGTCGAATTGCTCAAACAAGTCCAACAAGAATTGCCACCCGCACGATGTCCGCAGGTGATCATGACAACGCACTCACCGCACCTAGTCGACCAATTCAATCTTGATGAGTTGATCGTGCTTGAAAAGCGCGAGGGCGCCGCGACCGTCACACGTCCAGGTGATAGGGAGCACTTGCGAAAGCTCCTCCAGGAAGAGGAAATCGGCCTGGGAAGCCTATACTACTCGGGGGCGCTCGGCGGTGCCAGCTAACGCGTACGGAATTGTCGTCGAAGGGCCGTATGATGTAGCGGTATTGCGCGAGCTGATCCCGCGAATATTGGGCCGAGACGTGCCCGTAATTTCCCGTCCGTGTTATGGCAAGGACGACCTCTGGAAGAATCTTCTAATTCATCTGAAAACCTTAGATTACGCAGTGGAGGGGCGGGCGGTCGAGAAGGCTTTTGTTATTCGGGACCCAGGCGGCAAGGACCCCAAAATCATAGAAGAAGAGTTGACCCGGAAGGTTGAAGAGCGACGTTGGGCGTTCTCTCAAGGGGTTCATGTGTGTATCATCCGTCGAGAAGTGGAAACGTGGCTGCTCGCGGATGTGGCGGAAGGGGTCAATGCCGTCGCCATAAAAAGAGGAGGCAGGGCGGTTGCTGAAGTGCAAGGGACGCTCGAAGACTTCGAATACCCGAAGCAAAGGCTGAGGCAATTGCTCTCAGACGCAAGACTCGAATACACAGACCAAGTGTGCGCCGAGATTGCGCGGTCGTTGAGACTCGAGACCTTAAGTTATCGCTGCCCGTCTTTCCGCACCTTCGAGCAGCGGGTCGTCGATTGCTGAGCGGGGTGGCGCATCGGAGTTTCGCTTCTCAGGAAATGAGGCTTCTGCATTAATGGCGCAGCAAGCGTAGCCCGGACCTGCTTCCCAAGGTCCGCGGCTTCTTACGCGGATTGCTCGTCGAACCGCGGGCCTTCAAATCAGGTCCACACTACCTCGCTCCTTAGCCATGCCAGTTAGTGAGGTTGAGGTAGCCGATCCTTCTGAGATCATCCAGAAGCACGTGGCGCAGCCCTGCCTTCGGCTTCCGACACGTCCTGGGGAGGCTCCGCAAGGATTTCGCCGCACTTTGGTTCTGGATGGTATTCGCAAGGGATGCTTTAGGTGTTATTCTTTGTTCGGAGAATAGGCGATGGAAGCTGTAGTGCGCAGCTTGATTCTGAAGGGCTTTCGCAGCCTTTCAGACGTCCGAATTGAATTCGACAACCCGACGTTCCTGGTCGGACGCAACGGGGCAGGAAAGAGCAATATCGGAGATGCCCTCGCGTTCATATCGGAAGCGATGAGTTCCCCGCTGCGAGATGTAATCGACCGGCGCGGAGGGATAACCAGCGTCCGCACGCAATCTCCAGATGGGGGCAGGCCACGGAAATTGGGCTTCGGGGTTGTCTTGAGGTTAGCAGAATGGCTGCAATACGTCGAGAATCTTTCTGTGGAGATCGCTGGCTATTGGGCCTCTGTTCGATATGCCTTCGAAGTCAGTCCCCTCCGGAACTACGATTTTGAGGTTTCGCGCGAGCAGTGCGTTCTTCACAGCAGGGACGGCGAGACCCGCTGGTTCGACAGACGCAAGAACGAAGCAAAGTCCAACATCATTGGCTTGCCCAAAATGGAGTTCTTCTCGCCTTCATCTCTCGCCATGCCGCTGCTTGGGGGGGTTCTACCATTTGAGGGCGTCCAGCAGAGTTTGAGTCGAATGAAAGTTTACGCCATTGACCCAGCGGCCTTGCGTGAAATGCAAGACCCGGAGAGTGGAACGGACCTGAGGGCGGACGGACGAAACGCCGCAAGCGTCTTTGAAGAGATCGAACGTCGTTCGCCCGAGAGCACCAAGAGAATTGAGGAGATTCTTTCGGCAATTGTGCCGAATACTTTGGGTTTGGACACAGTTCAGCATGGCAAGAAGTTGGCAATCGAATTCAGCCAAGGGTGGGGTGACAGAAAGAGAGCCACGTTCGAAGCGTATAGCATGTCGGACGGGACGCTCAGAGCGCTTGGCTTATTGCTGGCTGTATTTCAGGTTCGCAAGCCTTCGCTCATATTCATTGATGAACCCGAGACGTCAATCCATCCTGGTGCTGCAGGGGCGATACTCGATGCGCTGAGACATGCGGCGGCAACGATGCAGGTGGTAGTCAGCACTCAGAGCCCGGAAATACTCGATGCAAAATGGATAGAGGACAAGAACATCCGCAGTGTGGTTTGGCGAGAAGGGGCGACGCACGTCGAAGAAATATCGGAAAACGCAAAACGAGCTCTAGGCGCCCATTTGATGGGGGCCGGGGAACTGCTCCGTTCGGAAGCCCTCGAGCCAGGGCCGGCGCCGCAAGAACTGAATCGCCCAGATGTCGACCTGTTTGAGGAGGTTTGATGGTAATACAGCCTCTCGTCGAAGGATACGGGGAGGTTGAGGCCCTCCCTGTCCTGTTGCGTAGGTTGCAGGCTGCCGCCCAACAATACGGCTTTCAAATCGTCCGCCCGTTTCGGAGGAAACGGTCTGAACTGACGACGGAGGGGTCGGTGCGACGGTCAGTAAGGCTAGCTCTGGGAACGCCGGATTGCGCTGGAATAATCATCTTATTCGACAGCGACGAGGAACCTGCGTGCATCATTGGCCCCGATGTGCAGAGATGGGCACAGGCCGAAGCGGGCCCGATTCCCTGTCAGGCCGTGGCGGTTACGCGCGAATATGAGGCGTGGTTTATTTCGGCAATCGAATCGCTGAGAGGAGTACGCGGCATTTCTCGCGTCGCAATCTCACATCCGACGCCAGAAACAGTTCGGAATGCAAAAGGGGCTCTCCAGGCGCGCATGGTCCCCGGTAGCTTTTATTCGCCCACGGTTGACCAAGCCGCCCTTACTGCACAAGTTGACCTCGCCGAGGTTCACAAAAGGTGCCGCTCCTTCCGCAAGATGGTGAAGGCATTTGGCGTTCTCGCGCAAGCAACCGGAGTACGCCTGGAGAATTGGCCACCACAAGGTTGGTAACGGCTAGGGGTGCACATTGTTTTTGAAGCAGGGGGCTTCGAGCTATGACGATCAGTTATGACAGCGAAGTGGACGCCCTCTATATCCGCTTCATCGAAACCACTGTGACCACCGAGCACGTTGCCGAAGGTATAGCGGTGGACTACGCGGCGGACGGCCGCATGGCGGGCATCGAAATCCTGGACGCCCGCAAACGCTTTGGCGACGCCGAAGTGTTCCGCCGGGTGGTGCTCGAGGACGTCGCCTTAGGCAAACCTGCTCCTGCGCGAGGCTAGCCGCCCGTTCGCTAGCGCTCGCAACGTCACGTTGGACACGGAGAAGTCCTGGACCTGGCCCCCGACTTGGGGCATTTGCCGCACAGATTTCAGGCGAGTCATCAAGGTTGGCGATTGCATTTTCTTCGTCTTACCGAAAGGCTCTCCAGAAACTCGACGCATTATTCGTTTCCATTGAGCAGCTTGGGCCGAGCCTGTCTGAGCCGTGCTCGCCCCGCAACTAACCCCTCACCCGGCCCGCGACGGCTGGTGAAAGCGCCGTCGCGGTCCACCCTCTCCCCTTGGGAGAGGGCGGACCCACTTTGCCATGCGCTGCGTTTCTGACATCACG
>Ga0181533_1003765_pt1 | contig 16157 bp, 10 predicted proteins | sample PEATcosm2014_Bin_45_FD_119772 | JGI IMG/M metagenome (GOLD analysis project Ga0181533, IMG submission 119772) | Peatland microbial communities from MTU Mesocosm Facility, Houghton, MI, USA - PEATcosm2014_Bin11_60_metaG | ecosystem: Environmental > Terrestrial > Soil > Wetlands > Peat | place... | reverse complement strand
TGAGCAAACGAGAACCGAGTTCCTTGAGCGACATCACGGGCTAAACCTAGGTTGAACTAATTGCGAATTTATATATAAGTGCCATTGGTATAGTCCGCCTCGTAATCTCTATCTACGGAGCTGGATCTCAGAGTTCTGTCTCGCGCAGTGGTTTTGTGGCTTCTGTCGGTCGCTATACAGGCTATCGCCGGCATTGTGATCTTCTTCTTCATTCGAACGAAATCAGGCACGTTGGAGCGACAAGAAGTGTAAACCCTCTTTCTTAAGTTGCCTGCAAGAGCGCCTTTAATGCTAGGATGAGGATGACGACGTGCAGGGTTGGCTCATGCCAAAGCTCTGCGCATCGTGCCTGCGCTCAAATTTACCATTGGTCAGTGCGAAAGGGAGTAGCGGCCAAATTCCCTGAAACCCTGGTATCCATACGAATGTGACATGGTCGCATCAAACGCGTGTAACAAAATGGTAACAAAACCATGCCACTTTAAAAACTAGCCTGCGTTCGTTGAGGCAGTTGACAGCGCTAATTCGTCGTCGGCAAACGAAAAGGTTTTTTTAATTATTTTGTATATTTTATATAATTAAATAGATATATTTGCAGGCGCTATCTTACTCAAAAAATAGGCACGCACCGAATACCCTACGTTCCGACCGGCGCAAATCCCAACTTTGATTTACTATCGCGTCATACTTAATAATACAAGTTCACGTCAAAATGCGATAAAGAAGCGAAAGCAGGCCGCGCATTTGATTGGCATCAATGTGGTCTGCCTTCGCGCATTCTAGATGCAGTAACACTGTTGAGACTATTTCGTATATAGTTTTGGCTTTTTTTCTGTGTCTTTCCCCGTAGTCGCCGCCTCGAACGTGAAACACGAAGGATGGTGAATGGATGTGAAAGATATAAAGACCAAGCACCGATTCGTTGAGCTGAGGGCTCAAGACAAATCGCTGAGGACAGCCGCAGACGAGCTCGGGATCGGACTACAGACAGCCGTGCGCTGGGAACGCAAACTGAAAGGGCAGATCGACGAAATGAGGGCAACGGAAGTCGACGCGCTCTGTGAGCGGCACCGCCTCACCGTGCAAGCACAAATCGAACGCTATGGGGTTGAGCTTGCGCGGGTAGCTGAGGAGATAGAAAAGCGCGACCTTGCCGAAGTGCCGACTCACAAGCTCTATGACATCTTGATCAAACTGCATACTCGAGTAGACGCCGCGCGTCCGGTGTTCACGTTGCGTGGCGATGATCAGATTGCGGACCAAGAGGCGCTGCGAGAGCTGATTGCTGCGCGGCGGGCTCGGAAAGAGTCGGACATAAACGCGTGTGCCGGGCGACAAGGTAACGGCAACGGCACATTACGCGCAGAGGACCTCGTGACGCTGCAGCTTACGACCCTGCATCGTCTCAGAGCAGGAGAGATCGACGGGCGCACCGCAGCCCACGAAGTGGCGATGGTAAATTCGATCTATAATGGAATCGAACTGGCTGACGTGCAAACGCGTCTCGAACGTCTCGAGACCGTCCTCGGCAACAAACCAGACGCTCGAAGGGAGGGGGCGAAATGAAAAAAAGCGCACGAAGGGAGCCGAATAACAGAGTATATTCGACGGCGGGAACGATTTCGTGGTGAGGGGACGATGAGAAATCAAATGAAAAAACGATTGGAACGTTTGGAAAGCGAGAGCCACGCTAAACGCGCAACCACAGTCGATGTACCCGCACTTGCTTCGGCGCTTACCGTCGCCCTTAAGAACTACCCTGAGGAGCTCGAGGAGACGTTCGCACACCTTTCCAGCGGGCGCCTCGGCGACGCGAAGGACGTGCTCGAACGTCTTACGACCGGCAAAGAGGACGGCCACACCATCACTCCCCGGGCCGTCGGCGGGGTCATCCACCTGCTCATGCGCGGCGCACTCGACACGCGTGAGAACATCGCGGATCTGATGCGTGAGCCCCTCACTGAATACACGAACAACCAGGACCTCCAAGAGACCATCGTGCTGCTGCTCTATGACCTTACCGGCGACTATAAGGTATTCCGGAATCATCCCGTCGCGTTCGCCTGCGTGTGCCTGAACGGCGGTCACGCCTTCCGTCGACGGACAGCCACCCGGACCAACTTGAACACCATTTCTAAGCAAGCTCACGGTGTGGAGAGAACGCAATCGATATATCTTAAAGCCCCGAGATAGCAGTATAATAGCTGCAATCTTCGGCTATAGGACATAAATCACATTTAGGGTTTGAGTGCTTGCATACTAGGTCGCCTAGATCAAGAACAGCATAGTGAAAAGACTCCAACGCATTTCTTGAGCAGATAGAAAAGTATAGGCCCCTAATATCTTTCTCTGCTCCAAATATTCTGCTAAAGACTCGAGTTACATTAACATCAATCATTGGAATAGCATTTCCATAGCCAAGAGCAAGCACGCACGATGCAATATAATCCCCAACGCCAGGTAGCTTGACTAGCTCGTCATATTTTCGAGGTACTTTACCTTCATAATTTGTCTCTAAAGTTTGGGAAATCTTAACGAGACTTAGAGCTCGAGACGTAATTCCTAGCGGCTTTAAAATCGCTTTAAGTGATTCTATGTTTGCATTTGCGAGCAGCCTCGATGTAGGATAAATCTCAACTAGCCTTGGAAAAACCGACGCTACCTGTGCCGCTTTGGTCTGTCTTAGAAGTACACCCGCCACTAGGATTCTGAAGGGATCAGCTAGCCACCTAAAAGGGAGGTCTCTTCCATTAACTTCGAACCAGTCTAGCAGTTTAGACGCCGTGCTGACCACTAGATTAACCACGTAGCTGCTTTAAAATCTGCTCACCGACTCTTTGAGCAAGCAAACTGGGCATTGCGTCACCAACTTGCATCCTAGCAGCTCGATCAGAGCCGCTGAGCATCCAATTGTCAGGAATCGTCTGAAGCCTTTTCAGTTCAGACAAGCGCAGTCTTCGATTATCCCAGTGAAATGGTCCTGTATATTTACCTAAGCTTGACGCGATGGTCCATGAGGGGCGCTCAGGTGATAGTTTCAAAAGAAAGCTCCAATACTTGGACCTGTATTTGAAAACAGAGTCTCCTTCACCCCTCTCTGTTAAATGGATATAGTTGAAGCCGGGCGGGATTTTCTTAAGCAGCTCGCCATACTTTCCATTTACCCTTTCACGTTCCTCAACAGGCCGATTCTCAAGATTTCCTATTGCATTTCCTGCTGTAACATGATCGCAGCTAGTCCCGTGGGTGGGAGGCGGCAATAAAGGCCTCGTATCAGACATACCTACGATCAAGAGTCTCTTCCTATGCTGTGGTACACCATAATCTGCCGCGTCAAGCACCCCCCAGTTTGTCTTGTAACCACTTTTTTTGAGCTGGTTTAGAAGGCTATCGAGGAGCGGGCGGGCATTTTTGTAGCAAAGACCCGGTACGTTCTCAATAAGAACAGCCTGCGCTGCAACTTGTTTTGCGACCTTCAGAGGCTCGAATATTAGCTCAGACTTATCTTTATCTCGGATTAGGCCGGAGGTTTGCCAGTAAGCAGATTTAGAGAAAGGCTGGCAGGGAGGCCCAGCTGCAACGAGGGCAACGTCGCCACAATGAGAGAGTAGCAATTCTCTATGACGTGAGAGCTCTCTAATATCCTCACCAATGACATTCCATTGTGGGCGGTTCCTCAGAAGCGTTTGACATCGCGTCTTGTCTCTCTCAAAGCTTGCTACAATATTGAATCCGGCCTGTTCCAGGCCAAGATCGAGGCCACCAGCCCCGGAAAACAAACCAACAGCGGCTGCCTGGGTCATGCTTGCTGTTACTCTAAGTCATTCCCGTCTGCTCACTGCTTAAGTCACGTGAAAAAATCTTTACATCAAAGATTTGTCCATTGACTTCCACTGAATTTCTTTCGATTTCACGTGGACACAGAGCTCGCAGAGATTTGAAAAGAGAGGTCGCATAGTAATCTTTCAGCTCGCTAGGTGTATAGTTTAACAGAGATTCTGCGCAAACAACGATCGTGGTTTTTTTTGCCCTAGTGAATGAAACGTTAGTACGCCCCGTATCAAAAATAAACTTCACACTTTTGCCTATCGCCGCTGGGTCACTTTCGCAAACTGAGACAATCGTATTTTCATTTTGACCTCCTTGCAAATGCTCAACAGTATCGATCATAGATATCGGACCCGTTGGTCCCATATAATTCCTAAGCCGCTCTTTAAGACTGGAACGCTGTGCGCAATGTGGCGTGATTATCGATATAGAACCGCAAGGATGTGGACCACCTGACGCTATTAACTGCTCGATTATTCGTACTTCCACCTCGTTGTTCAGCCATGATTCTTTCTCGGAGTGAGTGATTAGATACACATCAGTCTGATTATCCCAGACACAGCTCCAAGGCTTCGTTGAAATTGCAGGCGGAGTTGACGGCCGGTTTTGCGTTGGGCGGTCAAGGTCAATGCCCTCTCTTTTATAAAGCGGCATCACGAGATCTAAGTTGTCCTTCTGAAGACGATAGGTGGTCGTCAGCTTCGCAAGATGAATTTGTTCGTCTGTTATGTCCCATTTTTCGCCCAGATCACGGATCGCCTCGTATGCGCTGGCAAAAGGATGATAGAGCACTATTGGCGGTCGATCCTCCTTCTCCCATTCGTGAGATACGATTGGGTCGAGTTGGAGGTAATCGCCTGCAAGCAGTACGTCCCCCGCAACTGGATCTATAGTTGTTGCCAGCGCTAAAAAGTGCGGAAACAGCATCATGCTCGCTTCATCCACGATAAGCGTCGAAACTTTAGTTTTAAAGCTCTCTCCCCGTTGCTGCCACATTGCTAAAAGGGAGGCTGTTGTACCGCCTATGATCATAAGATTCGATTTCAACAGCTTCTTCAGAGCTGGCTTTCTGGCGTTAATCGCTGCTATGCCAGGAGGGATATCAGTATCTTGCCCGAGGAATGCTTTTGCAAGCTCGATCTGAGGCATAGAAAGATCGTAGTCCAACGCAAGCTGTTTGAAATCTGAAAGCATCTTTTGCACTCGACTCAACAAAATGTTTAATGCCGGATGTGTCGTGGCAGCGACAAGGATTATCTCGCCTTTTGATCGCCGGAGTGTCCGCAATAACAATGCGACTGCTGCTGTGTCAGTTTTCCCGGTTCCCGGTGGACCGTGGAGGAGCTGAATGCGAGTGTTTAACCCTTGTACGCAAGCATCTATCTGCTCGGAATTTAGCGTGTGGCCAGAAGGAAGGATGAATGATTCGAGCAACTTCCGATACCCGCGTTCTTCGCTTTTGTTGACATGTTTTTTTGCAGGAATCTGTGGTCTCACCGGATCAAACCAACTGTAGATTTCAGAATTGGCATCCGCCTCCAGGGCTTTATCAACTCTGCGTGCGACAAAATCAGACGGACTCTCGTCAACGGCTGCATTTTCAAACAACAACCCACCCTCCTGATAGGGCAAGCTCCGAAGGCAATAATTGTCTGCCTTAAATGTTGGGATAACATCAAGCGCAATCTGTCGGGTGCTCCAGTCTAATTCACTAACAACGCACGTTCTGCCAGCTTTGTAAAGCTGTGCAAAGGTTTGCCCGCGATGCGGATCGTCTGAGCAGGGAGTGAGTCTAACAAAGGATCCCTCCTCTATGCTGCAATTAGCTTTCAGCGCATCGTAAGTTGCATCGAAACCCTCAAGATGAATAGTCGCGGTAACGGATTTTCCGTTTGAGGAGACATCCTTGACTGGAATCGTACGGCCCCCCGATATCCTGTACAGAGGAGGGTCAAGGTGTGCTGCGGTCCAATCCGTTACCTTAACGTGCTGATCCAACCGAAGAAAGTCTAAGGATGCATCTCTTATGCTGTTAACATCAAGACTAAAGCGCTTCAAGTCTGCAATCCTAATCAACGGCTTCTGAATAGATAGGTTTTTAGGCTGAATTTGCTGTTCAATCCACCTTAGGGCGTGTGCTCTGGCCTTTAGATATGCAATCAAGTAATTGGGCACTGCAGCTCGTTGATAACGTTGAGCTACTCTAAAAGCTTGAGTTCCATCGGTCTTCTCTCCAGGCTTGATCAGCATGTTCCACACGGCTAGCCAGTATGGGGCTGGGAGAGAGTCAAAAAATCTTGCCCTGATTTCAAAGTGATGTTTTAGCGCACCGGGATCTTCGGGGTCTGCCCACTGAAACTCTTCGATAGCTTCGCTGTGCCCGGTTTTTTGAGTTGATCTCTTAATTGCTAGCTGCGTTTTAAAGTCAAACAAATCTTGTTCAAATACGTGCTCAAGATCAAGTACGTTGTTTAGTACGCGCCGCTTCCAATGATAGCGCGCGCCATAAGGCCAGCGAAGAACAGAAGCTACTACTAGACCTCGCCCTGTCCAGCCAAAAGCGTATCTACTATAAACTTCCTCACGAAGGGATGAGTAAATAAGCTGCTCAAGACCTTCACGACAGCCAAGCAGCTCATTCAAATGATTTAAGAGACCCGACCCAGCGCGTGAGCACGCTTCAACCAAGTGCGCTATCTCGGAGCGCGACCACACGTAAATGTGAATCGGCACCTCTTCTGCATCAGCTACATCCTTTATCGCGCTAATCAGGTCGTTGATAAACCGCTGAATGAGATGCGCCTCCGAAGTAGTATCTGAGTTGTACACACCCGTCCACTGATCAGGTTGAAACCGTACGATATCTCTGCTGTTTGTAGACAATGGAACGTAGGTTGGGCCTGCATTGCTATCAGCCGAGTTTAGCAGAACTTCGGCGATTTTTGGGATGGGCTTACCACCCCCCTCTTTTGGGCTAAAGGGCGTTTCAATCTTACCATCACTTGCAGTAACATGAGCTGTTAAAGCGCCGATCCGATTCTCCACATAGTCATAATCGACGCATAGGTATACGCGCACCAAGCGTTTGCCGTTAATCTGATGCTCCGGCAGCTGGCTCCTGTTTCTGTCAAAAGGAATGAATTGCACTTGGTATGACTTGCCAGTGACGCGGCTTCCTGGAAGTGTTGATGCACGAGCGCTGGCTCTGATTTTGAGAATTTCCAGGTTGCTTATAAACTGATGGTTGCTCCTTATTCTTGATGCTTGCTCGCCCCTAACGTCAAGGTTAGCTAGCTGGTCGATATCAAAGATGCCTTCTGTTTGAAGCGCGCGCACAGTCCCCACATCTATCCCTAAAAGCTGCAGGCTGTGCTTAATTGCGCTTACTGGCAAACAACAAACATTGAATTTACAGCTGTTGCATTTTTCGTCGAGCTCGTACGGAAGCTCGTCAATATCGCTATCAATTATTTCATTAAGCTTGCCTGCAGGGGCAAGGAGATTCAGTATGTCTCCCTCCTCCTGGGTAAGGTCCTCTAGCGGACGTAGCGTCAAAATATTCTGTATTCGATTTGTGTTCTCATCGACACGCGCAACTACGCAATCAATCCTGTTAGGATCGATTATTGCTCCATTCACGGCTAGAGGTTGATCTTGAATTTGTTGCCGAATTAGCATCCTGTAAAGGGCAACCTGAATACGATGGTGGGTTCGATCTCTCCGACTTGACTTGCACTCGATAATAACAAGACGTGGCTTTCCTTCTTCCCACCTAATTAAGACAAAGTCGATTCTGCCGCTGACATCAAATGCTCCTATGCTTCCTACAACTGTAACCTGGCGTCCGTAACAAAACCGGTCATCGGAGACGGTGCTTAGCCTGTCAACAAAATCATCCCAAAGAATCTCTTTTGGCGTCTTCAAGGAAAGATCGGAGTCAATAAAAGAACCTTCATTTTCTATGCGGAATGCCCCTGCGTTGATAAGCTGCACTTCCCATTCGTCCTCCCTAGCAAATCCCGCGCGCTTTAGCGCTAAATCAAGGGGGTTTTGTAGACGACGCCAAAAGAGGAGTTTTTTAGCTTCGTCCTGATGATTGTAGTCGAGTTTGAAGCGACGTTCGCAGGACTCATGCCGAATAAACTCTCCTATATCCGTAGCGAAGATAATTGGAAATTCAGACATTCAATCGCATTTAAAGTTCAGAAATATTAATCATTCAGTTTTGAAAAACCTCATTGCAACGAGTTAACACATTCCTGTGATTTGTACCAACAAAGAGATCGAAAAGAGACCATTTTTAACCTATCACGAAAAGAAGCTTGGAACTGTTATCTTATTTAACTCATTCCAAAAAAGGGGCTCTGTAAAATAAGTGCCGTGTTAAAAAAGTCAGCTTCGCGAACCACGATTCAAAACAAACTTCTGTGGAAAAGTCGTGCCTTTTTTAATTTATCTCAACGTCAACAAACAGTATACTTTGTAATTCTTGGATTAATCGGTATTTCAACTCGTTAATTTGATTATATTCACGTCTAAGTTCAATCTGCTTTGCTATGTCAATTTGTCCAAATTCCTTTACTGGAATGCATAGTTCAATGTCAGCCATTTTAGCCTTTCCAAACTTGTTAGAGAGGCCATAGCCGCCTTTCTTGATCTCGTTTTCAAGCACGTATTTGATGTAATAAAGGTCTATCTTGCCTTTATACTGCTCTTTAAGGCTTAGTACTCTATGATCTTCGTTTGTACTGAATCTTCCCTGTCGATAAAAGACGTATCCAACTGAACCATTCCTATTCCATGTCAGTGAGTCTTGATAATATTTGATACGCTTGCAGGCTCTATATGTTACGGCCGAAACTGCATTGTATGCATCGGGAGGGTTTACGGTCGACTTAGCGAAACTTACATAACAATGCAATTAGTAAGCCGATTCTCTCTCGACAGCGTTGCCCTACGTTTATCGAAGGTGCGGAGGAGTTCCCCGCTTTGGCGTGCCATTTATTTCCGTGCCGTAGAGTCCCACAGGAGTGGAGAGCCCCCGAACGTTCGTCCAGCTTCAATAGCGCGGGTCCTTAACTCGTTTTCCGTTTCACTGTGAAGGAACTCCATATCGTCGCGTGTGCAGCCTTTCAATGTGGTACCTTTTGCAGCCCACATATGGAGCCGCCGATGATACTGTGAAACCCACCCGTTGGGCCACTCTCGCAGCGTTTTCTGCAAAGTGCTCTCATCAGGCGGCGCGATGCGCTCTGGTAACGGGCCATTCGTCTCTTCACAGGAACTCACGATTTGCCCATCATCATCGACATAGACCAACCTGCGCTGTATCACTCCATAGATCAGCTCTCGCCGCTTGTGCACGAACTCGCTAAAATGATCAGCTTTATGGAGCGAAGGGTCCGTAGGGATAAGGTTCTTTTCGTAAAAGTCGGGTTGCTCTCTTATGGCGTTGGGAAAATAGGCATCCGGAAGCTTATTCGTTTTATCTATGTTGAGGCTTCTTTCGAGGAACATGTAGTTGCCAATATTATTGACTATGCCGCTAGGCTGGTTGTATGTTCTCAGCATCCGACTCTTAGGGAAAATATGGTCAATTTCTGGTGTATTTCCAGCGAGAATAGATTGAAAGTTAATAGCCTGATTGTTCTCCAAGTAGACGAGATTTAGGATTAGGCTGGCATTGCTATCGATAATGCTCGGCGTCACGCCAACGATTCTGTTATACTTTCTACCCAGCGTGTTCTCAAGCTCTCGAAACGGAAAGTAAAGAATAGTCGAGTGCTCTTTAATCACATCCGTGCAAGTATCAATAATCCCATCGGACTGACCGCTAAAATTGCCGTTTAGAAGCGCTCGATACAGCCACGTGCGAATGTTGTTTTTGATCTTTTCTGAACGGATTTTGTTATCGTTAGTAAATCCGTAATAAAGAATGGGGATAAGCGCGTTGTAGCTGGGAAGTGTATCGTCTGACGTTATGCCAGCAAACTGCAAGAAATCGCTCAGCCAGCTGAAGCTCTCAGTAATTTTAGTCCATTGGTGCTGAATCGACTTGAGATTCTCTTCTCCCTTAGTCCCTTTAAACTTTTCAACAGCAAATTTTGCTCTCTTATCGATGAGGACGAGTGCGGTCTTTAGGATGAAATCCGTGTCGAAACGAAATGCTCCTTGTTTGTTTATCGTGCCCAACAGATTATCAAATTCCTCTTCGGCACTCTCCCAGTTGAGTTTGATAAGCGAGAACATAAGGTCAGATTTGCCAAGCGGGGTCCCGCCCGAATTTGCCCGAATAAAGATCTCTAGTATCTCGTCATAGCTGGTTGGCTTTCCTAACGTGCTATCGATCGTATAATGATAGATAAGCTCTTGAACGGAAAAACGATTGACTACCTTCGCACCATTTATATCGACTTGCAGCTGAACTTCTGAATCGCTAGTGTCAATGCCGGCTTCTTGCATCTCGCCGAAGATTTTCATTTTCGTCGTGGGCCACTCTTCGTCGGCTAAGGCGATATCCTTTAGCAGAACCCAATAAGAATCCCGATTACTCAGCTGTGTCGCCTCTTCGCCTGTGAGGTATTCAAAATTGTATTTGAGTTCATCCTGCAGATCCCAGAATAGGTCGCGACCACTAAGAATGTCAAAATACAGCTCTTTTCCATCATATGTGCCTTTAAGGGCAATATAGAGTGCTTGAAGGCGCTGCTGGCCGTCAAGAACGAGAAGTTTCTCTTTAGCTTTATACTCACTCGATTTGAGATAGGTACCCGTTACGTTCATATCATCGCGGTAGTCACTGATGAATGCCCGTGCTTGGATTTGATCGCGTGTCTTCCAGAAGAGCAACGTCCCGAACGGGTAATCACGTAGTATGGAATCAAAAAACCGTTTTACCTGGTTATGATTCTTGTCCTGTTTCCAAATGAATGGGCGTTGAATGTGAGGCAACAGCAACTCTCTTTCGGCAATTAGCTGGATTGCTTTGCGTATCGTCATGCTCTTGTACGTCGGCATCTGTCTATCCTTCTATGGTCACGCCTTAACGATTTCTATCTACGAATTTCCCACTTGCTTCAACGCCTGCGCAAGCATTTCATACACCTCTGCGGTCTCCCCTTAATGTGGCATTTTGCCAACTTGCTCAGCAGCAGCTGCGAGTCGTCGGAGTGCGCCCGGAATTGCATCTTCTGGCACCGAAGATATCCGTGCGCCTCGATAATTGCTCAAAATAGCTTGGATAGCCTTTGGAAGACCTATTACCTCTATGCTGCCATCTTCTAGCACATTCGGAAGTTTCCACGTAGACGGTCGGTTTGCGTCGCCCACATAGGCGAAGCACTGCGAAGGCAAACCGTATTTAGGATGCAGGAGCAATGGGCTTCCATCTGTACTAGGCTGCGATTTGTGCTCTGGAAACGTAGGTTTTAGCAGCCCGAGGGGCTTCTCGTCAGGCGCTGTCCTAGGACGATAAATGCCACCTCGCTCAGCCACCAAAGATCAAGAGGAGGCGTTTCTGACGTTAAAGATACTAAAACGCGATCCTACAAGCCACTCTCTCAATGTTGGCTGCATAGAACGTCTCGCCATCGCTCACTGCTATGCATTTACGCTCTGCTCGTCAGCATAGCGACGTGCTTGTTCTAACGTACGGCGTACTGCTATTTGATTCCACGCAAGCGAGCCCGGTCGCTTGGTTTCGACTATGCAATACTTAATGCCCAGGCGCGTGATGACGACGTCTGCGTAATCGACCTGATTGTTTACGTCGCTTAATTTCCAGTCAAGGGCAATTGTTAAAAGATCTTCAACTATATTTTCTGCTACGTGTTCTGACGCAGCGCCAAAGCGACCGTGCTGTTTCAGGTGCTCATTACGTTTAGCGCGGAAGGTCGACCAGCTGGTGTTTAAATGCTTTTCAAAACGTTTGTAAGAGGATAAGTCTTGGTAGGGTATCTAAGTCTTAAAATAACGACCGAGCAGTCTAAAGGTTTTTGCTTTGGATGCTAGAGTGGTATCTGTCCCCTGGCAAACATTAGTTATGATGTTAAAGTGAACCGTTGCGATTAGCAAAACTATTTTACAATGAACCTCCCTTTTTTTAGCAGAATCTCGCTTGTTGCCTCATATTCAGCGTTTGGTGCAATTGGCGTTTGTTGGATAAGATGAGTCAAGAGGATTATCTGAATCAGAAGCCGCTATTTAACAGGAGGCCTTCGCGATAAGGTTTGTGCATCTCAGCGACAGTCACTTAGGCTACCGGCAATATGGATTAAAACAACGTCTGGAAGACTGGAGTCGCGTAACCAAAGAAATTGTCGACTACGCTATCGAGCAGAAGGTCGATTTTGTTTTACACAGTGGTGACCTCTTTCACTCAAACTTGGTTGATCACACGACGCTTATCCACGCCATCAAGATATTGAATCCCCTTAGAGAGGTCACGATTCCTTTTTTCGTCATTGACGGAAATCACGACAGGAGAAAAGGGTCTCAGAGCGACACGGCGAATGACGTGCTACAATACTTAGGCTTGGTCTGCTATCTCGGGCCAGACGGGGACGATCTGAGCGGCGCGATTCGGAAAATCGGCGACACCTACGTTATAGGGCTTGGATATAACGGCATCTATCTGCGGTCAAAACTTGAAAATTTCTTCCATCAAATGCCTAATGCGCCCAACATTATTTTGTTGCACGCTGCGGTTGAGCACCACGTCTCCGAAGGGCAACCGGATATCTCCTTGTCAGAACTTGAAGTGCTCAGACCTAAAACAGCGTATTTAGCGCTTGGGCACGCTCACAACAAGTTTCATTCAAAAGACTGGATTTTCAACCCGGGTAGCCCAGAATATTATAGATTCGCTGATCAGGATTACAAGAGGATCTTTTATGACGTAGTGTTAGAAGACGGCGCAACTGAGGCTTCAGAAGTAGAAGTTCGCAGCGCTCGCCGTATGTATAGCCTCAATGTGGAGCTGACCAGCAACGATCAAGCGACCGAAAAGACCCTTGATCTGTTAGACAGAGAGAACGCAGACAATCAAATTGCCAACTCTCTCGTAAGGGTCGTATTCGGTGGCCAAGCCCCTCCAAATCTGAGCTTGGCTGAATCTAAAGCGGCGATTGAGGCCCGATACTCGCCGCTTTATTGTTTGCTGATAGACAACACCGTAAGTCCCGAAGGTGCATTTTCTGACGTCGAGAGTTCTATGGATGAACTCGAACTGAAGATGTTTGAAAACGCTTTTTTCAAGTATGAGCAACAGGCGCCAGACGTGGCGGCGTTTGCGAGAGGGGTTATGAGAGAGGTACTCGATACGCGCCCCGCGAGTAGTGACGAAGCCGAAACCATAGCGCAGCACATCTCTAACTTTCGACGAGAGACTCTATGAAGATCGACAGCGTTCGCCTTAGGAATATCAGAACCTTCGTTGATTCCGGTGAGATACGGTTTGGCGACGGCACGATATCCATTTACGGGGAGAACGGCGCAGGCAAAAGTACGGTCGTAGATTGTATTGGCCGCGCGATCTTTGGCTTCGATCCACAAGGCATCAAGTCTGCCGTAATTGATTATAGAGGGACGAAGCACAAGCAGGGCGTGGCAGAGTATTTACTCAGAAAAGGTGAGAGGGAAGGTTCGATCGAAGTTAAGTTCTCTAATAATGGAAAAGCATTCCGCGTCATAAACAAACTCACCCGTGCCGCGCCACAAACGTGGGAGTTGTATATCGACGGCAGGAACTCAAAACTGTTTGGAAAGGAGGAGATCCACCAGCGAATCATCGATGAGCTGGGCGTTCCGAGCATTTCAAATGGCGCGGCCACCAGTTTATTTGCAAACATTGTTTGTGTGCAACAAGGCAAAATCATCGATGAGTTTGACTGGAGCGCCCAAGCTCGGAAAGACCATTTTGACAAATTATTAGGGCTCTATCGTTATCGGCAAGCCTACGAAGATTCGAAGCACGTCAAGAACAACTTCAAAGAGAAGGCTATCAAGCAGAACGGTGACGTTCGAGTAGTTCGGTCAAGTGTCGAACATCTGGAAAAACAGATCGAGCGCCTGAGAGCGCACGAGGCTGAAGCGATCACCTTAGAAAACGAGTTCAAAGACATCGAAAACGGCATAAAGACACTAGTCGTTACCAAACAACAATTTGACGAGCTCAGTGAAACAATCAGCGAGCTAGAAAACGAGATCAGGGGCGCTGTCACCAAAATCGATGCTCTGAAAATCAATCAGAGCAACACTGAGCGAGAACTAGCAGACAGTCGCCGAGCAAGGGAGATAGTCGAAGCAAGCCACGATTCTTTCCTTCGACATGGGCAAATTTCGCAGGAGCTTCAAACGGTCCAAGGATACCTTCGACAAATCGCGAAACTTCAGAAGGATCTTGCAGCAAAAGAACGGGAATATGATCGCATCGATAATGAACGGAAAAACAGAATAGCCGACTTAGAGAGTTTTCGAAAAGACAGAATAAGGGCAGACGATCTAAAGCAATACGCTGACGATTATAACGAGCTTCAGGCTGGACTAGAAGGCTTACTTGATAAACAGCGGACATACGATGCGCTTCTGAGCAAACTAAACGACGATCACAAACAGCTCAAAGAATACGAAGCTACAATCAACGCGGCTGAGCTGGAACTACAAAGCTATGCAGCCGTAAAAGCAGAAGCTGATCGACGGGAGAGTTTAAACAACGAATATAACGACATTATCGCGCTCCTTGGCGAACGAAACGGCCAGAAGCAACAACTTGAGAAAGAATTGGCCGATCTGTTAGCGGGGGTCTGCCCGTATACCCACGAGACGTGCGAATCAATCCTTGAGCTCGGGCAGCAGCAACAGCAAAAAGTAGAACACCTTCAGCAAGAGCTAGTCAAATTGGAATCACAAAAGAAAGAGAAGAGGGCAGCAATTGAGCAAGCTGGTGTAGCTGAAAAGCAACTCATGACCCTCGAAAAGAAGAAACACGAGTTAGATGTTACAAAGAACCAAGTTGAAAGCGTCAAAACCGAAATCCAGGGCTTGATCGCAGAGATTGACCGCGTCGGTGACTCGTCTGAAGCAATCAAAAATACGAAAGCGCAATTGCACGAGTTGAAACCACGAGCTGACGAGTTCACCTCGCTCTGGTACAGCGTGAGCAGATTCGAAGAGGATACTACTCTAAGAGAAATTGTCAACGCAGAAGAAACGCAATCTCGACTCGCTCAAGATCTTCAGAGCATCAACGATGAAGCGGGCCGGCTCTCTGAAGCAGGTGGAAACGACGAAAACGAAATGAGGCTGGTAAAAGAACTTGAGGAAGTAAAACCAGCTTATGATCTTTACGTAGCATCTATGATCAGCTCCGAAAAACTGGAAAAGGTAGAGAGTAGTTACAAGGAACTCCTCTGCAGACTTCAGGATTTGGAGAACCAGCGAGTCGAATTGGAAACCCGAGTTCTCGACACTAAACGAGTTTACGATAAACAGGAACATCAGCGAGTCATCGACGAGGTGGAGGCAAAGCAGCGAACGTTCAATGAAAAAAAAGGCGCGCTGACGCAATTGCTTAAGCAGATTGAGCACGAGAAGTCAATCGAAAACGAAGTCAAAGAGAAAAAAGAAGATCTAATGGCCGCTGAGATCGAACTGAAAGAAATTGAATCAGACGCAAAGTTTTTTGACGAGATTCGAGCGAGTTTCAAGAAATTGAGCGCCTTGCGTCCCGTCTTTACGAGAGAGGTAAGTAAGCACGCGGAGCGGTACTGGTCCACGCTCGTCGGTGGAGAGTCTCAACTATTTTGGCAGGAAGACTATCTGATCTTCAAAACAATAAATGACAACGTAATCTCGCTGTATGAAATGAGTGGCGGCGAAAAAACTTCCGCGTGCCTGAGCATTCGCCTCGCGCTTCAGGAAGTCATCGGCGGACTAGGGCTCTTCATTCTCGACGAACCCACAGTGCATCTTGATGAGGAACGCCGCAACAACTTGGCTAGCCAGATAGGTGCAATTAAAGGATTAAGCCAAGTCATCGTCATAAGCCACGACGACACTTTTCACTCACATACAAGGCAACAAATCACCATTCAAAAAGGATCTGACGGCGGTGCCAGCTCAGTTGAATGGTGAGCTGGGTGACGCATCATCACAGAAAGTATTTTGCAAATCACCCAGCATTCGAATTTTGTAAAGGGAGACCGCTCAGGTGATCCCGCACGTGCACTCGAGCACTTCTTCAAACCGCTCGTTCACCATCTCCCAGTTAACGATGTTCCAAAAAGCGTCGACGAATTTCGGCCGCTCGTTCTTATAGTCGAGATAGTAGG
>Ga0181533_1003758_pt1 | contig 16171 bp, 15 predicted proteins | sample PEATcosm2014_Bin_45_FD_119772 | JGI IMG/M metagenome (GOLD analysis project Ga0181533, IMG submission 119772) | Peatland microbial communities from MTU Mesocosm Facility, Houghton, MI, USA - PEATcosm2014_Bin11_60_metaG | ecosystem: Environmental > Terrestrial > Soil > Wetlands > Peat | place... | reverse complement strand
CGCGCTGCCCGTGGTGGGCGGGGGGGCGGTCTGGGGGGGGGGGGGGGGGGGTGGGGGGGCGGGGGGCGTTGTGGGGGGGGCGGCGGTGTGGGGTGGGTAGAGAAGAAGCCGATTTGAAATCTCAAATCTCAAATCTGAAATCTGAAATCGGGCCATGCACTTGACTCAGGCGGCCACAACCCGTTGTAGATCACCACAGAGATTCCCCCAATTCCTTGTTGAAAAACCCCAATGACTTGAGCGAGGGGCATAGGCCTGATCTGGAATTCAAATCACGCCGCGCTCCTCCGCGTCCTTACGGAGAGGATGGCCGGGCGGCAGCTTGCGCAGCAGTTCTTTTTGAAACTCAGCCGCGCGCCTCTTTTGGTCGTAATCGCGCCGGCTCCGTTGATTCAGATGCCGTTGGCCCGCGATCTCCGAGTTTTGCAGCGAATCGGCCCAGCCTCGAAGCTGGCGGGAACACGAGAGAGAGCGCGCAATCAGGTCCGTCATTTGAGACTTCAAGGCGGCGTCGGCAACCCGCCGCAGCTTCACCCGGAGCATGGAGCGCGTCTCCCCGGCAGAACCGCGGGCGACATAAAGGAAATAAAGCAACTCGCTCGTCGTCCCACGCTCGAACCCCTCGGCGATGTTATTGGAGACCGAGAGGGCAGCCCGGTCGAGTTGGCCGCGAAAGCCGCTGCTGGCGCGGAACGCAGTGCTTTCAAGCAACTCTTCCGTCATCTCGTAAAGCCGGGCCGCTTCCTGCCACACCGGAGTGGCCTCGAAGCTCTCGTAGGTCATGGGGTTCTTGGGGTTTTGGGTTGGGATTTCGCGTATGAAATTTGAAATCTGAAATCTGAGATCTGCAACCCAAAGTCAAGTCCGAAGCGTGAAATCCACGATCAGCACCCCCATTCTCTCCTCGGCAAATGCAGGGTGGTATCCGGAGGCGCCCGCCAACGAGCGCCGCTTGGGCGCGAAATCTGATGGACAGCCGCAGCGGGTATGGTAATTGTCTTTGCTGTTGACAGCAAACAGAAGATTAAATCATGAGAACTCTCTTGCTTGGGGTTGACAGCGGCACTCAATCCACCAAGGCCCTGGTCGTGGACGCGCGCGAGGGCAAGGTCCTCTCCTCGGCAGCGCAGGAGTACGACCTAATCCCCGATCTCCCCCCCGGAGCCAAGGAACAGCACCCACACACCTGGCGTGATGCGGCGGCCAGCGCAATTCGCCGGGCGCTCCGCCAGGCCAAGGCCGTTGCCTCCGAAGTCAAGGCCATTGGCGTCAGCGGCCAGCAGCACGGATTTGTCCCGCTCGACTCGGCCGGCGAGGTGATTCGGCCGGCCAAGTTGTGGTGCGACACGACCACCGCCGCCGAGTGCGACGAGATCATGGAGAAACTCGGCGGACTCAAAGCCACAGTCAAGGCCCTGGGCAACGCCGTTCTGCCCGGGTTCACCGCCTCGAAGATTCTCTGGCTCAAGAAACACGAGCCGGAAAACTACCGGCGTCTGGCCACCGTCCTCCTCCCCCACGACTATCTTAACTTTTGGCTTACCGGAGAGAAGACGATGGAGTACGGCGATGCCAGCGGCACGGCGCTGCTCGATGTGCGCAAACGAGTTTGGTCGGACGCGGCCATCGCGGCCATTGATCCGGAACTGGCCGGCAAACTGCCGCCAGTGATGGGAAGCGAGCGCCCCGCCGGCACGCTCCAGGCCAGCACCGCCAAGATGCTCGACCTCAACCCCGGCATCCTTGTCAGCGCCGGGGGCGGCGACAACATGATGGGCGCCATCGGGACCGGCAACACCCGCCCCGGCGTCATCACTGCCAGCTTCGGCACCAGCGGCACGATCTATGCCTGCGCCGAGAAGCCGGTCGTCGACCCCAAAGGCGAAATCGCCGCCTTTTGCGACTCGACCAATCGCTGGCTGCCCTTGCTATGCACGATGAACGTGACGGTCGCCACCGAGATGGTGCGAGAGGATTTTGGTTGGTCCCTGGAGAAATACGCCGCCGAGGCCACCCGTGTGGCGGCTGGCTCGGATGGGCTTCTGCTCCTGCCCTACTTTGAAGGAGAACGCACACCCAACGTCCCGGAAGGCACCGGCGTCTGGTTCGGCGTCAACAACAGGACCTTCGAGGCCGGGCACTTTGCTCGCGCGGCCATGGAAGGCGTGACCCTGGGAATGAACTACGGCCTGCAGCGCCTGGCCCAGCTAGGTGTCAAACCAACCCAGATACGGGCTACCGGCGGCGGCGCCAGGTCCAAGGTCTGGCGCCAGGTCATGGCCGATGTTTTCAACGCCCAGGTCGTGACCTTGAAGGTCGGCGAGGGCGCCGCTTATGGCGCAGCCCTTCAGGCCCTCTGGTGCTGGCGCCTGCAGCAAGGCGAAAAAATCGCCATCAGCGACCTCACCGACCAGTTCGTCGAAGTCAATCCCGTCGAAACCGCGCTGCCGAACCCGAAAAATGCCGGGGTTTACCGCGAGCTGCAGGATGTCCAAAACCAACTCTCCACCGCTCTGCTCCGCGTCTTCAAGCAGCACCGCCAGTTCGTTCTCCGCCGCTAGCCAGGATGTTTCATGCTCCGGCAACTTGACCCGTCCTGCTCTTCAGGTAAGATGGAAGACTGATGAGTTTTGCCACTGAATTTGATAAATTGCCTTTCGCGGCCTTGGTAAGGAGTTCCCTGGATGCCTCCCCGGCGGCGGTTCGGGAGAGCCTGGGAAAGTCAAAGCTCGGCCTGGGTGACTTCGCCTGCCTGATTTCGCCGGCAGCAGCGGGGTTCCTCGAGGCCCTCGGCCGGCGTTCGCAGCAATTGACGCAGCGGCGGTTTGGGAAAGTGATTCGGCTTTTTGCCCCTCTCTATCTCTCCAACGAGTGCATCAACAACTGCAAGTATTGCGGCTTTTCGCGCGATAACCGGATTTTGCGCGTGACGCTCTCGCCGGAGGAAGTGCGCCGGGAGGCCGGGGCGCTGGTCCGGCAGGGCTTCCGGAACATCCTCCTGGTGGCCGGGGAGCATCCCAAGTTTGTCTCGACAACCTATCTGCGGGAGTGCGTCGCCGCCTTGCACGCCGAGGTCCCCAGCATTTCGCTGGAGGTTGGGCCGCTGGAGACTCAGGAGTATCGACCGCTGGCTGCGGCCGGCGCCGACGGATTGGTGGTTTACCAGGAGACCTATAACCGCAACGTCTATGCGGAGATGCATACCTCGGGACCGAAACGGAACTTTGACTGGCGGCTGGAGACTCCGGAGCGAGCCTACGCGGCGGGGTTCCGACGGTTGGGCATCAGCGCCCTTTACGGCCTGGCGGATTGGCGCTACGAGGCCCTTGGGGTGGCGGCCCATGCCGATTACCTGCTGCGTCACTGCTGGAAGGCCTGCGTGACCATTTCACTGACCCGGCTGCGCCCGTGCGCAGGAGAGTTCCAGCCCCTCGCTCAGATGGGCGACCGGGACCTGGTCCAGCTCTTATGCGCTTTCCGCCTGCTCTTTCCCGATGCCGGCCTGGTGTTGTCCACCCGCGAATCCCCAAAGATGAGAGACGGCCTGGTTCGGCTGGGGGTGACCTTGATGAGCGCCGGCAGCCACACTGAACCGGGCGGCTACACCGGCGCCGGCCAGGACCGCCTGCATCAAACGTTGCGCGGGCGAATAATGCCGGCCACGGCCGGCCCCAGTCAACCGACGACACCCCAACCGCAGGCCAAGGCCACGGAGCAATTCGCCATCGCCGACACCCGCTCCCCGCGTGAAGTCGCCGACCTGATTCGCGGGCTTGGGTACGAACCGGTGTGGAAAGACTGGGATGCGGCGCTCACCTTGGGAGAGGCTGGGGCATTCGGGGCTTGAGAAGTGATGAGCCTCTTGTTCGTCATCGCCAACGGCCAGCCAGTTCAAGCGGACCTCCCCTGCTCTATCGAGGAGTTCCTGCTGGCTCAGAAACTACCGCCTCGGAGCGTTGTGGTGGAACAGAACGGGGAGGCGGTGGCGCCTTCCGAGTTTCCCAAACGCAGGGTCTGCGCCAACGACCGCCTCGAGATCGTCAGCATCGTCGCCGGAGGTTGAACTTTACTTCTTGTTCACGCTAGCCGGCGCGGCTGGGGCTGGGGCCGGGATCGGCGTCGGGCCAGGGACCGAGGGCTTGGGGAGGTAGCGGCTGAGTATGGGGTCGAAATCGGGATGGGTCTTGCCATAACCAACGAGTTTGCGGACGAATTCGTCCATGGCGGGGCCGATGTTTTTCTGGTATTGAGCCACTATGGCATTGACCTGCGGGCGGAAGGCCTCGAGCTCCTGCCGGGAAGTTTTGGCCTGGCGGAGGAGGAAGACGTTAAGAGTGCCGCTAATCACGATCAGCAGCACCAGCATCGATACGACCAACTGGCGCAACGAGTCATACTGGGTCGGCAACGGTTCGGCCTCGGTTTGGGTTGGCAGATTGTTTTCCAGATTGTCCATAGTGGTCTTTGCTTATTTGTTTGGGGTGGTGGGGGAGCCGGGGGCATTCCGCTTAAAGCCAACCGATTCGAGGATGGGATCGATCTGGGGGTGGGTCTTACCGTATTCCTTGGTATCGGCCAGCAGTGCCTGAAAGGCGTTTTGCCGGTACTGGATGGCGGCGAGCTGGCTCTGAAGCTGGCGGAGCTCCCGCGTGTTGTTCACGTACTGCATGCATGAGATCACCGACCAGACCGCGCTGACTGCCAGCGCGGCCAGCAAAATGCTTGTTAGGGGACTGTTTTTCATATCATTTTAGCCATTGTACGGGTTCGGGCAGGCGGTTGTCCAACTTGTTTTTTGGGACCACTTCGCCTCTGGACATTTGCGCCGGTCCCGGCAACACTCTGGGCATGGCTGCAAATGCCGATGCTCCGCTGGATCTGCTCTGGAAAGAGTACGGCCTGGGTTTTCAGGATTTTGACGATCTGACCCTGGCCCGGTGGCTGGCGCAGACCCTGGGCCAACTGCAGGGAAGGGCCTGGCGCTTTTCGCATCCGCTTCTGGGCGCTTATCGCCTGGGTGCTCAACTGGCGCACGAACGCCAGGTCTGGCTGAAGCTCATGGTGACCCCTCCGGCGGCTTACACCGAGTCCGGGTGTTGCCGGGCGCCGATGCTGCCGCTGCTCACCCGCGACGTGCGCGAGACGGGGCTGATCTGCCTCCATTGCAGCGAGACGCTGGTGCCTCTTGAAGAAATCCCCGCCAGCGTCCGCGGCGACATCGAGTCGTGGGCCGCCCAGTATGCCCCGGTCCACGCGGTCGCCCATTGGGACGATCCGCAGCGGCGCAGGGCCGGGGATTACGAGGGGGCTTACGAAAGGGCCAGCGAAGAGGCCGAGTTGCTCCTGCAGCACGCGGGAGCGAGCCTGGCGCCCAAGCTGCTCGAGTACTATGCCGCGGTGGTTTGGGAAGACAATGATGAATGCCTCGAGGTGCGGCCTGAGGACGTGCTTCTTTGAATCAGGCCCCCAGCCAATAGATGAGGGCGATTTGGCCCAGACAAACAGCCGCGATGGCCGCCCAGGTCAACCACTCGCGGAAGCGCAAGCCGGTCTGACGGGTCTGGCCGAGCCAGAACCGCATCTTGAGGGCGCCGATTTCCAGGCAATCACCGTTGCGCAAGCGCGTCTGCCGGACGGGTTGGCAGTTCACGGTCGCCAGGGCGTTGGGTTGCGCACTCACATAGAAACCGTCGCGCGGCTTGAAGTCCACCTGCAGGTGCTGGTCCCAAACGCCCTCCTCGTCCAATCGAAGGTCCGCCGCGGCCGAGCGTCCTATCCGCACGGGAAAACGCCGGACGACCCAGGATTTCCCCGCCTTCTTGCCGGTCAGGATGCTGAACTGGATCACTTTTGCCAGGGCGCCGTTCGACGTTCCACGTTGATCAAATCACCGGGGTAAACCGGCAGATCCAGGCTGGGCTTCTTCAGTGCTTTGCGGCAATCCTCGGTTTCGATGCGTCCGTCGGACCGGAACACCTTCACGGTTGTTTTTCTGGCGAAATCGGTAAAATCTCCGGCGGCGGCGATCGCCTTGAGGACCGTGGTGGCGCTGGTGTAGGGATAGCGGTTGGGTGACTTCACCTCGCCCTTGACGGAATAGTATTGGCCCTGGGCTTTGACGATGACTGTCATGTGTGTGTAGTACCTGGGCACATAGCTTTGCCAAATCGCCTTTTCCAATTCGCCGGTCGTTTTGCCGGCGGCCTGGACCTGGTTGGTCAACAGTGGCAGCGTAATCGAGCCGTCTTCCTTGATGGTTACATCCATCGGCGACTGGGGTTGAGGCAAATCCAACAGGGTGACATTTACGGAGTCGCCAATGCGGAGAAGGTCCGAGGTGGACTTGGGGGCAGCCGGCGTGGCCGTTGAGGGGCCGCTGCCGGCGGCGGCGGTCGCTTGAGGCGCGCCGGGGGCCGGAGCGGCGCTCGCCCCGGGATCGCTGGATTGCGAAGTGGGAGTGCGGCAGCCCGCCGCGAACAACGCAACCGCCAGCAACCCGCATACAATCCCCAACTGCCGCGCGCCGTTGCCAATGCTCATTCTTATCATGTAGCCCGTCCTGATCATTTGATTAGTACTTCGGTTTGATGTCCAACTTGGCCTTTTCTCCCGGGTCGGCCTTGCCCTTCCCATCCTTGGAGGCGGCGGCGCCCGAGGCTGAATCCGACTCCTCGCTGCTGCTCCGATAGTAGTAATCGTGGTAGTAACCGCTGTAGTAGTAGTAGCTCTCGTCCTGGGACATGTTGATGTTGTTGAGAACGATGCCGACGAGGTTGCCGCCGACTTTCTCGATGAGTTGCTTGGCGCGGATATTCATCGGCTGCGGGTAGCGGCGGTATTGGATGACTTGCAAGGTCATGTCCATTTCGCTGGCGAGGATGGAGGCATCGCTCACGCCCATGATTGGGGGGGAGTCGAAAAAGACGAAGTCGTAGCGCTGCTTCAACTCACTGATGAGGTCTTTCATCTGGGCGGAACTGAGGATGCCCAGGGAACTGCTGGGGAGTTTGCCGCTGGCCAGGAAGTCGAGGGAAGGATTGTTGGTAGTCTGGATGACTTCTTCGAGGGTGTTTTGCTTGAGCAGGTAATTGGTCAGCCCGATGCTGTTGGTGACGTGGAGCATCTTATGGAGGGTGGGGCGCCGAAGGTCGGAGTCCACTACGATGACGCGCTGACCGCTTTGGGCGAAGATGGAGGCCAGGTTGAAAACGGTCGTGGACTTGCCTTCGCCGGCGCCGGCGCTCACGACAGCCATGCTGTTGAGCTTGTCGTCCTTGCGGGAAAACAGGATGTTGGTGCGCAGCACGCGATAGGCCTCGGCGTGCGGGCTTTCCGCCCCTTCGTCCAACATCAACCCCACATTCTGCGGGATGACCCCCAAGACGGGCGCTTGCAGGGCGCGCTCGACGTCATCGATGGTCTTGACGCTGGTGTCGAGGTACTCGATGAAGAAGGCCAAGCCGACACCGACCACCAGTCCGATGATGATTCCCAGTGCGATATTGAGGGGCTTGTTCGGTTGCACCGGCCTGGCTGCGACTTGCGCCTTGTCGATAATCGTCACCATGATGCTCTTGGGCAGTTCTTTGTCCACCTGTTCCACGGCAATCTTGCTGTCCAGGATGGCGCGGAACTTTATAAGCTCTTCGAGGCGGCGCTTGGCATCGAAATAGGGCTGGCTTTGGTTGGCCTTGTCAATGTCATCCTGGGTGGCCTTGCCCACCTCTTCGTTGAGATTGGTCAGGCTCATGCCCAAGGCATGGACCTTGGTCTCCAGCCCTAGCATGTCGCCTTCAACGCGCGCCTGAATCTTCTCCTCCAGGTCGGCCTTCGAGGCGCGGGCTTTGATCACATCCGGATGGTCGGGGCCCAGGTCTTTCTCGATGAAGATCAGTCTTTGATCGGCCATGGTCTTCTGTTCGAGCAGATTGCCGAGGAGGTTTTCCTGGACGACGGTGCAGAGTGTCTGGGCCAGTTTCTCCTTGCCGAGTTTCTGGAGGTCGGAGAACAAGGTGCTCTGGCGGACGAATTCGGCCTGCGATTCAAGCCGCAAGGCGTTGATGTGTTTGAGGGAATCGGCAGTCAGAAGGGGCCCGGAGGCATATTCACTGGCCGTAGAGTCGGGGATTCTAAGGTCCTGGCGCAGCTTGTCCAGGTTGGTCTGTGCGACGGCGATTTCCGCTTCCTTTTGTTTGCGCTGCTCGAGGAGGGAGGCGATGCCGCCCGAGGTGAGGCCCTCCCTAGCTAACTTGCGATGATCCTGGTATGCCTTGGCGATGGCATTGGCAATGTCGGCTGCCTCGGTGGGCTTCTCGCTAAAGACCTGGATTTCAATGAGAATCGTGTTGCGAACAGGGTGCAAGTCCATCTTTCGCTTAAGCACGCCGATGGCTTCGAGCCGGGTCAGTTTTTCGCCGTTGCCGTAGGTTTTGCCCCAGGTTTCCTGCAAATTGAGGTCATCGACGACGCGCCCCAGGATCAACTCGGACTTGATGACCTCGAATTCGGTTTGGATAAAATAGGGGTCGTAGGCGCCCATGGCCATCGGGGTTTGCATGAGGGCCTGGATGTCCGACTGGTCGCGCTCGACTTCGATGCGCGCAGTGCTGGAGTATTTCTCAGGCAGGATGAACGTCACCAGCGTCGCAGTGATGACGATCAGGAGGAAGACGGCGAGGATGACCGTCTTGCGAATGCGGATGATTCGCCAATAATCCAGGAAGTGGAGTTTGGTTTCCTGGGGTGGGGTAACTTTCAATGGATCCATAACGCGATGAGACTAAATAAAAAGGGGGCCTAGCCGTAACCGCCAAGCCCCCGCCCGGAACATGGCGAGTTTAACTAATAACTGGCAGTAAAGCCCAAGTACACCCGGTTTCGATCAAAACTGCGGTTCGGGATGTCGGATTCGAGGCGGTCATAATTGTAACCGAGTTGAGTGGAGAGGTAATTGCACACGCGGTATTCGAGGTTGACGCCCATGGTGTAGAAGTTATCAGTCTGGTTGGCGAGTTGGCCGCCATTGTACTCGGAGTTCTGGTACTGGCCGGTCAAGCTGCCGTAAAGGTTGGGCATGAGCCGGTGGTTGACCGTGGCATAAAGGGCGGAGGTTTCCGAGTCCAGAGTGAGGTTGCCTGTGCCCAGACCGTTGCCGACGAGGTCGGTAGCGGCCCGATCATGAGTGAACCCGCCTTCGACGTAGCTTTCCACTCCATAATTCCAGCGCAGGCTCAACTGGACGAAGGGAGTTACGTTGTCCGAAGCGGTGGTGTCGTTGTAATAATCGGTGTAGCGGGCGCCCACGCGGAGGGAGCCGGTCAGGTCCGGCCGGAAGGTCTCATCGACCCCAACATAGCCGTAATGGCCGCGGTTGTTGCGCGTGTTGCTGACGATCCCGGGGAACAGGGCAGGGTCCAGCAGCGGCTGGCCCTCAGTGTAATCGGTGTCGGCGAATTGATAGCCGACGACGAAGACAGTTTCGGGCGTGAACTGCCAGCGGCTGTCGAGGTGGACGGTCTGCTCGATGCGATTGAGCAAACCACCCTCGCTGGGCTGGAAGGGGATGATGAGGGTGGCGAGATGAGGTTGGTCTGCGGCATAGTTATAATAGGCGTTGCCGTAGCCCACCTCGAAGCCGAGCAACGGGCTAAGCTGGCCGTCGAAGGTGGCGTTGCCGTAGTTGCGGATGTTGCTGCCGGAAAGGCGCTGGAAGGTGGAGTAGGTATTGCCGGCGCGCAGGAAGTCGGGTTCCTGGCCGATGACGAAAGAGTCGCGGACATTGGCGCGGTAAAGCTCGTTGAACGAATGATCCAGCGACGCGTTGAACGAGTGGGTCATGTCCACGGTGTCGGTGTTGCCCGCCGGCTTGAACTGGTAGTCCTTGAAGGAGTAGATATAGCCCAAGTTGAGGCTGGTCTGCTCCCAGGGCCAACTCACGGTAATGGCGGGGCTGACCTCGAACCCCATCGTGCCGCGATGAGCCAGGACGGCGTTATCCGGCGCGCTGTTGATGTTATCATCGTAGAATCCGCGGAGGGTCGTCGAGACGCTCCAGGGCTTCGCGGATTCAGATGTTAGACTCGACGCCGTATCCGCTTGCAAACCGGACGTGCCGAGGGCAACCAAACCGACAGAGGCAACGATTCTTTTCATAAAAACAATTACTTTGCTTGTTCAGACCCGCAGAAACAGTGCCGACACCAAGCACAACCAGCCTGTGTTTTACTGGAAACGCGCAGCGGTGTCAAAAAAAAATTTCAGCCGATTTTGCCCTTTGCCGCCAGGGTTGATTGCTCCGGCCACTGGCGCAAAACAACAACCCTGCACACGGCCGGCCCGGCGGCAAATGGAACGATTTGGATAATTGACCCAATTGTGGGGGCGTTGTTCAAAACTTTTTTGAAAATTCACGGGGGGGGAACGTTCACGGTCTGGCCTGGGCGCAGGCGCCGGGGGTTTGCTTTGGGATTGGCGGCGTTCAAGGCCTCGAGTTTCACGCCGTACTGCCTGGCGATGCTGGCCAGCGTCTCCCGCGGTTTGATGACATGTATCCGCATTGCCCCTGCAGGAGCGCCTTTGGACGGGGGGGAGCCGCCCGGGCCTAGGGGCCCGCGATTAACACCCTCTGCCTGGCCCGGGTTTCGTCCGGGCAAAGTCGAGGTCAGGACGGGCGGGGCGGCGGTGCCGGAGGCCAGGACGAGGCTCGAGCCCTGCGGGTTGGTGAGATTGGGTGGCGTGATTCGGGCCGGTGGATTGGTTTGCGGACGCGGCGGCGTGGGCGCGCTGGTCCGCCACCTGGCCACTTCCTCATTCAACCGCCGGTTTTCTTCCGTCAACCGCTTGTTGTCTTCGGCCAGCCTCTCCAGGTCGAGTTGCTGCTTTCCGGTCACCGGTCCGACCGAAACGGTGCGGGCAATCTCTTGTTTGGAGGCGAGGATGATCTGCTTCACCACGTCTGCGTTCGGGGCATTGGGGCGGAGCCTGAGGAAGCGTTCGTAGTGGTAAATCGCAGCCGCCGGGTCGGGCACTTTTTGGGCGAATAACCACCCCAACTCGAAATGGGCAGCCGCGGATTTAGGGTTGAGGGTCAGGGCCTTCTCGAAGGACTCGACGGCTGCGGGGTAATCCATCATGCTAACATGGCTTTTGCCGGCGAGGAAATGGGGTTCCTTTTCCTCATCGTTCTGGCCTTGTCCCTGCGGGAGGCAGCCGCCCAGGAACAACCCGAAAAGCAACGGCGCCAAGCAGCGCAACAAACTGACCAGGAACTTCATGGAGGCCAGATTATACGAACCGCCAGGAAGATTCAACCACCCTGAGCGCGCGTCCGAAGAACTCCGACCCCGAACCTTTGTCGAAGCCTTTGTCGCCTCACCTTGCTGAAAAACGACCAATCCGACAAAGTTCACGACAAAGGGGGCGCATCCCGACACTGCCCCCGCGGCCAGTGCGGAAGGACCGGAGCGCCGGCTTTAGCCGGCTTTGGACGTCCAATGTTCAACAGCGGCACAGCAGGGGCCCAAGTGCGCGCAAAGCCGGCTAAAGCCGGCGCTCCGGGGGCAGTGTCGGGATGCGCCCCGACAAAGGACGCGGCGGAGCTTTCATTTCGGCGGGTTTTTCGGACAAGCTCTCAGGCGTCGCCATCCGGATTCGGACGGCGGGCCGGCTCGGCGAAGGGATTGGGTGGGCTGACTGGGGCGGCGGGGTGGCGTGGCAGCGAGAGCACGCCGGCGATCACATAGACCCAGCCCAGCAGGATGTGCCCGGCTCCGGCCAGGACCATTTGTATCGGGTCCAGGGCGCCCAACCCGTAGGCCAGGATTGCCGCCGTCATCAAGAGGGTGCCGGGCATGAGGGCGGCCCCGGCGAGGCGCCAACTGCCCCCCAGTGTCAATTGGCGGTTCGCCATAAACCCGGCCAGCCAGGCCGGCAGGCAATAAAGGCCGGCAAGCACGCTCCAAGCCAACATCAGGCCGCTGATGGCCAGTGCCGCCGCCAACGCCAGGATGGCCGGCCTCCAGGCTCCCCACCAAGGCTCCAATTCGGTTCGGTTGAAGGCCAGCAGCCGGTTCCTTTGATAAGGGATGCGCAGATAGCCCCCCAGCCATAGGATTTCGACATCGTTCCGGCCAAATTCCACCTGCAAGTGAGCTGGAGACCGAATGGTCCCGGCGTGGGCCGGGTCCACCACCAGGGCCAGAAAATGGTTCTCGGCCAATTTCACCGCGGATTCCCCCCCCCAATCCAAGGCGCCCGAGCGAATCGCCCCTTGGGCAGGCAACCGGGTGATCGCTTCGCTGATGGTGGAAAACCAGGCGGTCTGCAAGAACCAAACCAAGGCGCCTGCCGCCAGCAGGGCGACAATGAACTGGACCAGCAGCATTTTCCCGACCGAGGCGGGGGCAAAGGCCGCCACGCCCCGCCGCGTAAGCGGTTGCCAGCCAAAGCGCGGTTCATCCACCGGTTCATCCATGATAAGAGAGTATCCCGCCAAGAGCGGCAATTAAAGCCCATACTTGGGGCCGTCGTTGCGTCTCCGGCCCAACGGGCCGGCAGCCCAGCCCAGTGCTGAGGCCGTCAGGCCGATGCCCTGGGGAACCTTCCAGGATGAATTCAGGGCGTTTTTGCGCCGTTATGAAATCGAGTACGACGAACGATACGTGTGGGATTGAGGCCAGTAGCGCCCTTTCAGGGCGCAGGGCGGGCGCTGGAAACGAGGCCCCAGGGCATCGGCCTGGCGGCCTCAGCCCAGCTGGGTTCGGGCGGCCCCTTGGGCCGCGGCGCAGACCGCCAACGGCTATCCGCTCCGTCGCTTTTCATTGCAGTCTAACACTAACGAGCTCCCCGCAGGACATCAATTGACGGAAATGGCTCGTCTTTCTCGCGCGTGCGCAACAGTTGGTCCACCCGTCCCCAGGTGGCGCGCCAGAACCCGAGTTCGGCATCCCACCGGGCCAGCGCGCTGCCCAGCCGGTAAGGTGTGCTCTCCGCCAGCCATGCCTGCCGGTAAGGTTCGCGCAAGCCGCTCACCGCGTCCACCAGGTCCGCCAGCATCCCGTGGTCCTGCGCATTCATTTGGTTGCCAATATACAGGTCCACGAGCTTGGATTCGGGGTTGGCCTTCAGGTCCCGGAAGTAGCCGGCCCATTCGACTGCATACAAGCTCTTCATGCCCAGGTAGTCGAACAGCCGCGCGGCCAGCAGCAGGGGTTGGAGCGTCGGTTCCTCCGGGGCCAACCGGAGCGCCCGGAGCAGGCGCTCCTGGGCGCTCTCGGAAAGCAAGCGCGCCCGGCGGCATTCAGCCTGGTGCTTCTGGAGCCGCGCCAGGTGGTTCGGCCGGAGCGGATCGGCCCACAACCCATGTTGAGTGGAATTCTGGAGGATGTCCTCGAGCATCTCTTCCACCGAGGAAAGCTCTTCCAGGGCCGGCGCGACTTCGGCGGCGACGGCGGCAGGATAGGTCTGGGCCGCGTAATCCGCGAAAAAGTGGTTCGTATCCACGGGGTTGGATTGCCACCCGGCTGCGGCCCCGAACGCCAAACCCGGCAGTGACAGCCGATAGAGTGTCTGGGCGCTGTCCGTCCAACCCGTGTTGAGGATTCCCAGCGCCTTGTGCTTCTTGCCGGTCTGCGTCAGCCCGTTAATGTTCGCAAACGAGCGGTGATAATCGGGAAAAATCTCGTTCCAATTCCAGATCGCCGGCGCCACGACCATGGGCGTCCCCGCTTTGGCCAACGGCTCGACATAGGGCGCGTAACTCGTGAGCGCCTCATAAACCCATGGCACGGGTATGGCCCCCTCGGGCAGGTCTCTCAGAAGCTCAGGGTGGTTGGACAACGTCCCTGCTCCGCTCTGGATGTCCGCCCAGAACATCAGGCGCTTGCCGTGCCGTTGGGCCTGTTCGCCAGCGTGGCGAAGGACATCCAGAAACGTCCGATAAGGGTCCTTGCCCGGTGTCACTCCGATCTTTCCCAGCGACCACGGCTCATCGAAACCGACGTGGCACCAGCGGCTCGGAAACAGCCTGGCCGTTTGCTCCAGCACGTCATCGATCACCGCCAGCACGCGCGGATTTCTCGGATCGAACTCGTCACCGTAGCGGGGCAAACCCAGGTCCGCAAACTTCTCAACCCGGAAAAGGTCATGCAGATGACCGTAAAGCTCGAGGCACGGCACGACATCAATATGGCGCTGCCGGGCGTATTGAACGATGTGCCGGACCTGCTCGCGCGTGTACCGGCCGTCCGGATTCACCAGTTCGTAGCCCTCCAGTTCAATGCTGGCCTCCGAATAGAAATAATACTGGTTGGCCTTGAAGCGCGCCAGCAGGTCGAGTTGGCGCTCGATTTCTCCAACCCGCAGCAACTGTCCGTGGCTCAAATCCATCATGAACCCGCGATAGGCCAGCGCCGGCCAATCGCGAATCTCGATTGCCGGCAACACGGCCTGGCGTCCGCGGCCTTCGACGATTTGCAGCAGGGTTTGGACCCCGTAGAACAGGCCCGCCGCAGAACCGGCGCGAATCTCGGCCCCGTCCGGCTTGACCTCGAGAGAGTATGCCTCCCGCGAATCAGGTCCGGAACTGTCATTGGCGGCGGGCAGGAGGCCGGCCTCCGCGCCACGGTTGAGCAGAATCGCGGGTCCCGGCCCCTTGGCCTGTTGAATCGCGACCTCGGTCTCGCCGATGGCCGATAACCGGCCGGCCAATTGTTGGGCCGCAAAGGCGTCCTCCGCGCTCGGCGTCGAGGCGAAGCGGACAACCAACCCTTGCAACGCCAACTTGCCCTCGCCGTACCGCACCTCCTGCGGTTGGGGCAAGAGCGGTTGGTGCGCAGCACGGGCCGAGGCCGGAAGCATCAAGGCCATCAGCCAGAGCACAACGGGGGGTGGCACAGGCGCGAAAATGGGCAGTCGAATCGGCTTCATCGAACCCAGGAGTGTCATGTCCGAAGGCCACGGTCAAGTTCTGTTCTCCACGCTCCCCTCCATGACCTCGAATCCGCGATCGTCTCCCATTTCGGCAAAGATGAATGCCGGGTTGCCTCTTGCGCGCCTGTCCTCGTTGGTCAACCAACCCGCAAGCCCCGAAAGAACGTTCGCATCGTGGAGTGCCACAATTTTCCTGGCAATTTCAAACTGCTGCCAGAAGACTCCAGAGGACGATTCGCGACCCGGATTTCATTGCGCGCCACCGCGTGCGGCCCCTTGGGCCCTGCAGAACACGATTGCCAACGCCAGAGCGATGGCGTTAAATACCAAGGCTCATGTCCACAGTTGCCGAGCAACTTCACCAGGCCCGCGAGGCGAGGCACCTCACGGTGCAGCAAGCGGCGGATATTACCAAGATCCGCACGGACCACCTGCGCGCCCTGGAAAAGGGCGATTTTGATGCCTTTTCCGCGCCGGTCTATATCCGCGGATTTGTGCGCATTTACTCCACTTTGCTCAAAATGGAAGTGCCGCAGGTCATGGCCGCCCTGGAACAGGAACTTCGCCAAACGACCAGATTCGCCGAACCCCCCTCGCTGTCGGGCCAGCCGCCCGGCCTGCTGGATGCCTTCATGCTCCAACTCTCGAAGGTGGATTGGCGCCGGGGCCTGGTGATTCTGGGCGCCCTGATGCTTGGGGCCGCTCTCCTGGGCGCTTATTATGTTCGACGCCATTACCTGACCACCGATCCGCTGAGCGGTTTGACACCGGGCGCCTACCACTCCAGTTCCAACGCCCCTGGCGAGACCTTGCCGCTTCCCGCCCCGCCCCCGCGCCGCTGAGGGAGCATTAACCGGCTGCATTCCCCCGAAGGGGTTGCGGCCCGGCGGCCGGAAAACCGCTCGCCTGCGATGCCTGTCGGCCGCAACCCCGTTGGGGTTGAGGGCGCCTGGATCGCCGGTACCCAGGGTTGTCCCTCCGGTCCAACCCTGGGCTTTGTTACACAACCGCTTTGCGGTTGAAGCGCTGTTTATCCCGGTTTTCAACCGGCTGTAAAGTGGGGCAGGCAGGATGCCTGCCCCACCTCGGCTCGCCATGCGAGCGAAAACCGGGATAGGGCCTCTCCCAAAACCGCTCTCGTTAACACCGCCGCTTTAGCGCGGTGCAGGACGGGCGAGGGCGAGTGGAAACCGTTTCCAACGGTTTCTCAGCTTGCGGCGCGTACCAGCGGAGAGCGGTACGG
>Ga0181533_1003749_pt1 | contig 16203 bp, 14 predicted proteins | sample PEATcosm2014_Bin_45_FD_119772 | JGI IMG/M metagenome (GOLD analysis project Ga0181533, IMG submission 119772) | Peatland microbial communities from MTU Mesocosm Facility, Houghton, MI, USA - PEATcosm2014_Bin11_60_metaG | ecosystem: Environmental > Terrestrial > Soil > Wetlands > Peat | place... | reverse complement strand
CGGATTCGTATTGCGTGTGGTCGATGAATCCATGTTTCGCCCATGGTGAGATTACGAGGGTTGGTACTCTGAAGCCTTCTCCGAAGGCATCGACCTTTGGAGGAGGGACATGGTCGTAGAACCCACCATAATCGTCTTAGGTGATGATTATCGCAGACGATTGCCAGTATTGGCTCTGCATGACCTGGTTCACTAGGTATGAGACGTAATCCATTCCGCAGTCACTCCTCGCAGGTGGATGTTCGCTTGGCAGCCGCCCCTTGCATGCGGCGGGGTAGGTTGGTGGAACCCAGCTACCAGGGATAATCCATGAGACTGCGGGGAGCTGGCCATTCTGGATAGCGTTGACGAAGGCTTGCGTATTCTTCACGTGCTCAACAAGCTGATCAGGATTATTCTGGAAGAATGTGAAGAGGGGTAGGACATCCCAAATGTTGGGTTTCGTTGGTCTAGCCTCACCATCATACCATGACCACGGCACGTTCGCGTTACTAAGTTCCTGAGCAAGCGTTGACCAGTCCAGAGAGAGGCCTTGCCAATTATAACCTGAAGGAGGATTGTCTACTATTCCCCCGTTCTGAATCCACTTGCAGTGAGTTTGAAGGCAGAGTGGAGGCAGGTTGCTCACAGGCCCGTTTGTTCCAGAGACAATGTATAGGTGGTTGGGAAAGCTTGGGCCCATCAGGGAAGAGAAGAAGTTGTCATCCAACACGTACTGACCAGCGTAATCCCAGTAGTAGGGTATGTCACTCCTATCATAGTACCCCATCGTCAGAGTACTGCCCTCCGCAGCAACGAATCCATCCATCTTCCCATTATCGTAGGCCATGTGCGCAACCGACCACGCATGGCTCAAATCTCTGCCAATTGACTCGGTGTCGAGGTGAAACGGCGCAGAAGAATTAATTGGTTGAAGATCGTCCGGATCAGCCACACCCGGCGGAAGTTCATCACCCCAGATCATAATCGGTTGTGCCACGTTCAAATGGAACGGGCGAACGTACCCCAGGCTTGTCTGGTTAGGGTCAAGTGGAATAGAAGTATCAAGCGAAAGCCCATTCACACCCGGATACGTTCCGAAATAATTGTCGAACGAATGATTCTCTTGAACGATGAAGATCAAGTGTTGAATTCTTGAAGTCCCGTAAGCGTAAGTGGCGGTTGGAGAGGTGACACTGAGGCCCAGGGCTAGGATAACGAGAATTGAGAGCGCGAGAAGCTGTCTCATGTCTCAAAGTCCCCTGCACGACTTACGGGTATAAAAGACGTTGTGAACGTATCGTACAGCGGTGTAGGATGGCTTCATGAACTTCATCGGTATCGACCTTGCTGGATCACCTAATCGTCCAACTGGCTTCTGCGTAGCAGATTCCAAATTGCGAGTTGAATGCAAAGTTCTCCATACTGATAAGGAGATACTTGAAGCGGTCGAGAAAGCGGCAGGCGTGATTGCTGCTATTGATGCTCCGTTGGCTTTACCTAAAGGCCGTCACTGCCTTGAGGAGCACTGTCGAGGCCGCGTTCATTTCCGCGCATGTGATCGAGTACTCTCCCGAATGCGAATAAAGTATTTCCCGATTACGATTGGACCTATGCGTATGCTTACTTCACGAGGTATGCTCCTCGCTAAGCAATTAAAGCGACTGGGGGTTGAATCGATAGAGACTTTCCCTGGAGGCGCGCAAGATATACTTGGCATCCCAAGAAAACAGGCGAGTCTGGAAGCGCTTCAAAGAGCATTGGCAAGAATTTGCACAGGCGACGTCCTTGAGCGAGAGTTAACAGGGGATGAACTCGACGCCATCAATTGTGCGTTGGTAGCTAGGGATTATGCGAGTGGAAGTTATTTAGCGATCGGTGATCCGTCAGAAATACTCATGATTCTGCCCCGACCAAAGTCATAAGGCCTGACTTCGCAAGCGTGCAATACACAATCATGATTTCACGGTAGCTAGCTGTCCACCATCCGTTTAACTATGTGTCTAGGTGACTCAAATTGAGTTCCGGAGCCCTTGATTGAATTAGCTGCAATCGCGCCCATTCGTAAAGAAATGGACGAGCCCGTACGTGCCGAGTCTGAGCACTTAATCAATGCTCGATTTGTGTCCTACCTCTCTGATGAATCCGGTTTCGGCCCAGGGAAAGCCTCCATCTTGTTCATTCCGAACAGTGAATTCCAAGTGGCTCAGTTTCTGAAAGAGATGAATGAGAAGAGGATCCCAGTCACAATATCGGGAGGACGCACTGGGATTGTTGCAGGAGCCGTCCCCGAAGGGGGTGCCTTGCTCTCGCTGGATAATATGAATGAAATTACCGCTATCAAGTGGGATGAGCAGAGCAAAGAGTGGCGACTCACGTGTCAACCTGGAATTAGACTTAGAGATCTGCAGCAGAAGATAACAACAAAGAACTTTGGGAGAGAGACTCACGATGCTGAATGGAAAGATCTTCCGCGGTTCTTGAACGATCCCTCTCAGTACTTCTATCCTCCCGACCCAACCGAGGACACTGCTTCACTGGGAGGGACTGTTGCAACTGATGCGTCGGGAGCAAGAACATACTTCTACGGACGCACGCGTGAACACGTCAGAGCCATCCGAATTGTCTTACCAAACGGAGAGGTACTCGATCTGCGGCGAGGCGAACATCTTACGGACTCGAAGAGCACGATTCGGCTGGGTCACCTTGACGGCACTACGACTGACATACCATTGCCGAAGTACGAGCGGCCGAACGTCAAGTGTGCAACTGGCTACTACAGTAAGATGAACATGGATCTGCTCGACCTTTTCATCGGATCAGAAGGCACGCTTGGAGTGATAACATCCATCGAAATCGCGTTGAAGAAGAAGCCGCAAACAGCGATGTTCTTAGCTTTCTTTTCTTCAATTGACGATGCGATTGCATTTGTCATGCAAGTTCGCTCGACAGCGCGAAATAGTGACAAAATGGCAGTTTACTCATTGGAGTACCTAGATTCCAACTCACTCAGACTCTTACACGAGATCAACGAAGATGGAAAACTGGGGATGAAATTACCCACGAACAGGGCGGCAGCCATCTTGTCAGAATTTCAGTCCACAGAAACCGCTATTGAACTCCTCATTGAATACCTTCAGTTACACCATTCACCTGTAGACGAAACAATTAGCGGTATCGACGAACGCGACAAAGAGCGATTACGAACCGTGAGACACTCTATCCCTGAGGCAATAAACCGAATTATTGCCAAGAGGAAAAACGATATTCCAAGATTGCATAAACTAGGAACAGACACAGCTGTGCCAGACGAACGGCTCATCGACATCGTGAAGATCTACGGTGACCGACTCGTTGAGAGTAAGCTGGAGCACTTCGTGATCGGCCACATTGCGGAGAACCATCTTCATGTCAACATTCTTCCCCGTTCTCTTCCAGAACTGGAGAGAGGTGAGCAACTTGTACGCATTCTTGCACAGGACGCGGTCGATATGGGCGGGGTGGTTTCAGCCGAGCACGGGATAGGAAAGATGAAACGGAACTTTTTGGGAATAATGTTCCAAGACGAAGAGATCGAAGGAATGATATCTACAAAACGCGCAATTGACCCCAACTGGATCCTTTGCAGAGGAAATATCTTCAGCGAATGAGAGCTCGAAGAAGATATGGCCTTCAGACCGAAGAAGTAAGAGGCAGGATCACTAAATGGACATAAACTACGCCGAAAAAATCGCAGAGGAATTATGGGACCTAGACGTGACTCCCTGGAAGAAACACTGGGTCCCCATTTTTCGACAATTCTCCCAAGAACTCATCCGCATCGCAAAGCTCAGCCCAGGACAACTCATCCTAGACGTCGGTACAGGCACAGGCATTGCTGCCTTCGAAGCCGCGAAACGAATCGAACGCGGATTCGTGATAGGAATAGACCGTTCACCGAAAATGATCAGCGCAGCCCGCGCAAACAACGAAAAGAACAAACTTCGAAACGTATTCTTCATTGACATGAACGGAGGCCACATGCTCTTCCCGGATAGGCTATTCGCTCGAGTTCTATCAAATTGTGGAATCTCACCCGGCACATTTCCGCAAACAAGTAGAGATATTTTCAGGGTGCTACGCGATGACGGTACGTTGATCCTTAGTGATTGGCACTTAATTGATGTACCTCCTCACAGGACTTTTAGCGAAATCCTACGAAGGTACAGAACGGATAGTCCGTCTCGAAAACTGGGTAGATGGCGTGAAGCGCTTGCCATTTTAGAGCGCGTCGGAAATCAATATGGCGATTCTGAAAGAGCAGTATTGCAAAGAGCAGGGTTCAAGAGAATAACTGAACGAACAAAGAACTTTCAGATAGTTCTTCCGAGCATGCAAGCCTACTTGAAAATGAGGTTCGAGAGAATTGCACTTAGACAAGAACTCCTCGAATTGTCTCCAAGTCGTCGGCGCGAGCTCCTAACGGAGCTAAAAAGAAGTTTAGCAATGCACATACACAACGGACAATTCACATTCAAGTGGAACGTACGTTTCATTTCAGCTGCAAAACGATGAAAATGATCACGAAGATTCAGCTATTTGAGGGGCGAATCGAGCCGCCCAAGACACGATTTTCGTGCAGCGTTCCAAGTGAACCCGTGCTTGGTATGCTGCTCTACCCTCCTCCGTCTTCAGGTCCAACCCTGTAAGCTCACGACATTTGCATGTACCAAATTCCTTGACGAAAGCTGAGTAGAACCGGTCCACCGCCCTGTAACATCGATCACGACTCTCTTCAGCAGAATTTCGTCCCACAGCTAATCCGATTCGCATAATTCCGCCGGTTAATGCTCCGCACACGTCGCCATTTCTACTCAGACCACCACCAAAACCCGTAGCAACTCTTGGAATGACAGTTTCGACCTTGCCAAGTAACACATCTTGAGTGGTGGCAAGTAGGACAGCCTCCGCGCAGTTGTACCCAGAATTGAACAGACGCGTCGCGTTATTCTCAGGAGTCATAGTTCAACTGGGACGCGAAGAACGCAATATACACTCTGCATGAGTTTCTTAATGGAAAGACATCAGACTACCGCAAGTCGAGGTCACAATGTACACATGGCCTGTATGGGCTCGCTCCACATCGCGTGCAACGTTCACAAATCTTGTTCAAGTATGTATAGCAACCGCAGCAGCGTAAATCCAATTCGCTTCCAGCGTCAAGTGAGAAGTTAGAGATGCCGTGCAGATCAGAAACCATTTCCATTTCACTACTCACCTCTATTCGCCTCCATTCAACTGTCACTAAGTAGGAAGTAGTTATACACGAATTTAGGTCAGGGAATCGAATAACATTGAACCTTATCGTTGGAAGCGCCGTCTGCGCCGCGTTCATGATACTCCCAACACACTGGAATGTCAACTTATCATGTGATAAAGCCTTCTCATCCTGAGGACCCAAATCAGCCTACGTTATTAAGGCAATCAAGAAACCTGCGCCAAGCAGCAGAATAGTCAACAGAATCATGACCACGTTCAGCCCTAGCGCAGGCACTAAGTTCGACGTGTTTTCATATTCTTTCATCACGATGCAAGAGGCTTTGTAAGCAATCGGAAGTGTGAGTAAGGCTACTAGGACGCTTGCTGGGACAAGTCCAAAGAGAACGGAGCAAACGATCGAGATATATGTTGCAGCGGTTGCAATCACATACAACACTGCGGCGCGCCGCTGACCCAAAAGTATCACTAAATGTTTCCTTCCACCGAGTCTATCGGCCTCGACATCTGGAAATTCATTAAGGAAAAGTAACAGACCGACTAGTATTGTGACAGGAATGAAAATAGCTAAGGCGACACAATCCACATTCCCAGTCTGCGTGACGTAAACCCCGAGACCCATGACTCCGAAACCAGATCCAGCAACGATCTCACTCAGTGCATGAATTCTCGAAATAATCGGTGTATAAAATACGATGGCAATTGTTCCATAGACGACCAAGGGCAAAAGAACGAAAAAGAAGAGCGTGAGAAAGTAAACACCGATTGCCCCTGCAACAGCGAGACACATGATGGCGACCAGTAACGCAGAGGAACCCTTCATCTTTCCCTTTACGAGGACCTCTACGCCTCCACTGAACGGGGTCTTCACAGTTCTGGAATCAATCAATGATTTATAATCGAAATAATTATTGAAGGCGTTCACGGAGGCATGCAACAACAAAGCCGCGAAAAGAACCACAACCGCGTTAACGACGCTGAAGGTTCTATGAGAATAGAAAGCTGCAGACAGGTTCGTTACAACAATCACGACAGTGAGCGGAAGAAAATTGGCCCGAGTGATTGATATCAGGTTGTTCAAGACAATCACACTCTTAATTCCAAGTTATGCTGAGCAGGTTGTTACAACGCACGATACCATTATGCCCTAATCGAGTCGTGATGTGAAATTCTTCCACTGCGTATCGATTCGTTGCTTGTGTCACATCTATGAAAAGATAACGACTAACTTCGCGGGACTGGACCGAGAACCTCATAATGTTCGAATTGCCTCTTGAAGCATATGGTGATGATTCCTGTCCGGTCTCAGTGAGGAACGGATTAAGTCAATTGTTGACGAGAGATTCAAGCCCATGAAATGCCCTAGATGCGGAAAATCAATTTGGGAGATTGGGAATATTCACATGCCTGACAGAACGATGAAGATGTTGAACCTGCGAATAATCAGATGTACATCCTGCAGTTACACGTCTGAATGGTAGCAGAATTTACTACGGATGACTTGAATTCTGTGTGAGCCTGCAGCGTCCGTAAAGCGCTTGCCGAATACTCCTCACCAGAAGATAGTTGCTCCCAACCAGAATCACAAACGTCAATCCAACAAACCAAGGTTGATAGATCGCTAGAGTCATGGCCAATGTTTCTGTTCCCGCAGTCTGTATGAGATTCCCTAAGAATAGCCCGGCGCAGGTAGGACATGCAGTAAACAATCCTATGATTGCTCCGAATCCCCCAACCCAGCGAAGGCCGACGCCTTTCGGTTTGTTGTCAAACGTGAAGCGCCCTAACGCAACATTATGCCCGACCAGCAAAGAGACGACTATCATCAGTATCACATTCATTGGAATCAGTAACAACCCGAGATGATTGGTTAAATACACAGTGAAGATTGGAATGAAGCCTGGTCCATCGCAGCAGACGGTCGTCACAATGGAAGGAATATTGACGAAATAATCTGCTGCAAAATTCCGATCTGGCCGATAGATGATGATACTAGACACAGCGGCGTAGAATAACCCGTACAGGATGGCAGAGATTAGTAGTGTGCGTAAGTATCTTCGAGTCCCGAGAATTTTGCCCACGAGCGATGTGAGAGATGGCGAACTATTTTGCACAGATGCGTATGAGCCCAAGAACAGCTTGATCCCGAGTAGTGAAGCACACAATCCGACTATGGATAAACTGAACGTTAAGTAGGCTAGCAACTTCAGTGCATGCAACACCGGATTCGTAAATACCTTAACGGATGATGCGAGCAGCCAGTAGATCATGAGAGAACTCCCAACGGTCAATATACCGAGCATAACATTGATGGCCCCAGTCTTATGCTCGCGGCGGGTTGACATACCGAGCCGCCATGCTTCACGATATTACTACGGGGTTAGCTAGCTTTCTCTCGATCGCTTCTCTATGAATACTGTTCATCGTGCAGAATGGGATTATTCGACCATCGGGGAGACCATAATGAATCCCGCAGCGTTGCACTCTTTCAAGGTCGAAGTTGTACGGGTCCATAAAATGCATTGCACCAATCATTATCACTTGCCGCATTAACCGTCCGAGCGCGTCGTAAGTTCCCTCTCGAACTACACCGCTCACTAATGGCCTAACCACTTTCAGATTGAGGTGTTTGAAGCTTTGCACCATTTTCAACTTCGCTCGAATAGTGTGACCAGCTTTGGCTAATTCAGCCACATCGTTCATGCTGCTCATGAAGGCATCAACATCAGCATATCTTGTGATAGGGGTTATCCGACCGTTCTCAACGAACACGAAGGTGGCCATACCACAGTGCTCATGCATCGTAAATTCCGGAAATCTCGTTCCTTTCAATGCCCCAACAGCTCGAGCAAATGGGACGACGAATGGAACTGGCAGAAAATCACCTCGCCGAATCTGCCCATCCGTTTGTTCTTCAACTAATCTCATGAAGTCAGGGATTGTTATTCGGTACTCGGCGAGTTTGTTGCGATCAATCCTTCCAGTCACAGAGACAGGTTGGACGTTGACACATCGTATTACGTCATGATTCTTTGCAGCGAACTTGACTATTCGACCAAGTTGATTATCATTTACGCCTTTGACGAGCGTCACTACAAGAATGGCGCTATCATGTCCCAGCGATTTCAGATTCTCAATAGCCCTCAGCTTTGTCGGAAGCAGGTCGAGTCCTCGAGTGATCAAATAGGGATCTGATGTTACTCCATCAAATTGTAGGTAGAAACTGGACACATCTGCTGCCTTCAACCTCTTAAGGTATGGAACGTCGTTCGCTATTCGGACGCCGTTGGTATTCACTTCCACATGGTGAATCCCCTTTGCGTGAGCGTATTCCACAATCTCTGGAAGATCATCCCTCAGCGTTGGTTCTCCACCACTCAACTGAAGCGCCTTAACTGCCACTGGTTTGTTCGCAGACAAATTATCTATGATGCCTTTTATTACGTCAATACCGAGTTCGTATTCGTATCCAGCAGATGCCGCGTTTGCGAAGCATATCGGGCATTTCAAGTTGCATCGATTTGTCACGTCAATAATTGATAGGATTGTCTGAGATTTATGATTCTGACAAATTCCGCAATCGTATGGGCATCCGTTCACTGTTTGAGTTCGCGGATTCTCAAGCCCATCCCCTACAACCGCGTACTTCCGAGCACGTTGCCATTGATCGAAATCTGACCAATACAGATCCTTATACTCACCGTGACGGGGACAGGACTTGCGCATAACCACCATTCCCGCCTCTTCGCTCAGCTTCCCCTGAATCACCGCATGGCATTCTGGGCATATACTTAACACGGCTTTCAGAAAATTCTCCATATGATCGCATCCCAAATATGCCATTAAACCTTGGGCCGTGAGTTCGCTCCACCTAAACTTTGGTTATGTACAATGTAGAGAGTAATTTCTTACAGGTTATACGGCTACTCGGAAAAGATTACCTATGTGCAATAACATGTTGCAGCCTCGGTAACGAGCACGTGCAAGTCACAAATTACGCGCTAACCATGGACTTGGATTTCAGGAAACTGAAGTTCACTGGAAGGGTCCGAATCCAGCTGCGATCAGGGCATGATGCTGTTTTGAACTCTGTCGGACTCGACATTCAGAGTATAGTTCTGAATGAGAAAGCGGTCGGCTTCAAACAGAACGGGGATGAACTGGTTATTCAAACAGGCCCCTTTGAAGGGATATTGGAAGTGGAGTATGCAGGGACCGTCCAGGATTCTTTGGTTGGAATCTACAGAGCCCCATACGACCATTCGCAGATTGTGACTACACATTTCGAGGCAGCGCAAGCGAGGCGGATGCTGCCCTGCGTTGATCGTCCAGACGCTAAGGCCGAGTTTAGGATCGCTGTCAAGATCGATAAGGAATTGACCGCCATTTCAAACATGCCTATAGAATCAATAGTTCCAGATGGAGAAAAGAAACTTGTAATATTTCAGAAGACGCCGCGAATGTCAACCTATCTGCTGTACCTTGGAGTCGGCAAGTTCGAAGAGCGAACAGAGAAACTGGGCAAGACGGATGTTATAGTGGCGACCACACCTGGAAAAGTGAAGCTCTGCGCATTCGCTCAGGATGAAGCAAAGAAGGCGATAGATTTCTTCGAGTCATACTATGCAATCCCGTACAAACTTCCGAAGATACATTTGATTGCCGTACCCGAGTTCGCGATGGGCGCGATGGAGAATTGGGGAGCAATCACCTTTCGCGAGTCAGCCTTACTCATCGACGCAAATAGCAGTACAAGGATGAGAAAACGCGTCGCCGAGATTGTGGATCACGAGCTGGCTCACCAATGGTTCGGAAATCTCGTAACCATGAAGTGGTGGGATGACATTTGGCTCAACGAGAGCTTCGCCACATTCATGGCGTCTAAAGTGGTCGATTCGCTTCACCCAGATTGGAGAATCTGGGAAGATTTCATGAGAAACGAAACAGCAGGAGCCATGGAAAGAGACTGCTTGAAGAACACCCACCCGATCCGAGTTCCAGTCAAATCGCCGGATGAAATCGAACAGATCTTTGATGAAATAAGCTACGGTAAAGGAGCGAGCATCCTCCGAATGATCGAAGCGTACATTGGAGAAGACGCGTTTGAGAAAGGCGTCCGTCAATATCTCTCGAACCACGCCTACTCGAATGCTACTGGGAACGACCTCTGGAATGCGCTTGAAACAACCTCAAACAAGAAAGTGCAGAAGATCATGAGCGGGTGGATCCAGCAACCAGGATACCCCATGTTGACAGTGGAGGAGAAGGAAGGGAAACTGACCCTGCATCAAGAGAGATTCCTCATCTCCGGTGTCCCATAGGAAGGAGTCTGGCCCATGCCAATCACACTGGAGATCAACGGCCACTCTCAGAGCATCCTTATGGATTCCTCCGATCAAACCCTGGACACAGGGACCCCTATCAAATCATTGAAAGTCAACCTTGATCGAACAGGTTTCTATTTGGTACGCTACGTTGGATCAGAAAGTTTACTGTGGAACAGCAGGCTTTCCGCCATCGATCAATGGGGGATAGTTTTTGACGCCTTTGCTTTCCTGCTGTCAGGGAAGATAGCCTTCCCAGACTACGTGAACCTTCTCAAACGTTTCACAACAACAGCTGAGTACCTTCCAATTCACGAAATCTCTGACCAACTCTCGTTCTTAAATACGATCGCGCGGCCAAGAATATCCGACTTCTCAAGGACGTTTCATCGGTCTCAACTAGATTTGCTCCGCGAGAAGGCGGATGAGAATGCACTCGTACTACGGGAAGCAGTCGCGAACAGACTGACATTAGTTGACGAAGCATACGCACGTGAATTGGCAACCAACTTCAAAGAGTATGATAGTGTGCCTCCGGACATGAAGCAAGCTGTCGCGCTAGCATACGCAAGGTCAACTGAAGACTATGATAGCCTAATCGCTGCGTATAGAAGGAGCAATTCTGATGAGGACAAACTCAGACTTCTGACTGCAATGACAGCGTTCACGCACGGGCAACTCGTCAATCAGACATTAGACTTCACGCTGACTACGGAAGTCAAGAGACAAGACACAAGGCTCATACTAGTAACTGCAACTGGAAATCCGGATGCGCGAGACAACACATGGAAATGGCTGCAGGAGAATATTGGAAAATTGGAAGAGAGGTATGAAGGCACAGGAATTCTCTCTGGAACATTCCTGTCTATCATCCCCATACTAGGGATAGGAAGAGTAGAAGAGATGAAGATGTTCTTCACTAACCACAAGATCCCCGATGCCGAAGTCGGTGTCAATGCTGGGCTGGAGAGGCTGCTCGTATACGATCGGCTAGCCAGAACTCTCGCCTAGCTGACAGTCCTAAGGAATTACAAATTAGCATCAGACTCGTTCTAACAGCGGCTGATGGGAATTACCCAATATCGAATCAAAGCATCAGCACATTGATGACGAATGGCATCGATCACACACAACATTTATAACGTCGAATTCAATTCGATAAAAAACGAATTGAGTTCGATCTTAGATGGCCGATAAGAAAGATGAAATGTACGATGAATTGAAGGACGAAATTGCTCGCCTGCGTGAAGAGGTGCAGCGCATTTCTGGCTCTACTCCTGCATTGGCAGCTTCTGAGAAGCGGAATCTCGGCCAATCAATATCAGATTACGTGAGTGACGTGGTTGAGAGTGTGATGTCAGGGATTACGTCTGAGATTCAGAAATCAGTTTTTGTGGATCCGACTGGAGTGTGGTTTGATCGACACGTCGCAGCGGTTCAATCCAAATCAATGACTTCGCAGGAAGCACAGAAAGCCGCGACGCTGATGACGGCCATGGCCAGCGAGCATCGGCTGAGAATTCTCACTGAACTGCTCTACGGTGGTAGATACGCGAGTGAGCTGGAGGCAGTGTTGAAGGACATTTCACCAAGCACGATTTCTAATCATTTGAAGACTCTGGAGGAATCTGGACTGGTAGTCCAAGAGGGCGATCGCGGTAGATACCTGATTACTCTGCCAGGCCGCATTGCATTGAAGATGGCCACTCGACTCGCACGCTTCCTGGACAGGCGGCGATCCTGAGGCAGTCTGCTGCTGAATAAGATATTACAACCAGTGTCTGAACGTGTTTATCAGTTACGAGGCACCGGCTGCTGGCTTCCTATTCCGTTAGCCTTGCGGATCGTCATGGCTATGGAACTGTAATCGGATTCCGCCAGCCCCTGATTCATGGCTGAGGTGTATAGGTTGAGCACTGATGATGCAATGGGAAGGCTCATGTCGTAGACTGTTGCTTCACTCTGCACCAAGGCCAAGTCTTTTCGCATCATTCCAAGCGTGAAGGTTGGCGTGAAGACGTTGTAGACGACGTTCATCCCTTTGGCTTCCGTGTACCCCGTCTTATGATGCGTCTTATTGACCACGTTCACGAAGTCTTCTCCTCTGATACCCAATTTCTCCGCAAACACCAGTGCCTCCGAAAAACCTGAACCCAAAATTGCGAGGTACAGGTTGTATGCCAGCTTTATCTTGTGACCGGCTCCTTGAAGCCCAATATACACGACTTCCTTTCCAAGCTGACGCAGGAAGTCCAAGTGTTTCATGTAAGTATCCTTTGTCCCTCCGACAACAATGACCAACTCGCCCTTAGCCGCTAGTTGAGGGCCTCCCAAGACTGGAGCGTCCAATCTTTCTATGCCGCGTTTGTAACATGCATCCGCATGTTCCATCGACGCTTCGGGCAATATTGTGCTCATGTCAATCCATATGCTCCCCTTTGCCATACCCTCCAGAAAGCCATCCCTTCCAAACGCAATTTCACGAATCACGTTCTGGTCAGTGACCATTGTGATTACGATTTCAACATCCGATTTGACTGCCGCAATAGGGGTCGAGTGAACTACCGCACCCATAGCTGCAAGCGGAATAGCCTTTGATGCCGTCCGGTTGTAGACGTGAACTTCATGCTTTCTATTCAGCAGATTCTCCGCGATAGCAGAACCCATTAACCCCAGCCCCAAAACCGCCACTCTAGCCATAGACCCACGCAAGTCATTCACTAGCTGAATACCAGTATTAAGCAAGCAAGGATGAGGATTTTGCGTCGACAAACCTCAGTTTGAGGGAATTTTTGACCTCTGAAGCAGGTTCCATGGATAAGGTACCGAAGCATTCAATGACGATGCGGCGCCAAGCAGACATCAAGCACGGTTGATATACCATCGAATCTTGCTTAGACTTTGGTCGAAAGAGAGAAATCGGCGTATTCTCCCGTCGTCGATGTATAGCGACCGGTTACGTCTCTGGTGATTAGGTTACATTGTTGCTTCGGCAAGTTGGGTTCATAATTGTGCTGCTGGTGGCCTTCTCCTGGCTCATCTTCGTCCCACCATCTTACGCTCAGAGCACGTTTCCTGCCAGCTCGAACGTGGTAGAGGTTGGAGTTTACGTTCTTAACATTGGAAAATTTGATCTCGCGTCGGGCACCTACACGGTTGACTTCTATCTGTCAATGCACTGCGCCAACACAAACTGCAACATGGGAACGTTCGAGTTCATGAACGGCCGGGCAACGTCAATCCGCCAAATAGAAGACACCCCCATAGAGAAGTTCTGGCGGATTGAAGCCAGCCTCTACGAGAATCTCAACCTACAAAACTACCCCTTTGACTCCCACACAATAACAATAAGGATCGAGGATACGAATCTTACGAAACAGAACCTCACTTATGTAGCTGACCAAAAGAACAGTGGCTTGGATTCCTCAATTGTAATCGTGGGCTGGTCAGTAGCCAATTGGAATCAAGAGGTCATAGACCATTATTACCAGGTCTACAACCAAACATATTCCCAGTACGTCTTCTCGGTCACCCTCAGTCGGAAGCCCACGAATGCGCTTGAAATTTTCATTCCGGTCTTCTTCTTGACTTTCATCGCGCTAATCGCCATGCTCATGTACGGGAAGGTCAGTTCTGTTCTGGAGAGCAGAATTCTGCTCACTGCCTCTGTTCTGATAGCTGCAGTGCTGTACTAGTTCACGTTGGATAATAGCATTCCACCGCTAGGATACTTGACATTCGTTGACAAATTTATGATCGCAACATACGGAATCATAGTATCATGCTTGGTCGTAGGCATCATGGTTCTAAAGTACCATCACAGAGAAGAAATGGTTGAGTCTGAGCGCATTCAATTTTACTCGGTGAGGTTGATGCCGGTCGTCACTCTCATAATCTACGCTATTCTCTTCGGATTTTTCCTGTGACCTCAATCTCAAGAGATTCTTAGCATTCTACGATGCTTAGAATCGCATGGCGGCGGCGCTGTAAGAGTTACACACGCTAGAAATCATCATAGAACGTCTTCAGATGAAACATTCCACGGCCGCCCCGGGTTAGCTACGTCGAGATACTGGGCTGCCCTGCCACAAATTCATTGGTCTTATCGATCACGGCCCACAGACGTGACAGTCAACTTCTCCCCAATCTCGACAACAGACATGCCCGTCCTCTGGGCAGCAAACACATTGGCTCACATCGCGGCCACAAACGAAACAGGTTCTCTGCAAAGTTCAGCGCCCAGTCTGCTGAAGCTACGGGTAATACATATTTAGCTTCTGGAGTAATACGCTTAATCGGGCGCACGCGTGAAATGTACTCACAGGTATGAGAACGCACGCAGAATCGACCAGAATCATATTACGAACTGCTTTGGATAGGATTAGTTCAGGATCAAGGCATGGACCGACAGTTGAAGATGATCTCGCAAAGCACATTATGAATTGCGATGTGAAAACGATCAAACCTCCATACCCTGAGCATAGGGTACGGGTGGCAGAGCCAGATATACTACCTGATTGTTGTCAATTCAGTTACTCCTCAATTATCAGATTTGACAGGGTGAGCTTAGAGGTTCTTTAGCTTAGTGATGAAAGTATCCGGTCGTAAGACACTAATGGCGATCGAATTATGACAAGGGAAAGGTACGCGATAGCAGCGATAGTGATAATCGCGCTTACGATTCTAGCAATCCCCCTCTATAATGCATACGAGCTCAGCGCGCCCAATGCAGTCGTCCAGAATTCGCCCGCATCGAGTCCACCCTCCAACCCACAGCCTAACGATAATAATGGATTTCCTCCAAATCCACGCGGCTACAATGTTACGGTCCTGGGCGTCATGAAAGCATCCCAAGTAGATCCCGCATGCGCCCTCTCCACTCCACCATGCGCCATCTCACCCACATCCATCTACTATGTCGTAGTCAACGGAAGAAACTACCGTCTGATATTTTCAAATAACACGTTCATCCCCGCAAACGTAACTGGAACGAACGTCGTCATCACCGGAGCATATGTAACTCCGTCAACATTCAACGCTGACCAGTGGACACCTTCGATAACTTTCTACGGAGACATCTACGTCTACAAAGTGACGTTCTACCTTAAACTACCTGACTAGTCTCGCAAACGCATACTCCAATCATCCTACGCAACTTCCGTTTCCGCTATTCAGAAATCCACATGTCACGTGACTTAATCCATCTTCACATTGACACCGACCTGAAATTCTAGAACCTTACGATGTGAAGGAGAGTGCCTTGGATGACGTGAACCCAGAGTAGGCTTGGTACTGGCAGCTGCCGCATACGCCCTCGTTCATCTCACGACGCTAAATCCCACCTTATCTTAACAGCCTTTATCGGCGGACTGGCCTGGGGAGAACTCTATCAGCTTACTGACAGCCTAATTCCAGGAATCATCTCACATGCATTGTGGAACGTTTTGATCTTCGTCACCTTGCCATTAGCATAACATGGATTCGGAGGTTAGGAACGGATAGCGGAAGACCGGCTGATTTGACGGCCACGTGCGCCGGTTGTGAAGAATTAAATCTCGGTACGTGCTGATCACGCAAATCCCGGTTTCTTGGATCTCAGACTCTCGTTCAGAGTCTGTACATGACTTACCATGTGTAGTAGCGT
>Ga0181533_1003747_pt1 | contig 16216 bp, 14 predicted proteins | sample PEATcosm2014_Bin_45_FD_119772 | JGI IMG/M metagenome (GOLD analysis project Ga0181533, IMG submission 119772) | Peatland microbial communities from MTU Mesocosm Facility, Houghton, MI, USA - PEATcosm2014_Bin11_60_metaG | ecosystem: Environmental > Terrestrial > Soil > Wetlands > Peat | place... | reverse complement strand
GGGTCCGTGAGGGGAGAGAGCTGACTGAGCCACGGCTGACCTAAACGCGCACGAAGCTGGAAACGGCGGATAGGGCCAAGGAAGACCTACAGCCCAGGCAGTTCTCTTCTACTCGGAAAGTTGTGTAATCGCCTGGTTTCGTCAACTATCGCTAAGGGGCGGTATTCCGCGATTCATTCGGACCGTGTTCCCTGCGGCTTTGCATTCATGCGCGTCGAACTGAGCCTTAACTTCCCGCTCAGCTTGTTCGTAGTCTCGCGACGACGATTTGAAGGACGCGGAGCACGCCTCGCAAACACAAAACAATTGACTATCTGAATTAACGACGCGCAGTTTGCGTTTTGGCACGAGTTGACTCCGTTCCCGCGTTTCTTCCATCTGCCGCTGTAGTCGGCGGACCCTGGGAGAGAAGTTAATTTCAATACACTTCGAGCAAGGACACCTAAAAGCAGTATCGTTCGGGAAAACAATGTGGCCGCAGTTCTTGCAGATCAACCGCCCGTTGGGAAGGACGGTCATTGGACGGAACTTGTCATCGACTACGCAATACGGACAACGAATTTCTTTCTGCGCCATTTTCGGTGGCACTTACTGGTACAAGCAGTAGACCGCGCGCCCGGTTCTCACGTCGGGCATGCGGAAGTATAGAAGTCTTCCACGCCATCTGAATGTTCGACACCAAACACAAGGATGGATAAGCTCTATCCGCGCGGTAATCTTGACTTTCAAGACCAATGGTGAAAGCATTATTGTGTCGAGCGCGGAGTGATTTTTGCCCGCAAAGTTTACGTTGTTCTCGCCTTCTTGCGCATTCATTCATCCCTTCATAGGAAGTTGCCTTCTGGGCATTCGGAACTCTTGAAAGGGGGCCGATCATGAAAGCTGTGGTAGCGGCCAACAATCTCAGCAAATTTGATCCCAAGACATTTCTCTCGACGATTGACGGCGGTAGGAAGATCACAGCGTTTCTCAAAAAACAGAAGATCTTTGTTCAAGGTGACTCGTCCGACGCTGTTTTTTATATACAGAAAGGAAAGGTAAAGCTCACGGTTGTGTCTAAGACCGGGAAGGAAGCCACGATAGGCATTCTGAACGAGGGCGAATTCATCGGAGAAGGTTGCCTTAGAGGGCAGCCTCTTCGCATGTGCTCCGCAACCGCAATGACCGATTGCTCGGTGATGCGAATCGATAAGACGTCCATGATGGAAGTGCTGCACCGGGAACACGCGTTTTCGGATATGTTCGTGGCATATTTGCTGACACGGAACATCCGATACGAAGAGGATTTGGTTGACCAGCTTTTCAATTCCAGTGAAAAAAGACTGGCCCGGATGTTGCTATTGCTGGCTCATTTCGGCAAGGAAGGTATCAGTTGGACCCGCGGACTCGCATTTCCCGCATTCATTCACAACAGGACGTACTTTCTTACGGACATCACCGTGTACTCGGACGGACTCATCGATTGTTGGGCATGCATCGACATGAGCGTCTTCCGCCAGAAGATTAAACAAGGATGAGGAAGCAGTGAAGAAGGCGGGACAGGGCGCGAAGAAAAACCCTGTGATTCTGGTACGAGTGGAAATGACGGGCGGAGACATTCATGGGATGGAAGTCGCCAGCGGCATTCTGACCTCAAGCGGGCACATGGAGTCGCCCGGGTCGAGGATCGCAAGAGGCATGGGGAAGTGCTGCGTGGCGGGTGCGTTTGATATTGAAGTCGATGAGAAGGCCCGCGAGATGCGCGTGAAGGGGCAGACGTTCAAGGAGGGCGACTGGATTTCGGTGGACGGCACGACAGGGCGCGTGATCAAAGGCAAGCTGAACACGTTTCCTACGTACGATGTTCCTGACCTGTTGAAGTTCATGGACTGGGCCGACGCGTACCGCACGATGAAGGTCCGTGCTGACGCCGACGTTCCGCGCGATGCCATTCAGGCGCGGGCGTTTGGGGCCGAGGGTATTGGATTGTGCCGTACCGAGCACATGTTCTTCGACGAAATGAAAATTCAGCACATGCGGGCAATGATTCTGGCAACCAATGAGAAGGATCGCCGAACAGCACTTGGGAAGTTACTGTTCATGCAGCGTGCTGATTTCGCCGGAGTCTTCAAGGCGATGGACGGACTCCCAGTGACGATCCGGCTTCTGAACGCGCCGCTGCACGAGTTTCTGCCGCGACGAGAGGACTTGATGGTGGAACTTGCTGCTCTCCAGCGTGCAGACACGAAGGAGAAGAGAAGGCTGGTGGCGAGGTATTACCACTATGGCGCGAAGGCCGTGGGTGATCTGAAGAAACTGTTGGCTGCACTGCTGAACCGTGTCGAGCAGTTGCACGAGTTCAACCCTCTCCTCGGACATCGCGGTTGTCGTCTTGGGATCACTTATCCCGAAATCACCGAGATGCAGGTACGCGCAATTTTCGAGGCGGCTGTCGATGTCACAAAAAAGGGCGTCAAGGTGTATCCCGAGGTGATGATTCCGATGACAGCAACGCTGAAAGAGATGGCGAACCAGTCGGCTATCATCCGCCGTGTAGCCAAGGAAGTCTTCACGGAGAAAGAGAAGACCGTGGACTACCAAGTGGGCACAATGATCGAATTGCCACGGGCTGCGCTACTTGCGGACGAGATCGCTAAGGATGCCGAGTTCTTTTCCTTTGGGACCAACGATCTGACGCAGACAACGTGGGGATTCTCACGCGACGATGCCAAGAAAGTTCTGCCTACCTACCTCGCAAAAGGGATCATCAAGGAGGACCCGTTTGCAGTGCTGGATCGGGATGGCGTTGGACAACTGGTGAAGATGGCGACGGAACGTGGGCGGAAGACCCGTCCTGATCTGAAGGTCGGAATCTGCGGCGAGCACGGCGGTGAACCGTCGTCGGTGGAGTTCTGCCATCGAGCAGGGCTGGACTATGTTTCTTGCTCGCCATACCACGTCCTGACCGCCCGCCTTGCGGCAGCACAAGCCGGAGTCCGCGAGAACTTGAGAGTGGCAGGCGCAATAACAAAATAGGCTGTGGTTTGTGATGGAGTGGTCGGGTGCTGGTGATGGTCTGGCCGGATTGCTCGGCCTATCCACTCTGATTTCCATGCCCAGAACCACTTGGTTTTGGCCGATCAGATTTTGGTCTTTCGGGTGCTGATGCATCAAGCATTTGGCGAGGTGCCTTTAACGTGGGTTTTGGGCAGGTTGCTCGCCGCGATAGCCGATGCTGTCCGAGTAGGTGGGTCGGCTCCGCGTTTACGAAGTAAATCGTTGGGCGCGACGATGAGATGGTAGTGCATGTTGTGCTTGGGCACTCGGCGATTTACTTCGTACAACACGCCGTGCCCCGCTGTACCCTAAGTTGTATCCTATCGCCTCAAATTTTCGGCACAATGAGGCAACGCTGGCAGACTGAGGCAGCATAAAACATTGAAAATACACGCTCGCACGCTGGGGAAACGTTTGTCGATTGCTTTGGCCGATCACTGGCTGCGAATCTTACGTCTCTAAAACGGGCAAGTCAATGAAAGCGATGGGGTTGGCGGTGGCTCAAGAGGATCGCTGTTGCAGAATCGCCCTCCGCACGTATTGAAGGGTCAATGAGCGCTAACGCCCGAGTTGCAACATTGGTTTGCGGTTTGCCGGTCAGTCGGGCGCAGCTAGTGCGCGGCGTTTTGCGAATCCGTGTGGTTTTGGTAATTCTGCAGTTAGACGCCCGGTACCCTTCGGCTACAAACCATCGTTCTCAGTGCGTCACGGTGGCCGCTGCTCTCCTATCCCTTCACGCTGATTTTCGAGAACGACAGCACAGCGCGGCTGGGCGTAGGGCGTCCCATGGACAAGGCCGGGCGGAAGGTGGCTAAAATCAGCATCTGCTTCACTTGCGACAGCACTTCTTTGGATTCTTCAGTGTCAGAGAGAATCCGGTAATCCTGCACCCGCCCGTGAGCATCCACGTAAGCCTCGATCACCAGCGAATCCGCGTTGATCGTGTCCAGGGTCAGGCCAAACGCGCTGGGCTGCAACTGGGGCGCGGTATTCACCATCACCAGCGGCACATCGTTATTGGCCTGCAGCGACGAGGGCGCAACAAAGTAGGCCATCGCGATGCCAAAAATTACTAACGCGCTCAGGAAACCAGCCGTCGCCGGCACCATGAATGCCTGGAAACTGTTTTCCAGCCGTACCAGCAATCCTTGGAACGGCGCGCGGGCCTCAGCGGCTTCGCGCGAAATGGCGACGCGTAACCTCAATCCCAAATCCTCGGGAGCCTGCGGACGCTGCACACTCGCCAGCAACTGCTGGGTCCGGCGCAACTCCTGGTACCCGGCACGGCAGGCGGCGCAATGCCTCCAGTGCTCCTCGAGTGCGAGCATCTCTGCGCCCGTCACTGCTCCATCCAGATAGGGCGAGAACAACCGCCTCGCCTGGGGGCACCGCAGTTCCTTGATTTCCTCTGTGCCCTTCATGAAATCACCTCAACCCTTCTACCCCCTCCAGTTACCTGCGACCTCAAACTGAGTTCTGGTTCTGGTGCGGCCAATCCCAGTTCATTCCCCACTTCGCGCACATACGGCGTCAGCCTTTGCCGCAAGAGCTCTCGCCCGCGTGTGAGACGGGATTTTACCGTTCCCAGCGAAATCTCCAGCACTTCAGCAATCTCCTCGTACGACATGTCTTCCAGATCGCGCAGAATCAATGTCGTACGATACGGCTCCGGCAGTCCGCGCAGTTCTTGTTCGACCCGCTGCTGCACCTCATGATGCGCCACGTTGTCGAAGGGCGAGTCGGCATGATCAGTCAACGCCGCCTGCATGGTTCTATCATTCGCGGCTTCCGGCTCCGACGGCTCGATCGAAGTTTCGCGCGCTTTGTGCCGGAACCACCAGCGCCGCCGGTTCGCCGCCTCGTGCAGGGCGATGCGGTAAATCCAGGTCTTCAGGCTGGACTCGCCGTGAAAGTGCTTCATGCCGCGGAACACTTTCAGGAACACGTCCTGCGTGGTATCGGCCGCGTCCGCCGGGTCATTCACGATGCGGTAGACCAGCCCAAACACTGGCTGCTGAAACTCACCAATCAGCCAGGCGTAAGCCGCTTCCGAACCGGCCTTCAGCTCGGCCACGATCGCTGCTTCTCCGTGCGTCCGCGCTCCGATGGCACTTGCCAGATCACCCAAGGTGGTTACTCCCGCCATACCGGCGTCCCCTTGATTATAGGATTTTCCACCTCGCCGCGCCCTCAAAATTCAATGCTTGGCCCGGCTTGCCAACCTGACAGCTGAACCGACACCCTCACTAACCATAGACTCCGGCGGGGCCTTCCGGGTTCCCATCCATAAGTGATTTATTTTCAGCAAATCGGAAGTGGAAACCGGCCGGGGAGGACAAAGCCGTGCCAGTCCGTTGGCAAGGTCAAGAGCCGAAGAGCCGAAAGGTCACCAACGAGGGTTACTCGCGATCGCGCGGTGTCGTTGGCGCTGACGCGCTGGCAGAGTCTTCCAGCTTCCTGATCGAAGCGTGTGATGCAGGCTAATTCGCGGGTGCGTAGTGGGGCTGTTATCAGCCGCCGTGAGCGGCCCGGGCTGGAACCTCCAGCTGCAGTTCCCTGACGAAGTCGCCCACGGCGGCCAGCAGGGCGTCAGCACCCTTGTCCAGCGCCAGTTCCGACTTGCCCAGGAAGCCGAAAGCGCCGTCGCGCCGCAGCCAGTCCTCATTTCTCTGTGACATGCCGGTTAACACCACCACCGCGATCCCAGCGGTCGTCGGATCCTTTTTCAACGCCTTCAGCACGTCGGTCCCGGTCACTTTGGGCAGCAACAGATCCAGCAGGACCAGATTCGGGAGATTCTCCCGCGCTTTCTTCAGGGCCTCTTCACCGTCGGCGGCGGTGATTACGTCGTATCCAGCCCGGGTCAGCGCTCTTTCCGTCGCCAGCCTCAGAAACTTGCTGTCCTCGACTAAGAGAATCTTGGTCATATGCGCAGCGTTTTTCCGCTTAGACGATCGTGTCTTCCGCGGTCCGCGGCCGTCTTGTGCGGACGGGTTTGGTCACTCGACATTCTTCTGATTTTCTATCGGCAGAATAAGGGAAAGAGCGTAACCGCAGAGGTGGGCAGAAATGAGAATCTTCTAATCAGGGGAGAACTCGGACGGCGGTCGCGGGATCAGCTTTTCAGCACTTTCTCGATTGCCGCAACCAGCGAGCCGGGACCTTTCCCCAGCATGGCATCGGACTTTTCGAAGAAGCCGGCAGCCCCGTCCTTTTCGAGAGCCTGCGCGTTTTTCTGCGAGAGGCTGGTCAGCATCATCACGGGAATTGCCGCCGTGGCTGGATCCTTCTTCAACGCCTTCAGCACGTCTGGACCTGTCATCTTGGGCAGCATGATATCCAGCAGAATGAGCTCCGGTGCCTGCTCACGCGCCGCCCGCAGCGCCTCTTCTCCGTCGCCGGCGGAAACCACCTGATACCCGGCGGCCGCCAACGCCCGCTCAGCCGACACGCGCAGGAACTTACTGTCTTCGACCAGTAGTATCTTCGCCGCCATCGTCTCGCCTCTCCTTCGGCTGGCAACTCCCGCCTGTCCCCAGCATGGCGCGCCTGAGGTCAAGAAGGATGGAATAGGTGATTACCGATGCAGCTACCTGCGGCACAGCGCCGGGTCACTTCTTTTCGGAGAAATTGGCCGCCCCATCGAGCATGGTTTTCACCGCCGTACGGCAGGCGGACCGCAACTCCTCCTCGTGTCCCTCAATCCCTCTCGACAACAATATTACTGCCGTCCCATGGGTCGTCGCCCACAGGGCCAGTGCCAGCCGCGTGTGATCCTCCGGCGAACCACCCACTCGTTTCGCCACCGTCTGTTCCAGCAGGGCGAAATTCGGTCTCGATTCCCGGATCGGCTTGACCTGGCCAGCGCGCTTCAGCGGGGCCATCTCGCGGGCGTGCGTGTAAAAGAGTTCAAACTCGCGCGGCTCGTCCAGCGCCAAGTCAACATAGGCCTCGAGTATCTGTTCGATGGTTGCCCCGGCCTCAAAGATCTTGCCGATTCGGGCCACGATCATCCCCATGAGGCCTCGCACCAGGTCCCGCCGGTCTTTGAAGCGACGGTAAACCGCGGGCGTATTCGTGCCTGCCGCCCGGGCCACTGCACGCAAAGTGAGCGCCTTATCGCCTCCGCGGTGCCACAGCTTATGCGCGGCCTTCAGGATGCGTTCTTCCAGATCAGGATCCGGCTGTCGAGGCATTGCTCTTTTCTCCCGGGGATGGCCCCTCACTATTATGTTGACGACGTTTACATAACGCCGTATATTTAACCATAAGTCCTCCCCCTATATCTACCCAGGACTCAAGTCAGGAAAGGCGGCCGGGTCGGCCCACGATGCCCGCTTCGGCCGCTAGCTTTTCCGTCGGCCCACCGCGGACGTTTCCGGTTACCGAAGTAACCCGACGGGTTCCGGTATAACGTTGACAACGTCTATATAATGCTATAGAACAATCGGTACTCGGGCCCCCTCCTTTAGTTTGCTGTTCAGGAGTTGCTTTACGATGTCTTCGCACAATCCCGTCAATGACGGGGGCTCCCCGGTTCAGCTGAATGCCGAACTGCGAGATGCCCACCTGGAGTTGCTGAGCGCGCATTGCGCCACTTACCAGCTTCGCCTGCGCTATTCCACCGAACATCTGGCTCGCTTTGGCCAACCCGACATTCTGCGCAAGTCGGCCGACGCTGCCAGCGCACTGCACGAGTTCTACTCGACTATTGTTAACAAGCTGCCCCCAGGCCGCGCCCGCTGCCGAGGTCCTTCCACATCCAACCCAGGAGCAGATCGCGCAGGGCGTCGAATGGGTCGCTTCCTGCCTGCGCGCGCAGCGCGAGCAGTACCGTCCCTTGGCAAGCCCGCTCAGCCGCCAGCAAGTGGAAATGCTCTCGCCGTATTTTTCCGCTGCCCTGCTCGACCGCATCCGCATCGCGGAACTTCATGGCGCGCGGGTTCCGGTCCCCGACTTCTACGCTAAGGCCCGGGCCATGGGTTTCGACAAGCTTCCCCAGATCAGCCACATGGAGTCGCTTTCGTTTCTCGACGTGATCGTGTTCAACGAAACGCTCAGCGAACGCGGCCTGTTCCACGCCCTGGTGCACTCGGTCCAGATTGAGGTTCTGGGCCTGGAGCGCTACGCCGAACTATGGGTGCACGGCTTCCTGAAGACCCGCACGCACTTCACCGTGCCGCTGGAAGTGCAGGCGTTTTCCCTGGCCTCGAAGTTTCTGCGTCCGGTGCCGGAGCGGTTTTCGGTCGAAGACCAAATCCGCGAGTGGGTCGCGGCCGGCCGCTACTAGCGCCCCCGACGCTGGGATGCCTGACTCTTCGCGATTTTCGAAGGGTGGCGAGCCCGGAGCTCGCCGAAGGGACTTACCCTCACGGGTCAGTCTAAAATGAAATGGACGAACCGGCACGACCATGCCCGACGACTCCATCACCATTTCGCCCGGCCCGCCGTTTAAAGCCGCGATGCTCGTGGCCATCGTTGCGGACGCGCTCCAACTGGCGGTCTTCCCCATGTTTGTCGAGGGCGCCTTCTCGCCCGCCGACGACCTGCTCGACGTTGGGGTTGCACTTGTGATGACGCGCCTGCTCGGCTGGCACTGGGAATTCCTGCCCTCGTTTCTCGCCAAACTTGTGCCCGGCGTCGACCTGGTTCCCTTCTGGACGATCGCCGTCGCCAACGTCTGGCGCAAAACCAAGCGCATGGCCGACGCCGCCAGCACCGAAAAGCAGCCACCCCAACTCCCGCCGCCTCACGTGACGAAAAGCTGAAGGGCAGCCCGGCCATCAGACCTCGGTCGTCAGACGTCGGATGTCAGGAAGGTCAAAGGCCGCGGGCAAGAGTGCCCGCGCCACACAAAGAATAGCGGCCCGAAACTTCCGGGCCGCTGGGCGGACGAGGGCGTCCGCCCCTCCATGTGTTGTGCTGAGGTCTGACGTCCGAGGTCTGACGCCTGCCGTTTACGTTCCTTCGCTCCAGCCCGCCAGATACTCTTCCTGCTCCGGCGTGAGCTTATCGATTTTGATGCTCATCGACTCGAGCTTCAGGCGCGCCACCCGCTTATCGAGTTCGTCAGGAACTTTGTAGACCTTGGGTTCGAGCTTCTTGGCGTTCTTGACCATGTACTCGACCGAGAGGGACTGGTCGGCGAAGCTCATGTCCATCACCGAGGCGGGATGGCCTTCGGCAGCGGCCAGATTGATGAGGCGGCCTTCACCGAGCAGGTTGATCTTGCGTCCGTCTTTCAGTGAGTACTCGTCGACGAAGTTGCGTGTGGTCCGTTTCGACGACGACATCGATTCCAGCGCCGGGATGTCGATCTCGACGTTGAAGTGGCCGGAGTTGGAGATGATCGCACCGTCTTTCATCAGCGCGAAATGATCTTTGGTCAGCACGCTCTTGTTGCCGGTGACGGTGCAGAAGACATCGCCGAGCTTGGCGGCTTCGTTCATCGACATGACCCGGAAACCGTCCATGACCGCTTCCAGCGCCTTCGTGGGATCGACTTCTGTGATGATGACTTCGGCGCCGCATCCACGGGCGCGGCTGGCCAGTCCGCGGCCGCACCAGCCGTATCCGGCGACGACGAACTTCGATCCAGCCAGCAGAAAGTTGGTGGCGCGGATGATGCCGTCGATGGTGGACTGTCCGGTGCCGTAGCGATTGTCGAACAGATGCTTGGTGTCGGCGTCGTTGACGGCGATGATGGGAAACTTCAGCACACCTTCCTTGGCCATGGCACGCAGGCGGATCACGCCGGTAGTGGTCTCTTCGGTGCCGCCGATGACGCCTTCGAGCGCGTCGGTGCGCTTGGTGTGCAGGATGGTGACCAGATCGGCTCCGTCGTCCATGGTGATGTGCGGCTTGTGGTCAATGGCGGCGACGATGTGGTTGTAGTAAGTGTCGTTGTCCTCGCCCTTAATGGCGAACACGGGGATGCTGTGATCGCGGACGAGCGAGGCGGCCACGTCATCCTGCGTAGACAAAGGGTTGGAGGCGCAGAGCACGACCTCGGCCCCGCCATCGCGCAGGCAGATGCCGAGATTGGCGGTTTCGGCGGTGATGTGCAGGCAGGCCGAGATGCGGATGCCTTTCAGCGGCTGATTCTTGATGAACTCTTTGCGGATGATCTGCAGCACCTTCATGGACTGGTTGGCCCACTCGATGCGCTTCTTGCCCAGATCGGCCAGTTCAAAATTCTTGATGTCGCAATTAATAACTGCGGTTGACATTCTTCTCCTCTTCACTCTCTTGTGTGGCGCGCTGAAAAGCAGCAAAAAAATTAGTGAAAATCTTGAACCACAGGGGACACTGAGGACCACAGAGGAAAACCGGTTTTCCCGGTGAACCTCTGTGCCCTCTGTGGTTCGATCTTACTTGCGAGCGGCTGCCGGCTCCCGAAGACCGGCATCGCTGGCCAGCTTGGCGGCTTTGTCGGTTGCTTCCCAGGTGAAGTCGGGGTCGCTGCGGCCGAAGTGACCATAGGCCGCGGTCTTGCGATAGATCGGGCGGCGCAGGTTCAGCGACTCGATGATGCCGCGCGGCGTCAGTTTGAAGTGGGCGCGAATCAGTTCCGGAATAACGGCCGGATCGACCTTCTCCGTGCCAAAGGTCTCGACCAGCACGCTGACGGGATCGGCTACGCCGATGGCATAAGCCAGTTGCACTTCGCAGCGGTCAGCCAGGCCTCCGGCGACCACATTCTTCGCGATGTGGCGGGCCATGTAGGCGGCTGAGCGGTCCACCTTGGTTGGATCTTTTCCGCTGAAAGCGCCGCCGCCGTGACGCCCCATGCCGCCGTAGGTGTCCACGATGATCTTGCGGCCGGTGAGTCCGGTGTCGCCCATGGGCCCGCCGATCACGAAGCGTCCCGTGGGATTGATGTGATAGTGCGTGTATTCGTCAAGCAGATGAGCCGGGATCACCGCCTGGATGACGTGCTTCAGAATCCCGGCGCGCAGTTCGTCGTTGCTGACCGTCTCGGAGTGCTGGGAGGAGATCACGACCGCGTCCACGCGCTGAACTTTGCCATTCGCATCGTATTCGACTGTGACCTGGGATTTGCCGTCGGGGCGAAGGAAGGGAAGCGTTCCGTTCTTGCGCACCAAGGAAAGTTGCTGGGTCAGCTTGTGCGCCAGTGAGATGGGAGTCGGCATCAGATCCACGTTCTCATTCACGGCGTAGCCAAACATCATTCCCTGGTCGCCGGCACCGCCGATATCGACGCCCATGGCGATGTCGCCGGATTGTTTGTTGATGCTGGAGATGACAGCGCAAGTGTTGGCATCGAAGCCGTAGAGGGCGTTGTCGTAACCGATGGAGGCGATGGTGCCCCGGACCACTGTCTGGAAATCGACGTAGGCCTTGGTGGTGATTTCGCCGGCAATGACGACCAGGCCGGTGGCGGTAAGAGTTTCGCAGGCGACGCGGCTGGAGGCGTCGTCTGTGAGGCAGGCGTCGAGGATAGCATCGGAAATCTGGTCGGCCATTTTGTCGGGGTGGCCTTCGGTCACCGATTCAGAGGTGAATAAATAACGATTCTTGGCTGCCAAGTTGGGTGTCTCCTTGAAGATTTGTGCACGCTCGATGTGAAAAACTCCGGACTCCAGAGCTAGGGAAACCAGGGAGAATCCGCGCCGCCGCCACGAGGCGGCTACTGCGAGGGGGAAACCCTCAAGACAGGCTATCAGACGACATCCACGTGCGCAATGGGTTTGGCCTTAAATGCTTGAGGATGAATCCAATAGCGGGAATGCGCAGGTGGACGGGGGAAAAGGGAGGTTGGGTTGGATCCGAGCTGGGTTTTTCTCCCACGTCTCACAAAGACGGCGAGACCCTTCGACCTCGCTGAGGGCGGGCTGTGGGCACCCGCCGGACCCATGCTACTGATTTTGAGCCGGCACCAGACTGGGCGGGACGGCACGCATGCCGGAGACATCGAAAACCAGAGTTTGGACTTCGGCTTCGGCGCCCTGGGCGGGGAGTTCCTGTCCGTTCCAGACGAAGCTCACGCCGGCGGCGTTGCCGATTTTCACCACGATTTCGCGAGAGGCACGGATCGAGGTATGGGCGGGGGCGATCAGCAATTCGTGAATAACGGAGCGGCCGTCGGCGGTTACGGAGATCCAGGAATTCTCCGAAGCTCGGATCACCAGGTTCAAGGGCGCGGCCGCGGCGGACGGCTCAACGTTCGCCGACGAATTCACCGTCTGCTCCGCTTGGGTCGCAAGTTCACTGTCCTCTGCGTTGCTGGTATTAGGTTCGCCAGTGCTGGGCGGCTTCGCCGGATTGGCAGGATGGGCCGACGGTACGGCACTCACACTTGACGGCCGTGCTGAAGCTGGCGCAGAAGCGGTGTGCAGAGCGGGGACAGCTGCGATTGTGGTCCGAGCGGGTGGATTCAGCAATTGGGGCGCGGGCTGCCCGGCGGAGGTCATGGGCGCGGTCGCGGCGGCCTCGGTGCGCGTGCTGCGGGAGTGGCGGTGCCACAAAAGGGCTGCCAGAACGATGACCAGAATCGCGAGAGCCAGAATTCTCCAGGGAACGATGCGCTCACCGCGTTCGGGGTAATCGCGGCGGGGAGGGCTGACGTGTTCGGCGCGAGGCAGATGGAGTTCGGGCAATTCCTCGGCCCCGGACGGCGGGACAGCGCCGGCTTGCGGGTCCCACACCTCCTGGGAATCGAGCTCCGACTGGCGGAGGCAGACGAGGTAATCGGCGACGGCCTGGTCCTCGTTTAATCCGATGTGCTTGGCGTAGGCGCGGATGAAGCCCTTGTTGAAGACGCCGCCCGGCAACCGGTCGAATTGTTCGTCTTCGATGGCCAGCAGCATGCGGGAGCTGATCTTGGTCGCGTTAGAGACATCCTCGAGCGAAATGCCCTTCTTTTCGCGCTCTTTGCGGAATTTGTTGCCGAACTCGCCCACCCAGGACTCCGCCGCGGCGAAGTGGCCTTCGCTCGCGATTACGGAATCATCATAGGACAACGCGGGCCAAGGCGCCACAATCGTCAGTGCGAGTCGGGAAGTAACCGGAACGGCATACTTTGGTTGCGCGGAAATCCCCACGTCTCGCAAAAACGGCGAGACATGGGGCACCCGGCTTGTTTGCCTGGGGCTACTGTGTCTTCTTCAGTAGCGTGATGGTGAACTGTGCTTTGCAGGTGTTAGCGGGATCGTCGAAGGCTTCGCCGGCGCGGTCGCCTTCGCTGGCCTGAAAGTAGAGGCCGTGCTTGATGTGATCGGGAAGGCCGATGAAACGGGCCTTGCCGTCAACGTTGGTGCCGAGTTCGAGATCGAGCTTGCGGACGTTCATGAAGCCATAGGCGATGTGGACCTTCACTTTGGCAGCGTAGACGGGAGCGCCAGCCGAATCGTGGATGGTGAAGTCGGCGGAGCAGGGACCGATGCCGCCATCGATCACTGGAACCGCATGGGCGTCGCCTGGCGTGGTACCGGCGGTTTGCGGGAAGGCCAGGGATGCGGCACCGGCGAGGAAGATCAACGGGAGGGCGAGCCTTCTAAGTCCTTTCGTATGCATGATTGATAAGACTACGCCAACCCGGAAAATGATGTACAGACGAGTTACTACAGCTGAGCCAAGCGATTGATCCCGTTGGCGTTACGGGTTCGTGTTACCAACGGTCATTGCCCCTGCACTAAAGTGATGAATATAATTTTTTGAACTACTATCCGACCAGCGAGGGACAACGGAATTCGCATGCCTGAGGCCGGCACTCAATTGACGCGCCAAAACCAGGAACTGAAGATTTTTCACGATGTAGCCAAGGCGCTCACGTCGTCGCTGGATCTCGATTCCATTCTGCAGACCATCATGGAAAAGATGGCGGAATATTTCCGTCCGGACACGTGGTCGCTGCTGATGGTGGACGAGGAGCATGACGAACTTTACTTCGCCATTGCCGTGGGGCAGGCGGCGGAGGCGCTGAAGAATGTCCGGCTGAAAATGGGCGAGGGAATCGCCGGCTGGGCGGCGAAACATGGCGAGCAGCTGATTGTGCCGGATGTGGATGCGGACCCGCGCTTCGCGCGTCGCATTGACGAATCGACCAAGTGGGAAACGCACTCGGTGATCTGCATGCCGCTGCGCTCCAAGCTGCGCGTGCTGGGAGTGATCCAACTGGTCAACGTGGACATGTCGCAGTTCAGCGAGGCAGAGCTGTTTTTCCTGCAATCCCTGAGCGACTACGCGGCCATCGCCATCGAGAATGCGCGCTGGGTGGAAAAGATTCAGGAACTGACGATCACCGACGATTGCACCGGGCTGTACAACGCCCGGCATCTCTACAAGACGCTGGAAACGGAGGTTTACCGGTCGTCGCGCTTCGGCTATGAGTTCAGCGTCCTGTTCATTGACCTGGATCACTTCAAGGCAGTGAACGACACCTACGGGCATTTGATTGGAAGCAAGCTGCTGGAGGAAATCGGATATTTGATCAAAGCGCAGCTGCGGCTGATTGACTTTGCCTTTCGCTACGGTGGCGACGAGTTTGTGGTACTGCTGCCGCAGACGGGAAAGGATCAGGCGCTGGTCGTGGCCAAGCGGTTGCGCGACGCGCTGCGAGCCAGCAGTTTCTGCCGCGCCGAAGGGTTGAATCTGAACATTCGCGCTTCGATCGGCCTGGCAACGTTCCCGCATGACGCCCGTACGGCGCACGATGTGATCCGGCAGGCCGACGGGATGATGTACATGGTGAAGAACACGACCCGCGACAATATCGGGATCGCACAGCGGGGAGTGTTGAAATAGGAGTCAGTTGCCAGGACTCAGCACTCCGAAGTGGAGAGATTGAGTAATTTGGAAATTTAGTAATTGAGTAATTGACAACCTTGTAATCAGCAACTCTCTGGGTCCTGCGCGGGGGCGATTGAAGGTTTTCAACCCACATTTCCTTTTTGAACTCTGAGTAAGTGGTTGTATGATTGCGCTAACGCCAGTATTCATGCGGCTTTGAGAGCAAGACGAACTCTACGGAGGCTCGACCCAGTGGGTGAGCAACAAAATCCGCCCTTTCAGTTCTCGTTCAACCCCTCTTTGAAAGTTGATTTCCAAGGTTCTCGCGTCACTTCTGACGGTGGGTTGCTTTTGGTGCGGGAATTGGATGAACGTCTGGGATTGAGTGCGCTCATCGCCCACAACATCATGGACGACCGGCGGGGAAAGAACACTCAGTTGCCGCTCCCCGATCTGCTGCGACAGTCCATCTACAGCCGCTTGGCAGGATACGAGGATCTGAACGACGCGGAGCGGCTGTCGCAAGATCCGACGTTCCGGTTGATCGGCTCGGAGAAGATTTGGGAGCGCGGGGCAGCCTTGTCTTCGCGCCTCCATTGGTTCGAGACCGAGGTGTTAACCCAAGATGAGAACCTGGACGGTCTGAGCCGAATCAATCGAGAACTGCTGGCGAAGGCGGAGGTCGTGGATTCATCCGGACGCGTGGTGCTGGATATGGACAGCACGGAAATCCCAGTCTATGGGGAACAGGAGCGCAGTGCTTACAACGGGCATTTTGAGTCCACCTGCTATCACCCGCTGTTGCTGTTCAACGCAGAAGGAGACTGTCTCGGTGCGAAGCTGCGGCCCGGCAACGTGCATAGTGCCGAGGACTGGGAGGAAGTGCTTCTGCCAGAGATCGAGCGTCAGCAGGGTGTGGGTAAGGAAGTTGTGTTTCGGGCCGATGCCGCGTTTGCCAAGCCGGAGATCTACGAAGCGCTGGAACAACGGGGAGTGAAATATGCGATTCGGCTTCCCGCGAACGACAACCTGCTGCGCGACATCGAGGAACTGCTGACGTGCCCGGTGGGGCGACCCAGTCACAAACCCATCGTGTGGTACAAGGGATTTCTCTACCAAGCCGCCAGTTGGAAGACCGCACGACGAGTCGTGGCGAAGGTGGAATACCATGCTGGGGAGTTGTTCCCGCGAGTGGGGTTCATCGTGACCAACCTGGAGACGCCGAGCCGGGCGGTGGTGCGGTTCTATAACAAGCGGGGGACGGCGGAGCAATGGATCAAGGAGGGGAAGCAGGCGGTCAAGATGACGCGGCTCTCTTGCCATCGGTTCCGCTCGAACCAAGTGCGGCTGGCGCTGAGCCTGCTGGCCTACAACCTGGGGAATTTGTGGCGGCGGCTGGGTTTGCCGAGAGGGATTGAGAACTGGTCCC
>Ga0181533_1003741_pt1 | contig 16241 bp, 12 predicted proteins | sample PEATcosm2014_Bin_45_FD_119772 | JGI IMG/M metagenome (GOLD analysis project Ga0181533, IMG submission 119772) | Peatland microbial communities from MTU Mesocosm Facility, Houghton, MI, USA - PEATcosm2014_Bin11_60_metaG | ecosystem: Environmental > Terrestrial > Soil > Wetlands > Peat | place... | reverse complement strand
GGCCAGGGCCTGATCTCCGACACCATCGAGGCGACCCTCGAGGCCTTCCTCTTCTACTAGAGTTGCGGACAATGCCGCCACATACAGCGGAGCCCGCACCCTGAACCAGCCCACCCCGACCGAAGACGCGACCACCGTGCCCGCGGCGGTGATGAGGGTGGACTCGGTGTCCAAGAGCTTCCAGATCAGCCGGCCACCCCGCACCATCCTGGACGGCGTCTCGTTCGACGTCCATGCCGGCGAGTTCGTCGCCATCATGGGACAGAGCGGCGCGGGCAAGAGCACCCTGCTCCACATCATGGGCGGCCTGGACCCACCCGACTCGGGTCGGGTGCTGATCGACGGCCGGGACCTCTACGCCATGGACGACACCGAGCGCTCCGCCTTCCGGCGCGATCACATCGGCTTCGTCTTCCAGTTCTTCAACCTGATCCCGAGCCTCACCGCCGCCGAGAACGTGGCCCTGCCGCTACGGCTGCGCGGCGGATCGCGGCGAGGCGGGCCCACCCGCCCGGATCGCCGGGCGGTGGCGGAGCGGGTCAGGGTGCTGATGGATCAGCTCTCCCTGCACGGTCTCCAGGGACACGGCCCCGAGGAGATCTCGGGGGGCGAGCAACAGCGCGTCGCCCTGGCCCGGGCCCTGGCCGCGGCACCCACCCTGCTGCTCGCCGACGAGCCCACCGGCAACCTCGACCGCCAGAGCGGCCAGGAGGTGATGGAGCTGCTCAGCCGGCTCTGCCGCGAGCAGTCCCAGACCACCGTCCTGGTCACCCACAACGCGCGGGTGGCCGTGCACGCGGACCGAGTCCTGGTCGTGGCCGACGGCCGGATCGTCGACGAGGTGCAGGTGCAGGAGGGGGGCGCGAGTGACGACCCCGCCGCCTTCCGAGCGCTGGTCGAGCGGCTCGAACGCCATGCCCTCTGACCAAGCCGAGCGCCGCCTGGTCCGGAGGGCGAGCGCGCCGGCGCACTGGATCGGGGCCGCTGCGGCCTGGCTCGCAACCGCCGGCCTCGAGCCCGGCCTGCGCCCGGTGCTCCGGCGCAACCTCGCCTCCAGGCCGGTCCGGGCCGCGCTCACCGCCGCCGCCGTGGCCCTCGGAGTTGCCGTCATCCTCGGGGTGCAGATCGAGGTGGCAGGGGTCAACACCCAGGCCGGCGCCGCGGCTCGGCTCCGGGCGGGGGGCTCGGGCCTCGACATCCGCGCCAGCGCCGGAGCCGGGTTGAGCCAGCAGCAGCTGACCGAGCTGGCCGGCATCGCGGGGGTTCGCGAGGTGGTCCCCCTCTATCAGAAGCGGGTCACCGCCCAGGCCACGGGCGCCCAGGCGCCGGCGGTCACGGTGACCCTGGTCGGACTGCAGGACGGAGAGGCCGCGCTGCGCGCCATCGGGCTCAGCGACGGACGGCTGCCGGGGGAGGCCAGTCCCGATCAGATCGCCATCGACAGCGCCCTGATCCCCGCCCTGGTGCCCCCGAATGGACATCTCGGGGTCGGCGGCACAGTGCTGCTGACCACCGCCACCGGCCCCCGCGCCTACCACATCGTGGGTCTCACCGATGCCAGCGGCGTCAGCGCCAGCTTCACTCACGACGTCGTCTTCGTGCCCACCCCGGAGCTCCTCTCCTCCTTCAACCTCGGGCTGCGCGCGTCGCTGGCGGCGCTCCGGCTGACCCCGGGGACCGCCTCGGCCGGGGTGGCGGCGGAGGTACACCAGCGGCTCGGCGGGGCGGTGACTACCTTCGACCCGGGTGCGGACACCGGCGACCCGCTCTCCCAGCTCGCCCCGCTGCTGGTGCTCGCCAGCGTGCTGAGCGTGGTCGTCGGCGCCGGGGTCAGCGCCAACACGGTGAGCCTCGCGGCTCTCGAGCGCCGGCGCGACATCGGTCTGCTGCGCGCTGCGGGGGCGTCCGCCGCCCAGGTCTTCCGCCTGCTCACGGCCGAGGCCCTGGTCCTCGCCGTCGCCGGGGCGCTGGTGGGGATCGCCGCCGGCATCGGCCTGGGTGCCGGGCTGGAGGCCGCCTTCCGGGTGGGCTCGACGCCCAGCTCGGTGGGGCTCCAGGTGAGCCCGCTGGTGGCTCTGCTCGCGGCCCTGGTGGGGATGCTGGTCGCGGTCACGGCTGCGGCCATCCCCGCAGCCCTCGCCTCCCGGGTCGGGATCCTCGACGAATTGCGCCCCGAGGACGCGGGCCGGCGCGAGCGGGTCCACCCCGCGACGATCTGGGCGGTGCCGCCCCTGCTCGCGCTGGCCGCGCTTGCCGACCTGAGCGGCGGCGCCGCCGTCGGGGTGGGAGCGGTCGCCCTCCTGCTCGCCGTGGCCCTGAGCCTGCCCCTGCTGGCGCCGGCGCTGGCCGGCCTCCTGGGCCGGCTGCTGGGAGGTCGCTGGCCCGAGACCGGGATCGCCGCCGCCGACCTCCGGCGGCGCCGCAACCGCACCGCACTGACCCTCTCCGGCCTGGTGACGGCGGTCGCCGTCGCGATGGCGGGCGGCATCATGGTCTCCGGGTCCCTGGCGGCGGGCGACGCCTGGGTCAGCGGCCTCTTCATCGGCGACACCCTGATCCAGAGCCCGGTGACCGAGGGAGGCGACATCGCCACCCAGATCGGCGAGGAGGCCGGGGTGCGGCTGACCAGCCTCCGCTTCTTCCCGGCCGTGGTGGACGGCGACGTGATCGGCATGGCCGCCATCGACAGCGGCGTGTACGCGAGCGATGGCGGCCTCGACCTGGTGGGTGGCGACCGCTCCCAGGCGTTCGCGGCGCTCGCGAGCGGCCCCCGCCTGCTCGCACCCCTCAGCCTTGCGCAGGCCGACGACTGGCAGGTCGGCACGGTGCTGCCGGTGGCCACCGGCGGCGGGACGACCGACTTCACGATCTCAGGGATCGTCGAGCACTCCTTCCCCGCTGGCGATGGCCGGGAGGCGCTCCTGGTCGACAGCCGGCAGGCGGTCCGCTACTTCGGTAGCGAGGCCTCGGGCTTCGACGACCTGGAGGTGCTGAGCCCCGGGCATGCGTCGGGGGTCGCGGCGGTGGCGGCCCGCTACGGTCTCTCGTCGACGCCGGTGAGCACCATCAAAGCGGCCGTCGCACAGGCCCTCGACAACACCATCGGGATCCTGCCCGCCCTGGCCTGGGTGACCGTCGCCATCGCGGCGCTGGCGATCGTCAACACCCTGGTGGTCAACGTCCGCCAGGGTCGGCGGGAGCGGGGCCTGCTCCGCGCCGTGGGCCTGAGCCGAGCCCAGGCCCAGCGGATGGTGCTGGCCCAGGCAGGCCTTCTGGGAGCCACCGCCGGCGTGCTGGGCGTGGGGGTGGGCTGCCTGCTCGCCGTGCCGCTGCTCGCCGCCAGCAGCAGCCCCGGCTTCAGTCCCGCCTTCACGGTCCCGGTGGTGACGGTGATCGTCCTGCTCGCCGGGCTGCTGGCGGCCGTGATGCTGGCCGGGGCCTGGCTGGCTCGCCGCGCCGCCACCTCCGACGTGGTGAGCGCCCTGCGTCACGAATGAGGGCGCGGCCCACCCTGGCCATGGCGCTCGGGGTGCTCGCAACAGCTCTGGCCGCCGCTTGCGGCGGTTCCACCTCCGCGATCTTGGGGGGTGACCCGGGCCGAGACCTCCTCCGCCAGGATCAGCTGCCCTCTCCAGACTTCACGGTCTATCAGGCGGAGGCGCCGGCCGGCGCCGGCTGGCTCGAACCCGGCAGTGCGACCGTGATCGCGGGCGACGGCTTCGTGTCCGCGGCCTCGGTCGAGTACTACCGCCCGATCGGCTTCGCCACCAGCAACGGCCCGATCACCCTCACCGCGACCGCCGCCCGCTTCAGGGCCTCCGACCAGGCGGCTGCGGCGCTGGCCGCCATCGACGCGGCACTCGATGCCCGGCCCGGCGCCATCCGGCTGAACGCCGGCACGCTCGGCGACGGCGGGCATGCCATCGGCATCGACGGAACCGTCGACAGCGTCCCAGCCGTCGAGATCGTGGTGGTCTGGCGGGTCGACAACCTGATCGACAGCCTGGTGTCAGAGGGCCGGCTCGGGGGGCTGCAACTGGGGCAGATCCTCCCCCTCGCCGCCACCCAGACCGCCGACGAGGACGGCGGCTGACCCGCGATCAGGCGGGCTGGGCCTGGAGTGCCCCGCCCAGCGGACGGCCCTCGCGGAGGAGGCGGAGGATCTCCACCGCGGCCACGGGGCGGGAGAAGAGGAACCCCTGGTACGCGTCGAGCCCCTGCGGTTGGAGGCGGCTGAGCTGCTCCTCGGTCTCGACGCCCTCGGCGATGACCCGGAGCCCGAGGTTCCGTCCGAGGGTGACCAGCGCGTGGAGCAGAGCGCCCGGGTCGGCCCCGGGGCTGACGTCGTCGTCGAGCAGGAAGCTGCGGTCGATCTTGATGGTGCTGATCGCCAGGTGGTGAAGCTTGCCCAGGTTGGAGTAACCGGTGCCGAAATCATCCAGCGAGATGGTCACGCCGTGCCGGGCCAGCTCGCCGAGCACATCGGCGGCCGGACGCGAATCCGCCATGGCCGCGGACTCGGTCACCTCCAGCTCCAGCAGCCGGGCCGGGAAGCCGGTCTGCTCCAGGCAGTCGAGCACGACCCCGACCAGGCTGTGGTCCCTCAGCTGGTGGGCCGAGACGTTGACCGCGACCCGGACGTCGCCCAGTCCCTCGGCTCGCCACTGGGCGGCCTGGAGAACGGCGCTACGTAGCACGAAATGGCCGATCTCACCGATCACCCCGATCTCCTCGGCGACGGGGATGAATCGCACCGGCGGAACGTCACCGAGCACGGGGTGATGCCAGCGGGCCAGGGCCTCGAGCCCCACGATGCGGTGCGAGCTCGCATCCACCTCGGGCTGGAAGGCGACGCTGAGCTCACCGCGCGAGAGGGCGAGGGGAAGCTGCTGCTCGATCAGCAGCCGGTCCTCGGCCTCCCGTGAGAAGGAGGGCTCGAAGCGGGCCAGGTGCTCGCTGACCGCTCGCCCGGCGTGCTGGGCGATCGCCGCGTGGCGCATCAGCGTGGTCGGGGTGTTGCCGTCGAGCGGCGCCACGGCGATGCCCACGGCCGCGCTCAGCCGGAGGTCGGCGGCGAATCCCGTGCAGGGCGCGGCGACGGTGGCGATGATCGAGCGGGCCATGTGAACCGCCTCGGCGGGGAAGACCAGCCCGGGAAGGAGGACGGCGAACTCGTCATCGGACCATCGGGCCACGACCCAGGTCATCGGCGCCTCGGCGACCCCGCCCTGCATCGCCGTCCGCTCTGGACGTCGCCCGCTGACCCCGACCGCCGCCTCGACGCAGTCGGCGATGCGCCGCGCCATCTCGCAGACCAACTGTTCCCCGGCCTCGTGACCGAGGGTCTCGACCACGGCGCGGAGACGATCGAGGGCCACCAGGAGCACGGCGGTGAAGCTTTCCGCGCCACGGCCGCCGGTCAGCTCGAAACCCAGCCGCCAGCGGAAGGTCGAGGCGTTGGGGAGCCCGGTCAGCCGGTCGTGCGCGGCGTCGAAGTCCCGCTCGGCGGCAATCCGATCGCGTTCCTCGGTCCAGCGGGTCACGTCGACGCCCACCGAGGTGACCGAGGTCGGGCGCCCCGCTTCGTCGAGGCTCGGGGTGGCCGACCAGGCGATCACCCGGACCCGCCCGTCGCTGGTCCGGAGCGGCGCCTCGACGCACCCGGCCCCGTCCTTCCCATCCACCGCCCGCGCGAAGGACCGGAGCACGCGGCGACGGTGCTCGGCTGGAATGAGGACCTCGTGCCAGGCCCGGCCGCAGATGTCACTCCAGCGCCATCCGCCCAGGGCCAGGAGGTCGCCGTTGGCGAAGGCGAGGCGGCCGTCGGCATCGGTGATCATGGCGAGGACGATCTGCCGCGCCTCCGCGCGCTCATCCCCACCGCCCGTCTCCGGGCGGCACCGCGGCTCTTCGGCTAGCATCCGGCGGCCACCTCTCCGACTGGTGCCGATCTTTTCCCGGACCTCGGCCGGGCCTCGGCGGTATGTTGGTCTGAACGGATGGGAGTGATGGACGCTTTCAGCCAGGCTGGCACGTCCAGGAGACAGCAACGTCATCGTCACAACACCGACCCACCCGGTGTGACGGCCCGTAGCGGGAAACCGGCCTTCCACGGCTCACCTCCGGCCGGCGCGGAGGCGCGGAGACGGGGCGCGAACAAATGACACCGCCCCGCACCACGGGGGCCCCGGCGGGCCGCTGGGTGGCACGGGCTGGGCAGGTCGGAGAGTTGGGCGACTCCGCTGGCGATGGGCGGCTCCGCGGACCAGGCGAGGAGCTCGGCCGCCGGGCCCCGCTTTGGTCGTGGAGGTCGCGAGGCCGTCCGATTCCGTGACGGGCGGGTTCGACCCGCCGGGAACGGATCAGACGAATCGCTCGCATTCACGGCTTCCCCTGAACCCCGTTACCTCCCTGTGGCCGGCTGCGCAGCCGTTTCGTCAGATCGCCCCCCCTAGCCTGCCCCGTGCCGTCTAGTGCATTTGACCTATCTGGCTAGAGCGGTCGATACGTCTCAAGGAACGAGGATCATGGAAAACCGCACGAGCAAGCGATCGCTCCGGGTGGCCCTGGTGCTGGGCACCGCCGTGGCCGGCACCGCCCTGGTCGGCTGGGGCGGGTTGGCGGCCTGGAACGCCTACACCGAGAACGCCGGCAACAGCGTGGCCGCCGGCACCCTGACCCACAACAACTACGTCAGCTCCAACTGCGCGTCGGTCATCGGCGTGGCCCCGGTCGGCGCCGGCCCCGGCTGGTGCTCCGTCCTGATCACCGTCACCGGAGCTGACGCCGTCAACGGGAAGCTTCCCGCCATGGGCATCGTCAAGATCGACAACACCGGCACCCTCTCGAGCACCTTCCAGATGAGCATGCCGTCAGCCCCGGTCAGCTCCGGCGGAACCATCTGCGCGGACCTCACGCTCGCGGTGACCGACCCCGACGCCGGGGCCCCGGGAACCCCGTACGCGGCGACCGCGCTGACCAGCACGATGGCCGCGACTACGATCGACAACAACGCGAGCACCCCGAGCGCGACCTGGTCGCCCAACGGCAGCGCCGGGGCCGGCACCGGCGCGACCGGCAACACCTTCACCTTCACGGTGGCGGCCACGGCCGGCTTCGCCAGCAACTACGCCGACGCGGGCCAGAGCTGCACCTTCAGCATCCTCTTCACCCAGACGGCCGCCTGATCCTCCTGACGCACCGAGAGGCCGAGCAGGGCAACCTGCCCGGCCTTTCGCTGTCCTTCCGAGCCCCTCGGCGCACAACCGGTCACACCGGTCGATCGCGTTACGGCGGTGGCCAGGCTCCGTGACCCGGCTGTGGCCGGTTCCGCAACCGTTCCGTGGCACGGCCCCCCTTAGGCTGGCCGGAGCCGCCTAGTGCATTTGAACTACTTGGCTGGAACGGCCAGGCGGCCTGAAGAGGAACGAGGATCATGGAAAGCCGCAAGAGCAAGCGATCCCTACGGGTGGCCCTGGTGCTGGGTGCCGCCGTCGCCGGCACGGCCCTGGTCGGCTGGGGCGGGTTGGCGGCGTGGAGCGCCTACACCGAGAACGCCGGCAACAGCGTGGCCGCCGGCACCCTCTCCCACGCTCAGACCCTCACCTGCGTCTCGTCGCTGGGGACGGTGCCCACCAGCAGCTCGGGCGTCACCGGTGGCTGGTGCAACCCCGTCATCACCTTCACCGGGGTGGACCCGGTGAACTTCTCCACGGTGGTGCTGCCGGAGACGATCGCGGTGGCCAACACCGGTTCTCTGCAGAGCACCTTCACCATGAGCATGGGAACGGGCTCGCAGGCCCCCACGAACAACGCGCTCTGCACCGACCTCACCCTGACCATCAAGGACAAGAACAACACCACCTACTGGAACGGCATCCAGCTCAACGGCGGGACGTTCACCGCCGCCAACCTCTACAACAACGCCGGGACACCCAGCTACACCTGGACCGGCGGCGGCACCGCCGGCACCGGCACCGGGGCGACCGGTGACACGTTCACGCTGACCGTGGGCATGGGCACCAACTTCGCGACCGACCCTGGCGACGCCGGCCTCAGCTGCAGCTTCGGCCTCTTCTTCACCCAGACGGCGGCCTGATCCGCGTTACGCCCCACAAGGCCGGGCAGGGCAACCTGCCCGGCCGCTTCCTCTTCCCCGGATGCCTCGCGCGGGCAACGGCATGGAGGTGGCCGCCGGCGTCGCACCCCCTCTCGCCAGCCCTCGGCGGCAGAACGCGGCATACGGATCGATCAGTTCACAACTTCGGCCGCACACCGTTACCCGGCTGTGGCGGTATGGGCCAAGGCTTCGTGAGATCGACCCCCCTAGGCTGACCCAGTCACGTCTAGTGCATTTGAACTACCTGCACTGAACGAGCAGAACCTCAGATAAGGGGAACGAAGATCATGGAAACCCGCAAGAGCAAGCGATCCCTCCGGCTGGCCCTGGTGATGGGCGCGGCCGTGGCCGGCACCGCCCTGGTCGGTTGGGGCGGGTTGGCCGCATGGCAGGCCTACACCCAGAACAGCGGCAACGCCTTCTCGGTGGGGACCTTCTCCCATAGCAACGTTGCGAACGGCGGCGTGACCTGCGGGTCCACCACCTCCTCGTCCGCCGCCGCCGCGACCCCGTGCAAGGTCATCGTCTCCGAGGACATCGAGAGCTCGAGCTGGACCGGTGACACCGGCTCGGTGGTGATCACCAACACCGGGAGCATGGCCAGCACCTTCGAGCTGAGCTCGCCGGCGGATGACGCCCCGACGGGCGGTCTCTGCGCCTACCTCAGCCTCCAGGTCACCGGCGCGGACAGCCCCACCCCCTACGTCAGCCAGTCGAGTATCGGCTCGATCGGCTCCACCCCGCTGATGACCAGCGCGGGGCACTCCAGCTGGGCGGCCGACGATAGCAACACCTTCACCTTCACGGTGTTGCCCGCCAACGGCTTCGCCAGCACCGACGACGTACTGGGCCAGACCTGCACCTTCGACGTTCTCTTTACCCAGGCCGCGTAACCCTAGCCATGATCTGAGGGGGGCCGGGAGGAGCGTCTCTTCCCGGCCCCTTTCTCTGACCCACAACCACAGAGGGCGTGCGCGGCGCCGCCCATCCCAAGAGTGCCGCGGCCTCCCCCGTCAGCCCACCAGCGGGGGTGCGGGGGCGCCCACCACCGTCCACTTGGAGGTTTCCCATGTCTCTCAACCGGCAGGGCTCCGACCGCAGGAAGCTGCGCGTCGGAATGGTCTTCGTCCTGGTGCTCGCCGGCACCGCCCTGATCGGATGGGGCGGGTTGGCGGCGTGGCAGGCGGTGACCCAGAACAACGGCAGCACGGCGAGCACCCTCGGCGTGCACCACTCCAACGTCGCCACCGTCACGGGCGGAGGCGCCGTGAGCTGCACCGACCAGTCGTCCCCAGGTACCTGCGGCGCCATCTTCGACGCGTCGAAGATCACGCCCGGATACGGGCCCACCCAGGTCGGAACGGTGACCATTACCAACACCGGCACCGAGGCGTCCACCTTTAACCTTCAGCTGACGTCCGCCGTGGTGAGCGGCGACGACACCATGTGGACGAGCGCCGACAGCACGCTCTGCGCAGATCTCAAACTCACCATCGCCGACGCCGAACCTCACACCGTGTACTCCGGCTCGCTGTCGGGGCTCCCCGTGGAGGGTCTCGACAGCAGTGCGGGCAGCCCCACATGGAACTCGGGAGACAGCGATACCTTCACGTTCAGCCTGGCTCTCCCCGGCGGCAGCCCGAACACCGACGAGGACTCGACCTGCACGGCGGTCTTCACCTGGGGCCAGAACGGAGTCTGACCCGCCTCTGATTCGCCTCTGAGCGTCGATGAGGGGGACGGCGGCCCACCCGCCGTCCCCCGCCAAGCCCTCAGGGCCACGGCCGCCGGCAGCGGGACACCGCGCCGGCGGCCGTCCCATGTCCACCCCCCGCCCGGACCCGCAACCGATTCGTTGCGCCGCGTTGCACGAGCCGTCGACCACCCGGATCGACAATTGGGCGAGCCGGCTCGAACCGCCGCCGGCGCGGCGCGGGTGCAGCAGGGGAATTGACAGTTGGGCAACGCGAGGGTGACGCTCCCCGAGGAGCTGCAGGACCTGGTCAGAGACGTCGTCGCGGATCTCGAGTCTGCGACCGGCGACCTCGCGGCCGAAAGCCCCGCGCCGCGCGCGCGAGCCCCCCGACGCGACCGCCGGAAAGCCCCCCAGGCCACCATCATCCGGCTGCCCGGCCCCGAGACCGCCACGGCGGTGACGCCGCCGGCGCTGCCCCCTCCACCCGCGCCGGCCTCCCCGCCACCCTTCGCCAGCGCCCTGCCGGTCCCGACGGCCGCCCCCCGACGGCGGGCTTTCCTGGCCCGCCTCAGGGTCGCGTCGACCGTCCCCACCGTCGCCCTGCCGGCGCGCACCCGCCGGCTCCCGGTGGCCTGCCGGCGCGCCTCGCCCCTCGACGCCGCCCGGGTCTCCCGGATGCTGCGCGTGGCGATCCCCGCGGTCCCGGTGGTCCCGGCGACTCTCTCGCCGCCACCCGCCTGGCTGCTCACAGCCATCGGGCCGGCGGCGTCCCCTCCGGTTGCGGTTCGGGGCGGCATCGGGCCTGCGGCCGACCAGGGGACCGTCTCGCTCGCCGGGCGGGCAACGGAGACCGGCACCGGCCCGGTGGGGATGCTTCCGGCCGCGAGCACCGTGCCGCCCGCGCCGGTCACGGAGACCTCCACGCCGCCGGCCGCGGAGCTGACGATCGCGCCCCTCGCGCTCCCGGCCGTGCCCCTCGAGCTCCCGGCCACCCCGCCTCTCAGGTCGGACACGCCGGCCGCCGCGGCACGCCCGCCCTGGCGTGCTGTCGCCAGTCATGTCGCCAACCTGGCGATCGCCGCCGCGCTCGGCCTGGTCACCATCTTCTGCGCCATCATCGTCGGCCTGGTGGCAACCGGCCACCACCTGGAGCAGGTGGTCACCGGGAGCATGCAGCCCACCATCCCGATCGGCTCGATGGTGGTGACCGAGCAGCTCCCGGTCAGCCGGCTCCAGACCGGCGACATCCTGGTCTTTCCCGACCCCAACGACACCAAGCTGACCATCGTCCACCGCATCGTCTGGCTGAGCCACGACCAGAGCGGCGACGTCCTGGTGCGGACCAAGGGCGATTACAACGCGCTGCCGGATCAGTGGACGCTGAAGCGGGCGGCGACCGCCGAGGCCGACCGGGTCATCGAGATCATCCCCGGCGGCGGCACGGTCGCGGGCTACCTCCAGACCCTCGGCTTCTGGGGTCTGATCCTCCTGCTGGTGGGCGTGATCGCCTTCTACGGCATCCGCAAGATCCGGCAGATCCTCAGCGAGGACGGCGCCGCCGAGGGCGGCGGGCCAGCCGGGGAGACGACGGCATGACCTACGACACGCTCGGGATGATCCGGCGCGGCTGGCAGGATGGCGTCGCCACCGTCGCACCCCATGTCCCGGGGCTCGCGGATCTGGTCGAGCAGCGCCTCGCCGAGGCCGCCCGCCTGGGCCGGCTCGACGAGGCGGGCCTGCTCTCCATTGTCGACGCCGCCACCCAGCTCGCCGCCGACTCGGGGGCCGTCGACGTCGCCCCGGCGCTGAGCAAGCGGCTTCGCCGCCACGTCTACGAGTACCTCCTCTCCCTCGACGCGGTGAGCGACATGACACCGGGCGAGCCGGCTCTCCCGCCGCTCTCGCGCGACTCGGGCGGGATTCTGATCGGCGCCGACGAGATCGCCGCCATGAGCCCGGCCGGGCTCCACGGTACGAGCACCCCCTTCACGGGCTCCCCGTTCGCCGACCTGAACGGTGGCGCCTGGGTGCCGGGCGCCGCGTCCTCCTTCGCCGTCGAGGGAGAGGCGGGCACGACCCTCACCGAGGTCGCCGGCGGCGACCGGGGGTCGATCCCGATCGCCTCGCCGTCCGAGGACGCCGATCCGATGAGCCCGGACACCGAGCTCGACCACGGCCCGGCCCGCGCTGCCCTCCCAGCCTTCCCGTTCGGAGACGACGACGGGGTGAGCCCGCTCGCCGAGCTCACCGGGGCTAACGCCCGGTTCCCGGCCGCCTCTCCACTGGTGGGCGACGACGAGGACCCGGGGGACACCCCGCCGGCCTCCCCGTCCGCCCCACCGCAGTTCAGCTTCCACATCGGTGATCCCGACGACCTGCTCACCAACCGCCCGACCCCCGAGGAGACCGGGCCGCCGCCCGCGCGCCGGCCGGGGGCGAGCGGCCTGGACCGGCCGGACAACGGCGATGCTCCGCGGCCCCGCCGGGCCTCCTTCTCCGATCCGTCGACCTGGCCCAAGCCGGTGACCCCGAGCCTGCGGGGAGGGCGGGAGACCCAGAGCGAACTCCTCGAGCACCCGGGACCACCGGCACCGGACGCCGGCGCGGCATCGCCGGCCCCGGACGCGGGGCGGTTCCAGGATGTCCGACCCTGGCCGGTCTCACCCCCCAGCGATCCGCTCCCGCGGAGCGGGTTCGAGGACCTGGCGCGCTGGTCATCCCCATGGCCGAGCGCCGAGAGCGGGACCGGCCAGGGCGGTCCCGGCCCCGGACCGGCGGCCGGCGCGGACCCCGGGATCGAGGACTTCGCACCTGCCAGCTTCCAGCCCCCGGGGGCTCTCGACGAGGGCTGGCAGGCCCCGGCGGACGGCGGCTGGCTCCCCGCGCCACAGAGGACCGAGCCCATCGTCCCGCCGCCGGAGATCGCGGCGGGCTGGTCGGTGCGGCAGCCCGAGGCCGTGGAGCTGCACCTGGCCCCGCCCGCCGGCGCCGCCCCCGCCGCTCCCTCCTTCGCGGCGGGTGACGTGGCGGAGAAGGACCTGGTCGCGCTGCGCGGCGCTGTCGACGAGAAGCTGCGCAAGAAGCGGTGCGACGACGCCGCCGCGCTGCTGCAGCAGGCGGCGCAGGAGCTGGGCGGCCAGGCGGTCGCCGAGCTGGCACTCGACGCCGGCGACCGATGCCGCACCCTGGGCAAGCGCAACGCGGCGCTCAACTGCTACCTGGCCGCGTCGCGCGCCGACCCCGTCTACGAACCGCCGCTGGCACGTCTCGCCGACATCTGCATCGACGACCAGGACATCGACCTCGCGGTCTCGTACCTGGAGCGGATCGCGCGCCTCACCCGGCTGCGCGGCGACACCCGCGGCGCGCTCCGGATCTTCCGCAAGATCGCCACCATCGCGCCCTACCGCGATGACGTCCTCGAACTGCTGATGCGGGCCCAGACCACCGGGCGGCTCGACCCATGAAACGGCAACTCCACGGTGGAGAACGGGCACCCATTCGTTACCGGACGGCGACACCCGGCCGGTCGGTCTCGTTCACACTCGGGCGCAAGGCGTCCCCCCAACCAACCGTGTCCCGCCCCGCACCCAACCCGGGCTGACAGCGGCGCGGCCCACCAGAGGAAAGCAAGTGGCGATCCCCTCCAACAAACCTCAGAACCGGATCCTTCTCGTTGGCGGCATCCTCTTTGCCCTGCTCGCGGGCGTGGTGGTCTACCTGGCCGTCTCCAAGACGTCGACCCCCGCGAACAACTCGACACCGACCGTCTCGGTGGTCGTGGCCGCTTCCAATATCGAGGCCGGCTCGCAGCTCACGGCGAGCAACCTGGTGGTGCACCCCTACCTGGTGCAGGACCAGCCCGTCGGCTCGTACGCCGCCACCAACCAGCTCATCGGCAAGATCGTCCCGGTCGCGGTCAGTGCCGGGACCCCGATCACCGCGCAGCTGCTGACCACGACGGGTGCAGCGGGCACCACGACCGCGTCCGGGCCCTTCACCATCGCCGAGGGCTACGTGGCTCTGGCCATCCCGGCCAGCGGCAGCGCCACCGGCTCGTCGGTCGACCAGATGACGGTGGGCTACTACATCCAGCCCGGCGACCAGATCGACATCATCGCCGACCTGGGTGGGCCGACCTCCACCAGCCACGCGGTGACCTACGCCTTCCAGGACGTGCCCGTGCTGGAGGTGGGCTATACGGTGAGCGCGGCGACGGCATCGCCGGCGGCCAGCGCCTCCGCCACCCTCTCCCCACCCGCCTACTTCGTGGTCGAGATGCCCCGCTACCAGGCGGAGATGATCACCGCGATCCTGTCCGGGAACTTCGCCCAGTCGACCGCCCCGTCGGCGAACGCCGCGCCGAGCCCCGGGGTCACCCCCGTGGTCCTCAAGTACGTGCTGCGCCCGACCAGCGAGTACGGCAGCTTCAAGGTCAACGACACGGTCACCCCGCACACGGTGACCTTCACCCCAGTGACCATCAACCTGCCCTCTGGTGACACCGAGCCGGTGACCCCGTCGCAGCTGGCGCAGGCACTCGGCGGATGATGAGCCGGGGAGCGTCAGAGACCTCACCACACCGGCCATGACCGACTTCCTGCCCCTGCTCGCCGCGGTCCTGGTGGCCTGCACCCTGCTCTGCTGGGTCGCGCTGATCGCCGCCCGGAGCCGCACCGAGGCCGATGAGGTCGCCCGGCGGCTCAGCGCCTACATGGGCGGTCAGCGCCCGGCTCAGCCGGAGCGGGTCAAGACCGGCAACCCCCTGCGCGACCTGGTGGACAGCTTCACCGACGCCCTCAACCCGTTGGTGAACCGCGGCTCCTACGCGGGCAAGCTCGCCGAGGACCTGCAGAAGGCCGGGCTCCGGCTCAAGTCCTCGGAGTGGATGCTGATCGTCGCCGGGCTGGGCGCGGTGGTGGGAGCGATCTTCTGGCTGCGCTTCGGCACCATCTTCGCCTTCATCCCATGTCCGATCGTGATCTGGATCGGGAGCGGGATCTTCCTCCGCTTCCGTCAGGGCCGTCGCACCCGGGCCTTCGAGGCGCAGCTCGGCGACACCATCATCCTGCTCAGCAACGCGCTGAAGGCGGGCCTCTCCTTTGCCCAGGCCATGGCCACAGTGGCGAAGAATGCTTCGCCGCCCATCTCGGAGGAGTTCGGCCGAGCCACCCGCGAGATCGCCCTCGGCATCCCCGTCGACGACGCCCTCCAGCACATGGTGCAGCGCAACAAGTCGGAGGACTTCGACCTGATGGTCACCGCGGTGCAGATCCAACGCGTGGTCGGGGGCAACCTGGCCGAGATCCTGGACACCATCGCCTACACCATCCGCGAGCGGGTGCGCATCCACGGGGAGATCCGGACCATCACCGCCCAGGCACGGATGTCGGGCATGATCATCACCCTGCTGCCGGTCGGCCTGGCCCTCTTCCTCTTCTTCGTGGAGCCGACCTACTTCGCCCCGATGATCCACCAGACCCTGGGCTGGGTGATGCTGGGCATCGGCGCCTTCAGCATCGCGGTGGGCACCGCCATCATCCAGAAGATCGTCAGGATCCAGGTATGATCGCCGCCCTAGCCGGAGCCCTCGCCGCCTGCTCCCTGATGCTGCTCGTGCTCTGGACCACCACAGCGCGCTCGCCGCAGGCGGACCTGCTCGAGGCGCGGCTGGCCCAGTTCACCGAGTCGGGCCGGGCCGTGCAGAGCCTCGCCGAGGTGGAGATGACCCTGCCCTTCTTCGAGCGGGTCCTCCGGCCGACCCTCGACCGCTGGGGTCGCCGCCTGGCGGCGCGCAACAACCAGCAGCGCACCCAGGCCCTCCAGGAGAAGCTCAACCTCGCGGGCCGGCCGTGGGGGCTCACGGTCGGCGGCTACCTGGTGCTGCGCATCATCTCGGTGATCCTGTGGACGTTCATCGGCCTCGCTCTCAGCGCCCTGCTGAACATGCAGCTGCCGCAACTGCTCATCGGGCCGGCCGCCGGCTTCGCGGTCGGCTACCTGATCCCCGACGCCCTGCTCTCTCGTCAGATCCGGGGCCGGCAGCAGGAGATCCTGCTCGCCCTCCCCTCCGCTCTCGACCTGCTCACCATCAGCGTCGAGGCCGGCCTCGGCTTCGATGCCGCGCTGGGTCGCGTCTGCGAGAAGTACCGCAACGCCCTGGCCGCGGAATTCAACCAGGTGCTCAACGAGATCCGCCTGGGACGCCCCCGCCTCGAGGCCATGGACGACATGGCCCGGCGCAACAAGGTCGACGAGTTGAACAGCTTCATCCAGGCGATCATCCAGTCCGAGCAACTCGGCGTCGGCATCGCCAACGTGCTGCGCATCCAGTCCGAGGAGATCCGGCGCCGGCGGCGCCAGCGCGCCGAGGAGATGGGCCAGAAGGCGCCGTTGAAGATGCTCTTCCCCATGGCCTGCTGCATC